>Ga0068872_10002365_pt1 | contig 14796 bp, 12 predicted proteins | sample NOAtaG_7_FD_66441 | JGI IMG/M metagenome (GOLD analysis project Ga0068872, IMG submission 66441) | Freshwater lake microbial communities from Lake Erie, under a cyanobacterial bloom - NOAA_Erie_Diel1S_2200h metaG | ecosystem: Environmental > Aquatic > Freshwater > Lake | place: USA: Ohio, Lake...
GTTTGTAAGTAACACTAAGTACCTCGCCTAGGTACACTCTTGTCTTCGAAGGTACCGTACGGATAAACAAATTGTTTCCGAGATCAGCATTTTCGTTGGACTGACTTTTTCCGTTTTTTGCATTTCCCTGAGCGTTTGCATTTTGGTTGTTTCCTTTCACAACTTCTATGGTGATTGGACGAGAGGAAATAGTTTTTCCATTTACATTGATGCTCGCACTGCCGATGGTGATTTTGCCTTCATGTTTTGCTGCGAGGTAATAGGAATAAGTAATTTGTTGAGATACACTGCCATTGATCCAACTCATGCTGCTCGATTGGTTTGGGCCGCCATATACCTGAAAATCCTGAAGTGATGGAGAGCGAAAATTATTCCCCGTTGCATTTAAGTTAAAACTCAGTTGAAACTGTTCTCCAACCGCCACCCGATTCCTATTTACTGAAGCAGAAAATTCCTGCGCATACACTTTTATAAAAAGGCATATCATGATAAGTGTAGAAATTGTTTTTTGCATCACCAGTCTTTTTCAGGTTTATAATTTCCTCCTTTCGCTTTTTTGCGCTTCATCTTCTCGTTGATGTCTTTTTCCTGCTTGGCAACGGCACTGAGCAATTGTTCAGCTTGTTCTTTACTCATTTTTCCTTCTTGCGGTTTCTGTTGCTTGTCTTTTTGCTCAGATTTGTTGTTCTGCGAAGAATTCTGTTTGTCTTTATTTTTGTTGTCTTTGTTTTTGTTTTTTTGGTTTTTGTCCTGCTTTTGTTGCTGCTGTTGCTGCATCAGTTTGCTCATGGCATAAGACAGATTATATCGGGTGTTTCGATCCTCAGGCTTCAACCTCAGGGATTGTTTGTAAGCATCAATGCTCTCTTCGTATTTTTTTTCAGCCAGATAAGTGTTCCCCAGGTTGTGGTAAATATCTGAGAGGAATGATTTGTCTTTTTCATTGTTCTGAAGCCCTTTCAACAGGTTACCTGCTTCATTGTATTTCTTTTGTTTGTAGAGAGCATCCGCCAGGTTATAGCTCCCTACCGATGGCTTCGAATCCTTTTCGAGTGCCTTTCGATATTGCTTTTCTGCTTCCTTGTAATTCTTTTTTTCAAAGGCTTGGTTGCCATCTCTGATTAATCCGCCGAAGGATTGTGCATAAGCAGCAGGTATTCCCATGAGCAAGGCAAGTGTGATGTGCAGATAGCGTTTCATGGGTTTTTCTTTTGGTGAAATAGATCGAGTTTGTCCCAAATGATATTTTTTTTGTTTGAGAGTAAAATTTCTGCAAGCAGGAGCACAAATGCCGGTATCAGCATATACATGTATCGCGATTCATAATCGCTATAAATTTTTCCGCCATATACCGTTTTGTCTAATTTTTGTATCTGTTCATTGATTCTTTCAAGGGCGGTAAAACTATTGTCGTCTCTCACATATAATCCCTTACCGCTGGCAGCAATCTGCTGCAAGGAGGCTTCATCAAGTCGGGTAATTACAGTGTTTCCTTCCGCATCTTTTTTATAACCGCTCTGGCTTCCTCCTGCATATTCCGGAATGGGCACGCCTTCAGGAGAACCCATTCCAATGCAATGCACCTGTATGTTCATTTCAGCTGCTTTTGCAGCTGCAGCAGTAGCATCATCTTCAAAATTTTCACCATCTGTCATCAGGATGATGGATTTTTTGGTTTTGCTTTTCTTGTCAAACGAATCAATACATTTTTCGAGCGCTGCCCCAACTGCTGTACCCTGAGTGGGAACCATGTTGCAATTTACTTGCTCCAAAAAGAGTTTCGCGGTTTGGTAATCGGATGTAATTGGAAGTTGTACATAGGCATCGCCGGCAAACACAACAAGTCCTACCCGGTCATTCTCCAATTTTTCAATAAACCTGGCAATGGATTGTGTGGCATGCTCTAACCTGGATGGGCGTAGATCCTCTGCACGCATGCTATTGGAAACATCCAGTGCAATCAGAATATCCACCCCGCTGGATTTTACCTCTTCCAGCTTTGATCCAATTTGCGGGTTGGCCAGAGAAAATATCAGAAAAAAGATTCCTGATGCGAAAAGGAAGAGAATCAAATTTTGTTTCTGTGAGGAGCGCTCCGGCACAACCACCTTCCACATGTTTTGTGTGGAAAACATTTCCAGTTTATTTCTCTGCCATCGGGTGTATAACCAACCGCCAACCGCGATTACCAGAACAATCGGCAGCAGATATAACATATATGTATTTTCAAATCTGAACATCAGGTAAGCGAACGCAAGTAGGTTTTGGAAACAGTAAACTCAATGATCAGCAAGATAAGTGCAAGTAGTGCAAAAGGAAAAAACCATTCTGATTTTTTCGAAAAATGTCTTTCATATACAATGCTTTTTTCCATTTTGTCGATTTCCTCATAAATTTTTTTCAATGATTGCCGGTTGGTGGCCCTGAAATATTTTCCACCAGTCATCCCGGAAATACTTTTGAGTGTGGCTTCATCTATATCACATTGCACATAGTCGTACACATATTCTCCATTGGGATAAATAGCTACCGGTGAGTAAGCCATTCCCCTGGTGCCAACACCGATGGTGTAGATGCGAATTCCCCAGGGTTTGGCAGCTTCTGCTGCAAGGCTTGGAGAAATATTTCCGGCATTGTTCACACCGTCGGTAAGCAGGATGATTACTTTGCTTTTTGCTTTGCTGGATTTTATTCGGCTCACTGCATTTGCCAAACCAAGACCAATCGCAGTACCATCTGCAAGCATACCTGTCTTTACCTCCGTAAAAATATTTTTCAGTACAGCATGATCAGAGGTCAGTGGACACTGAGTAAAACTTTCCCCGCTAAAAATTACAAGTCCGATTCTATCATCGGGTCTGGCATCAATAAATTCTTTTGCTACCTCTTTGGAAGCATCCAAACGATTTGGCTTTAGGTCTTGTGCAAGCATGGAAGCAGAGATATCCATTGATAACATGATGTCTATGCCTTCTGTCTGGATGTCTTGCCAGGATTTTTTAGACTGAGGCCTCGCCATGGCAATAATCATCAAGCTAAGCGCTGCTGCTCTCAGGATTACAGGCAAATCTCGCAACTTGGTTTTTAGCGTTGCAGGCAATTCACCGGGCTTTGCATGACTTGTATGAAGCATGGTGGCGGAGCGGTGATCTCGGAGGTAGAAGAAATATGCCAGCATGATCGCAGGCACCAACAACAACAGCCAAAGCAGTTGAGGATAGGCAAAGTAAATATCATCCGGCAGCCACTTCATTTTTTTCTTGTTTTTTTATGGCTACATAATATTCGATAAATCCTACTGCATTTTGCATGCTCAGGTCATTTTCACCACCAATAGGAACTTGTTTGGCAAATTTTACCATGTCGCTTAGGAGCAATACTTGTCTTAATAAACCAAGTGGAATCTGGGCTTTCTCAATTCGTGCAAACAAAACAAGTGTTTCGTCTGAAGTGTGCTCCAACACATGCAGCTGAAAGGCTCGAGAAATAAATATCTTCAATACTTCTGAAATGCGGGTGTGGTATTCTTTATGAAAGCCTTGCTGCCACAGATTTTCTGCTTTTAATTTTTCCAATGCTTCGATGGCTTCCAGGTATGGATCTGTTGGTACTTCCTGTTTTTGTATCACCTCTGCAACGGGTGTTTTCTTTTTGAAATATCTATAAAGGAGATAACCCGCAAGCAATGGCAGCGCGTAGAGCAGATATCGAAGATAATCCCACCAGGGGATGGGTGCATTTCTTACACCTCTGATGTCTTTAAAAGCACGGGTTGTATCAACCGCCACCGAATGCACGCCAAGCAGGAGTGCTTCTGTACTTGTTTTTTTGTTTTGCCCGTAGGAAAAAACAAATGGTGGGATAGCAGAGTAGCCGGTATCAAAACTGGTGATGGTGAGTATTTTTCTGAGTTTGATACGGGTGCTGTCCTTTCCATTCAATGTGTCGGTCTTGCCTTCCGAAATAATTTCTATGCCCTTCCTGATGGTGTCTTTTAACACAGGAAATTGAATCTGCAAACCCAAAGGGAAGTCAGCTTCAAGACGAAGTTGGGTTTGCTCCCCAATCAGCAGATTACTCTTCTCAAGCGAAGCGTTCACCCGAACATCTTGTGCAGCTGCCTGCATGAATACAGCAAGCAAAATATAACAGATATGCACCTGATAACTTTTCATATTATACTCTTGCTCCTCTTTTTCGAAAAAGGTTTACCAATGGAATCACATAGGAATCGCCGGTATTTACTCTACAAACATCTGAGCCGGTGGTTCTGAATAATTTTTTCAGAGCATCTTCACTACTTTGTACTTTTTTATAAAAGGCTTCACGCACTTTTTTATCAGAACTGTCTATCCAGCATTGTGTACCCTGCTCGGGTTCAAAAATCTGAATTAAACCCGCATCAGGCAATACAAATTCACCTGCATCATTTACTCTGATGGGAATCAGGTCGTGCCTTCTGGCAACCACTTTAAATGCATCATCGAAGTTTGCAGAAAGGAAATCCGAAACGAGAAAAACAGTGCTTCGTTTTTTCACCAGGTTATTCAGAAACTGCAAAGCACCTGCAATATGTGTTCCTTTGGATATGGGAGTGTATCCTATCAGTTCCCTGATGATGTGGAGGACATGTTTGCGTCCTTTTTTAGGAGGAATGTATTTTTCGACTTCATCTGAAAAAAGGATTACCCCGATTTTGTCATTGTTTTGAATGGTAGAAAAAGCAAGTGTAGCGCATATTTCAGTGATGAGTTCGCGTTTTCTTTTAGCGATGGTTCCAAAACTCCCGGAAGCAGATACATCTACCAACAACATCACCGTCATTTCCCTCTCTTCTTCAAATATCTTCACAAAAGGATGACCAAACCTTGCCGTTACATTCCAGTCTATGGAGCGTATGTCGTCTCCGGGCTGGTATTCCCTAACCTCCGAAAATGCCATCCCCTTGCCTTTGAAGGCCGAGTGGTATTCGCCGGAGAATAGTTGGTTGGACAGTCCTTTGGATTTGATTTCAATCCTCCGAATTTGTTTGATCAGTTCCGCAGATGTCATCAGGGTACTTCAACGGTATTGAGAATTTCGGTTATGATTTCTTCCGATTTGATATTTTCAGCTTCTGCCTCGTAGGTGAGTCCGATACGATGGCGCAGCACATCATGACAAACGGCCCTCACATCTTCCGGAATCACATAACCGCGTCGTTTGATAAATGCATATGCCTTAGAGGCAACTGCAAGGTTGATACTTGCTCTTGGGGATCCACCAAAGGCAATCATTTGTGAAAACTTATCAAGTTTTGCCAGTTTGGGTTGCCTTGTCGCAAATACAATATCCACAATGTATTGCTCTATCTTTTCGTCCATGTAAACTTCTTTTACCAGTTTACGGGCTTTAACAATATCTTCGGGATGCAGCACAGGCTGAATTGGATTTCGGTGACTGGCAAGATTTTGCCGAATAATTTTTTTCTCTTCCTCTTTTCCCGGATAGCCCACCACAACTTTCAGCATAAACCTGTCCACCTGGGCTTCGGGCAAAGGATAGGTGCCTTCCTGTTCGATGGGGTTTTGGGTGGCCAGCACCAAAAATGGCTCAGGAAGTTTGTAGGTCTCATCTCCTATGGTTACCTGTCTTTCCTGCATGGCTTCTAACAGCGCACTTTGCACCTTGGCCGGTGCACGGTTGATTTCGTCGGCAAGTACAAAGTTTGAAAAGATGGGACCTCGTCTTACGGTAAATTCTTCTTTCTTCTGGCTGTATATAAGCGTACCTACAAGGTCTGCAGGCAAAAGGTCAGGGGTAAACTGAATGCGGCTGAACTTGGCATGTATGGCAGACGCAAGAGAATTGATTGCTAGCGTCTTTGCCAATCCGGGCAAGCCCTCCAGAAGAATATGACCGTCGGATAACAGGGCAATCAAAAGCCTTTCTGTCATGTGTTTTTGCCCGACAATGTTTTTTTCTAATTCAATGTTCAACAAATCAACGAAGGCACTTTCTCGCTGTATCTTATCATTTAATTCCCTGATGTCTGTGAGTGTATTTTCCATCCTGTTTTTTAAGTGTATGCAAAAGTATTCTACTCAAAAATTAGGGCTTTTAAAAGGATGTTAAGGTATGTTAATCAAATAAGGTGAAATGCCTATATTTGCGGGCATTTCAAGCCTGTGACCCGTCCGCTTTTCATCCTCATTATCATACTACATAGTTTCCGTGTATTCGGGGATGCCAAATTACCACTATCAAGAAGCATTGAAATTCGGAAGGCGCCCGATGAATTTAGCATCGATGGCAGAGCGGATGAACCGGCCTGGCAAATGGCAGATACCGCCGGTGATTTTGTGAATAGTTTCCCTAATGATACTTCCTACGCCCGCGCCCGCACGGTGGTGAAGATGCTGCACGGGCATGATCAGTTGTACTTGTTTGCCGTCTGTTATGAGGCAGTAAGGGGTAATCCCATTGTTCAATCCCTCAAAAGAGATTTTTCTTATCCCGTGAGCGATGCATTTTCCCTGATTCTCGATCCCTTTGATGACAAGGTAAATGGATTTAGTTTCGGCGTCAATCCTTATGGCGTACAAAGGGAAGGTTTGATAGCAAGCGGAGGAATCATGGGTGTTTCAACCGATTGGGACAATGCATGGTATGCCGAAACAGTTCGCACGCCTGAGTATTGGACGGTTGAGATGCGCATCCCATACAAAACGCTCAGGTTCAAGGATGGCAATACACTATGGGGAGTGAACTTCACGCGTAATGATTTAAAAACCAATGAAAGCAGCAGTTGGGGACCTGTGCCCAGGATTTACAACATAGCTACGCTTGCTTTTACACAGAAAATGGTTTGGGATGAAGCGCCACAAAAACATGGAAGGAACATCTCTCTTATTCCGTTTACCACGGTGGAAGCCGATCGAAATATTGAAGCCAATGGAAGTTTCAACCACAAAGTGAGGGTGGGAGGGGATGCCAAAGTGCTGCTCAATGCCTCCCTGAATCTCGATGTAACGGTAGGTCCGGATTTTTCTCAGGTGGAGGTAGACAGACAGCAAACAAACCTCACACGATTCAATCTTTTTTTTCCTGAAAGAAGGAATTTCTTTATCGAGAATTCAGATCTGTTTGCCTCCTTTGGATTCCGGCAGATCAGGCCATTTTTCTCCAGAAGAATTGGATTAAGAGATGGAGCGCTCATTCCCATTATCGGAGGTTTCAGATTAAGCGGAAAACCCAGCAAAGACTGGAGAGTGGGACTAATGAGCATGCAAACCGAAGGCAAAGCATCCCTGGGTGTAAACTCAGAAAACTTTACCGTGGCTGCAGTTCAAAGAATGGTGTTTGCGCGTTCTTATGTTTCGGCAATTGTGGTAAATCGTATTTCCTATGATGAGGGAAGTTTCCGCAATGATGCTTACAACACAGTGATTGGCATGGATTACAATCTCTCCTCACGCGACAATCTTTGGAACGGCAAGGCATTTTATCACCAAAATATCACTCCTCAGAGACCTTCCGACGCATATGCCCATGCCACATGGCTCAACTACTCCAGTCGTACCTGGAAGTTTGAATGGAATCATGAGTATGTAGGAAAAAATTACCAGCCCGCGGTAGGATTTGTGCCCCGCAACAAAGTGTTTGATCCGCTTGCACAAAAACTTTATCAGGTTGCATATTGGAGGCTTGAACCTTACTTGGGTTATTTGTTTTTTCCTAAATCTTCCATCGTAAACAGCCATGGTCCAAGTGTGTATGCCGACATTTACTTTAACAGCAATTACCTGCTTACCGATCGTTTGGTGCAGGCAGAATATGATGTTAATTTTTTGAACACTGCTGTGCTTAAATACAAAGTGATTAGCAACCTTACCCGGCTTTTTTATGCTTTTGATCTTACCGGAAAAGGCGATGTGCTGCAAGCCGGAAACTATGCCTATTACAACAGCAACATCAGTTTTACCACAAGCAAAAGAAGATTGCTTACAGGTACATTTTCTTTTGATGCAGGAACCTTTTTCAATGGAAGCAAAGTGAGTTGCTCAGCAGATGTTTCGGGTCGGATACAACCTTTTGCCATCTTGTCTATTGCAGGTTCATATGACCGTGTGCAACTTCCCAATTTAGCAAGTACAAGAGACATTTTTCTTCTCGGTCCGCGTTTTGAATTTACTTTTAGCCGAAGTGTATTTTTTACATCGTTTTTTCAGTATAATACACAGATTAATAACTTTAACATCAATGCGCGCCTGCAGTACCGATTTAAACCCATGAGCGACCTGTTTGTGGTATATACAGAAAATTATCTTACACCCGTGTTCAATACCCGTAACCGGGCAGTAGTGCTTAAATTTGTTTATTGGATCAATACCTGATCATGGAACTACTTACACCAACCGGATTCTCCGACTATGCCCTGCTCGATTGCGGCGATTTTCACAAGTTTGAACGCTTTGGTGAATTCATGCTTATCCGGCCTGAACCTCAGGCGCTTTGGAAACCTGCTGCATCTATTCAAACCTGGCGCTCCTCTGCACATGCAGAATTTATCCCTAAAAGTAGTTCTTCCGGAACATGGAATAAGCTCAGACCCATGCCCGATCATTGGACGCTGTCCTACAAATTCCCACAATCAAAAAATAAGATTACTTTCAGGCTTGCACTCACCGGTTTTAAACATGTCGGCATCTTTCCGGAGCAGGCAGTTAACTGGGATTATATTTTCAGCCATGTAAGTAATTGCAAGGAATCCCAACCACAGGTGCTCAATTTGTTTGCTTACACCGGAGGCGCTTCACTCGCTGCTGCTTCTGCAGGCGCAGTTGTTACTCATGTGGATTCGATTCGACAGGTGGTTACCTGGGCCAATCGCAACATGGAACTTTCGTCAATCAAAGACATTCGTTGGGTTGTTGAAGATGCATTGAAATTTGTGAAGAGGGAAGTAAAGCGCGGTAAAAAATACCATGGGATTATTCTTGATCCACCTGCTTATGGACATGGTACTGATGGCGAAAAATGGAAACTGGAGGACCATTTGTATGAAATGATGTCGCTTGTTTTTGAACTCCTGCACCCAGAAAATCACTTTCTGATTCTAAACGCCTACTCTCTCGGACTATCCTCACTTGTGATTGAAAATTTACTAAAAGTACATACAAACAAAACCCCGGCTGCAGATTTGCAAACCGGGGAGTTGTATCTTTTTTCCGAATCAGGACTTAAACTACCATTGGGTGTTTTTGGAAGAATTAGTATGCCCGTATCGGTTTAAATTAAAATCTGTATCCAAAACTCAGGCTTCCGAAAAGTAGCGAGCGGATTTGAGGAGCCATACCATCCATTGTTATCGTGGCAGTGCCTGTTTTGGTGTTCACACTTACATCATATGTATATAATCCCTTGGTATCAATGTCCAGATTATCTGTAAATTCATCAGCAGAAGTTTGTATGGAAAGAAGCGGGTTCTGAACAGTGGTTTCCAATCTGGATTGGGAAATGCCCATGCCCAGGAAACACCAGTCAACTACGAATCCGTTTTTTGCCCATTGCTTTCCAAGCATAAAACCACCACCTATTTGAGAAAGTGATGCATCAAAATTGATGTCCAGATTCAATACAGCCGGAAGGACCACAGAAGGGGGGATTCCTCCAGGAAGATTGCCGCCTGCCAGCGTATACGGATTGCTGAGGGTGGTTCCGATTTCCATTTTAAACTCAGAATATCTACCATATAAGCCCATATAAAATCCATGGGGAGCAGTGTTTTTATCTTTCTTTCCCGGATAATAACGGAATTCGGGTGTAATGGCATATCCACCCATAGAAAATGAATAAGCCCCGCTTGAATTGCCCCCGTCGCCTTGAAGAAATCCCGGCGCATATGGCATCATAAAACGGATACCCAATTGCCCTGAAATGTTTTTGTGAAATGCGTATTCACCCGCCAGATTGATGTTGCGAAAGAGTAACGAAAAAACATTTGTTTTTACCACAAAAGGACGGTCAATCCCTCCTCCGCCTCGGGCAAACAATAAACTCCTGGAGTTTTCTTTTTTAGAAAGGATGCCGAGATTACTTGCCTTTCCGTTGATTGCTACCAGGCAACAAAATAGTAGTAATAGTGTTTGTTTTTTCATAAGTGTTTTTTTTGATAACCCAAATCTAATTAAAAATAATCCCCCTGCAAATGTGATTTTTATTAGTTATTAACATTTTTGCACGGAATTATTGACAAGTTCTGAGGATTTCCAAACAGCAATTACATTTGTTGAAATGAAATTAGCGGCTATTGACATCGGTTCGAATGCAGTGCGATTGCTTATTGCGATGGTCGTGGAAACATCTCCTCATCCCGTTTTCAAAAAAGTGGAACTGGTAAGGGTTCCCATTCGTTTGGGTGAAGATGCATTTGTGCAAGGCAGAATAAGTGAGAAAAAGATAAACATGCTGATCAAAGCCATGCTGGCTTTCCGTCAACTGATAGATGTGTTTGAAGCAACCGCATGGAGGGTTTGTGCCACCTCTGCCATGCGCGATGCAAGCAACCGGGAGGAGGTTATTCGTAGGGTAAAACAGGAAACGGGATTACAAATAGAAATTGTTGATGGTAAGTCGGAGGCACGCATCATTTATTCCAGTCATATTGCCGAGGAACTCGACAGAAACGCTTCCTATTTATACATTGATGTAGGTGGAGGAAGCACTGAACTTACCCTTTTCTCAGATAATCAGATTGCAGCTTCACAGTCATTTAACATCGGAACCATACGCATCCTGCATGAACAGGTAAGCCGCGAGGAATGGGAAAAAATGAAGTCATGGATTCAGCTTCATACCGGCGATGCAGGAAATATTGAAGCCATTGGCTCGGGTGGAAACATCAATAAGATTTATAAAATTGCCTACGGCAAGGCGAGTAAACCAATGCCCACCAAAAAAATAAAAGAAATTGCAGATTATATCAGTGAATTTTCTTACGATGAACGAATCGTGCACTTGGGGCTTAACGAGGATCGCGCAGATGTGATTCTTCCGGCATGTAAGATTTTTCTGACGGTTTGTAAATCTGCCGGCATTGATAAAATTCATGTACCTCAAACAGGCTTGAGTGATGGCATTGTGCATCTGCTCTACGAGGAGCACTTGGCCTCAAAAAAAAAAGGATAAGCCAAGGGCGACTCTATTCAGTTTAAAGATTTAGCCAGTTCTTCATGATGGCATCACTGTAGGCACACAAGATTGACTCAGGGTGATACTGAATGCCTCTGATGTTTCTTTCTTTTATCCGATATGACATGATGTTTCCTGCCGAATCTTTTCCCGTAATTTCAATTTGTGAAGGCAGATTTTTCTCACTCACCATCCAGGAGTGATATCTCGCCACATCAAAAAGAGGTGGGATGCCTTCATATAATGAGTCCTTGTGATCAGTTAAATGCAGCGGGCTGCTGATGCCATGATACACTTGTTTATCCTGAAAAAGTTGCGCTCCGTAATAGGAGGCAATTGCCTGATGTCCCAAGCAAACGCCCAAAACTTTTTTTTTTGCGAGTACCGCCGGCATCACTTCCATCAACTTGCCTGCTTCGTGTGGAAGTCCCGGACCGGGTGAAAGGATAATGATATTGTGCTTGGCAATTGCTTCCGCCAGCCGCTCATTATCGTTGGCAATCAGATGTATTTTTCCTTCATAATGTTTCTCTGCAAGATGTAGCAGATTATGGGTGAAGGAATCGTAATTGTCAATCAGCAGAATTGGCTCATTCATGTATGCTTACATATGTATGGAACGCTTTTCCGTGGCGTCCAAACATGCTTCTTTGAATGACTCGGTAAAGGTGGGATGTGCATGACTCATACGGGCGATGTCTTCGGCACTCGCGCGGTATTCCATGGCCACAACCGCCTCGGCAATCATGTCGGCAACACGCGGACCGATCATATGCACTCCAAGAATCTCATCAGTGCTTGCATCGGCAAGTACTTTTACAAATCCATCGGTATCCATACTCGCCCTCGCCCTGCCACTGGCTTTAAAAGGAAAGGAGCCTGTTTTGTAGGCGATCTTTTGTTCCTTAAGTTGCTCTTCTGTTTGTCCTACACCGGCAACCTCAGGCCAGGTATAAACCACACCGGGAATAAGATTGTAATTGATATGCGGTTTCTGTCCCTTGATGATTTCTGCAACAAAAACTCCTTCTTCTTCCGCCTTATGTGCAAGCATGGCACCTCTTACAACATCTCCGATGGCATATATTCCGGATACCCCTGTCATCAGATGATCATCCACAATGATTCTTCCTCTTTCATCCGTTTTGATTCCCGCATTTTCTAAGCCTAAGTTCTCAGTGTATGGTTTTCTGCCAAGTGCTACCAAACAGTAATCACCTGTAAACTCCACTTCTTTTCCTGATGCATCCTGTGCTTTTACGCTTACTGTCTTTCCTTTTGTACTTGCAGAAACAACCTTGTGCTTTAGGTGAAAGGTGAAACCGATTTTGGTGAGCGATTTTTGCAATTCTTTACCTAGGGCTTTGTCCATGCTGGGAATGATGCCTTCCGCGTATTCAATTACAGTTACTTTAGAACCGAGGCGGGCATATACTGAGCCAAGCTCCAGGCCAATTACTCCGCCGCCCACGAGCAACATATGTTCGGGTACTTCTTTTAATTCCAAAGCTTCTGTAGAGGTGATGATGCGCTTTTTGTCAATGCTGATTCCGGGCAAACTAAAGGGTTTTGAACCGGTAGCAATGATGATGTTTTTTGCACTGAGTGAGCTTGTTTTTCCATCCTCATGTGCCACACTCACTTCATGAGAAGAAACAAATGATCCATGTCCGTAATAAGTAGTGATTTTATTTTTTTTCATCAGGTAAACAATGCCATCGCATGTTTGCTTCACCACATCATTTTTTCTTTTGATCATTTGCGCCAGATTCACTTTCAGACTTTTCAGCTCGATGCCGTGTTCCGGAAAGGTATGTGCAGCATTGTGGAAATGTTCTGAGGAATCGAGCATGGCCTTGGAAGGAATACATCCTACATTGAGACAGGTTCCTCCAAGCGTTTTATACCTTTCAATTAGGGCTGTTTTTAAACCCAGTTGGGCACAACGGATGGCAGATACATATCCTCCGGGGCCGGAACCAATCACGATGACATCAAAATTTTCCATGGTTTTACGCTGATTTTTTTTCAAAGGTATTTAAAAGAATTTTACCCGATAATCCTGCAATCAACAAAAGAACAGAAACAAATGCAGCTATTGCATAGATGTAATCACCCAAAAGAGTGTACAGGGTTTTGTTTTCATTTAACTTGAGCTCCTGCTTTAGTGCATCCTCTCTCCACCAAGAGCTAGTTTGCATAAGCTCTCCGCGTTGGTTGATAAAGCCCGAAATACCTGTGTTAGCACTTCTGGCAATGCTCCTCCGGTGTTCAATGGCACGCAGCTTCGCATAACTTAGGTGTTGCCGGTAACCGGGAGAATCGTCCCACCATCCGTCGTTGGTGATGATGCACAATAAGTTTGCACCATTCTTTACATAATCGCCCACAAACGCACCATACACACTTTCATAACAAATGACGGGTGCTGCAATGATGGATGAGCCCGGCACAGTAAAAACCTCACGCTCCTCCTGAATACCCAAACTGCCAATGGTTCCGCCCAAATCAATGGCCAGGCTGTTGAGCGGTTTTGTAAGGACAGGAAAAGGAATTCGTTCCACACCCGGTACCAATCGTGATTTGTGATACACCGGCACACTGTCATTCTTACTCACGAGGATAGCTGAATTATAGCTGTCGTAATATCCTTCATCATGATACATTTTGCGCGCAGAAAAAGTGGGTGGTTCTTTGGTGGCATAATACTGTGCGGTAGATGCACCCAGCAAAAAGGGAGTAAAATTTTTACGGGCAATAAAGGACTTCACTGTCATCACCTGAGGAGAAACAGCCAATTCATGTTCCCATACATCAAAGGGAATACTAGTTTCCGGACCAATCATCAACTGTACATCAGGAGTCCATTTTTTTTCTGCCAGGTTCAGTAATTTCTGCATCTGTGCCTCAACCTTAAGTCCACCGAACTTTTCGCCGTACGGATCAATATTGGGTTGCAGCACCATTACCTGAGCACTTGTACCTTTTTCTGTGTGGGTAATAAACTGGAGTATTCCTATCAGGATGGGCAGAAGAATGCTTGTACATGCATACAGTAAATTTCTGTAGAGAAATCCCTTTTCTATCCAAAGAATAAACAAGGTGTTTACGGCAAGCACCCAAAGACTTCCACCGGGCACTCCCGTGAATTCATACCATTGTATCCATGCAATATGCTCGCTGAACACATTGCCAAGGGTAAGCCATGGCCAGGTTAATTCCCAGTTCAGGTGAAGCCATTCAAAGCCCAGCCAGAGAAGACAACCTGTGATCCAGGCCTGCCGTACACCGCAGCGTAATCCCACCGAAAATGACAATTGCCAAACCATGCTCATGAGCAGGCTATTGGCAAGAATGGCAAGGGCAGCACCTCCCAGCGTTGAATAGGCTACCCACCATGTGCAACAAAAATTCCACACAAACATGGAGAGGTAGACATACAGGAAAAAACGACCTGCTTGTTTTTTGTGCAGGGATATTTTCAGAATTTTATACAGCGGTATCCAGGCAAAAAAAATGATTCCGGCAAAGCCGCTCACCGGCCAGGAAATCCATAGCAGCAGGCCGCATAGCAACGACAATAAAAATCTGTTTCCTAAATATTTATACATCGCTTCTCTCAAT
>Ga0068872_10002366_pt1 | contig 14793 bp, 12 predicted proteins | sample NOAtaG_7_FD_66441 | JGI IMG/M metagenome (GOLD analysis project Ga0068872, IMG submission 66441) | Freshwater lake microbial communities from Lake Erie, under a cyanobacterial bloom - NOAA_Erie_Diel1S_2200h metaG | ecosystem: Environmental > Aquatic > Freshwater > Lake | place: USA: Ohio, Lake...
TTGGAGATCGAGGCCTGCGCGTCCGGGCGCATCATGATCGCGAGCGCCTTCATCGCGAGGTCCTTGTTGGGCGCGCCCTTCGGCATCATCCATGCGTCGGAGACGAGCATCTGCTGGTCGAAGGTGATGGCGAGCGGGCCGCCGCGGCCCTCCTTGTCGGCCATCGCGGCCTGGATGCGGCCGTTCCACGCGCCGACCATCTCGACCTCGCCGTCCTGCAGCACCTGCACCGACTGCGCGCCCGAGGCCCACCACACGACGACATGGGGCTTCAGGCTCTCGAGCTTGCGGAAGGCGCGGTCGACGTCGAGCGGATAGAGCTTGTCCATCGGCACGCCGTCGGCGATCAGCGCCGCCTCGAGGCTGTAGATCGGATGCCGGCGCATCGACCTGCCGCCCGGGAAGTCCTTGACGTTCCAGAACGCGTCCCAGCCCCTGGGCTGCTTGTCGCCGAAGGGCTTCTTGCGCCAGCCGATCGCGACCGAATAGACGATCTGCGACATGCAGTGGTCGGACTTGAGCTCCTTCGGGACGCCGGGATCCGCGACGATCGCCGGGTCGAGCTTCTCGAGCCTGCCCTCCCTCTCGAGCAGCGCGCAGGTGTAGTAGCCCTGCGTCGTCAGGTCCCAGGTCGGCTTGCCGGAGGCGACCTGGGCGCGCACGTCGGCGATGCCCTGCGTCGTCTCCTCCTTGATGGTGATGCCGAGTTCCTTCTCGACGAGGTTGAACCACGCCTCGCGCTGCGCCTTCTGGAAGGCCCCGCCCCAGGACGAGATGGTGATGGATCTCTGCTGGGCGTCGGCGGCACCGCCAAGGGCCATGGCCGCGCAGGTCGCCGCAAGAATCGCCCAAGAACGCGTCTTCATCGTCTCGCCTCCCCCATGAAAGCGCCCGGCCGCGAGAGGCCGATGCATGCTCGCCAGTGGAGCCCGTCCGGGCGAAACTAGTCAAGGATCGAGGGCAGGGGAGGGACCGGCATGGCGCTTCACTTCGAGCGCGCGGAATTCGACGCGCGGGTGGCCGCGGCGCGCGCGGCGCTGCGCCGCGAGGGGCTGGCGGCCATCCTGCTCTTCGCGCAGGAGAGCCATTTCTACCTGACGGGCTTCGACACCAGCGGCTTCGTCTTCTTCCAGTGCGCGGTGCTCGGCGCCGACGACGGCCCGGTGACGCTGCTGACGCGCCGGCCGGACCTCGAGCAGGCGCGCCGCACCTCGACGATCGAGGACATCAGGCTCTGGTACGACGCCGAGGGCGCGGATCCCTCGCGCGAGCTGCTGGCCATCCTCGAGGAGCGTGGCCTGCGCGGCGCGCGCGTGGGCATCGAGCTGCGCAGCTTCGGCCTCACGGCCGACAAGTACGAGCTGGTGCGCCGCAGGCTCGAGGGCTGGTGCGAGCTGGTCGACGCCTCGGCCATCGTGCGCGAGCTCAGGCTGGTGAAGTCGCCGGCCGAGCTCGCCCATGTCCGGCGCGCCGCGGCGCTGGCGGACGACGCGCTCGAGGCGATGCTCGCGGCCTCGCGCCCGGGTGCCTTCGAGGGCGACATCGCCGCCGCGGGCTCGGTGCCCATCCTCGCGGGCGGCGGCGATCCCCCTCCCTCGGGCCCCGTCCTGGGCTCGGGCGACCGCGCCCTGCTGGTCCGCAGCGCGACGGGCTTCCGCCACCTCGACCCGGTCGACCAGCTGACGATGGAGTTCGCCGCCAGCTACCGGCACTACTGCGCCTGCCTGATGCGCACGATCGCCATCGGCAGGGCGGACGAGCGCCAGCGCCGCATGTTCGAGGTGACGCGCGACGCGCTGCGCGCGATGACCGAGGCCGCGCGGCCGGGCCTGCCGCTGGGCGGCATCGACGAGGCGCATCGCCGCGTCTACGACGCCGCCGGCTTCGGCGGCGCGCGCATGTCGGCCTGCGGCTACTCGCTGGGCGCGCTCTACCGCCCGACATGGATGGACGTGCCGCCGATGATCTACGCCGGCAACCCGATGCCGATCCGGCCGGGCATGGTGCTGTTCCTCCACGCCATCCTCGTCGACGCGCCCGCCAACCTCGCGATGTCGCTCGGGCACACGGTGGCGATCGGCGAGCACGGCGCCGAGGTGCTGAGCCGCATCGAGCCCGAATACGTCGTCAGGACCTGAGGCGATGCGCGGCCGCGATCACACCGCGCGGCCCGCGAGCAGCCCCTCGTAGACCGCCTCCTCGGCGCTGCGCGGCGACAGGCAGTCGCCCGCGAGGTGGATCTCGACGCCGAGCCCCTCGAGCTCGTGCTCGAGCGACGCGGCCGGCGCCTGGCCGGCGGCGACGACCACGGTGTCGACCTCCTCGCAGGCGATGCCCTCGCCGGTGACGATGTGCGCGAGCAGCGCGCTGTCGGCGTCGACGCCATGAAGGCGCGCATAGGGGATCACCTCGACGCCGAGCCGGTGCAGTTTCCCGGCCAGGTGGTCGCGGTGGTACATCTGCAGGTGCTGGCCCGCATGCGTGCCGTTCACGGCCAGCCTCACCTTGTGGCCGTTGCGCGCGAGCAGCTCGGCGATGCCCATGCCGATCCAGTCGCAGCGCCAGTCCGCGACCAGGACGCGCGCGCCGGGATTGGCCTCCGCGCGCAACACGCTCCACGCATCGACGACATGGCCATCCTCGCGGCCCTCGATCTCCGGCTCGAAGGGGACGCCGCCGGTGGCGACCACCACGGCCTCGGGCGCGAGCGCGCGGACGAGCTCCGCGTCGACGCGCGTGCGCAGCCGGACCTCGACGCCCGCGCGCGCGAGCTCGCCCTCGAGGTTGGTCGCCAGGCCGCCGAACTCGGCGCGCTCCGGAAGGCGCTGGGCCAGCAGCACCTGGCCGCCGAGGCGCGGCCCCGCCTCGCACAGGATCACCTCGTGGCCGCGCTCGGCCGCGACCACCGCGGCCTTCATGCCTGCGGGGCCGCCGCCCGCGACCAGCACGCGCCGGCGCCGCGGCGCCGGCGTGGCGGGGCCGAGCCCGAGCTCGCGACCGGTCAGCGGGTTCTGGATGCAGGAGACCGGATAGCCCTGGTGGAAATGCCCGATGCAGCCCTGGTTGCAGCCGATGCAGGCGCGGATCTCGTCCAGCCTGCCGGCGCGCGCCTTGGCGGGCATGTCCGGGTCGGAGATCAGCGCGCGCGTCATGCCGCAGACATCGGCCTGGCCCGACGCGATGATGCGCTCGGCCAGCTGCGGCTGGTTGATGCGCCCCGCGACGAAGACCGGAAGGCCCGTCGCGGCGCGGATCGCCGCCGCCTTCGGCGCGACATAGCCATGCGCGACCTCCATCGGCGGGACGACATGGACCGAGCCGCCGAGCCCGGCCATCGAGCCGATGGTCACGTTCGCGTAGTCGACCAGCCCGCGCGCCGCGAGGGCGCGGCATGTCTCCAGCACCTCGTCCTGCGGCAGCCCGTCGGACTCGATCTCCTCGGCGGAGATGCGGATGCCGAGCGCGCGTCCCTCGCCGATGGCGCGGCGCACCTGCTCGAGCGCCTCGACGAGGAAGCGCATGCGGTTCTCGCGGCTGCCGCCATAGGCATCCGTGCGCCGGTTGGACACGGGGTTGAGGAATTGCGCGACGAGCAGCCCGAGGCTCGCGATCACCTCGATGCCGTCATAGCCGGCCGCGGCCAGCCGCCGCGCGGCGTGGCCATAGGCCTCGACGATCTCGCGGATCAGCGCCACCGGCATCTCGCGCGGCATGGTGTGGAAGCGGTTGTCCGGCACGGAGGACGGCGCGTAGGCGACGCCGCGCAACCCGCCCTGCACGCGGCGCGACAGGCGGCCGGAATGCGAGAGCTGCCCGAAGATCCGCGCGCCATGGGCGTGCACCGCCTCCGTCACCTTGCGGAAGGCGGGGATCGCCTCGTCGCCGAGGATCACGATCTCCGGCGACTCCGTGACCGTCGTGGCATGGAACCGTGCGGCCTCGGTGACGATGAGCCCCGCGCCGCCGCGCGCGCGCGCCTCGTGGTAGGCGACGAACTCGGGCGTCGGCAGGCCGCCGCGCGCCAGGTAGGTCTGGTGCCCGGTGGACATGATCCGGTTGGGGATCTCCACGTCGCGCAGCCTGAGCGGCGAGAAGAGGTGGGCGAGGCTCGTCATGCGCGCGCGCTCCCGCGCCGGGCCGCGCTCATCGCCCGCCGCTCACGGTGACGACGGTCCCCGTGACGTAGCTCGCCTCGTCGGAGAGCAGCCAGGCGACGGCGTTGGCGCATTCCATCGCGGTGCCCGGGCGCTTCATCGGCACGACGCCGGCGGCCGAGGCCGCGCGGTTCGGGTCGCCGCTCGCGGCGTGGATCTCCGTGTCGATGATCCCCGGCCGCACGGCGTTGACGCGGATCCCGTCGGCGGCGACCTCGCGCCCCAGGCCCGTCGTGAAGGAATCGATCGCGCCCTTGCTCGCCGCGTAGTCGACGTAGAGGCCGGGGCCGCCGAGCACCGCGGCCGCGCTCGACAGGTTGACGATCGCGCCGCCCCTGCCGCCGCGCCGCGTGCTCATCCGCCGCACCGCCTCGCGCGCGCAGAGCAGCGTGCCGACGACGTTGACGTCGAGCATCCGCCGCCAGCGCGCGGTCTCCATGTCCTCGAGGCGCGACTGCATGTCGACGATGCCCGCGTTGTTCACGAGCCCGCCGAGCGGCCCCCATTCGGCGTCGATGCGCGCGAACATGGCGAGCGTCGCCGCCTCGTCGCCGACATCGGCGCGCAGCACGAGGGCGCGCCGGCCATGCGCGCGCACCGCGGCGGCGACGCGCGTGGCGGAGGCCTCGTCGCGCGCGAAGTTGACGGCGACGTCCCAGCCCTGCGCGGCGAGCTTCTCGGCGCAGGCGGCGCCGATGCCGCGGCTGGCGCCGGTGACGAGTACGGTGCGTGGAAAATCCATGGATGCCCCCCGGCTGGATCAGGTCGCCGAGATTAGCGCCCGCGCGCGCGGTCGGCGCAAGCCGCGCGGGCCTCGGCCGCGCCTAGGACTGGCCGAGGTCGAGCGCGCCCTGCCGGCTGGCGGCTGGCCGCGCGCGGCGCCGGCGCGTGCCCGCCGCGCCCGTCGGCGGCAGGCCCGCGCGCCGGCTGCCATGGCGCTCCTGGATCGCGTCGGCGGCGTCGCGGAAGTCGCGCCCCTTGCGCACGCCGTAGACGCGCGCGCGCGCCTCGGCCGCGGCGGCCTCGTGGTCGACGATGGGCGCGGGATAGGACGCGCCGATCGCGACTCCGGCCGCGGCGAGGGCCTCGGGCGGCGCGCGCCAGGGCTCGTGCAGCAGCTCCGCCGGCAGGGCGGCGAGCTCGGGGACCCAGCGCCGGATGAACGCGCCGTCCGGGTCCTGGTCGCGCGACTGCTTGACGGGGTTGTAGATGCGCGCGGTGTTGGTGCCGGTCGTCCCGGACTGCATCTGCACCTGCGGGTAGTGGATGCCCGGCTCGAAGTCCGTGAACATCCGCGCGAGGCGGCGCGCGGGCAGGCGCCAGTCCTCCCAGAGGTGATAGCTCGAGAACGCCATCGCCATCGCGCGCATGCGGAAGTTCAACCAGCCCGTCGCGGCCAGCGAGCGCATGCAGGCGTCGACGAAGGGGAAGCCGGTGCGCCCGGTCGCCCAGGCCTCGACGCGCGCCTCGTGCGCGGGCCCGACCTGGCGCAGGCCGCGGCAGGCGGGATGCAGCGCCTCGCGCTCGATGCCTGGCTCGTCCTCCAGCTTCTGGATGAAGTGGCAGTGCCAGTGCAGCCGCGAGCGGAACGAGGCGACCGACGCGGCGAAGGCATCGTCGCCCTCCGCGCGATGGCGCGCCCCGGCGCGCAGCGCCGCGCGGTTCGCCTCGCGCATCGAGATGCAGCCGAGCGCGAGATGGGCGGAGATGCGCGAGCAGGACGCGGCGCCGGTCCCCGGCCCCGACATGTCGCGGCGATAGGTCCGGCCGCGCGCGTCGAGGAAGGAGCGCAGCAGCGCCACCGCCTCCGCCCGCCCGCCCGCCTGGCGCCCGGGGCAGGGGTCGGGGGCGAGGCCGAGGGCCGAGGCGTCGGGCATCTCCTCGCGCGGAAGGTCCACGGCGCGCAGCCGCCCCGGCGCGGGAACCGGGTCGGCGTCCATCATCGCGTCCCAGCGCCGTGCCCAGCCGTCGCGCGAGCGCCGCGCGCGCCACACGCCGTGCTGCCGGTATTCGGCGAAGGGCACGCCCTCGCGCCGCGCCCAGGCGCGCACGGCGCGGTCGCGGTCGTAGGTCCAGAGGAGCCCGGTCTCCTCGTGGGCACGCAATGCCGCGATGCCATGCTCGCGGTGCAGCTGGTCCAGCACGTCGACCGCCTCGCCGGCGCGCAGGACGAGGCGCGCGCCGACGCGGCCGAGCGCGGCGTCGAGGTCGTCGAGGCATTCGCGCAGGAAGGCGAGGTGTCGGCCCGCCATCTCCGGCTGCGCCCACAGGCCCGGCTCGAGGATGTAGAGCGGCAGCACCGGCAGCCCGCTGGCCGCGGCGGCGGCGAGCGGCGCGTGGTCGTGGATGCGCAGGTCGCGCTTGAACCAGACGACTTCGATCATGGCCGCCACCAGATAGGGCGGGCCGCGCGATCGTCAGCGCTGGCGGGTCCAGAACACCATGGGGTGGGGCGCCTCGGCCTTCGCGCCGATGTCGCGCCAGTCGAAGCTCGCCCGCAGCTCCGGTCGCCGCACGTAGCCGCGTCGGGTCCAGAACGCGTCGAGCGGCACGTGGCCGGCAGGGCGCAGCGGGTGGTCGTGCGGCCGCTCGACGGCGCAGAAGGTCGTGCGCCGGAAGCCGAGCGCGGCGGCACGCGCCTCGCGCGCGCGGAAGAACGCCACGCCGATGCCGCGCCCGCGATGCGCGGCCTCCAGCACCGACTCCCCGAAATAGTACCAGTCGCGCGGATCCAGCCCCGCGTCGAGGAAGGGACGCTGCATCTCCTTCTCCGCCGTGGCGAGCGGCAGCGCGGTCGAGGCGCCGACCACCCTGCCGTCGACGCGCGCGACGACGATCGTCGCGTCCTCCATCCCGGCATACTTGGCGAGGTAGCGCCGCTCGTAGGCGAGGTCGCCGTCGTAGAGATAGGGCCAGTCGCGGAAGACCTCGACGCGCAGCCGCGCGAGCTCCGGCACGACGGCGCGGATCGCGCCGCCGGACAGCGTCTCGATCGCGGCCGCCGGCGCGGTCACTTCCCGACCTGGCGCAGCCAGTCCTTCAGGTTGTAGTGGTTCGAGATGCGCGCGATGCGCCCGTCCCTGACCTCGAAGAAGGCGCCGACGCGCAGCCTGTAGCGCTGGCCCTTCGCGGCGAGGAAGTCGCCGTCGGTCCTGAGGTACCGGCCGTCGAGGCGGAACTCCGCCGCGGCGCGGCTGCCATCGGCGTTGGTCATCACGACGAGGTCGCTGACGCGCTCGCGGTAGCATTCGTTCATGTGCGCGAGGAAGCGCGCGAACCGCGCCTTGCCCTTCTCGCTGCCGCCCTGGCTGATCTCGTGGACGACGCCGGGCGCGAGCAGGTCGAGGAAGCCCTCGACGTCCTGCGCGTTGAAGCGGTCGTAGTAGGCCTTCACGAGCCTGCGCGTGGTCGCTGCCGTCATGGTCCTCGTCACCTTCCGTTGAAGCCGGGCTTGCGCTTGGCGAGGAAGGCATCGACCCCCTCGCGGAAATCCTCGCTGGCGATGCAGGCATAGGCCTGCGCCTCGGCCTCGGCGCCGATCGCGCGGCGGCGCGACCACTCGCGCACGAGGCGCTTGTGCGCGCGCGCGGCGAGCGGTCCGCCCGCGGCGATGCGCTCGACCGTGGCGGCCACCTCCGCGGCGAGGGCGTCGTCGGGCACGACGCGCGTCACCAGCCCCTTCGCGAGGGCCTCCGCGGCGTCGCAGAGCCTTGCCTCGAGCAGCATCGAGAGCGCGCCGTCGACGCCGAGGAGTTCCACCAGCGGCGGGATCTCGGCGGGCGGCGCGGCCATGGCGAGGCGCGCCACGGGGATGCCGAAGCGCGCCGAGGCGGCGGCGATGCGCAGGTCGCAGGCGGCGGCGATCTGCAGCCCGCCGCCGACGCAGGCGCCGTTGATCGCGGCGACGACGGGATGAGGGCATTCCTCGATCGCGCGCGTCGCCCGAGCCACGACCTCGTCGTAGGCGCGCGCCTCGCCGGGCGTGCGCCGCACGCGCCGGAACTCCTCGATGTCGCCGCCCGCGGCGAAGGCCTCGCCCGCGCCCGCCACGACCACCGCGCGCAGCGTCGCGTCTGCGGCGGCGGCCTCCATCGCGTCGCCGAGCCGGCGCCACTCGTCAAGGCCGAGCGCGTTGCGCCGTTCCGGGCGGTTCATCGTCAGGTCGAGGCGCGACCCGTGCCGCGCGACGAGGAGCGTGTCGGTCATCGGGCCAAGGAGTACACGAGCGCGGCGGCGTCGCGGAAGCCCGCCGCCTTCAGCGCGCGCGCGGGCGCTCGCGCATGGCGAGGCCGGCGAGCAGCGCGAAGACGAAGAGCGGCGGCAGGATCGACAGCGCGCCGGCGAAGGCCTCCTGCGGGTAGACCCGCGCGCCGCCGGCGACCTGCCCGGTCCAGCCGAGGTCGAGCAGCCAGCCGATCAGGGGCTGGAGCAGCGCGCCGGAGCCGACCACGAACGTGTTCACCACCGCCATCGCGACGGAGTTGGCGGCCGGGTCGTTCTGCTCGCGCACCATCGCGAAGGCCAGCACCATGGCGGAGGCGCAGGCGCCGTGGACCATGAGGATGGGGACCAGCGCCCAGAGCGGCCAGCGCGGGCCGAAGACCACCGCCGCGAGCGCCAGCCCGGCGATCGCCGCGCAGGCAAGCATGGGCTCGCGCCGGCGGCCCAGGCGGTCGGAGATCCAGCCCACCAGCGGCGCGCCGACGCCCCAGCCGGCGAAGATCAGCGAGGTGATGGCCGCCGCGGTGGTGCGCGGCAGCTCGTAGACGGTGGCGAAGTAGGGCACGGCCCAGAGCCCGCCGAAGGCGAGCATGGGCCCGGTCATCGCGAAGCCGAAGATCGCGCAGGCCCAGGTCTCGCGCACGCGGGCCACGGCGCGCAGCCCGTCGGAGAGCCTGGCCTGCGGCGCCGCGGTGCCAGGCCGGTCGCGCAGGACGAGGTGGAGCGCGAGCCCGATCGCGGCTGCGAGCACGCCCATCGCGACCAGCGCGCCACGCCAGCCGAGCGCGGCGACCAGCGCCGCCAGCGGCGCCTGGCCAAAGATGGCACCGACCATGCCCAGCATCTGGACGACGCCGGCCAGCATGGCGAAGCGGGCAGGGGGCATGGTCTGCGCCGTGACCGTCAGCGCGCCGACGAAGGTGCAGGCGACGCCGGCCCCGATCAGCATGCGGCCCAGGTAGGCCATCTCGATCGCCTGCGCCGCGGCGAAGATCGCGGACCCGGCCGCCGCGGCCAGCATCGAGCCGGCCATCAGGCGGCGCACGCCGAAGCGGTCGAAGAGCATGCCCAGCGGCACCTGCAGCGCCGCGTAGGCGTAGAGGTAGAAGGCCGAGAGGTTGCCGAGCACCGTGCCGCCGACCCCGAAGCCCGCCATCAGGTCCTCCACCATCACCGAGGGGGAGACACGCTGGAGGAAGGCGTAGAGGAAGGTGGAGGCCGCGAGCACCCAGGCCGCGAGCGCGGCGGGCGGGATCCGGTCCTGGGCGGTCTGGTTCATGCGCGGGGTCCGTATACAGCAAAGCCCCCTCCGGAACTGCGTCCTTGCGCGACCCTACCCGTCTGCCGCTAACCTGAGATCGCGCCGCAGGCCAGGAAATGGCCCGGCCCCAGCCCGGGAGGAGACATGACCATGACGACCAGGAAAGAGAACCGCCGCGGCCTTTCGCGCCGCGCCGCGCTACGCGCCGGAGCCGGCCTGCTCGCCGCGCCCGCGATCATGAAGGTCGCGACGGCCCAGACCAGCGGCGCCTTCAACTGGCGGCGCTTCGCCGGGCAGAGCATCGAGGTGTCGCTGACCCTCGGGCCGCGCGCCAACGTGCTGCGCGCGCACGAGAAGGAATTCACCGAGCTCACCGGGATCAAGGTCGGCTCCGAGGCCGTGCCCGAGCAGCAGCACCGCCAGCAGGTCGTCATCCAGTTCAACTCTGGCAACCCGCAGTTCGACGTGCTGACCGTGTCGCTGCACGTGCAGAAGCGCCTCGTCGGCAAGGCCAAGTGGCTGCACGACATGAAGCCGCTGCTTGCCGACTCGCAGCTCACGGCGCCGGACTACGACTTCCCGGACTTCACCGGCGGTGGCCTGCGCTGGGCGACGCAGGGCGACGGCCGCATGGACACGCTGCCGCTGAACATCGACCCGTGGATGATCTACTACAACAAGGAGCTCTTCGCGGCCCGGGGCCTCGCCTTCCCGAAGACCTTCGAGGAGATCGTGATGGCGGCCGAGAAGCTGACCGACAAGGCGTCGGGCCAGTTCGGCTGGGTCTCGCGCGGCCTCAAGAACGCCAACGTGCCGGTGTGGACGAGCTTCATGCTCGGCTACGACGTCGACCCGGTGAACACGAAGACGATCCAGCTCCAGACGATGACCGATGGCGCGATCGCGGCGGCCGAGTACTACAAGAAGCTCAACCGCGAGTTCGCCCCGCCGGGCACGGTCGGCTTCAACTGGAACGAGGCCCAGACCTCGTTCAGCCAGGGCAAGATCGGCATGTGGATCGACGGCATCGGCTTCGCGCCGCCGCTCGAGGACCCCACCAAGTCGCGCATCGTCGGCAAGGTCGGCTACGGCGTGATGCCCCAGGGCCCGAAGGCGCGTCATTCGGCGACCTTCGCCGACGGCATCGGCATCCCCGTCGCCAGCAAGAAGCGCGAGGCCGCCTATCTCTACTGCCAGTGGGCGACGTCCAAGCTGATGTGCAACCGGCTGCTGCAGTCGGGCGGCGGCTCGCCCTGCCGCGCCTCGTCCTACACCAACCCGGAGGTCGTGGCCGGCATCAAGCTGCCGCGCGAGTGGCTGCAGTGCCTGCAGGATTCCGCGGCGATCGGCCGCCAGGGCCTGCCGGAGATCGTGCCGGTGACCGAGTTCCGCGACGTCTTCGGCGTCGGGCTCACCAACACGCTCGGCGGCGCGGATGCCCGCGCCGAGATGCAGAAGGCGACCGAGGCCTTCACGCCCGTCCTCGCCAAGTCCGAGGCCTGAGGCCCAGGGGTTCCCCGCCGCGGCCATCCGGTCGCGGCGGGACGCCCCCGACGGAGCGCGCCGCATGACGGCACCCATCGCCGCCGCCGCCGCCCGCGGCTACGGCCGCAACTACCTGCCCTTCGCGTATCCCGCGCTGGCGATCACCGCGATGGTGATCGTCTTCCCGTGGCTGTTCACGCTGTTCATGAGCGCGCACGAGTGGAAGATCGGCTCGCCGCGCGAGTTCGTGGGCTTCGCCAACTACGTCAAGCTCGCCGGCGACCCGCGGTTCCTCGAATCGATCGGCCACACGCTCTGGTTCACGCTGCTGTCCGTGGTCCTGCCCATCGCCTTCGGGACCGGCGCGGCGCTGGTCTTCAACGAGCGCTTCCCGCTGCGCGGCTTCTGCCGCGCGGTCTTCATCCTGCCGATGATGGCGACGCCGGTCGCGGTGGCGCTGGTGTGGAAGATGATGTTCCACCCGCAACTCGGGGTGCTGAACTACATCCTGACCTCCGTCGGCCTGCCGCCCTCGCTCTGGCACACCTCGATCGACACGGTCATCCCGACGCTGGTGATGGTCGAGGTCTGGCACTGGACGCCGCTGGTCATGCTGATCGTGCTGGGCGGGCTGGCCGCCGCGCCGACCGAACCCTACGAGTCCGCGCGCCTCGACGGCGCGAACGCGTGGCAGATGTTCCGCTACATCACCCTGCCGCTGATCATGCCCTTCGTCGTGCTCGCGGTGGTGATCCGCACGATCGACGCGCTCAAGGCCTTCGACACGATCTTCGTGATCTCGGAGGGCGGGCCCGGCACGGCGTCGGAGACGATCAACATCTACCTCTACCTGCAGGCCTTTGCCTTCTACAACATCGGCTACGCCTCGGCGATCGTGGTCGTGTTCTTCGTCCTGATCATCGTGCTGGCGATGGTGCTGCTGTGGTTGCGCCAGAAGTCGAAGTGGTCATGAGCGCCCCCGCCCGCACCTCCGAGCTCTCCTGGCTCGCGCGCCGCGTGGCCTCGAAGCTCGCCTTCGGCTTCGCGGTCTTCGTGATCGTGTCGCCGGCCATCCTCGTGATGCTGTGGATGCTGTCGCTCTCGCTGAAGAACGAGGTCGACAACATGGCCTACCCGCCGGTGTTCATCCCCAGCCCGCCGACGCTGGCGAACTTCGAGGCGGTGTTCGAGAACAGCAACCTGATGCGCTACCTCGTCAACAGCCTGCTGGTGACGGGCGGGGCGACGCTGGTGGCGATCCTGGTCGGCGTGCCGGCGGGCTACGGCATCGCCAAGGCCTCGGCGCACCGCACGGCGATCTGCATCCTGATCGCGCGCATCACGCCGGCGCTCAGCTACCTCATCCCGCTCTACATGATGTTCCAGATGCTCGGCCTCACCGGCAGCCTCTGGCCGATCTTCATCACCCACCTGGTGATCACGATCCCGATCTTCGTCTACGTCATGATCGGCTTCTTCGAGAGCCTGCCGCCGGACCTCGAGGAGGCGGCGCTGATCGACGGCTGCACGCTCTGGCAGGCCTTCCGGCACGTCGCGCTGCCGCTCGCGCGGCCGGGCATCGTGGTGGCGATGATCCTGTCGATCATCTTCAGCTGGAACAACTTCGTGTTCGGCGCGGTGCTCGGCGGCCGGCAGACGCGCACGCTTCCCGCCGCTGTCTACAACATGCTGACCTTCGAGCAGGTGGCCTGGGGCCCGCTCGCCGCCGCCGCGCTGCTCGTCACCGCGCCGGTGCTGGTCCTGACGCTCTTCATCCAGAAGGAGATCGTCGGCGGGCTGACGGCCGGCGGCGTCAAGGGCGGCTGAGCGCCGCCCCGCCGCGCGCCCGGGCTCAGCCAGGCGTGGCGACGTTGAGGGGCGGCGTGCGCGCGAACCAGCCGGGCATCGCCTCCTCGATGCGCGCCGCGACGGCGAGCAGCAGGTCCTCGCGCCCGAAATTGGCGTAGAGCATCGCGCCCACCGGCAAGCCGTCGGAATCGAAGCCCGCGGGGATCGAGATGCCGGGCAGCCCCGCCTCGTTGCCGGGCATGGTGTAGCGGCAGGCCGAGCTGAGCCGCTCCATCCAGGCGCCGAGGTCCTCGTCGGCGAGCAGGCTGTAGGGCCCGTTCGCCTGCGGCACGCGCACGGCCAGCGTCGGGCAGAGCAGCAGGTCCCAGGAATCCATGAGCCTGCCGAAGCCGCGCGTGACGACGTTGTTGCAGGCCATCGCCTTGTAGAGGTCGAGCGTCGAGTAGCTCTGCGCGGCCTCGAAGTGGCGGCGCACCATCGGCGTGAGCGCCGCGAGCATCGCCGCGCCGTCCATGCCGCCCGTCTCCGCGATCGGCTGGTAGAGCACGCGCCCGCAGATCCACTGCGTGACGTAGCCGCGCCACATCGCCTCCCAGTCGCAGATCCGCGCGTCGTCGATCTCGGCGACCTCGTGGCGCATGCCCTCGAGCAGGCGGCCGAGGCCGCGCACCCTGTCGGCGACCTCGGGATCGCAGGCGCCGGGCCGGCCCCAGGCGCCGGTCGAGAGCGCGATGCGCAGCCGCCCCGTCGGCCGCGCGAGCGCGTCCACGTAGGAGCCCGCGAAGCGCGCCATCGGGTAGAAGCTGCCGCCATTGGGCATGCGCGGCAGGTAGTCCATCGCCGCGGCGCTGTCGCGCACGCTGCGCGTCACCACGCCCTCGACGGCGATGCGCCAGGTGAACTCGTTGTGCGCGAGCGGCATCGCCATGCGCCCGCGCGAGGCCTTGAGCCCGACCAGGCCGCAGAACGAGGCGGGTATGCGCGTCGAGCCGCCGCCGTCGCTCGCCATCGAGATCGGCGTGACGCCCGCCGCGACCATCGCCGCCGAGCCGCCGGAGGAACCGCCCGGCGTGCGCCCGGTGTTCCACGGGTTGCGCGTGACGTTGACGTGGCCGAGATAGCTCGTCGACGTGTCGAAGGTCATGCCGAACTCGGGCGTGGTCGAGCGGCCGAGCGGCACGAGGCCGGCGGCGAGGAAGTTCTCGACCAGCGGGTCGGTGTCCTTCGAGACGTTGCCCGCGAGCAGCCGTGAACCGGATTCCTGGCGTCGGCCCTTGAGCCGCGAGCCGAGGTCCTTGAGGAAGATCGGCACGCCGTGCAGCCGCCCGTCGCGGGCCGGCCGGTCGCGCGCGGGGTCGTCGACCACGTCCTGGAAGACCTCGAGCACGCCGGCGAGCCTGCCATTGACGCGCTCGACGCCGCGCGCCGCCTGCGCGACGACCTCCGACGCCTGCAGCTGCCCCGAGCGCACGAGCCCCGCGAGGCTCGTCGCGTCGTGGCGCATCCATTCCTCCCAGCCCATGGCCGGCGCGTTCGACGTCATGCTGTCCTCCCCTGTCTCCCCGGAGCAGTGAAGACCGCGCGCGGCCTCGCGGGCAAGCCCGTCAGGCGCGTCCGGCGATCCGGTCGGCGACGCGCAGGGCCAGCGCCTGCAGCGTGTTGGTGGGGTTGAGCGCCGCCGCCGTGGCGAAGGCGCTGCCGTCGATCACGTGCAGCCCGCGCACGGCATGCGCCTCGCACCAGCGGTCGACGACCGAGGTCTCCGGGTCGTCGCCCATCGCGCAGGTGCCCATCAGGTGGAAGCCCGCGTCGCGGATGAGCGGCATGTCGAAGAGCTCGTGCGCGCCCGCCTCGCGCAGCAGC
>Ga0068872_10002370_pt1 | contig 14781 bp, 9 predicted proteins | sample NOAtaG_7_FD_66441 | JGI IMG/M metagenome (GOLD analysis project Ga0068872, IMG submission 66441) | Freshwater lake microbial communities from Lake Erie, under a cyanobacterial bloom - NOAA_Erie_Diel1S_2200h metaG | ecosystem: Environmental > Aquatic > Freshwater > Lake | place: USA: Ohio, Lake...
TAGCTGGGTCTCAAGTTGATTAACTCGTGTATTTGATGCATTTAGCCGGGTCTCAAGTTGATTAACTCGTTCATTAGAGCCATGTCGATATGTTTCAAGTTGATTAACCTCTAGACCCAGTTGTTTTTCAAGTAGTTTAATATTAACATTTGATGCATTTAGCTGGGTCTCAAGTTGATTAACTCGTGTATTTGACGCATTTAGCTGTGTCTCAAGTTGATTAACTAGTGCATCAGATTCATGTAGATGTGTTTCAAGTTGATTAACCCTTGCACGAGGACATGTTTCGGTGATTTTGTTTTCAATTTGTGCAATTTTTTGATTAGCTTTGTTGATTGAATGTTCAAGAGTGTCAAAGTCTGAAACACGTGCGTTTTCAATTGCTGTAATGGAAGCGTTAAGTGTATTATATCCTGAAACACGATGGGAATCAACATCTTGAATATATTTACGTAAACTATTAACATGAGGGCGAACGTCTGGCGTTTTACATAATACACATGGTCTATAAGGGGACTTGAGATATGACTCTACATGTTCTTGTGTATTAAACAATATACCTAAGGTAGACATTATGAATGTATAGATCTTGTTATAATATATTATTTTTATATTAAATTCAATTTTTTTCTATATTGTGTAATCTAAAATGGAAAAATGGGGTATTTTAGATTACACAATATAGAAAAAAATTAATTTAGAAGTGAGTGAATATTAAAATACTTTAATAAATACTTTAATAAATATTTTTTATTGTTCAGCATCAATAACCCCCCATTCATCCATATCGGAATCTGAAGTGGTATTTTCGAGATCACTCTTGATCAATTCAGCGAGACCTTGATCAACTTCATGTTCAATATTGATAATATCGGGTGATTCAGAAGGTGTTTGATGGTCTTGGGGTGTTTGATTTTTAAGTTGATTTAGTTCAGATGCTAGGGTTTCAAATTTATCAAATAGAGAGTTCAATTGAGTTTCAAGTTGATTAACCTTTGCGTTTGATGCATTTGATGCGTTAAGTTGAGTTTCTAGTAGAGTTTCTAGATGATTAACTCGTGCTTCAGAATCACGTAGTTGAGTTTCTAGTTGATTAATCTTATCAGTAGGACTCATTTCGGTGGGTTTTTTATCAATTTTAGCCTTAATTTTATTAATTGCGGATTCAAGCGATTGGTAATATAAATAGCGTGAATTTTCACTGTCTTTGATGTATTTCAGAAGTGCATTATGACCTTCAACTCGTTTAGAATCAATGCATGCGATATTTTCACGTAAATCATTAATATCTGCATCAATATCTGGTGTATACAGAGTATATGAAACTCTTTTAGGGGTTGGTAGATAGGTATTAGAATATCCATATCCAGGAAAACACGTTTTCATGATTATATCATATGATGACATTATGTGTGCGTATAGATCTTTTTATAATATATTAGTTTATATTAAATTCAATTTTTTTTTATATTGGGTAATCTAAAATGAAAAAGGGTTATTTTAGAAGGTAAATGATTAATGTAAAAATTTGAACGTAAAAATGGGTAAATAGTAAAATTAATAATAAATTTTAAAATGACCGATATGACAAGTTTAATAATTAACAGAATTAATGAAAATGTGGAAAAATCACAAAAACAATACGATGAGGAACAACAGCGTGCAACTATGTATAAAAGTTTAACCGACAATTATATAAATCCTGTATTGTCTAGACTAGTTTTTAGTATTCAAAAGTATAAATGGGAGTTTGAGTTGAGAATAACCGATGGCAAACCTTCTATTGTAGTTTCTTTTAACATTATACCAAGTGGAACATCATCTAATACATCATCTAATACAGCAAGTTTTGGTTTTATGATCCATCAACAACAAAATTCAATAAAGATCGAGTGGACACAATCTAGTGTTAAAGTATATGGAATTAATTATGGTAAATTAAGGTCATTTGCGTTGAGTCAAGTAGATGAAATAGTAGATCATCTAGGGATTCAATTAACAGCATTTTCAAGCTAAGTGTAATGTTAAAAAGTTTATTTTGAGGTATTTACATTTGTTTGTAGATATATTTTTTTATATTTTTTGGGTTATTTTGGATAGCGTGATAAATAAAAATTGAATGTATTTATTATAATAAATATATATTGGATCATCAAATAAGGAGTATCTAAGGGATTGGTTAGCTGTGAGCTAATTAATTTTTGGGTATCGTGTTGTATTACACGGAGTTGTGCAGGCTGGGCGAGCTGTACTTTACGCTGGGAAGTAGTGTTTGACACTATGGAGCGACTCTCTGAAGAAGACTCTTGTTAACTTTAAGGCTTGTCAGTCTATAAGTTTTAGAGTTTGCGGTTGCATGCTAAAGAGGTTTAGTATGTAGCTAGGATGATCTTGGTTATTCATTCATAGTTCAGTTGAACATGAAGGAACGGCTATGCAGTATGACAGCAAAGTCATAAACATCTCTTCCTACGGGGAAAAACTGTTTTCTAGGAAACCTTCTTATGGATTTGCGCAAGCGAGTCTGTGAGTCTGGAGAATAGAGAGATGTTATTGGGACTCTTTCAGAGTCAAACTTTGCTGTCATATGCCGTAACCGTTGATGGGTGATGAAGGGTACGCGATCCCTTCTGTGAAATATACCTGGTTTACACTAGGTTCTGGGAAATCCAGACGTAAATGTTTCAAAAGACAGAATTTTTTTTATTGATAAACAAGCAAGTACACTACCAATACTGTTAAAGATTGTTATCCAGTTGAAATTAGTGTATAAGATGTTAATTATTATGTTATTAGAATTTTGTATTGCATATGCATTGAACCGTAATTAAAATACTAGTGTAAAAAATAATATAAGCAAAATTGAATTAATTATAAATATCGACAATAATTAGGAAATGAATTCCCTAGAAAATAAAAATGTTATCAAGATCACGTCTATTGAGGATCTGAGTAAAGAACTGAAAAAAGAAAACTACAATGAGATAAAGATTACACCATCTTATTTGGGTGGTTTATTTGATGGTGATGGTTCAATTTATATTTCTTACAATGGTGAAAAAAATACAACATGTAAATCGGAAGATGAATTTGAAGATTTAGATGAAAAAGAATTAAATATGTTGGAAAATTTGACTGATGAAGATGAGAATAACACTCTAAACTCTCAAAATAGAAATTTAATACCATGTGTAGGGTTTACCCAATGCACATTTCCTATAATAATGGCTTTGCGAAATTTATATGGCGGTTATATACGTTATACAGTAAGTTCATATACAGACGGAAATAATGTTAATAAAGCTAGGGGGGTGTATGATTTATTAATACGTGGTAGATGCACTAAAAAAATTTTGGATGATCTTCAGAAAGGAATTATTATTAAAAAGGAACAAGTTGATTTATGTTTAGAATTTCATAAATTATATAACAAAAGAGATAAAGATGGGTATGAACAGAGATTAATATTAAAAACAATGGTAGAAAACTTGAATAATTTAAGAAATGGTTCAAAAAAACCGTATGAAAAAATAAATGACGAATATGTTGCTGGATTGTTTGATTCAGATGGATGTTGTTATATCGACGGTTCTAATAAAGAAGGATGTTTACAAAAATGTAATAAATTTTATATGAAAATAACTCAAAGAAATGACATGGTGGCATTACAAAAAATAAAAGACTATTACAATACTGGACGAATAGGATCTACGAATGGAACTGACAATGATATATGGGTATTGAGCAGTAAAAGTTCTTTACCTACTATGAAAAGAATTAAAGAAACCGCACAAATAAAAAAAAATCAAATAGCATCATTAATAAATGTTGTTGAAACATATGCAGATCAACGGGGAGGTTGTAATACACCATCACGTGAAACAATTGCATTTCGTAAAAAAGAATTGGGAAATATTCAAAAAGAAAAGTATGCTGAATGGATTTTGAGTGAACAGTTGGTTAAAGTGTTGAATGATGAACAGAAAGCAAAAAACAAAGAATATTTTAATGAACTTAAAAATATTGCAAAAAAAATAAAGGATGCATATGGACGTGAACGTGTATTATGTGAAGCTTGTTTTGAAGAAATGTCAAGAAATAATTTAAAAAGACATATAAAAGAATTTTGTAAAAAAAATCCAAATAGAACATATGTCCCAGTTGATAAAGAAGATAGATATAAAAGAGTTGTTGATTCAAATATAGGTAAAAATAGAGTTAATTTAACGGATCAAAATATAATTGACATCAAAAAATCATTAAGTTTGGGGGAAAGTTTAACTAAGTTAGCTAAATTATTTAATGTGTGTAGATCTGTAATAAGTTCTATACGAGATGGTTTAATATTAACAGAAGAAGAACGTAATGATCCTACGAAAAAAGCAGATTTATACAAAAAATTAGAAGATAAAAAAATTAATCGTGCAAATCTTAAAGAGTTAAAAGATCAAGATGAAGATGCATATTTGAAAGAACTTCGTAATAAAACTTCAGATAGTAATATGGAAACATCAGTAGATACTATGATAAAGATTTTACGGTATAAACATGATCCCAAAGAAACATCTATTTCAGTAGCATTAACAAAAGGTTTTACCAAATTAAATGGTGATCTGATGACAAATGATATTGTAAAAAATTTATGGTGTGGAAAAACAAAACTTCGGGAATATCATTTTACAAATAAAACTGACATGACATATGAAGAATATCAAAAAATAATAGATAAAGATCGTGATAATGTAGTGAAAGATAAGATTAAAAATGCAAGAGAAGATAGGAAAAATAATTTAGAAAAATTAATAAAAGAAAAGAAAGATATACCAAAAACAGATCTTGATTTTATAGCTAAATTTTATCCTGAATTACATGAGAGTGCGAAAGATGTTAGAGCCCATCATGCATTTATAAGAAAACTTGAAAATGGTCCGATCGATAGGAAAGTTTTGGTTGATATTTATAAAGAAAAATTTTGTGCGGATTCGTGGAATGATGTCGCATCTAAATATAAAAATAAAAAAGGAGAAGAACTAACATTACCACAAATAAAATGTATATGGGATGGTCAAATAAGCATATATGATTTTGACTTTAAAGATAGAAAAGATATTACATATGATTTATATGTAAAAACTAAAAATATGGGTCGTAAAGAAATTAATAATATATTAAGAAAAACAATTGTAGATATTTATAAAGAAAAATATAGTGATTTATCATTAGAAGAGATTCAGAAAAAATATAAAAATAATCAAAATAACAATATAAATGATATTCAGATAAAACTAATATGGGATGGGTATATTCCAATAAATAAAAAAGATTTTGATGAAAGATTAGATATTACATACCAGTCATATCTAAATACATTAAATTTATCTAGAGATGATATAAAAAGACAAAATATTAAGATGATAATCTAGATAATTAATGATGGATAGTTGGCATTTTTAATAATTTGATTGTAAATGTTTTTTTGGTCTGAAACTAACTTTGTCCAGTCAGACAATTTTTTAACAAATTGAGGATTATTTTGGAATATTTGATCCTTAATTTTGATAGCTTCATCTAATTTTAACTTAAGACTAACTTGTTTAGATTGTGTTGTTTTTTTATAAATATCAAGTTCTTTAATTTCAACTGTGAAATAATTACCTCTACCACCAGTTTCCTTATTAAAAGATATATATCTAGGGATATCGTCAGCTTTTATATCAGCATTATCTGGTAAATTAGTATTTTTAATTTTATCTTGTAAAACAATTTGATCAGAAGATCCGTTTATCAAATTAGCATTGCGATTATCCATTTTACATCCATTAATATGATTAATACTTAGATAGGTATTATTTATTAAATTATGTAAATATAGGGATTTTCTTTTTTGATTATTTTTGGGTTTATTGGGTTCATCATAATAATCTGTCCCAACATAACCATTTTTATAAAACCATTTATATTGCAACACTTTTAATAAATCACTATTATCTATAACAACATGAAAATAGCTAGTTCCTTTTGGGAAAAATAAAATGACATAATCTTTGTTATCTATGGAACTTTTAAAAAGACCTTTTAAATTAGATTTGGGATATTGAGATAAATAATCAATATCAGGTAATGATACATTTGAATAATCAAAGTCAGAAGACATAATTAGAGAAGTTAATGATATTTTTAATATATATCGGGATATATATTCAATTTTTTAAGTAATGGAAAAACGTTATATATAATATGGTCTTAATGACCTAGAGAATCCATATTAAAATTTTAAAAATAGTATGAGTATCATATCTAGCAATTTGCTTGAAAAGCTTAATTGCTATAGGCGAGACCCCCCATCCCGCTCATGATTCTGAGGACATTGTAATTGACTGCATAGACTCGCACCTTTGCTGCTCTAGAATTTTTAACTGTATTAGCAGTTAGGGTTAGGTGGAGTGTAGCGTTGTCAATTCTGGAGAAGTTGCAAGTGCCACTTGGTTGGTGTTCCTCGGGCTTGAGAGCAAAGGAGTACACGTTAATACCAGTAGCAGGGACGTTCTCGTGGTGTTGGTAGGGTTGCACCAAGTTGAAGTAGCGACCTTCACGTTCAGCCATTCTGTCATGACCGTTCAATTGGAGTTTAGCAGTGCTGACTGGGTTTTGACCCTTGTCGAACACACGGAGACCAGCTCTCCAGGCAGTTGAACTAGTGCCAGCATTCAATAAATCACCAAAGTTTAATCCGTCAATACCAGTGGCATTAGAAATACCAGCGTTAGAAGATTGAGAACCATCACCAGAGTTGGCAAGGTTCAATAAGTTTTGAAGACCACTTGGTGAAGATGGATTTTCACGGGCACCACCAGTCATTGGGAGAGAGTAGGGGAAGTTGCCAACTAGAGCAGCAGCACTACCCATACCACCACCAAGAGGATCTTGAGGAGTACCAGAGAAGTAGGTTTCATCAACACGGTCAGTGTAGTTGAACCATTGAGGACCACCAACGGCATCAGTAGCAGTTCTGTTGGTGTTAGAGTCAGGTTGGACAACCCACACTAATTCCTTAACGGGGTGGTTGAAGTTCAACTTAATCTTGTTGCTTGCAGATGTAACAGATTCATCACCAGTGAATTGAAGTTGTTCAATCAAATATTCGTGAGAAACTTGGGCAAAACGACGACGTTCATCAGTATCCAAGTAAATGTAATCAACCCAGAGGGAAGCAGACACTAAACTGGGGTTGGTGACAGTACCGTTCTTCCAGATACAATCTAAAACATCACGGAATTCAAGATGGATCTTGACTTCATGGTATTGAAGAGCAATCAAAGGAAGAGCCAAACCAGGGTTGCGACAGAACCAGAATTGAAGTGGCACAAACAATGTAGTTTGGGGGATACAAGCAGTGTTATCACAAGTATCAGCACTTGGGCTTCCGGCATTACCAGAAATGACTTGAGTCAAACGAGGCACGTTGCCGACCATGTTAGCATAACCAGCTTGATGACCAGGGGTTTGAGTCAATTCGTTCCAGATGTGGAGCCAATCACCGTAGTGTTTGTCAATCTTTTGACCACCAATTTCAACTTCAACGTTCTTGATAAGAACGTGTCCGAGCCAGTTCAACCAACGGAAAGAAGCTGTAGAGGCAGTTGTGTGGACTTGAGGAAGTGTTACCTGAAGATACACACGGTGAATTAAATCACCATTACGAGAAACAGTTGCCGTAACCTTCTTACCGAAATCAGCGGCACCACTGAATGTTTGTTCAATGGATTCCATTGAGAAATTTGTATGACGACGATAGACAACCTTGAAAAAGGTAATTTGGGCATTACCAGTCAAGTAAATGTCCTGTGCGCCATAAGCGACCAATTGCATTAAACCTCCAGACATATTATATTGTTCTGTGAATTATACATTACACAAAGAAAAAAATTTCACACTTTTTTCTTTTTTCACGCACACCTTTTTTATTTCAACTTTTTTTTTTAACACACAAAAATCTCCCACATTATTGCTTTTTTTAAAAATATTTTTCACACCAAAAATTAAAAAATCACATCGGAAATTTTAAATTTTACATTTCCTTAGGGTTTTCATTTTTTATTTTAAACGTAAGCAACGAATCCTAAAATAAAAATCTTAAGTAAATAATAAAATAAAACACATAACACATAATATAATTAAACAATGTCATCATTTTCAAAATCATTAGTACCTGGAACACCTGGAGGAACACCTGGAGCATCAGGAACACCTGGAGCATCAGGAACACCTGGAACACCTGGAGGAACACCTGGAACACCTGGAGGAACACCTGGAACACCTGGAGGAACACCTGGAGGAACACCTGGAGCACAACAACAACCGCAACAGCAACAACAGCAAAGAGAACCGAGAGAACCGAGAGAACAAAGACAACCTAGGGATAATCATGAGACCCTGAATTCAAGAGCTATTTCAGAGATGATATCACGTCAAAATCAAAATTTTCAGTTAAATAATGTAGAAGGTCATACCGTAAGAGTCAATGAACTTAATATTATTACAGAAAACGCTTATAAGTTCCCTTATATTGAACATTTTGTTGCTCAAATTGTTAGAAATGCACAGTTCTCAAACACATTACCTGGAGGTGGTGAAATTTTTTACATTCCACAAGAAATCTATCAAGTCTTAAAACCACAACTACAACCCCTAAAATCTACAATGGTATCCATACTAAATCCACCAGAAGAAATTAAATACAGCGATTTGGCTAAAGTTCATATCAGAGATATGGTTTCATCTGATATTACTAAAAAATATGATACACCAAGTGCTGATAGAGAAAAACTTCTAAAAGAACTTCAGAAAAGAGAAGCAGAAGAAGCTAAAGAACGCAAAGCACTTGAGGATAAATATTATATTAACACCGTTGCTATTGTCATCCCAACTGGAATTAAAAATGATGGAAACATTACAAATAGTAAATATCCAGACTCAACGAAATCTGTTGCTTTAAGCCCACAATATCCATTAGATTTAACAGTTAGTCCTATATGTTTTGTTGAAAAAATATTAGTAAGATTTTTAAGCTATTATATAGGAGATAAATTATGTAAATGCACGAATGATATTATTGAAAATACCACAACAAACCATGCCACAAACCATGGATACATTAAACTAAAAAAATTACCAAATGGCACATATGATTTAGACTCGAATATAACTTTACCAGCTAGCACACCCCCACATCCTCCGCAAAAAGATAAAAGTAATTTTGATTTTTTAGTCAAATTAATCAGAAGAGGTCTCAATGTAATAGTTAATGCGAATTTAGCAACAATAAAGAAAGATGCTTTTTATCCTATAACTAACCCAACAACAACACCACCTACAAATGGTTCTGGTTTAATGACTAAACCAGCGATCTTTAATCAACTTTATAATGCTGGACAACAAGGTAATGATTATCATGATCCTTTGACATCAACATTTATTGATTCTTTAGAGCATACATGGAAAAATGGTATTCATCATTATCAATTTCACACAATCGAAAGTTTATATCAATCACTAAAATTACTATTGATACCTATGATTTCACTATTGCCTTATCTAATGAAAGATGATGGATCTCCATTTATCAACCCCAATTTGGATTTCATAACTGATCAAGATATTCAATATTTGGTTAGAGGTTTTCAATCAATTAGTGTTAAAGGATTGAAAGAATTGAATGATGATTCAATTAAATCTACATTGGATGCTGATAAAGTGAAATTTAATGACACTTTTAATAACATTGTTAATAATGCTGTGCTTAAAACTAAAGAAATGAATGTATGGGATTGGATCATTACTGGGAGGGATGAAAATATTACTATTGATGATTATTTGAAAAAATTAAAAATTAAAGATACATTTGTTGATGAAGTTAGTAAATTATCAAAACAATCTTTACTATATGATTTGGTAATGCTTCAATATTATTCATCAGATAGTTTTAGAAAAGCTGTTAATGACTATAAAACTACTAAAAATAAAAATGTGATGTTTTTATTGAATTTAGAAGGAAGTTCATTAGATGAGCCATATTGGAAAGGATTTGAACCAGACAGCGGAGATAAAATTCCGTATTATAGTGTGATTTTACATCTATTTCATGAGGATTATTCACATACAAAACTACATCAGGGATTATCAGGAACCTATAAAGATATATATACAAACTATTCACCAAGTATTTTTAATGCTTTTTATAAAGATGTAATTCAAGAAAATACGAAAGAACCAAGTTTAGCTGGTGCTCCTAAAATAAATACAATCGAATCAAAGAATTTTGATGATGTTAGTGATACAGAGAAAAATAGAATAAATTTCACATATTCACTTGATAAAAAAGATCAAAATACTTACATAAACAATAATGCTGATATTAAATCCATCAATTCATATAATGATAATAACCTTTTGACAAATGATGATAACTATTTTAATACTTCTCGAAATAATCCAGATGTGCTTATCAAAGCAAAAGCAAAATTTACAGATACATTTGGAAATTTACCGAGTTTGTTTTATGTTCCAGATTGCCCATTTATTTTATTTTTTGAGGAAACACCAGATTCATACCAAATTCATTTTTACTGTACTGATGATATGAAGGAAAAAGTACTTGAAAAAGATGAATTGAATTGGGGTGTCAGATTGAAATTTAATAAAGATACACCTGCATTAGCGGGTAATATAGTTAAGAAAGCTACACATGTGTTAAAAAGAAAACATCATGATTTATTAACCCTTGATTCATATGCAAAAAAAAAACCATATAAAAATATTAACACGATGTTTAACAAAAATGTGTTTAATAGTATGAATTCCGATTGTGTAGCTGTTATGGTACCCGAATCAAAAATTAATATATTTAATGTAGCTCGTCCGCTCTTATCAAACAATCAATATATTTCTAACGTAACCAATACCAAATTTAAAATAAAAGAGTCAAGTGATGGAAAGAATTTAATAAATTCAATGACATTTTTGAAAAATTCTTATGATAGATATTTAATGTCAATACTATATGAATCACAAGAGGTTCCCCAAATGTCAAGTTATATTAAAAATAATACACGAAGATTATATAATGAAAAGGGGGATAAATATTTATTAGAAAGTTTAGTTGATCAAAAAGTATTAACCGCAAACTTTAAAACACCCCAATACTATCACGAAGATAAAGGTATTTGCGTCATGCTTAATTGTTATTTACTTCATAGAAATATTACTAATCTTAGTGGAAAAATTAATGTAGATTACAAATTATATCAAGGAGAAGCGATCTCTACAGAGATCAATGACGCAGATCCAAAAAAAGACAATGAAATTTTAAACATTATTGACACTGGGGGCAAGGGCAAAACAGGTGCATTTGTATATTATGATTCAGCGTTAAAATCCTCTGGAACTTTAACTATAGATGTTGATATTATCAAGTACAGTTCATGCAATTCTCCAGCATCGATCGATATGAAAAATGCTCCTAATAACTGCGCTCTAAACCCAACTGCCAGTATACAGGGTGCTCTTACACCTGATCAAAAAACAACATTGGCAAATGATCCAACCGAAGTTTATGGTGATGTATCATTATTAAGAAATTGTGTCAGAGCTATCCGTGATTGGTATATAAATGTTTGTAATGGTAATTAAAAAATTATTAAAACCATTTCAGTGCGTTCAAATTAATTTTTTCAGATTTAATTTAAATTTCATAATGAATCAAATATAAAGTTTTATTCAAACTTGTTAAAATAACCTCTTATACATCTTTACCAAAAAGATATGACAGTTAAGGTCCGAACAAAGACAAAAATCTCTCAAGATCAACCATTGACTTTGGACGCAATACACCAAACACATGTTAAAAACTTTCAACAAATGCGTAAATCAATTCCTAATAAAAAAAAAGAAATTCAAAAATTAAAAGATCAGATTAAAAAACTAGATAATGAAGCAGTTCGTCTCAGAGATGACTATTCAGCCAGATTTGAATTAATGGATCAAAAAAGAGGTATAGAATTAAATATTGTGCAACTAGAAAACGAAATTAAAACTATTGAAAATAACGAACCCGAAGAAGAATATATATTACGTGTAGGGCATGCAATGTCTCAATACTATATTCATAGAGATAATCATCAAACAACTGAATCTCCCACAACACCTCAAAAACAAAAAAAGAAAAAACCTGGAAAAGTCAAAACTATCTATGATATTTTTGATCAACACAAAGATAAAATACCAGAACAAACCGATCAAGACGATGATGAAACTGAACAAGATCAGACAACATCAAACGTTTTTACCACTTCATCATCAAATATTTCTACAACACCTTCTAATAAAATTACACCTAGGGAAAACATGTCCAAAATGGATATTTATAATTATGTTATGTGCAAACTTAATAATGAATTTATTCCAGAAGATGAAATAAAAATATCCGAAAATGATGAATGTCCCTATTGTGAAACTGATAGAGAACTATATCAAAACGAAGGAAAACTAGTATGTCCAAAATGTTTCTTTGTTGATTTTATCCTAATAGATTCTGATAAACCATCATATAGAGATGCTCCTAAGGAAATGACCAATTTTGCTTATAAACGTAGAAATCACTTTATAGAAGTTTTATCACAATATCAAGGAAGAGAAACAACAGAAATCCCAGAAGACGTTTATATAGAAATATTACAAGAGTTAGATAAAAATAGAATAAAAGATCCATCTGATCTTACTAATGCTAAATTAAGAACAATTCTCAAAAAGATTGATCAAAACAGATATTATGAACATATCCCTTTTATTATTTATCAACTGACCGGATTGAAACCACCCACGATTGATAGTAAAACACGTAAAAGATTAATTGATATGTTTAATGATATTCAAATACCATTTGCTAAATATTGTCCGATAGATAGGCGTAATTTCTTATCCTATTCATATATTCTCTACAAATTTTTTGAATTACTTGAACTAGATGAACATTTACCTTATCTGAATCTCCTTAAGAGCCGTGATAAACTACATCAACAAGATATTATTTGGGAAAAAATATGTATCGATCTCGGATGGGAATATATACCCTCAGTTTAATACTCTTTTACTACATTTTCTTTTTATTATTTAGTGTTCAACAACATAATTCGAAATTATAGCTTGTCGTTGATATTGTGTCTGAAAAAATACATTCGTATTTTTTTTGATTTGTTTCTATTACTTATAATAAAAATAAATATGTTTAGTTTTTATAAATATATATATGACTATTTATTTCCAGAACCCCCACCATTTATTCCCTTAATAATTCTACAGTTTAATCATTTTATTAAAGATACAAATATTCTTCCATCTGAAATCATTTCGATTAATCTGGAAAAAGAAAAAACATTAATGGATATGATTAATCTAGTATATTCTGCTTTTATAAAAGTAAAACCAAATGATGTAAATATGTTTTTCTCCTTTGACTATGTTTTATTTAAGTTTTATCAACTTCTACAACTAGATGAATATACCAAACAATTGAATTATTTCAAAAATACAACTGGTATTATAAAAAATGATGTTATTTGGAATAATATATGTCTAGAGGTTAAATGGGAATACATACCATCTTTATAAAATTCTTTTTTGAATGTTTATGTTGTCTGATGTAAAATTTTTTCATAAACAATCCACCCAACTGCATTTACTAGACCTGCTCTAGCAATACATGGTAAATATCCTTTCCATATTTTACCTGTCTTAATGCTTGTCATAATATTTGGATAATCTCCGGATTGTAATCTAGTTTTAATCGTGTCTAACGGATATGTAAAAGTCCAGCTAGTAATACCAGCTATACCACCTGCAACAAAACTACCTGTTTTATCTTTTAATTCATAATACATTGGAAAATAAAGTCCATATCCAATAGATTCTCTCATAACTGTTGTTCCTAATGCTAATCTAGATAATTTTAAAGTTCTCATACTTTGTATAAATTTAAAATGATGAGTTTGATTTTGAATTTTAAGGTATTCAATCGGTGCCGTAAGTAATCCAGCTACAAATCCAGATATTATACCGGATTCCAAATGATTATATCCATGATTTTTAGCGGTATTAGCTACTCCGAAACTAACACTATTTAAAAATCCAGATGCTATAAGTGGATAAGATACACCTGAATACAATGATCTCATATTGACTTTTTTTAATTCATTTGATAATTGTCCATTTTGAGACCATACCTTTATAGTATCCAATGGATGACCAACAATAGTTTGCGATATACCACTCAAACATCCTGCAAAATATGAATTGTAGTTTATAGTATTACTTTTAGTATCTGTCATATATATTTTCATTTCATCTGTTAATCATTTATATTATTCAATTTTTAGTTGATGTATTTAAGACTATTTAAGACTATTTAAGGTCATTAGTATTTATAAATAAATATAAATAGAATCAGATATAATCAATATATGTCAGCTTTAAAAATAACTTCTTTTAAAAATTCTTTTAATATTCTTGTGAAATGTATTTTAAATAGTAAAGATCCGGTGTTAAATACTGATGTCCATATAGATCCATATGGACATGATACACCTTCTGATAATGAAATACAAATACCTGTATCAGATGATGATTTACAAAAATATCAAAATACTAGACCAACAGTTTTTACGGAAGAATCATTAATAATTGATCAATGTCATATAGATGTTGATGTAAAATCTATGAAGGATGTTG
>Ga0068872_10002375_pt1 | contig 14771 bp, 13 predicted proteins | sample NOAtaG_7_FD_66441 | JGI IMG/M metagenome (GOLD analysis project Ga0068872, IMG submission 66441) | Freshwater lake microbial communities from Lake Erie, under a cyanobacterial bloom - NOAA_Erie_Diel1S_2200h metaG | ecosystem: Environmental > Aquatic > Freshwater > Lake | place: USA: Ohio, Lake...
GAACCCCCGCAAGGTGAAGTCCCTCGACGACTACCTGCGCATCCTGCACGAGTGGACCGAGCGCATCCAGTCCTCGCCCGCCGCCATCGAGCGCTCGGTCTATGAGGTCATCGGCAAGGAATACCGCAGCTCGGGCGTGCAGCAGATCGAGCTTCGCTTCAACCCCATGAAGCGCAACCTCGGCGGCCAGCGTGACCTGGACCACATCATCCACGCCGCCATCCGCGGCATGGATCGCGCCTGCTTGGAGTACGGCGTGAAGGCGGGCCTCATCTTCTGCCTCGCCCGGGAGTTCGAGCCGGAGCTCAACGAGATCCTGCTGGAGAAGGCCATCCGTTACCGCGGCCGCGGCGTCGTCGGCATCGACCTCGCCGGCACCGAGACGCGGGCGGTCGAGCTGAACGAATCGGTCGAGCGCTACGCACAGCTGTTCCGGCGGGCGCGCGAGGCGGGCCTCGGGACCACCATCCACACGGGCGAGACCCCCAACACGGATGCCCGTGGCGTCATCGCCGTGCTGGACCACCTGAAGCCGGACCGCATCGGGCACGGCGTGCGGGCCGCCTACGACGACGAGGCCGTGCGCCGTCTGGCGGACGCCGGCGTCGTGCTGGAGATCTGCCCGACGAGCAACCTCCACACCCGCGCGGTGCGGCACCTCGAAGAGTTTAAGTTCATCCTGTCCACCTTCGCGGAGGGTGGGGTGGCGTACACCATCAACACCGACGGCACCTACCTCTGCAGCACCAATCTGCGGCAGGAGATCCGCCTGCTGACCGAGGCAGGCATCCTCTCCGAGCAGGAGGCAGAGGCCGCGCGGGTGCGGGCCTTCGAGGCGAGCTTCATCCGCTGAGGGCCGTCGCGTCGAGGCGCCCGAGCGCCCACCGGGCGTGGCTGCGCACGAGCGGGGATGGGTGCGCGTCGGCGGCGTCGCGCAGCGGGCCAAGTGCCGCAGGGTCCCCGAGATTGCCAAGGACGATCGCGGCGTTTCGGGCGAGGCCCTCGGGCTTGGCCCGGCGCAGCGGGCTCCCGGCGAGCGCGGCGTCGATGTCGGCGGCGGGGGTGCGCAGCAGCCAGGGGAGGTCGAGCCAAGCGCGGCCGGGCACGGGCCAGAACGCGGCTTCGAGGGGGTTGGACGGCCGGTGGTTGTGCGGGCACACCTCTTGGCAGTCGTCGCATCCGAAGACCCACCGGCCGAGGCCTGGGCGCAGCGCCTCGGGGACCTCTCCGCGCAGCTCGATGGTCAGGTAGGACACGCAGCGGCGGGCATCGACCTCCCCGGGCGCGGTGAAGGCGCCGGTGGGGCAGGCGTCCAGACAGCGCGTACAGCGCCCGCAATGCCGGAGCCACGTGGCCCGCGGCCGCGGGTCCGGCACGGGGACGGAGACGTACACCACCGCGAGGAAGACCCAGCTCGTCTCCCCGGGCGCGATGATGCACGCGTTCTTGCCGATGAAGCCCAAGCCGGCGGCCTCCGCCCAGCCGCGCTCCAGGATGGGCCGCGCGTCGACGCCGGCGTAGCAGGCGATGCCGCGGGCGCGGGCCGCCGCGCACAGCAGCTTGAGGCGCTTCCCGAGGAGCTTGTGGTAGTCGCGCCCCCAGGCGTAGCGCGCGACCTTGCCCGTCAATCCGCCGGGATCCGGCGGGCGCGGGCCGCCGTACTCCACGCCCAGCACCACCGCGCCGCGCACCTCGGGAAGCAGCAGCCGCGGCTCCGCCCGTGCGTCTCGCCCGCGCGCCATCCAGGCCATGTCGCCGTCGCGCCCCTCGGCGAGGAAGCGGTCGAAGGCGGCGATGGACGGCCCGCGCGTGATCGGACAAAAGGCCACCCGGGAGAACCCCTGGCGCCGCGCCTCTTCTTCGAGCCAAGCCGCGTCCGTCAAACTGCCCCCTTGGCGCTCCCGCATGCGGTCCTTATGGTCTCCCGTCCGGCCCGCCAGGGCAGAGGGAGCGCCCGTGTCAAATCCGTCGTCCGCCATCGAAAACGTCGTCATTTGTGGGTCCGGGCCCGCCGGCCTCACCGCCGCCCTCTACGCCGCCCGGGCCAACCTGCAGCCCCTCGTGCTCGAGGGCGTGCAGCCCGGCGGCCAGCTCACCATCACCACCGAGGTCGAGAACTTCCCCGGCTTCGAGCATGGGATCCAGGGTCCCGAGCTGATGGAGGTCATGCGCAAGCAGGTCGCCCGCTTCGGCACCCGCTTCGAGATGGACGAGGTCATCTCCTGCGCGCTCGACCGCTGGCCTTTTGAGCTTCGCACCGCCAACGGCCAGGTCATCCACACCCGCACGCTCATCATCGCGACGGGCGCGAGCGCGAAGTACCTCGGTTTGGAGAGCGAGACGCGCCTGCGCGGCTACGGCGTGTCCGCCTGTGCCACCTGCGATGGCTTCTTTTTCCGCGGCAAGGAGATCGCGGTGGTCGGCGGCGGTGACACCGCGGCCGAGGAGGCGTCCTTCCTCACCAAGTTCGCCAGCCGGGTGCACCTGCTCGTCCGCCGCGACAAGCTTCGCGCCAGCAAGGTCATGGCCCAGCGGGTGATGGACAACCCGAAGATCACCGTCCACTGGAACACCGAGGTCGCCGAGGTGCTCGGCGACAAGACGGTCTCGGGCCTGCGCGTCCGCGACACGCGCACGGGCGCCGAGGCCGTGTGGCCGCAGGTGGAGGGGTTGTTCCTCGCCATCGGCCACCAGCCGAACAGCGGGCCCTTCACTCCGTGGATCACCCACGACGAAACCGGCTATCTTCAGACCGTTCCCGGCTCCACCCGGACGAACGTCCCCGGCGTCTTCGCGTGCGGCGACATCCAAGACCACACCTACCGCCAGGCCGTCACGGCGGCGGGCTCGGGGTGCATGGCGGCGATCGACGCCGAGCGCTGGCTCGAAGCCCAGCACGCGGGCGGCTGACGCCCCGCTCAGCGCCCGAAGGGTGGGGCCCCCGGCGCGAAGCCGGGCCCTCCCTCCACGCGCACGAGCCTCGAGAGGTGGAAGCCGCGGTGCTCCCCCGCGAGGTGGCAATAGCCCTCGAAGCGCTGCCCCTGGATGCGCCGGACGGTGACGAGGCGCCGCGACAAGAGCGGGCCCGGCCCGAGCCGATTGGTGTACTCCAGCAGGGCAGGGCGCCCGAGCCCCCCGCGCAAGCGGGCTTCGGTGGCGAGGCGGTGGGGGCCGCCGGCGCGCCGGGCCTCGATGAGGGCGAGCACCGCCCCGAGGCTGAGGGGGGCATCGGCTTCGAGCGGCGCGAGCAGCGCGCGGGCGAGCGCGGCGGTGGTGGTGCAGTCGGCGAGGGCGCGGTGCGCCGATGCCTGCGGGATCTCCAGGCGCCGGGCGAGGTCTGCCAACGAGCAGCGGGGGAGGCCGTAGACCTGCCTCGCCAGCGGGAGCGTGTCGAGAACGGGGCCGAGGACGGGCGCGGGAAGGCGGTGCCGTGCGTTCTCTGCCCGCAAGAAGCCGATGTCGAAGGGCGCGTTGTGCGCGACGACCACAGCGCCTTCGAGCAGCGCCGCAAGCGGAGGCCACACGTCTGGCCAAGCCGGCGCGGCGTCGAGCATGCGGTCCGTGATGCCGTGCACGCCTTCGGCCACCGCCGGCATCGGCACGCCGGGCTGCACGAGCGACGACCACGCCTTCGGCGGCGCGCCCGGCTCCAAGCGCAGCACCGCCGCCTCGCAGACCCGGTCGGCCTGGGCGTCCAGGCCGGTCGTCTCGAAGTCGAGAACGGCCACGGGGGCGTCCCCGAAGGGCGCGGCCGCCAGTGCCTCTGCGCTCACCGTGCGCCGCCGGCGTCGAAGGGCTCCGGCGTGCGCAGCCAGGCGGGCAGCCCGGGCGGTGTGAAGGTGCCGTCGCCGTCGACATCGACCCAGATCGGATTGGTGACGGCATACGGATGGATGGGGTAGGACCGCGGGATGGGAACGGCCGGGGAGAGGAGGTTTTCGTCCACCACGCCGGCGAGCGCGCCGAGCACGACATCCTCCAGGAAGATGGGCGGGATCTCCACCGGCGTCACCACGGGATCCATCGAGCCCGCGCCCATCGCCACGACGACGTACCAGGAGTCTTTCGTCGGGTTGACCTCGTACTCCGCGAACAGGTTGAGCACGTCGCGGTTGTCCAGCGCGTCGCCGGACCACTCGGCGATGAGCGAGCCGTTCTCGTAGAGCTCCACGCGGTCGACGTCGAACCAGCGCGGCGACTGCACCTCGATGCCCAGCGTGAGCGGGCCGTCCGCCTGCACGTCCGAGCCCACGCCCTTCGTCTCGTCGCCGGCGTAGAACCGGATGAACGGGCCGTAGCTCGCGACGACCTGGTGGGCGCGCACGGCGTCGGCGACCTCCCATGGGTCGATGAAGGCTGGGTCATCCGTGGGGGAGGCCACGAAGTTGCGCGGGGTCCCGCTCTCGATGTCCGTTCGCCCGTGGGTGTCCGAGTTGCCGAGCGCGGTGTAGCGATAGCCGAGGTTCAACAGCGTGAACCAGTCGTCCATCACCCCCTCGAAGTCCGGCGCGAGGGTGTAGGTGCCGTCCGCGAGGTCCACCTGCTCCTCGATGGTGCGGGCGAGCATCTGCGCGACGGGCATGCTCGCCGGGTCTGCCGCGTAGGCCGCCATTTCGGGCGCGGTGGGCGTGCGGATCATCTCCATCCGCTTGCCGTTCAGCACCTCCATGCCGTCGAAGTCCTCGGAGAAGTTCTCCGAGAGCAGCAGCGGGTTCTGCGAGAGCAGCGTGAGCAGGGGCTGCTCGAGCTTGGCGCCGTCGGTCTCGGCCTCGTAGGGGTTGAGGCCGAACTGGTCGAAGTACCCGAGGATGCCGTCGCGCGGGTGACCGACGAAGACCACCGGCTCGCGGCCGGAAGACGGGTCTCCCAAGTCTCGGAGGCCGTCGATCATCTCCTGGGGCGTGAGGCCGGACCAGTCGAAGGCCCCGCCGGCGTCGGCCAGCTGGTCCATCACGAGGGGGAAGCTCAAGAAGTGGCCGAGCTCGATGGTCGTCACCTCCAGGCCGACCGCCGTCGCGATCCACGACTCCAGGCCGAGGGCCGCGATGGCGGGGCCGTGGTCCGTCATCGCGTCGTGGTCGGTCGAGGAGAAGAACTCGACCCCTTCGGCGGCCATCGTCGTCACGCGGTCCGTGGTCGAGATGGCGGAGTCGTGCGAGCGGACGCCGTGAACGTGGAAGTCGGCGCTGATCCAGCCCGCGGTGTCCACGCTGCGGAGGACCTGGAGATCCACCCGCGTGCGCTGGTTGGGCCGCACCGTGAAGACCGCGCTCTCGTCGATCTCGTACTCGATGCCGCGGCTCGCGACCGCCCGGTACTTGCCGGGGGCGAGGCCCAACTCGCCCTCGCCATTGGCGGAGAACAGCACCTGTACGGGGCTCCCGCCGATGAAGCCGTCCCCCAGATCCGGGTTGCGCGCGTTTTTTCCGTCGACCGAGAAGATGGAGAGCTTGGACGGGGCCGGCAGCCCCGATTCGTCCACGATGCGGAACGAGACGGAGCCGGCGGCGCCGGACGCGAGCGTGAGGTTGACCGTCTCGCCAGCCGCGACCTTGACCTCCACCCGCTCGCTGTCGGGGCGGCCGAGGGTGTAGACCTCCAGCACCCAGCGCCCGGGGGCGATGCGCCCGCCGAAGCTGCCGTCGAGCTGCGTGTCTTCGCCGACGTCCGTCGTCCACTCCAGCGTGGGCTGCGCGGCCACCTCGCCGTCCTCCCCCACCGCGAACGCGAACACCCGCGCGCCGGACACCGGGCGCCCCGAGGGCGACTCGACCACGACGCCCTGCACGCGGCCCGACGGCGCCTTGGTGACCTCGCGCAGCGCGTCCACGGCGCTGCCGACGTCTCCGCGGCCCACCGCGAACCACCGCTCGTAGTGGAAGGCGGAGCCGGGGGAGAAGCGGTCGAACTCCGAGACATCGGGGTCCGAGAAGTCGACGTTGGGGCCCACCGCCGCCGCGACGGCCACCGTCTGCGAGGCCGTGAACATCGGGATGAACATCTTGCCGGTGACCGGCTGGATGGCGTAGGACACGCGGTCTGCGGTGCCCGCGATGAACGGCGTGGCGATGGGCGCCTGGAAGGTGTTGATGCCCTCGGCGAGGAGGTCGCTCACGAAGAGGTCTTCGGCGAAGCCGTAGCCCGGGGTGAACACGTCCACCGAGCCGCCTTGCAGGTAGAAATCACCGAACACGAGGCCGCCGCCGTCCACGCCCTTGCCCAGCGCGGTGTCGACGATGGGCAGCGCGTCTTCGCTGCCCTGGGCCGCTTCGCTCTCCACCGCCGCGCCGTCTTCGCAGTCCGCCCCAGCCGGCCACGAGCCATCGGCGTTGCGAAAGATGGCCGTGGTGCGGATTTTGACCGCGGCGTCCCCCGGCGCGAGGATGTAGTCGGTTCGCATCCGGAAAAACGGCCGCTCGCCCAGCCAGGCGATGTTCCAGAGGGCGTCGAGCAGCGTGATGAAGGACTCTTCGGGCCCCGCGGTGCAGATGACGGCCGGGTTGCCGTCCGCGCCGTCGTTGAGCACGCGCACGACGCCGAAGGGAGACGGCTCGCCCTCGGCTGGCGCCGCGGCGTCGTCCGGCGCGAGGACCGCCGTCTGCACGTTGAGGTTGACGGTGGGGAAGACCTCGGCGAGCTGGTCGAGCCCGCGCCCGCCGCGGAAGCGCGGGTCTGGCCGCTGCAAGTCCGCGTCGATGATGGAGGCGCCGGAGGTGTGGGGCCCCCGGCTGGCCCGCGCCCCGAGGATGCCGAGGCGAATGCGGTCGTTCTCGAGGATGAAATCCCCGGGCTGGACCATCGCCTTCGGGCCGCCCACCGTCTCGTCCAGCCGGGTGATGGTGTAGGCCCGTGCCCACGGGCCTTCTTGCGAGCAGGCGCCGAGGAGCGTCAGGAACGGAAAGACGGAGTGGACGCGCTTCATGGCGCCCCGTTATCTGACGGGCCGCACGGGGTCCATGCGATGTACGCGGTCCTTCTCTTCGCCTCCGCCCTTCCCGCCGCGCAGGCGGGAGACGCCCTTCCCAAGCCGAAGACGACGGCCCTGCTCCAGGCGTGGGTCACCGCCTGGGACCAGGACGAGGACCCGATCACCGACCCGGCCGCCTACGGCGACCCGGAGGACGACCCCGGCCTCAAGCTGCGCCGCGCCCGCCTCGGCATCCGCAGCGACGGCGAAGGGCCGCTCAGCTACGAGCTCACCTTCGGCACCAGCGCGCCCTACGACGCCGTGCTCGGCAATGGCAACCCGGACGTCGGCATCGTCGACGCCTACGCCGGCTACGAGATCGTGGAAGGGCTCACCGTCACGGGCGGCGTGCTCAAGGTCCCGGCCAGCCGGGATTGGCTCATCTCCACGGCAGATCACCCCTTCGGCGAGCGCAGCGTCGGCGCGCAGTGGGTGGCGCCGGGCCGGGACACCGGGCTCATGCTCGATGGGCGTTTCGGCAAGAAAGACGGCCTGCGCGGCCGCATGCGGGCCGGCGTGTTCAACGGCAACGGCTTCACCGCCGGGAACTTCGCCTCCTTCGGCGACGACAACCCGGGCAAGCTCGTGGCCGTCCGCGCGGAGGGCGCCTACGGCCCGGGCAACGTCTACAAGACCTTCGGGAAGGTCGACGGCTTCACCTTGTCGGTCGCAGGGGACTTCTGGTCCAACCACGACCTCGGCACCCGCACCGTTGGCTACGGCGGGGACATGCTGATGCGGGTGGCTGGCCTCTCGCTCATGGTCGAGGCCCATGTCGCCACGCTCACGCCGTCCAACAGCGACATCGTCGTGCCGGGCGTGCTCGCCGACACCCCGCGCCTCGGCACGGTGGCGCTGCTCGGCTATTCGGTGGGCCGCTTCGAGCCGGTGGTGGGCTTCTCCACCTTCGACGACCACCGCTCCCTCGACGACAATGGCGACGTCGCGATCGGCCAGGGCGGCGTGATCTGGCACGGCAAGGACGACCAGCTGCGCGCGGGGGCGGCGTACATCACGCGCCAAGAGCTGAACGGCAGCGCTCTGCAAAACGACAGCGCGCGCCTCTGGCTGCAGTTCTCGATTTGAGCGTCAGTCGGCGGCCCGGCGCCGGAGCCGCGCGACGATGCGGGCGGCGGCGTCGGGGTGCAGCAGCACCGGGTAGGCCGCCAGCGCGACGTAGCTGAACGGCCCCACGTTCATCAGCGCGAGGATGCCCAGGTGCATGCTGGCCCCGAGGGCGAGCAGCGCCGGGTTGGCCCGGCGAAACCACACGAGCAGCGGGAACGCACACTCAAAAGCCAGGGTGGCCCAACTGAAGGCCTGGGTGAGCCAGGGCTGGCCGCTGACCCACACGCCGAGCGGCTGCAGCCCGAAGTGCTTGTGCACGAGATGGTAGGCGAGGACCTCGCCGCGGGCCCACGCAGCGCCCTCTTCGCTGACCTTGAGCCAGCCGGTGGAGCCGTAGATGGCGCTGTACACGATGAGCAGGAACCACCGCGCCGCAGGGCTGCGCGCGGCGTCGAGCAGGCCGCGCTCGCCCGCGGGGCTCACCAGAAAGCCCACCACGACCCAAAACAGGAGGCGGTCGTAGGCCTTCGTGTTGAGCCCCTCGGCCGCGAGCAGCGCCCACTCGCACGCCAGCCAGAGCAGAAGCCCTGGCCGCGTGGCGCGCCCGCCGAAGAGCAGCAGTCCGATGCCCAGCAGGCCTCCGCCCCACAAGGCCCACGCTTCGGCGAGCGACGGGACCCAGTGGTCCGCCAGATGGAACGGCCACTCGGAGAACACCATGTCCTCGACGCCCCACACGTCGCCGATGCCCGACGCCCGCGGCAGCCAGAGCGCGAGCAGGGCGAGCCCGAGCGCGACCCGGCCGATGGCCCAGCCCCCGGCGTACACCGGCGCGAAGAGGCGATGGAGCACGCTCATTCGCCCACCGCCGCGGGCAAGCGCGGCGCGCCCCCGCAGCGCCAGGTGAACAGCTCTTTGCGGGTGGCGTGGTCTGCCGGCTGCTTGGCACGGCCGAGGCGCTTTTTCCAGCGCAGCTCCACGAAGCGGACGGCCTCCGGGGCGGGCTCTCCGCGCGCCGCGAGGCGACCACAGGTGGCTTCGCCGAGGATCTCGAGGTGCACCCGGCTGCGGCGGAAGGACGCGCGGGCGTAGCGAGGGCCGGACTCCCACCGGTACGGGAAGAGGGCGTCCAAGTCCACCGGCGCAAACCCGGCGGCCTCACTGCCCATCTCCGCGGCGAGCGCCGAATGCCCCTTGTCGAGCAGGGTGAACATCTGCCAGTTGCCCATCCACAGGGCCACCGGCGGCAACCAGCGCGGCGGGACCCGGCCGCTCTCCAGGGCGAACGCGTAGCAGGCGATGAAGTAGGCGGCGAGCAGGCCGAGGCCGAGCAGGACAGGGACCTGCAGGGCCGGGTGCGTGGTGCGCGCGCCGCCAACCACCCTTATTCGAAGGACTGGATCCCGGTGATCCAGCGGCCCAGGATGAGGTTGTGGATGTCGTGCGTGCCCTCGTAGGTGAACACCGATTCGAGGTTGGCCGCGTGGCGCATGATCGGGTATTCGTCGAGGATGCCGTTCGCCCCGTGAATGTCGCGGGCGACCCGCGCGATCTGCAGCGCGATGTCGACGTTGTTCATCTTGGCGAGCGAGATCTGCTCGGGCACGAGCGTGCCGGCGTCCTTCATGTGGCCGAGGTGCAGCGCGAGGAGCTGGCCCTTCGTGATCTCCCGGAGCATCCAGGCGAGCTTGTTCTGCACGAGCTGGCGCGCCGCGATGGGCTTGCCGAACTGGATGCGGGACAGCGCGTAGTCTCGCGAGGCCGTGTAGCAGGCCATCGCCGCGCCGAGGGCGCCCCACGAGATGCCGAACCGCGCGTTGTTGAGGCAGGAGAAGGGACCGCGCAGGCCCTTGACGTCGGGGAGGAGGCGGTCCTTGGGGATGCGGCAGTCCGAGAAGACGAGCTCGGAGGTGACCGAGGCGCGGAGGCTGTGCTTGCCCTTCATCTCGGGGGCGGAGAAGCCAGGGTCGCTCTTCTCGACGATGAAGCCGCGGATCTCGCCGTCGAGCTTGGCCCAGACGACCGCGAGGTCTGCGAGGGAGCCGTTCGTGATCCACATCTTCGCGCCGTTGAGCACGTAGTGGGACCCGTCGTCCACCGCCTTGGTGACCATCCCCGAGGGGTTGGAGCCGTGGTCCGGCTCGGTGAGGCCGAAGCAGCCGATGAGCTTCGCCTGGGCCATCCCCGGGAGGTACTTGTTTTTCTGGGCTTCGGTGCCGAACTTCCAGATGGGGAACATCGCCAGCGAGCCCTGGACGCTCACGAAGGACCGCAGCGCGGAGTCGCCGCGCTCCATCTCCTGACAAGCGAGCCCATAGGCCACGTTGGACATGCCCGCGCAGCCGTAGCCGTGCAGGTTCATGCCGAGGACGCCCATCTCGCCGATCTCGGGCACGAGGTGCATCGGGAAGGTGCCCTCCCGCGCGTGGTGCTCGATGATGGGGATGACCTTGTCGTCCACCCAGCCGCGCACGAGGTCGCGGACGGAGCGCTCGTCATCGGTGAGTTGCGCGTCGATGTTGTAGAAATCCAGACCGTCGTAGCGGGCCATGGTGTCCTCGGGGGCCAGCGGGCATCACCGGACCACGGGTGTAACCCGGGCCGACGGGGGGCGGCAATCCATGCGCGCAGCAGCGCATTCTCGGCGTTTGCCGGCCCGCCCGCGCTCAGCCCGCGTAGTCGATGGCCATCATGTCCCAGGCCATCTCGACCGGCGCCTGGTCGTCCGTGAGCACGCGCGCCGCCTCCCAGCCCTCCACGGGGCCCTTGACCTTGCCCCGCAGCCGGCGCTTCACGCGGTCCAGCGCGCTGCCGTCGGGCAGCGCTTCACCGTGAATGGCGCCCAGCAGCATGTCCTTGGGCATCGTCGTCGCGATCAGGACGTCGTTGGACTGCGTCGCCTGCAGCAAAAGGACCGTTGGGAAGACCTCCTTCATGGTGCGGTAGATCATCGCGGCGAGGTCTCGGCTCACGCCGCGCACGCTCGCCACGTTCACCGCCAGCACGGCGTCGTCCTTCATGTGCGCGCGCACTTGCTCGAAGAACTCGACGGTCACGAGGTGAAAGGGGATGTAGGGCTGCCGGTAGGCGTCCATCATCACGAGGTCGTAGCGGCGGTCCGTCATCTGGAGGAAGATGCGGCCGTCCATCACGATCGGCGTCACCCGAGGATCATCGTCGTCGAACCAGCGCTTGCCCGCCTCGACGACCGCGCCGTCGATCTCCACACCGTCGATGCGGGCGGCGGGGAAGGCGTCGAGCATCTGGCGGGCGATGGTCCCGCCGGCGAGCCCGACGATGAGCACATCTTGCAGGGTGTCCGGGCGGTCCAGCCACAGCGGCGTGGCGGCCATGTAGGTCCAGACCCCGCGAATCTCCTGGCCGTCCCGCGGGCACTTCACGCTGTGCACGCCGACGCCTTCGTTCAGGTACAGGTGAAGGGCGTCCGGGCAGTCCCCGTAGGGCTCCTCGACCACCTGGATGAAGTGGTAGAGCGATTCTTCTTCGTGGAGCAGGCCCGGCATCGGCCGCACGCTGGAGGCTGGCACGAGCATCAGCAGAAGCGCGAGGACCGGGGGCGCCGCAGCCTTCGCGCCGGACAAAAAGCCGGCCGCGCTGACCGCGAGGAAGGTGGCCCCGACCGCGATGAAGGTGTTGCGCACGCCGAGCAGGGGCACCAGCACGAGCGCCGGCAAGAAGCTGCCGACGATGCTGCCAAAGGTGGAGAGCGCGTACAGCCGGCCGGTGGCGGCGCCGGCCGCCTGCACGTCGTCCACCGCGAGGCGCACGGACCACGGGCTCACCATGCCCATGAGCGTGACGGGAGCGGCGAGCAGCAAGATGGTGCCGAGCAGTCCACCGACGAGGCTCACCACCGCGACCACCGGCTCGGCCAGGGCCTGGCCTTGCACGAGCGGGCGCAGCACGGCGCTCGCCGCCTTGAGGATGGGTTGGGCCACGAAGGGAACGGCGAGCACCAGCGTCGCGGCCACGCCCGTCGTGCGGCACAGCGCGGCGAGGGTGGGCTTGCGGTCCGCCATGCGGCCGCCGAGCCAGTACCCGAGCGACAAGAAGCCCATCATCGTCCCGATGAGCGCCGTCGTGACCAACAGCGAGGTGCCGAAGTAGGGCGCGAGCAGCCGCAGGCCCGTCATCTCGACGGCCATCACGGAGCATCCGCTCGTGAACACAAGCAGCATCAACAAGAAGCGGGACGGCATCAGGAGCGGCCTCCAAGGGCTGCGAGGGCCTCGCGGGCTGCGCGGCGCACGGTGGGGTCCAGGTCGGTGGTGCGGGCCTTCAGAAGGTCGACCGCGTCGCGGGCGCGCAGGTCTTCGAGGGCCCGGCAGGCCTCGGCGCGCACCGACGGGTCCGGGTCTGCCAAGGCCGACATCACGAGGGGAATGGCGGCATCCGACTCGGTGAACCCGGCGAGCTGGATCGCGTAGAAGCGAAGCGCGGCCTCGGGCGCCGTGCGGTAGGCCTCCTCGATGTCGGGGAGGGCGTCCGTCCGGTCGAACAGGATGGCGTCGAACGCGGCGTCGGAACGGGCATCGTCCGGGTCGAGCAGGGCCTGGAAGAGGTCGGCGTAACGCGGGCGCATGGGGCTCCAGCCGTGGACGCGCCCACCTAACGCCCGCCCGGCGCGCAGGATACGCGCCGACCCGGAGAACCCATGCTCATCCTGCTCAGCAACGACGACGGCGTCGAGTCCCCGGGCCTCGCCGCCTTGGCGGACCACCTTCGCGATCTCGGCACGGTGCAGGTCGTCGCGCCCGCGCAGGAGCAGTCGGCGCGCAGCCATGCCTTCACGATGCACGAGCCGCTGCGGGTCGATCGCCGGGCGCCGGGCTGGTTCGCCGTGTCTGGGACGCCTGCGGACTGCGTCTACGTCGCGCTCCATCACCTCTGTGCGCAGCGCCCCGCCGTGCTGGTGAGCGGCATCAACCGCGGCACGAACCTCGGGGACGACCTTCACTACAGTGGGACGGTCGCGGCCGCCCGCGAGGCCACCTTGGCCGGCATCCCGGCGCTCGCGGTCTCGATGGACGCCCGGCCGGGCCGGCTGGACCGAGACCGCCACTGGGACACCGCCGCCGCGCTCGCGCGCCACGTTGTCCGGCTGATGCTTGACAACCCCCTTCCGCCGCGCGTCTTCCTCAATCTGAACTGCCCGGACGAGCCTGGGGATCGCCTCTCCGGGCTGCACGTCACGCGCGTCGGCCGCCGCGAGTACGCGCCGCGCGTCTCGGAGCAGAAGGACCCCCGCGGTCGCCCGTACTACTGGATCGGCGGCGAGCATCGTGGGTTTTGCGATGAGCCGGGCACCGATGGCCACAGCTTCTCGCGCGGCCACCCGACGTTGTCGCCGGTCGCGGTGGACGTGAACCCGCCGGGGATGGTCGACACCGTCGCGGCGTGGACCCTCCGGGACTCCCCGCGATAGGCGGTTCCCCGGGAGGCTCCCATGAGCGCCATCGAAGACAGCCTGCGCCACCGAATCCGCGACATCCCCGACTTTCCGAAGCCGGGCATCCTGTTCAAGGACATCACGCCCGTCCTCGCCGACCCGAAGCTCTTCCGCGCCACGGTCGATGCCTTCGCGCAGCGCTTCGCCGGTGAGCACGTCGACGTCGTGGTCGGCATGGAGAGCCGCGGCTTTCTGTTCGGGGCCCCGCTCGCGATGGAGCTGTCGGCGGCCTTCGTGCCGGCGCGCAAGCCGGGCAAGCTGCCCTACCGCACCATCGCCCAGGACTACGCCTTGGAGTACGGCACGGCGCGGCTGGAAATCCACGAAGACGCCATCACCCGCGGCCAGAAGGTGCTCATCGTGGACGATCTGCTCGCCACGGGCGGCACGGCCGAGGCGACGGTCGAGCTGGTCCGCCGCCTCGGCGGCACGGTGGCGGCGGCGTGCTTCGTCGTGGAGCTGAGCTTCCTCGATGGGCGGCGGCGCCTGCCGGGGCTGCCGATCCACTCGCTCGTCACGTTCTGAGCGGGAGCGCCGGCCCGCCAAGGGCAGCCCACGCGGCTGCGGCCGCGGCGGGGAGGCCCTCCGGGGCGCCGTTGTTCCAGATGACGGCATCGGCCAGGGAAAATCGCTGCGCGTTGGACGCCTGCGCGGCGACCCACCGCGCGGCCTCCGCGGCGTCGAGGCCGCTGCGCGCCCTCAAGCGGGCTTCCTGGACCTGCGGCGGACAGGCCACGACGAGGAGGCGCCCCCACGCCGCGTGCGCCCCCGACTCGACCAGGAGGGCGGCCTCCCACACGGCCACCGGGTGCCCGTCCGCCTCGACGGAGGCGCACCACGCGGCGGCGGCGGCCCGGATGCGCGGGTGCGTGACCGCCTCGAGCGCCCGGCGCGCCCCGGCGTCGGCGGCGACCCGGGCCCGAAGCGCCGCGCGGTCCACGACGCCATCGGCGCCGACCAGGCCGGGCCCCAGGCGGGCCGACAGCTCGGCGACCGCCTCAGACCCGGGCGCGAGCACCTCCCGCGCCACCTGATCCGCGTCGGCGACGGGCACGCCATTCGCGCGAAGCCAGGACGCGACCGTGCTCTTCCCGCTGGCGATGCCGCCGGTGAGGCCGATGCGCATCATGGGGAGCCGGCCTCCGGGCAGCCGATTCGGCGCATCGCGCGGCGGGCGAGGCGGCCCGGCTGCTGGGCGAGCTGCGGGCAGGCCGACGCGGTCTCCAGGCGGCCGAGGATGCGGGTGCACGGACGGGACACCGCGGG
>Ga0068872_10002377_pt1 | contig 14757 bp, 13 predicted proteins | sample NOAtaG_7_FD_66441 | JGI IMG/M metagenome (GOLD analysis project Ga0068872, IMG submission 66441) | Freshwater lake microbial communities from Lake Erie, under a cyanobacterial bloom - NOAA_Erie_Diel1S_2200h metaG | ecosystem: Environmental > Aquatic > Freshwater > Lake | place: USA: Ohio, Lake...
CCATTATAATCAGGTAAATCACCAGAAATAGCTGAATAATATGTATATCTATGATCTCTTCTATTGTCAATTATTGTTTCAACCCAATCTGAAGAAATCTTAGTATTATCTTTCTTTATTACTTTGTCAGGCAAATATGATTTTGATAACATACCAACATTGGCAACTTGAGGACAATGGGCTATTGCTATTTTAACCTCTTTATTTTTTTTAAAATGAAACAACTGGAGATTTATAATTTTCTGATATAACTCAAAATGATAATTACTTAGATGAGTTTCCGTATTGCAACAATGATCACCTAGACTACGATCATAAATAATACTATCAGAATTTAGATATTCACCTAAAAGATAACTTCTAAATTTATTTTTTTCAGAATCATTCAAAGTTCCACGAGCATACTCATAAAATGTTTTATTTAATATTTGAATCCATGACTTACCACTTAAAGTTTCTATCCACGGATTCTCAAATTTTCCTAAATCATTCACAAAATTATTAATGGTATTGTTTTCCGGTTTGTTAATATTTTTTAAATACTCTTTCAGACGATCATCATTATTTAAAACGGTATTAAGTGGAACGGTCAGTTTAGGTGTATTAATATTATAATAATATTCAATCATATTTCTTAAAATACCTCCATGAGCCATTATCCATTCACCAATTTGAACTACTAAAAAGGCATTACCAGCTCTTAATTTACAATTTAAAATTTGATTAATGCCAAAATAATGTTGTCGCAAATGTGATTTAATTTGTTTACTAGGTTGACCATTTGTTTTTAATGTTTCCCATATTGTTTTATAAGTATCATCTGATATTTTTTTAGTTTCATACAATACATTTAAAGTGCTATAATAAAAATATGGACTAGAATAAGCGGTGTAAAAAAAAGGAATATTACTAGGAATACTTTCAAAATCATGATTTCCTATTATTTTAATTAGTTTTCCACCTGATTTTTCTGCTTGTATCATCGTCATATTTAATAAATCTAATACTCTCATTTCTGATTTAGGATCTTCTCCAATAGATTTATCAATCATTTCATAATTACCAGTAATATGATTAATAACTTGCACTTTTTCAAATATGGATTCTTCACGACATCTATCTATTAAATCACCTAGACAAATTACCCAAGTGTCTTCTCCAATCCACCTATAATAATTTTGATTATTATGTATTTTTTTTTCTAATACTGATGCTTGTTCTACTAAAATACACTCTAATGCCTCAAAATCAGCGTGTATATCTCCTATTAAAATCATACGACCTTTAGGTTGTTTAAAAACACCATATTTGGATGTTTTCGATTTATGTTTGAGATTTTGATATTTTTTTTGTTCTTGGTCTTCTAAGTTAAACCAATCTTGAATTATGGGTTTTTTGTGTGTCTGATATTGTTCAGAAGAATTTTTAGTTTGTGTTCTCTTTTCAGACATTTTTATTCACTTTGATTTTATAATTAGATATTTCTCTAAACTCTCTCCGATTGACCAGATAATAATCCCATATTTTTTTCCTTAGTTGTAATCTTAAAACAATACAAATTCTGCATATCTAAATTAATCAATCTACCACTATCATATGTCATTATCGATTCTATCGTATCTATTGTATCTATTTCATCATTTTTATAAGTAGTATACCATGGCATTTCTAACAATCCCCCAGTATTAATATCTAATGAAGCCGGTCTAGCAATATGAATTCTATTATGTAAAAACAAACTATCATCACTGCTACTTAAAGCTAAAATACTATGACCTTCACTTCTATTCATAAAATCATTAAACATTTGACTTTCAGCACTGACAGTATTATGATGTTGATATCCTTTTATTAATATGGTATCTGTTAGTTGATATTCATTAGAACTAAAGAATTTTGAGGTTTGTATTACGATAACTTCATTACGATCATCACTTAAATCTGATGAATAACTATATACAAACTTAATATCTATAGTATCATTTAAATTTGTTAATACTTTTCCAAGAGGTGTTTTAACTCTTATAGTCATATTTGTTAAAGCACTTAATGGAACCGGTTGAAATTTCTTTAACCAACCGTCAATTGTTTTGTATTCTACATGTCTAGCGGTTAATGTTGGACTACTATACATTGATGTTGCTGGTATAACTACTGAAAAAGCATTACTTAACTCTCTAGATGATCCATCATAAACATTATTAATTTCATCTATTTCAACCAAATAATATGGATCTGATATTAACAAATGAGTTAAACTAGAATGATAATCTACCTGTTGTTTTAAACCAGGTGTCAAAAAACTTACTAATTCAATCGATACTATATTTTTATAAACATTTCTCAAACCAGCACCTTTTTGCCCTTGTTCTACTATTTTTTCATATCCTACAATTTGACCATATGGTAAATCCCCACGGTAAGCTGGATATGTTATACCATCTGACCAAGACCATCCACTATCATTAAAATCACCTCTTAAACCCTGACTTGATTGTGAAATAGTTGCTGGAATTGTTGGGTTATTTTCATATAGAGGTAGTGATATTAATCCATTACTTGTAGGTGAAAACTTAATCTGAAAATTATATTGAGTCTCATTAGGATCATTACCAATCCAATTACGATCCAAACTTGATACTAATAACATATGTGATACCTCCTGATATACATCTTCTTTTTTAGTATTAGCTACATCTGACTCATCAACATCTGATTCATCTGATTCTGACGAATCACTATCATGTCTGTTAAATTGTTGTTCCGCTAAATACCTAGGATCTAATGATACTTTACGATGTTGATTATGTTGTTGATATAAAATTCTAGCTCTTTCAACATCTTGGGTATAAACACCACTATGTGCTAATTGTTGAGGTGTTAATCTAAAATTTTGAGAATTCTGTTTTTGATTCTGATTCATATATCCTTATAAAATATATTCTATTAATATATTTTAACTCTCTAAATATATAGAAAAATATATAGAAAATTTATAAAAATTTGCTATGAAATATTAATATTATTTTCAGGTATCATAATTTTTATATATTATTGGTAATCCAGAGTTTTTCCACCATTCCAATACACCATTGTATACATTTGTATCTATTTTATTTTCTTTTTTATATTCATATAACCAATATAATAAATGGTTATTATATTTTAATGGTAGATTACTCTTTGACCACCACTCTAAAACATGTTTATGTCCATTAAGTGATGCAATATTTAATGCTGTTTCACTATATTTTACAGTTAATCCACTTTTAAGCCACCAGTCTAATACATTTATATGACCATATTCAGATGCTATATTTAATAAATTACTATAACATTTCATAGAATATCCAGCATTCTTAAACCATTCTAATAAATGTACATGACCTTTTTTAGAAATAATTTCTAATATATATTTGGTGAATTTTATGTCCCACCCTTTGTTTTTACACCACTCTAATATTTCAACTTTACCCAATAAACAAGCCATATATATATACTCGTAATTCGGTTCTAAATTAAATTTTTTAAGAGTTTTTAGATCATAGATATCATATATATCACTTAACATTAATTTATTACACAAAGGTGCCTTTAGACATATACTATTACACCTTTGCTCATTTAAAACGCTGACTTTATAAATATTTTTTTAATGTCTTTTCCTTATTTGATTTTTTCTTAGTATATTTTTTCCTTTTCATATAATAACTTAAGAAAAAATTAGGAATATATTATTATGAAAAAGAAAAAGAAAAACGACACTAATAAACAATCACCTTATAAAACTATCAAGACTTCTTTAAAATCAGTTTTATTAGATTGTCAAACTATACAACCTGAAATTAATAAATTAGTTATCAAATGTAATGATATTGTTATCCAAACATATCATTTTATCAGATTATATATTCTTTATAAATATCATAAAAAATTAAATGTTCCAGAGATTGATGAAAAATTTATATCTTATTGTCTAAAAACACAAGGAACTAGAGATAACAGAGGAAAACAAGCTAACGATGATACATTACTCAAAGAGTTAAATGATTTTTATGATAAAGAATATCAACCACTAATTAAAAAAGAAAAATTCGATTTAAAATGTTTGTCATATTTATTGCCTTACCTAGCAATACAAATAAACACTAGTTATCAAAATAACATTAAAGAACACTATGGAAAACATTTACTAAGATTCATTAATAAAACTACCACGGAAGACAAGGAAATTAGAAATAAAATTAAAAAAGCAGTTATTAGTCAAGATAAAAGTGAATTACCGAAAAAATATTTAAAATGGTATAATAAACACATTAAACATATAATACCTGAAAATATATCCAAATCACTAGCATATGATGTTAAAATAAATCCCAATAAATATATTAAATGTTTGATTTATATGAATGGAATATTAGAAAAAGAAGGTCATAAACTATTTCAACCTTTACCATTACGAAATAATATTGTTCCGAAATATATAACTATAGATACTGCTTGTTTAATTAACTTATTTGCTTCAAAAGGAAAGAAAAGAAAATTATTACAATCCCTAAAAGATAATAAGTCTTTAATTTGGAATCAAATATTTAAATTAGATAAAAAAGTTTTTAAGGATAAAAATTATAAGTTTAACTATCAAATTCAAACAGATGGAATTGGAATTAGTTTATCTTTTATTAGGAATGATTTAGTTGATAAAAAATACGGAACTAAAACAAGTAAAACAGAAGATGACGATTATAGACATATTGAAGATTTAACTAGAAAAGAATTAACAGAATACAATAAGAAAAATATTGTTGGTGTAGACCCTGGTAAAAAATGGTTAGTTTATATGGTTGATGATAATAATAATACTTTACGATACTCTGCCCCACAAAAAAGAACTGAATCAATGGCTAGAAGAAATAACAAAATATTATTAAAAGAGAAGAAGGATAATAATATTATTGATTTAGAAACTAAATTATCTGAACAAAATTCAAAAACTATAAATTATACCAAATTTAAAAAATATATTAAAGATAAAACTAAATTAAATGATAAAACTAGAGATTTTTATGTTAAAGATGTGTGGAGAAAAATGAAATGGAGACAATATGTTTATTCTAGGAAATCAGAGGATAATTTATTAAATAAAATATCAGAAACCTTTGGTAAAGATTGTATATTGGCTTATGGTGATTGGAGTAGAACAACTCAAATGAAACATTTTATGCCTACCAAAAATAAAGGATTGAGAAAAATAATCCATAAACGATTCAAAACAATTTCAATAAATGAATTTAATACTAGCAAAAATTGTTGTGAATGTTATAATAAATTAGAATATGTAAATAGTAAAACAATTAGACTTCTAAAATGTTCTAAATGCTTGAGTTCCGAAAACAAAAAAACAGTATTTAGAACAAGAGATGCTAATTCAGCTATTAACATAAAAAATCTTTTTAGGTATTATTGTAAATATAGGAAACGTCCGAAAGAGTTTATCCGTTCTTCATCTGTTTCGAAACAGAGTAAAGTAGAACAATCAGTTGATTTTACGGAGGGTAAAGCCTCAAACTAATGTTCATTTTTGTTAAAACTTTTTTCTAAAAAGTTTGTCGGCGTTTTAAATGAGCAAAGGTGTAAAATGATGGTAATATTCTTGGCTTGAACAATGTATATGCTTGTTAATATCATGAGGCACAATCGCAATCCTTATATATTGGACAGGAGGGTTATTTTGTCTATACCCATATAAATGCGTTATTAAGCTCTTAGCATCATATATTTTTGCCAAATATAATGATGTTGATGTTGGTAAATATAGATTCAATTCAGTATTAATCACATATTCTATGTGTATGTGTCTATCTAATATCAAATCACCATTTTGATTGGTTATAACAAAATTCATATTGCGTGTAAAATATAAAAATATATAATAATTCAATTTTTATGAATAGGGTTATTACTAAGATAAATTTTGTATTAATCCAGAGTTTTTCCACCATTCTATTATTTCAACATGACCATGCTCATATAGATATTGTATATTAAATACGACATCATTAAAATATTTTAAGGGCAATCCTGAGTTTTTCCACCAATTTAATACATTTATATGAAGATTAACAGATGCTATATACAATGTCCATTCATTATATTTTAATGGTAGATTACTTTTAAACCACCATTCCAAAACGTGTGTATGACCTTTTGCAGATGCCCAAAATAATGCATCTTCATCATATTTTAAAGGTAGATTCTTTTTAATCAATGATTCTAACGTATCAATACGTCCATGATAACACAAATAAGAAATATAATCCGGAATTATTATCAAGTTAAACTTTTTTATAATTTTGGCATTAAATAATGAATATTTTTCCCCTAAAATGATTTTATTGGTTGGAGTTGCAATTACTGTTCTAACATGTGAAATATTTTCATAAGCATCACTTTTACCTTCCGCAAGGGTTTTATACAATGGATCGCAAATCAATGTTTGCATCCCATGCTTATAATTATTACACATGACACCTAGATAATTTCTTAAAATTATACAAACATCTTGGGTGTCATACTTGTAGTAAATTGGTTTAAGGTGATTATTAATGTGATCATCAACGTGATTTAGACCTGTATTACACTTTAATTCTGGTAAATTTCCATGAAGCATTAAAAAATTGTCATTTTCATCACTTATTATAAAATACATACTTAATATATTAATGATTTTTACCAATAAAAAATCTTAATACTTTCAATTTTTACTTTCAATTTTTACTTTCAATTTTTACTCAAAAGGTATTAAAAAGGTATTAAAAAGGTATTCAAAAGGTATTCAAAAGGTATTCAAAAGGTATTCAAAAGGTATTCAAAAGGTATTGTTTGTGTTTATACCATATTTTTCGTATATTCAATTTATTTAGGGTATAACCCAAATTTTTTCCAACATCTTGATGCTATTTTATTTCTATATGCCACCTGGAGGGTTTAAGTATTATATTTTAATGGCAATCCACTTTTAAACCACCATTCTAATACTTGTGTAAGACCCTTTTTTGATGCATGATTTAATGCATGTTCAGAATATTTTAATGGTAGATTGCTTTTAAACCACCATTCTAGAACATTAATATGACCTTTTATAGATGCTTCGTTTAATGCACGCTCAGTATATTGTAATGGTAATCCAGAGTTTTTCCACCATTCCAAAACATTTACATGACCATTATAAGATGCATTATTTAATGCCCATGTATCATATTTTAATGGTAGATTGCTTTTAAACCACCATTCTAAAAATTCAACCGCACCATTAGCACATGCTCCCGCAATATAAACTGAATTAACTTCTAAATTAAATCTCTTGATTGTTTTTGGATCATATAAATAATATCTATCACCAAATATTTGTTCTGCTTTTTGTGCTTTTTCTACCACACCTCTAATATACTTTGCCTTAGAAAATCTTAGTAAGCTTAATATTTGATAAGTATCCGCATTGCATTTAGTTATGTCAACCAATTTATTTAATTTTAATATAAGGTATTTTAATATAAGGCAATGTCTACTGATATATATTCTTTTTCCTAGAATAATATCATCTTCATCATCATCATTGGTAGTTATTAAATACATATTTTTATTTTAAAAAATAAAAATATACTGGAACAATCAATTTTTATTTTAACTAAATAATCAAAAAATGTTTTTAATAAAACTAAAGTTTATGTTTTTTTTCACTAGTTGGTTCACTAGGTATTTTGTTATGTTATGATATTTTTGATTAAAATACTAACTACTAACATATAAGTTGGAGATCCATTCGTTAATACATTTTTGATGTATTTAATTTAATATTTGGTATATTTTAACGGTAATCGGGAATTTTTCCACCACTCTATTACTTTCATAAGACCTCTTCGAATTGCAGCATCTAATGCATCTGTACTATATTTTAATTCTAACCCACTGTTAAACCACCATTTTAAGACATCAACATTACCCTTTTCGGATGCCCAATCTAAAGAATTATTAGAGTATTTTAATGGTAATCCACTTTTAACCCACCAATTTAATACATGTATATGACCTTCAGATGATGCTTTATCTAAAGCATAATCAGAGTATTTTAATGGTAATCCACTTTTAACCCACCAATTTAATACATTTACATGACCTTTTTCAGATGCAATTTTTAATGCAAATGTATCATATTTTAGGGGTAATCCACTTTTAAACCACCATTCTAACACATGTATATGACCTTCATATGATGCTTTATCTAATGCATGTAGAGTATATTTTAATTCTAACCCGCTATTGAGCCACCAATTTAATACATGTATATGACCTTTAGCTGATGCATTATTTAATGCATTTTCATCATATTTTAGGGGTAATCCACTATTAAACCACCATTCTAATACCTTCACATGACCTTTTTCAGATGCTAAAGCTAATGCATTGCTTGAATATTTTAATGGTAATTTACTATTAACCCACCACATTAACACATTTATAAAACCCTTTTCAGATGCAATATCAATTGAACCTTCGTCATATTTCAAGGGTAATCCAGAGTTTTTCCACCATTTTAAAATATCTACACGCCACCTTCCAGATGCATAACGTAATGCACTTTCATCATATTTTAATGGTAAACCAGAGTTTTTCCACCATTCTAAAACATTAATACAACCATTACTAGATGCATTACCTAATGCATGTTCATCATATTTTAATGGTAAACCAGAGTTTTTCCACCATTTCAAAACCTTTACACGACCATATGAAGATGCATAGCTTAATGCGCATTCATCATATTTTAAGGGTAATCCAGAGTTTTTCCACCATTCTAAAAATTCAACTGCACCGTCGGCACACGCACCTGCAATATAAATACTGTTAATACCCAAATTAAACCGTTTGACTGTTTTTACATCATATAAATAATATCTATCACTAAATATTGGTTCGGTTTTGTTTTGTGATTTTTCTAATACACCTCTAATATACTTCGGAAAACTCCAGATAAAACTAAAATCTGATCTTATGTCAACCAATTTATTTAATCTTAATATATATCGACGATATCTACTGATATTATACATTCTTTTTCCTTGAATAATATCATCTTCATCATAATCAGTGGTAATTATAAAATACATTTTTATTGAAATAAAAATATACTGGAATAAATAATCAATTTTTATTTTTACTAAATACACTAAAAATTTTATTAATAAAGCTTACTTTTTTCTTTTTACTAGTTGTTTTACTAGGTATTTTTGTAATAGTATGATTTATAGATTCAAATGCTAACGGTAATCCAGAGTCTTTCCACCATGCTACAACATCCATCTTTTTATACATATCGGGGATTTTTACAGCTAATCTGGTATATTTTAATTCTAATCCACTTTTGAGCCACCATTCTAATACATTTACATGACCCTTATGTGATGCCCAATCTAATGCCGTTTCAGTATATTTTAATTTTAACCCGCTATTTAACCACCATTCTAAAACACCTATATAACCATTCTTAGATGCAAAATTCAATGCATTGTGATCATATTTTAAGGGTAATCCACTTTTAAACCACCATGTTAAAACATTTATATGACCATATGCAGACGCCAAATTCAATGCATTGTGATCATATTTTAAGGGTAATCCACTTTTAAACCACCATGTTAAAACATTTATATGACCATGTGCAGACGCCAAATTCAATACATGTTCATTATATTCTAAGGGTAATCCACTTTTAAACCACCATGTTAAAACATTTATATGACCATTAATGGATGCTGAAATCAAACTTTTTTCTGAATATTTTAAAGGTAGTGTACTATTTAACCACCATTCTAATACATCTGTATTACCAAATGCTGACGCCATATCAATCGGTAATGAATCATAATAATTATGGTATCCGGATCCAATACCATATGATGATGATATATAAATCGGTAATGAATCATAATAATTGTGTTCTGATTCATACCAGTCTAAAAAATCTATATAATTATTTGCACATGCCATCGAGACTAGTTGTTTTGTTATTTTTATATTGAATTTTTTAATTGTCTTTGGACAAAATATAAAATATTTATCACTTAAAAATATTTTACCACTATTTAGTAAATATATATTAGACTGTTTCACACAATTTAATATTGAACCCTGATCGAAACAGACAAACCGTATATATATTTTGCTAGTAATTTCATCTTTAATATAATTATTTATTTCTGAAATTGCATCTAGTGATGTATAAATCGCAAGACATGTAAATTTATTACCAATAATATCAACAACATAATCACTAGTGCAAGTATAATAATATTTTTGAATTTCATTCATACCAGTTGTAAACTTATGACCACAATACATATCATCTTTATCAGTTATTATAAAATACATTTTTATTTCGTAAAAAATATGATCATTCCAAATCACAATCAATTTTTATTCTTTTTAGTAGTTTTTTCAGTAGTTTTTCTAGTAGTTTTTCGTGTGGATTTATTATAATTTATATAATTATGTTGTGCTTCTTTAATTATTTTCATTGCTTCATTTTTATCAGCAACACCTTTAATTTTTACGAATTTTCCTTTTGATAAATCTTTATAGTGTTCAAAAAAATGAATAATTTGATCAAGTGTTTCCTTTGGAACATCACTTAATTTATTTATATTTTGATAGTTTTGATCAACTTTATCATCGGGATAAACAATAATCTTTTCGTCCATACCAGCTTCATCTTCCATTAAAATAACCCCTACTATTTTAACTTTAACTAGAGATGTTGGATATAATGGATATGATACTGGCATTATAATATCTAATGGATCACCATCCCCACCTAATGTATATGGAATATATCCATAATTACCAGGATATACCATTGCTGTATTTAACATTCTATCAAATCTAATCATATTATATGTCTTATCCATTTCATATTTTGTAGAGGTAAAAGCTGGGATTTCAATTATACAATCCATTCTTTTATATTGATCATAGAAAAAAAAGTAAGCACTATTAAATCATAATAGTATCCTTAATAGTTTTTTTAATAGTTTTTAATGGTTTTTTTAATGGTATCATTTATAGGTTTTTAATGATTTTTTTATTTAATATATTTGCATACCACCAATCAATAACATCATCAACGCATGTATCTTCCAAATAATTTAATACATTTGTATTATATTTTAATGGTAGATTGCTTTTAAGCCACCATTCTAAAACATTAATATGACCGTTTTGTGATGCTCCTAGCAATACATATTCATCATATTTTAATGGTAGATTGCTTTTAAGCCACCAATCTAAAACATTTATATGACCTTGTCTGGATGCTGTATGTAAGGCGTATTTAGAATATTTTAATCTAAATTCTAATTCTAATTTTAATGATGAATTTTTCCACCAGTCTAAAACATTTACATGACCTTCTCCAGATGCATTATCAATTGCATCTTCTGAATATACTATAGGTAAACCTGAGTTTTTCCACCAATCTAAAACTTCAATTTGGTTATACATAGACGCATAATCAATCATACTATCAGAATATTGTAAATGATATCCTGAGTTTTTCCAAAAATCTAAAACATTAATTTTACCATATCCAGATGCATACATCATTGATTTTATTTGTAATAAGAGGTTATTCTCAAAAGAATATGAGTTAATCCACCATTCTAGAATATCCACTTTGCCCAATTTAGAAATTATTTGAATGTATTCCCTATTTATCTTGAGATTAAATTTTTTTACAGTTTCCAAATCATATAATGGATATTTATCATGAAGTATTATTTTATCAGTTCTCCATTTTCTTCCACCAACTTTAATCGGATCTTCAACTACCTTTGCATCATCGGGAATACTCACAACTCTAATCCAAACACCATACTGATAAAAGTTATATAAATTGTCTTCATCTGTATAATAAAGACCTCCTGGAACACATGAACCACTTTCTTGAAAAGGTTTATCTAAAATATTTAAGCCATCAACATATTGAAATCCATTATGGTTTTCATTTTCATTCGTAATTTTGTAAAACATTTTATAATTTTATAATATGGATATTACAAAATCAATTTTTTAAGATTACAAAATGACCTCAATTATTTTTCTGGTTCAACATATTTGAGATTAACATGTGATTGCTTAAGATTGTGGTTAGTTAAAATGTATTCAATGATACGATCGTATTCTTTCATTGGTATTTTACCACTACTAGATAAACCAGTATCAACAAAATCACGAACAACTTCTTTGAATTTAATGATTGCGGGTGTTTCTGGTGGAATTCCTAGTTCATTAATTTTTTTCATGATAACAACCATTTCGGAAACTCTTTCACTCTTGGTTTTATCATGATTAACCTTTTCTTTTTTAACTTGTTTACCCATAGATATTTTCTTTTCTGTATTTTGATAAAGAAAAGAAAAAGTTATATAAATTTTATCTTGTCGTTTTGTAAAGATAAAAAAATATGACTGGATCTATTCTAGCTTTAGCGGCAATAGGGAAACAAGACGTAGAATTAATAGGTAATCCAACCATCAGATTTTTTAAAAGTGTTTATAGACAATATGCTCATTTTTCCACTGAAACTGTTCAATTACAATTTGATCAAGGATTAGGTTTTGGTAAAAAATCATCAATCATTATACCTCGCAAAGGAGATTTATTAAGTTCTCTAATATTAGAAATTAAATTACCCGCTTTATCAAGTGGTATCAGTTGGATTAATGGTATTGGTCATGCCCTTATCGAAGAAATTTCTGTTGAAATTGGTGGAGTTCTTATTGATAAACACAGTGGTGAATATCTAGATTTAATTAGTCAATTGGAACTAGATAATGGTAAAAAAGATGGTTATAACGACATGATTTCTAAACGTGAATTTTATACTAGATTTAGTCAGGAAAATGCCTTAACATTATATATACCTCTACAATTCTGGTTTTGTAAAGAAGCAAGTAGTCCTATACCACTAATTGCTCTACAACATAATGAAGTTAAAATCAAAGTTAGTTTAAGACCTTTTAATCAATCGTGGTTTTCCGGGACTTCAATGACTAATGAACCTGTTCCAGTTGAAATAACATCTGGTCAATTACATTGTGATTTTATTTATCTAGAGAAAGAAGAAAGACGATTCTTTGCCACAAAATCCCATAAATATCTCATTGAACAATTACAAATAATAGATGGTAATCCAGTTAATGCTGGATCCAGTGGTGATAATATTGATATATTTTTAAGTCATCCTGTTAAAGATATTTTCTGGTTTTATAGAGCTGATACTGTAAGTGATACTAATGATTGGCTTAATTTTAGTAAAACAGTTTATGATGAAGATGCACCAGAAAATCCAGAAGAACCATTATCAAAATGCGGATTTCAGGTTAATGGTCATGATTTATTTGAAAAAAAAGATGCTGATTATTTCAGAAAAGTAATACCATATCAAAGGTATACTTCAACCCCAGATAATTATATTTATGTGTATTCTTTTAGTCAGAAACCTACTAAATTTCAACCATTTGGACATCTAAATTTTTCTATGATTAATTCGGCAGTTTTAACTCTAGAATATTCTTCTTCTATCCCAAAAGGAACTATCAACATTTACGCTAGAAATTATAATATTTTACAAATTAAAAACGGTCAAGCCGGTTTATTATATTCCGCTTAAGCACTTAAGCACTTAAGAATTTGCTTCTAGATAATGTTTTCTACAAAGAGCTTCAAATTTATCTAAACCACCTAGAATAACACCATTATTTGCTTCGATTTCTTGTAAATTATTATTTTCTTTTACCAAATGTGTAAAAATAGCTGGTGTTTCATCTAAGCATTTTGCACAATAAGCTGTTAATTTTATTATTTTATCCGCCATAGGTATTAACCTCAATAAATCCATATTACCATTACATCTAAAAGGTTGTCTTCTATAATCCCCATCTAATCCAGATAAAATAATATGTTTTCCCTTATTATCCACTTGATCAACCACAAAATCATATAGTTGATCAAAGAATTGAGCTTCTTCAACAACTAAAATATCAGATTCTAAATACTCTTTATTAGATGTCAATTCATCTAAATTTTTACATGGATTTGAAGGAATTTTATTTTGTAGATGAGTGCAAATGTAATTTTCACCATATCTAGTATCTTTCTGATTATGCACTACAAAAACTTTAGAACCTATACTTCTAGCTCTGTTAATTCTTCTAATTAATTCAGTAGTTTTACCACTGAACATCGGACCGCATATAATTGTTAATTTACCAACCATTTAATTACTTCTTTATAAATTATTAAATTTTAATCAATCAATTTTTTTAATAAATGAAGAAAGTTTTTAATTAAAATTCTTTCAATGTCTTTAATGTAATAAATGCTACCCTAAAATAGGTCGCAAAATACATTCTAATACATTCTAATACATTCTAATACATCTAGAAAATGGTTTTTAAAATTCTTTCTAGTGTCAAAAAGTAAAAAAATCTAGTAATTCTAGTAAACTTTTTAAAAAAAGTTTGAACAAATACTTATCAAAATTTTTAATACATCTAGAAAATGGTTTTTAAAATTCTTTCTGGTGTAAAAAAGTAAAAAAATCTAGTTGTTCTAGTTATCATAAAATTTTTATTACATCTAGAAAATGGTTTTTAAAATCCTTTCTAGTGTCATAAAGTAAAAAAATCTAGTAATTCTAGT
>Ga0068872_10002378_pt1 | contig 14754 bp, 15 predicted proteins | sample NOAtaG_7_FD_66441 | JGI IMG/M metagenome (GOLD analysis project Ga0068872, IMG submission 66441) | Freshwater lake microbial communities from Lake Erie, under a cyanobacterial bloom - NOAA_Erie_Diel1S_2200h metaG | ecosystem: Environmental > Aquatic > Freshwater > Lake | place: USA: Ohio, Lake...
CACAGCACCGAGATCAGCGAGAAGATCATGAAGACCTGCATCAGCACCGACAGCATGTTCTTGCTGCGCACCAAGCCGCCATAGAACAGCGCCAGGCCGGGGATGGTCATCAGGATCACGAGCGCAGTCGCGATCGTCATGAACGCGGTGTCGCCCTTGTTCGGGACGGGTGCCGGGGCAGCGGCAGCGGATGCAGCCGGAGCAGGAGCTTCGGCGGCTGCCGAAGCTGCGGCGGCCGGGGCGGAGGCTTCGGCGGCCGGGGCCGAGGCCGAGGCCGCTGGGGCCTGGGCCCAGGCGGCCGGGGCCACCGAGCCGAGCAGGCCCAGCGCCGCAGCGCCCAGGGCCAGGGAGGCGAGGAGCTTTTTCATCGTCGTGGCGTGATTCGTGTTCGGTTGAAGGGGAGGGCGCGGCGCTTAGAGCGCGTCCTTGCCGGTTTCGCCGGTGCGGATCCGCACCACCTGTTCCAGGCTGGTGACGAAGATCTTTCCGTCGCCGATCTTGCCGGTGCGGGCCGAAGCCTCGATGGCCTCGATCACGCGCTCGACGATGGCGTCGTCGACAGCGGCCTCGATCTTCACCTTGGGCAGGAAGTCGACCACGTACTCGGCGCCGCGGTACAGCTCCGTATGGCCCTTCTGTCGGCCGAAGCCCTTGACTTCGGTCACCGTGATGCCTTGCACCCCGATGCCGCTCAGGGCCTCGCGCACTTCGTCGAGCTTGAACGGCTTGACGACGGCGGTCACCATCTTCATGACTTGTGTCTCCTTGAGTTTCAGAACGCGTACTTGACGCCAAACACGACGCCCGCCTTGCCCAGGTCCTTGCCGTTCTTCGGCGAGGCGTAGGCCTTGGTTCCGGCGATCGACTTGGTGCTGGTGCCAACCACCATGCCGCTGATGGTCAAGCCCTTGGCAACCTCGTAGGCTGCGGTCAGCGAGTAGTCGGTGTAGGAGAAGTCGCCGTTCTTGGCGACTTTCTGGTACCCCACATGGGGGGTCAGGGTCAGCCCGTCCATCGGGGTGAAGCTGGCCGACAGATCGATGTAGCTGCTGTTCTTGCTGTTCGAAAAGCCGAACAGGTTGGTCGTGCTGTGCGAGTACTTCAGGGTCGCCGGACCGAAGCTCAGCGCGCCGTACACCTCGGTCGTGTTCGGGCTCACCACGGCCTTGTGGCCCGGGTACTGGTAGGCGAGCAGGCCGACGTCGAGCGTCAGGCCCTTGGTGACCTCGCCCTTCCAGCCGCCGTAGAGATCGAGCTCGTAGTCGGCCTTGCCGCCGGCGTCCTCGATCCACTTGATCGTCGAGGCCCAGGCCCCGAGGTAGAAGCCGCTTGCGTGGCTCCAGTCCAGCCCGCCCTGAACGGCCGGCTTCAGGCGCGACTGCGAGATGCCGCGATAGCGGTAGTCGGATACGGCGCCGATGTTGAATGCCACATCGGCCTGCGCCACTTGTGGCAGGGCCAACGACGACAGGGCCACTGCGACGGCGGCGGCGGACAAGCTCAGCTTCATGGTTTCCCTCGGTTCTTGGGTTTGGATGCGTATGGCTGACAGAGTCTTTGCAGCTTCCGTGCCACCGGGCGCAAGGCCTTCAGATCGCCCCTGATTGGGGGGAAATGCGACCGCAACCGGATGTCAATGCACCGGATTGGTGACAACCGAAAGATGGCACCGCTTTGGTGCGGAAGACGGGACCCGGGTGCCGGGCTCAAGCTTGGGCCTCGATCAACGAGGGGTCCACGATGTCGATGGCGGTGGTGGCCAGCCGGGCGCTGGATGGGCTGAACGCTCCGGCGGTGCAGGTCGAGGTGCAACTGGCCAACGGCTTGCCGAGCTTCACGCTGGTGGGCCTGGCCGAGATGGAGGTCCGCGAGGCCCGGGAACGTGTGCGTGCCGCGTTGCAGCAGAGCGGCTTTGCGTTCCCGAGCAACAAGCGCATCACGGTCAACCTGGCGCCAGCGGACCTGCCCAAGGAAAGTGGCCGCTTCGACCTGCCGATCGCCTTGGGCATCCTGGCCGCCGACGGCCAGGTCTGTCCGCAGCAGCTGGCCCGGCACGAATTTGCTGGCGAGCTGAGCCTGGGCGGCGAACTCCGGCCAGTGCGCGGCGCCCTGGCGCTGGCCTTGGCGGCCAGCCGCTCGCCCCACGGTCGAACCCTGGTCCTGCCCGAAGCCAGCGCCGCCGAGGCGGCCCGGGTGCCGGGTCTGGACGTACGGCGGGCGAAGCACCTGGCCGAAGTGGTGGCGGCGATGCGGCCACGGCCGCCGGGGGTGCCCACCACAGGGGCCGACGATGCGGCCTTGCCCCGCGCGCAGCCCCGCCTGCCCGACGACGCCGCGCCCACCTGGCCCGACCTGCGCGACGTGAAGGGCCAGGCCGCGGCCAAGCGGGTGCTGGAGGTTGCCGCCAGCGGCGGCCACCACGTGCTGCTCGTCGGCCCACCCGGCAGCGGCAAGTCCATGCTGGCCGAACGGCTGCCGGGGCTGCTGCCGCCCTTGGCCGCCGAACATGCGCTCGCCGCGGCGGCGATTGCCGGTCTGCAAGGCGACGCCCCGGCCTGGAATGCCGCCGGGGGCCGGCCCTGGCGCGCCCCACACCACACCGCAAGTGCCGCGGCCTTGGTGGGAGGAGGCTCCCCGCCGCGCCCCGGTGAAATCTCGCTGGCCCACGGCGGCCTGCTGTTCCTCGACGAACTGCCGGAGTTCCCGCGGCGGGCACTGGAGGCGCTGCGCGAACCGCTGGAGACCGGCGAGGTGACGATCTCACGCGCGGCGCGGCAGGCCAGCTTTCCGGCCCGCTTCCAGCTTGTCGCGGCGATGAACCCCTGCCCCTGCGGCTGGCTCGGTGCGCCGGCATCGCTGGGGCGCATCTGCCGCTGCACGGCCGATCAGGTCGCGCGTTATCAAGGCCGGCTGTCCGGCCCCTTGCTCGACCGCATCGACCTGCAGGTCGAGGTGCTGGCCGCGGCGCCCCAGGAACTGCTCGGTGCGCCCGATGGCGAGCCCAGCGCTGCGGTTGCGGCCCGAGTGTCGGCCGCCCGCGACCGCCAGCTGGCGCGGCAGGGACGTCTGAACGCCGAGCTCGGTGCCACCGAGCTGGACGCCCGAGCGCCGCTGGAGCCGGCCGCACGCAGCCTGCTCGAAGCGGCAGCCAAGCGGCTGGGCTGGTCCGGCCGGCGACTGCACCGCACGATCAAGGTCGCCCGCACCGTGGCGGACCTGTCCGGCCGCGAGCCGTTGAGCGCCAGCGACGTGGCCGAAGCATTGCAACACCAGCGGGTGCTGGCGCCGTGAGCGCCCTGACGCCATCTAAGGCGCCTGAGTTGGCAGCGCGCATCCTCGTTCTGCGCGGCCAGCGCGTGATGCTCGACGCGGACCTGGCAGCGCTTTACGGCGTGACGACCAAGCGCTTCAACGAGGCGGTCCGGCGCAACCTCGTCAGGTTTCCCGAGGACTTCATGTTTGCACTCAACAACATCGAGTGGGCCGGTCTAAGGTCGCAATTTGCGACCTTAGATGAGCCTCCCGCCGCGGGTCGGGGCCGATTTCGCAAGTACCTGCCCCTTGCCTTCACCGAACACGGGGCCCTGATGGCAGCGAGTTTGCTAAACAGCGCGCGCGCGATCGAGGTCTCGGTCTACGTCGTTCGCGCCTTTGTCCGCTTGCGCGAACTTGCGGCGGTCCATGGGGATCTGGCCAAGCGGCTGTCCGACCTCGAAGACAGAACCACGGCGCTTGCGTCGGAGCAATCCAACTTGAGCCGGGAGACACGCGAGCAGTTGCAGGCGGTCTTCGATGCCTTGCGTGCCTTGAAGACACCCCCGGACCCGCCGCGCCGGCCCATCGGCTTCATCGCCCCCGACACCCAGAGAGGCAAGTCCGCCAAGACCGGCTGACCGCCGTGATCGCCCGCCCGTGCGGCCCTCAGATCCCCTGCGGATCGACGTCGACCGCCCAGCGCAGCAGCGCGCGGTGGCGCGTGCGCAGCTTGGGCAGCAGGGCCAACCATTCGGCGAGCACTTTCTGCAGCGCCGGGCGCGAGGGGCTTTCGAGCAGCATCTGCATGCGCTCGACATCGGCCACACGGGCCAGCGTCGGCGGCACGGGCGTGTAGCAGCGCACGGGGCCCAGCGTCGCCGGCAGATGGGCCCGGGCGTCGTCGAGAAACTCCACCGCCGCAGCGCGGGTCTTGCCCTCGGCCCGCAGCAGCGCCAGGTGCACGTAGGGCGGCAGGCCGGTCTGGCGGCGTTCGGCCAGCTGCTGACCGGCGAAGCGCTCGAAGTCGTGGGCGGCCAGCGCCTGGTAGAGCGGGTGGCGCGGGTGCCAGGTCTGGATCCACATCTGGCTGCGCGTCGACTGCTCGGCGCTGCGGCCGGCGCGGCCGGCGGCCTGCATCAGCAGCGCAAACAGGCGTTCGGCAGCGCGGAAATCGCTGCTGAACAGTGCACCGTCCGGGTTGACCGCCGCGACCAAGGTCATGCGCCTGAAGTCGTGGCCCTTGGCGATCATCTGGGTGCCGACCAGCACGTCGACCTCGCCTTCGTGGACCGCGCCAAGCTGCTCCTCGAGGCTGCCGGCGACGCGCGTGCTGTCGGCATCGATGCGGGCCACCCGCGCGCCGGGCAGCAACTCGGCGAGCTGCTCCTGCAGTTTTTCGGTGCCGCGCCCGACGCCGTGGATGTCGAGGTTGCCGCACTCCGGGCAGGCCCGAGGCACCGGCTCCGTGAAGCCGCAGTGGTGGCAACGCAGCGTGCGTTCGCCCTTGTGGAAGACGCGCCAGGCGCTGCAGTGCGCACAGCCGCTCTTCCAGCCGCAGGCGGTGCAGTGCAGGACCGGCGCGAAGCCGCGGCGGTTGAGCAGCAGCAGGCTCTGCTCGCCGCGCCCGAGCCGGTCCTTCAGCGCTGCGACCAGCATCGGCGCCAGCACGCGCTCTTCGCCTTCGGGCACGCGCGGCAGCTGTCCCATGTCGATCAGTCGCACTTCCGGCAGCACGCCGCCGCCGATCCGTCCGGGCATCGCCAGCCGCCTGTAGCGCCCGGCCTCGGCATGGGCCCAGGTCTCCAGCGACGGCGTGGCCGATCCCAGCAGCACCGGGATCTTCAGCTGCCGGGCGCGCCAGACCGCCAGGTCGCGCGCCGAGTAGCGCGCCCCCTCCTGCTGCTTGAACGAGGCGTCGTGTTCCTCGTCGACGACGATCAGCCCCAGCCGCGGCATCGCGGCAAACACCGCCAGCCGTGTGCCCAGGACCAGCTCGGCCTCGCCGGTGTGGGCCAGAAGCCACTGCCTCAGACGCTGCGCCGGCGTCAGCGCGCTGTGCTGGCTCACCAGCCGATGACCCGGGAAGCGGGCCGCAAAACGCGCGTGCAGCTGCGGCGTGAGGTTGATCTCGGGCACCAGCACCAGCACCTGCCGGCCCCGCTCGAGCGCCGCCGCGGCGGCGCGCAGATAGACCTCGGTCTTGCCACTGCCGGTCGCGCCGTGCAGCAGCATCGGCGAAGGCGCGCTTTCGCCGGGCGCATCCAGCACCGCCAGGACCTGGGCCAGCGCGCCGGCCTGCTCGGCGGACAGTTCAGGCGCCGCACTCGCGCTGTCGGCAAGCCCGTTCGCCCGCGACGGACGTTCGTCTTCAGCCTTGGCCAGCCGCTTCAGGCGTCGTGCCAGTGCGACATCGTCGAGCTTGCGGAGCTCCGGGGGCAGGACCGACAGCGCCAATTCCCCCAGAGAGCGCTGGTAGTAGGCGGCAGAGAAGGCCAGTAGCTCGCACCACTCGGCTGAAAGCGGCGGCAACGCGGTCAGCGCCACTGCAACCGACTTCAGGCGTCGTTTGGGCGCGTCGGGGGGCGCGTCGGTGGGCGCGGTTTGCGGGGCGGCCGCCGACGGGCCTGCGCTGCGCCAGACGATGCCCGGGACGTCCCGCGCGCCCAAGGGCACGCGTACCAAGGTTCCCGGCGCAAGCGGTTGCTCACTCAGGTAGTCCAGCACCGGGTCGACCGCGGCATGCCGAGGCGTGTCGACCACCACCCCGACCGTGTGGGCCCCGATGGCAGCTTCAGTGCTCAGAATTGGCCCCCCGCTCAACGAAAACTTCAGAAAGCCGGCGCAAGTGATTGATCCAAAAGACTTTTGAACCTGCGGCCGAGATCTGTGGATAACTTCGTGGAGAAAGTGCGGCGAGGTGCGCCAAGTGCTTGATTCTTCTCGCCGGAAAGTCCGATTTCACGGCCTGTGTCAGTTCAATGAAACCTTATGAATCAACGACTTGCATCGAATTTGCGGGATTATTGACGCTTCGATGACGTGGTGGACTCGCGACAGGGGTGAGATCCGGTTTTTGGGGATAAGTCAAGCCCTGAGCAGCCACTCACCCTACTGCGGCAAACCCCAGGGCCTCATCCGGCGGGCGTACAGCGCAGGGTTCGCGAGTGGCTGTGAACGGCCTCGACCAGGGCCGAGACGCTCTCTGGTGGCGTGAACTGGCTGATGCCATGCCCCAGGTTGAAGACATGACCGCCCCAGCCGCCATCGGCACGCTGCGGCGGGCCGAAGCTGTCGAGCACGGCGACGGCTTCGCGTGCCACGACCTCGGGCGGCGCGAACAGCACCATCGGGTCGAGGTTGCCTTGCAGCGCGACCCGGTCGTGGGTGCGGGCACGGGCTGCGCCAAGGTTCGTCGTCCAGTCCAGGCCGACGACGTCGGCGCCGCAATCGGCGACGGCTTCGAGCCAGGGCCCACCGCCCTTGGTGAAGACGATGACCGGCACGCGTTGGCCATCGGCGCCGGTGCGCTTGAGCGCGGCCACGACCTGCCGCGTGTAGGCCAGGCTGAAACTCTGGAACGCGCCGTCGGCCAGCACGCCGCCCCAGCTGTCGAAGACCATCACCGCCTGGGCACCGGCATCGATCTGCGCGTTCAGGTAGGCGGCAACGGCCTGGGCGTTGATCGCCAGCATCCGGTGCATCAGGTCGGGCCGGGCGTAAAGCAGGGTCTTGACGTGGCGGTAGTCGTCGCTGCCGGCGCCTTCGACCATGTAGCAGGCCAGGGTCCAGGGGCTGCCGGAAAAGCCGATCAGCGGCACCCGACCGGCGAGGCTGCGCCGGATCTGCGCCACGGCGTCGAAGACGTAGCGCAGCTTGTCCAGGTCCGGCACGGCCAGCGCCGCAACCGCGGCCTCGTCGCGCACCGGATGGGCAAAACGCGGGCCCTCGCCTTGCGCGAACGACAGGCCCAGGCCCATCGCGTCGGGCACCGTCAGGATGTCCGAGAACAGGATCGCGGCGTCGAGCGGCCAGCGTTCCAGCGGTTGCAGCGTCACCTCGGTCGCGTAGCCCGGGTTCGTCGCCAGGCCCATGAAGCTTCCGGCCTTGGCGCGTGTGGCGTTGTACTCGGGCAGATAGCGGCCGGCCTGGCGCATCAACCACATCGGCGTGTGGGGCGTGCTCTGGCGAAAGCAGGCTCGCAGGAAGCAGTCGTTTTCGAGTCGGGCGAATGTGGACACGGCAGATGGGGCAGCGGGGGGTGGCCTCATTATCCCGGCCGGGGGGACGCGCGGCTGGCCTGCCACAGTGCCTCGGGCGAGAGCACCAGGGTGCTGCCCGCAGGCGAGGTCGGCGGCTGCAAGGCCAGGTGCACGACGCAGCGGGCCAGTACCGGCGTTGTCAGCGCCTGTTCGCGCTCCGGCACCATGAAGCGCAACTGCCGCCACCACGCCTGACCCAGGCGCTCGGCCAGGCTCTGCGGCGTTGCTGAAGGATCCTCTCCGGCACGAGCGGCGCGCACGATGAGCAGCTGCGCAAACCCGAGCCGGGCGAGTTCGCCCTCGTCGTGGCTGGCCAGGCCGTGCAGCAGCGCTCGGGGCAGCAGGGCCGGCGAGTGCGGCAGCAGCAGCACCAGACGCGGCACGCCGGCCGCGTGGATGCGGCGCGCCAGCGGCAACCAGCCGGTGGGGTCCGGACGCGCAAAGGCATCGTCTCGGCGATTCGAACGCCGCTCGCGTTCGAGCACGATGAACGCCAGGTCGGCCAGGTCGCTGCCCGGGCACAACTCATCGTCGCGCAGCGGACGCAGACCGCGCATCGTGCTGGCCAGCGGCGTGGCGACCAGCGCCAGGACCTGCGCGGCGCGGCCGGCCACCAGACACTCGGACAGCACGGCCGAGCCCAGCACGCCACCGGCACCGGCGACCAGGATGCGCGGCGCCGCGAGCGGGGCGGCGTCGCGGCTGTGGGTGCGGTTGAGTGCGTACTGGACGGCCTCCATGGTCCGGACATTCTCGGCTCCGGGCTTGGGTACAGTCGCGGTCCGTTTCGAAGGAACCTGCCCAATGTCCAAGCGCCTGCTCTCCGCCCTGATCCTGGCCACGACACTGAGCCTCGGGGGCTGCGGCTACAACGACTTCCAGAAGCTCGACGAAGAGGTCAAGGGCGGCTGGGCCGAAGTGCTGAACCAGTACCAGCGGCGCGCCGACCTGATCCCGAACATCGTGGCCACGGTCAAGGGCGAGGCCAACTTCGAGCAGGAAACCCTGACCAAGGTTGTGGAAGCCCGCGCCAAGGCCACCAGCATCCAGGCCACGCCTGAATTGATCAACAACCCGGAGGCCTTCCAGAAGTTCCAGGCCGCGCAGGGCGAGCTGTCGGGCGCGCTGTCGCGCCTGCTGGTGGTGAGCGAAAACTACCCCAACCTGAAAGCCAACCAGGGGTTCCAGGACCTGCGCGTGCAGCTCGAGGGCACCGAGAACCGCATCACCGTCGCGCGCAACCGCTACATCAAGACCGTGCAGGCCTACAACGTGCTGGCGCGCAGCTTTCCCAGCAACCTGACGGCCATGGTCTTCGGCTACGACGTCAAGCCCAATTTCACGGTCACCAACGAAGCCGCGATCAGCGCGCCACCGAGCGTCAGTTTCGACAGCGCGCCCAAACCGGTGGCCCCCGCTGCCCCGGCGGCCTCGAAGTGATGGCCGCTGGCCGCTCGTGGTGATCCCGATGCGGCGCCTGCGGCTCCTGCGGCTCCTGCGGGCTTGGGCGTGCGCCACATGGCTGTGTGCCGGGCTGGGTCTGCTGCCGGCGCTGGCTCAGGACGTGCAGCCGGTACCGGCACTGTCGGGTCGCGTCATCGACACCACGGCCACGCTGTCGGGCCCCGATGCGGCGGCGCTGGAGGCCAAGCTCGCGGCCTTCGAGCAGCAGGCCGGGGCTCAGCTGGTGGTGCTGATCGTCGCCAGTACCGCGCCCGAGGACATCGCCAGCTACGCCCAGCGTGTCGCCGATGCCTGGAAGATCGGCCGTCGCGAGGTGGGCGACGGCCTGCTGGTCGTGCTGGCGATGCAGGACCGCAAGACACGGATCGAGGTGGCCAAGTCGCTCGAAGGCGCGGTCCCCGACCTGGCGGCGCGCCTGATCCTGCAGGACGTGCTGCGGCCGGCGCTGCGCCAGGGCGACGTCGCCGGCGGCCTGAACGCCACCGTTGACCGGCTGTCCGAGCGCATCCGCGGTGAGGCGCTGCCACTGCCCGAGCCGAGCGCCGGCCGCGACCGCGGCCTGCAGCTCGAGGAGCTGGCGATGTTCTTCTTCGTTGCGGTGCCCATCGTCGGCGCGGTCGCCACCGGCCTGCTGGGCCGCAAGCTGGGCACGCTCGCCACCTCGGGCATCGCAGGCGGCGCGGGCTGGTGGTTCACGCAGAGCCTGGTGGCGGCTGGCGTCGCGGGTGCCGTGGCGCTGGTGCTGGTCGGCATCGTCGGCTTTGGCAGCCTGGCGCGTCGAGCCGGGCGCTCGTCCGGACGCAGCCTGCCGCACATCGGCGGCTGGGACGGCGGTGGCGGCTGGAGCGGTGGCGGTGGCTCCTGGGGCAGCGGCGGCGGAGGCGGTGGGTTCTCGTCCGGCGGCGGGGGCGATTTCGGTGGCGGCGGCGCCTCCGGCGACTGGTGAGCGACAAGGGCAGCGCGATGACAGTCACTTTCCGCACCCCCCGCTGGCGGCGCCTCCTGGCCCACCGCTGGCTGGACGAAACCGACAGTGCCAAGGCGCTGGACGACGCCGCACTGGCACGGCTGGAGACGCAGGTCGCGGCCAGCGAACGCCGCCACAGCGGCGAAGTCCGGCTGTGTGTCGAGACCGGGCTGCCGCTGAGCTACCTGTGGCGTCGTGCGACGCCGCGCCAGCGGGCGGTGGCGATGTTCGGCAAGCTGCGTGTCTGGGACACCGAGCACAACAATGGCGTGCTGATCTACCTGTTGCTGGCCGAGCATGCGATCGAGATCGTGGCCGACCGCGGCCTGGCGCGTCAGGTGCCGGAGGCGCAATGGCAGAGCCTGGTCGCCGGCATGAGCGGCGCCTTCAAGGCCGGGCAGTTCGAGGCCGGCCTTGCGCACGCGATCCACAAGGTCGACGAGCTGCTGGCCCGCCACTTTGCGCTCGCCGAGGGCGAGGTCAATCCGAACGAGCTGCCAGACCGGGCCGCCCGGCTCTAGGCGTTGACGTCAGGCACTCGGTCGCCGAGCCGCTCCAGTCGACCAGCGAGCCGTCGAGCGCGGCACCGCGGCGCACGGCCGTCATCTCGGCGACGATGGCCAGCGCGATCTCCGGCGGCGTGCGCCCGCCGAGGTTCAGGCCCACCGGTCCACGAAGCGCATCGACCTCGGCCTGGCTGACCTCGAACTCCATCAGGCGCGCACGTCGGGCGTCGTTGGAGCGTCGCGAGCCCAGCGCACCGACGTAGAACGCCGGAGTCTTCAGTGCCTCCATCAGCGCCAGGTCGTCGAGCTTGGGGTCGTGGGTGACGGCGACGACGGCGCTGTGGGCGTCGAGGTTCATCGCCAGCACCAGGTCGTCGGGCATGGCGCGCGACAGCAGCACGCCTTCGATCGCCTGCCAGCCTTCGTGGTACTCGCTGCGGGGGTCGCAGACCGTGACGCGGTAGTCCAGCATCACGGCCATCGCGGCCAGATAGCGCGACAGCTGCCCGGCTCCGATCACCAGGAGACGCAGCCGCGGGCCGTGAACGGTCTCCAGGGTCTGGCCGGCGTCGGATTCGGTCCAGCGCACCCGGTCGCCTTCGGCGGCCTTGGCGAGCGTGACCACGCCCGTGGCCAGTTCGAGCCGCCGGCGCACGACCTCGTGCCGCTCGACTGCCGCCAGCAGCTCGCGCAGCAGCGAGCCCGCCGACAGCGGTTCGAGCACGATCAGCACGCTGCCGCCGCAGGGCAGGCCGAAGCGCTGCGCTTCTTCGGCCGTGGCGCCGTACAGCGTGGTCATCGGCAGGCGCGGTGCGAGCTCGCCCCGCTGGAGGCGCGAGATCAGGTCGTCCTCGATGCAGCCGCCCGAAAGCGAACCGGCGACCTGGCCGTCGTCGCGGATCACCATCAGCGAGCCCGGTGGACGCGGGCTCGAGCCCCAGGTGCGCACGACCGTCCCCATCACCACCCGGTGGCCGCGGTTCATCCAGTCCATCGCGGTGCGCAGGACCTCGACATCCATGCTGTTCATGCGGGACTCCAGAAAGGGGCGTTGCGGGCAGACGGTGTCAGGGCCGCTTGCGGCCGAACAAGCCGGCCAACCAGCCCTTGACGACGGTCCACAGCAACGCGATTGCGTTGAGCTCCTTCACCGGCGGCGGTGACGCCGGAGACGCCGGAGACGCCGGTGTCGGCGCTGCGGGGGTCGAAGGCGCTGACCCGTCAACGGCGAGTGCGCCACCGGGCGCCTGGGAACCTTCGACCATGCGCATGATGGTCGTCTCGGCGAAATCGGGCATTGCCGACCGGGGCGCTGCGCCTGGGGCCTTGGCGGGCACGGCCGAAGCCGAGGCGCGGAAGTTGTCGGCGAACTGCGCCAGCATCGCGTCGCTGACCGGCACCAGCAGCCGGCTGCCGAACTGCGCCAGCTTGCCGCTCACGACCACCGTGGCCTGGCCGACCAGCACGCAGGCTGTCGTGTCGGCCGGGTCGCTCTCGAGATGCGCCACGAGCTGCATCGATGCCGAAGAGCCACCCTTGTCGGCGCCCTTGCCCAGCAGCCGCAACTCGCGCTTGCGCGGATCCACGCCCTGGACTTCGATGTCACCGCTGAACAGCATCGCGGCCGGCCCGACACGGGCCTTCACCGTGCCCTTGTACTGGTACGGGCCGACCTGGTCGACGATCTGCGCCCCGGGCATGCAGGCCGCCGTGGCGTGGATGTCCGAGAGCACGGTCCAGGCTTGGTCCAGGCCGGTGGCGACGGGGTAGCGCTTGTCGAGTCTGACTTCCATGAGTTCGATTATCGAACTTGCCCACACCGTGAGGGCCCGCCCGCGCGAGCCACGCTCAGGCGGGTCTCGCGCGGTTCCGCAGCGCTCAGCCGACCTGCTTGTCGACGAACACGTGCAGCCGGTTCCAGGCGCCCTCGCGCTCGTAGGACCAGGCCGAGGCGTAGTGCGCCATCAGCACCAGGCCCAGGCCGCCGGGCTGGGCTTCGTCGAGGCCCGACGGCAGCGTCGGCAACGTGGCCGAGGTCGGATCGAACTCGGCCCCGTCGTCGCAGAACTGCAGTTCCAGCGAGCTGCCGTGGTCGAGCGCCATCACCCTGACGCTGCGGGCACCACCGTGCCGGCTGGCGTTGGCGGCGAACTCCTCCAGCACCAGCTCGACGGCGTAGACGGCGGACCGCCCGGGAGGCGGGTCCATGTGGACGAGCCGGCTGACGAGGCGCAGGCGGGCGGCTTCCAGCCCCTCGGCATCGGCGCCGACGTCGATCCAGCCGTCAGGCTCCGCGGGCCCGTTCATGCGGCGCGATGGTGCGTGCGCCGATCCGCCCGGCTCAACGGCGCAGGATCGTGGCGCGGGCCTCTTCGAGCGTCTCGAACATCGGGATCAGGCTGTCGATGCCGGCCACCGTGAGCATCTCGCGCACCGGCCCGGCCGGCACGTGGGTGACAAAGGGCAGAGCGCGCTGCCTCATCGCCTTTGCGGTGGTGATCAGCATCCGGACCCCGAGCGACGACACGAACTCCACGCTGCCGAGATCCAGCAGCAGAGGTTGCCCGTTGGAGATCGCCGCAGCGTTGAACTTCGCCTCGATGCGGTCGACGCCGGCCATGTCCAGCCGGCCGCTCAGCGCCACCTCGCGGGCAGCTTCGCCCAGATCCGCCACCGTCATGTCCATGCCGCAGTTTCCCCTCGTCGTTCTGATGAGATGGCGCGCCTCGGAAGACGGCGCCCAAACAGACCACCTTAGCCACGGATCATGACGAAAACGTGACGACGACCACCGAGCAGTCGTCGTCGAGCGTTCGCGCACCAGCGGCGTGGCGAACCTGTCCGGCCAGGCGCGCCGCCTCGCCCTCGCCGGGTGCCGAGCCGGCGATGAAGGGCAGCACGTCGGCGTAGGTCCACTGCCGGCCCCGGGTGTCCACGAGCTCGAACAGACCGTCGCTGAACAGATACAGACGGCTCTCCGGCGGCACCTCGGTCTCGGCGTTGCGATACGGCGCACCTTCAAGCGCACCGACCACCAGGCCCGGGGTGTGCAACTGGCGCAGTGCCGCTTCGCCGGGCACCGCGAGGCAGGCCGCGTGGTGTCCGCCGGCGGAATAGCGAAGGCGGCGCCGGGCGATGTCGTACACGCCGTACCACATCGTGAAGCAGAGGCCGTCGTGCGTGTCCATCGCAAAGGCCTCGTTCAGCCGCGAGAGCACATGCGCCGGGTCGGCGAAATCGGTGTCCGGCAACGCTCGCTGGCGCAACGTGTTCATCACCGCCACGGTGTGCAGCGCGGCGCCGGCGCCGTGCCCGGCGACGTCGATCACGTAGCCGGCGATGTGGTTGGCATCGAGCACGAGATGGCCGAAGGCGTCGCCGCCGACCTGGGCGGAGGGTTGGTAGAACCAGTCGGTTCGCACCGGCCCCTGCACCATGGGCGGTGGCAGCAGCGCCTTCACATAGTGCGCAGCGCGGGCCAGGTCGGCCTCGCGCGCTTCGGCCGCCTCGAGCTCGGCGCGAGGCAGGTGTTCGTGCACCAGCACGTGGTGGCCGAGCTGCAGCAGGCCGCCGACACGCAGCCGCGCGCTTTGCAGCACCGGCCGCCCGTCGACGAAGCAGCCGTTGGTGGACTGGCGGTCCACCACCTCCAGCATCGTCTGTCCCAGCGGCACGCGCACGCTGCAGTGCACGCCCGACACCTCCGGGTCCGGCAGCACCAGCGTGCAGGGCGCGCGGCGCCCGATGTCGATCGGCTGCTCGGCAACACGCAGGCGGCGGCCGGCAGCCTCGCCCTCCACCACGCGCAGGCAGTGCACCCAGTCCTGCGCCGCCGGGCGGTCCTGGCGGGCGCGGCTCAACGTCCGGATCTGGGTCCGTCCGTCTTCGGCGTAACGGGTCTCGGGGTCGTCGGGCTCGTACATTTCGACACCATGATGCAGCAAGACGGGCCGTTCGGCACGCACCGCGTGCCATGTCCGGCGTTCGGCTCGGAACCCCGAGCCCTCTGCGAGAGCAGCATGCGCATCGCCGCCCTGGCCCTGCTGGCCCCGATCCTGCTGCCGGGCACGAGGGCGGCCTCCAAGGGCGTGACCAAGGTGCAGGCCGGCATCGTCGGCCCGGACAGCGGGCGCAAGGACAAGAGGGTCGAGAACGAGGAGGGAGTGCTGCGCGGCACGCGGGCGCGGTTCCGCAAGGCGATCGGCGCGCGCGGATCGCAGGTGGCACAAATGGCAAACCCGCCAGGCGTTGCTGCCGGGCGGGTCCTCGTGGTCAGCCGGGCGGCGAAGCCCGGCAGCGCGTC
>Ga0068872_10002384_pt1 | contig 14738 bp, 10 predicted proteins | sample NOAtaG_7_FD_66441 | JGI IMG/M metagenome (GOLD analysis project Ga0068872, IMG submission 66441) | Freshwater lake microbial communities from Lake Erie, under a cyanobacterial bloom - NOAA_Erie_Diel1S_2200h metaG | ecosystem: Environmental > Aquatic > Freshwater > Lake | place: USA: Ohio, Lake...
GAACGATCTCGTCCTTGGCGTTCGCGAGGCGCATGACGCCTTCACGGTGGAGCGTCCCGTCCTTGTCGACGTAGCCGCGCGGCAGGATGAACTCAAACTCGGTCTTCAGTTCCATGGGGTCCTCTCACGCGCGCCCCCGCGCGCCAGTGGCGGGCGGGGGGCAGAAGGGGGAACAGCCCCACCGCGGGCCCCGAGAGGCCCGACGGTGGGCGTGGGTCCGGATCAGGTCTCTTCGATGAGGCCGCCGCCGTCCCACTGGCCGATGCTGAACACGACGAACTCGGCGGGCTTGACCGGGCAGATGCCGATCTGCACGTTGACCTGGCCCGCGTCGATGAGGTAGCGCGGGTTGGTCTCGGTGTCGCACTTGACGTAGAACGCCTCTTCCGGCGTGCCGCCGAAGAGCGCGCCCGAGCGCCACACGCGCATCAGGTAGCTGCGCACGTCGCGGGTGAGCTTCTTCCAGAGCGTCTCGTCGTTGGGCTCGAACACCGACCACTGGCTGCCCACCATGATGGACTGCTCCACCATGATGAAGAGGCGGCGGACGTTGATGTACTTCCAGGACGGGTCGCTCTTGGTCGCCAGGGTGCGGGCGCCCCACACGCGGATGCCGCGGTCCTTGAACTCGCGGATCACGTTGATGCCGCGGTCGTTGTACTGGCCCTGCTCGATGCGGTTGATGTTCTGCGACAGGCCGGTGATGCCCATCACGAGCTCGTTCGCCGGGGCCTTGTGCACACCGCGCTCGGTGTCCACGCGGGCCATGATGCCGGCGACGTGCCCGGACGGCGGAACGAACACCTCGTTCTTGCCCGTCTTCACCAGCTTGCGGCGGTTCGGGCCGGAGACGTCCACGGCCTGATCACCGGAGAACCACGAGGGCCGGGTGATCTTGAGCCAGGGCACGTACATCGCGCCGTAGCCCTTCTCGGAGGCCGGGATGTCCATCGCGCCGTCAGACACCATCGGACCGTCCAGCACCGCGAAGCGGTCCTTGCGGGTCTCGCAGTGCTCGAGGACCTCCTTCTGCTGGTTGAAGTTGAGGCCCGGCGCAGCCATGAGCGCCATGTCATCGACGTCGTCGAAGGCGTAGAGGCCGAGCTTGTCCGCCTGGTTTTCGCGGATGGAACCGTCGAGGTTCTTCGCGCCCATCAGGTAGACGTAGCACTTGGACCCGCCGTTGTCGTAGAAGCCGTTGACGGCCGCCACGAAGTTGAACACGGACGGCTGCGAGAGCCACTCGCGGAAGCGGTTCTTCAGCGTGTCGTCCTTGCCCAACGCCTCGAACACAGCGTCGGCCGCCTCATCGGCGTCCGCGATGGCCTGCCCGATGAGCGCCTCGACGGACTCCGTCTGGAGGAGGTACTCCGCGTAGAAGCTCTGGAGCCAGCGGAAGAACTCCGCCTTGTTGGTGACCGCCATCGGGGGCACCGAGTACTCGGAGCGGAGCGCCGTGCCCTCCGCGCCCTTGAACTCGAGGCCGTAGACCGCGAGGACCTCGGCCGCCGACTTCGGCTGGGCCTTCACGAGACCGAAGGTGGCGTCCACCTGGTTGAGCAGGTCCTCCACCAGCTGGTCGTTCTCGGTGATGACCTTGCCCTGCACGTCGATGATGGTCTCGGCCACCTCGACGGTCTTGTTCTCGACGGTGACCTTGACACCCTTGTCCGTCTTCTCGAACTTGGGAGCCTTGGGGCCGCCCTTGGCCGCGCCGTTGAGCTCAAGGTACGCCTTCACGTCCTTGACATCGGCGCGCTTGAGGCGGAAGGCCTGCGTGAGCGCGGTGGTGGCCGCCTGCGCGTCGCCGGCGATGCCGCCCTTCGTGTCGACGAGCTGCGGGACCACCTTGCCGCGGATCTGGCGCTTGCCGTCCGAGCCGGTGATCGCGACGGCGTCGGCCGCCGGATCGAACTTGAAGAGCCCGAGGAAGCCCGGGGTGCTGGTCGAAACCGACGCGATCGGCTTCGGGCCGCTGTCGACCTCACGGATGTATACGCCAGGAGTCTGGTAGTCCATTGCCGTCCTCAATCCTCCGAATCAGGCTCGGGGTCGATCTTCCGACGAAGGGAGCTCGCCTGCGGGCCGGGGGGAGCTTTTTGGGTAGGGGGTGGAAGCGGGGTCGACGTCCGGAACCGACCGGACGGAGAACTGCGGGGATCACGGGGCACCGGTGGCAGCGCCGACTCCAAGCCGGGCAGACGGATGCTCGTGCCGCCAGAGGATGCGACAAGAGGACCGTCGAGCGCAACCCGTGCGCGGTAGGTCAGGAAAGGACGGTACGGCGCTTCGGCGAGGGAGTAGAGGTTGATCGCGTCCCCGACGGTCAAGTCGTCGACCATCGCGAGCGAAACCTTTTCCATCCACAAGTCGGGATGATCGGTGCTGGCGTTGGGGTCGTAGGGGCGCCCGAGGCTGTCCACCTCCCGGCCATCGGGAAGAATGAACTTCCGCGGCCGGTAGATCAGGTGCGTGGCCTCGTTGAGGCGGAGGATCACCCAACCGAGCAGGCGCTCCGCGTCCGAACGGAACTTGGAGTGAACGCCCAGCAAGTAGAAGAGATCGAGGAGAAGCGGCGGGCGATGGTAGAAAACCTCGCTGCCCTCCTCTCCCTCTCCCGCGCCGGTGCTGATCGGCGCCTGCCGGTACTGCTTGCGGTTCTGCAGGTTGGGGTTCTGGGCGAGGCGGTACATGTAGATGTACACGACCTCCTCGCGGTCCTTGGGCGTGAACTTGAGGTCCTCCTCCATGCGCGGCGGCTGCTCGGTGATGTTGTAGCCATCGAGCAGGAAGCGATGCAGGGACTCGGTGACCTCGCCCAAGAGGTTGCGCCCCGACATGGGACCCGTCATGGGCGCGAGCCGCGCTGTCGTCATGCCCGACCTCCCCGGCGGCGCGCGGCCAGCCACTCATCGACGGTGGGCAGCGGCTCGCGGGCCACGGGCGGATGGCAATCCGTGGCCCGCGGGAACGGCAGCCGCCGCTCCGCGGCGATCACCTCGCGCAGCTCGGCGCCAAACACCACCGGCTCCCGCGCCGACGGACGTGCGCGCCCCGCGGCCTCCTTGCGGACCGGCCGCACCGTCTCTTGGCGGTACGGATGGCGCACGAGACGGATGAGCTGCGGGCAGTAGGGGCCCACCTCTTGCTTGCGAGACGGCGCCCGCACCGTGAAGGACACGGGGGCCCGGTGCTCGGCCAGCTTGAGCCCCGACGCGGGCTCGACATCGCGCAGGAAGAGCTTGTCGGCCAAGGGCGGGACGAGGGCGACAGCCTCGGCCGGCAGACGGCGGTACAAGCGGGCGCGCGGGTCGGACACGGGGCTCCGGGCAGGCCGAGGTTCGGCGACAGGGTAACCAAGGGGGTCCCCGCTGTCCCGCACTGCAACCGCCGTGCAACCGGAAATATCGACGGGAACGGCACTTCCACGGTAAAGATCACCCATGCGCTCGACCCAGAAGAACGTCAAGAACAGCGATCGACAGACGGGCCAAGTCCAGTCGGGCGGTCTCGGCTCCAACCTCGACGTCGCGGCGAAGGCGCTCCTCGGTGCCGGTAAGAAGGCCGGCAACGCCGCGACCGGCGACAAGATCGACGGCACCGCCGCCTCTCGAGACCAGCTCCTCGCCCGCGTGATGGAGCGCCTGCAGGTCATCGGGAAGGTCCAAAAGATCGAGCAGGCCGAGCTCCAGCGCCCCGAGCAATGGAAGCGCGAGGTCGCCAAGGGCGAAGAGGGCTTCCACCTCCCGGACCCGACGCGCTGGCACGCATCCGCCAAGCTGTACCGCCAGGCCGCCCAAGCGCTGTCCCGCGGCCAGCTCGGGCGCGGGGCGGAGCTTCTCGACCAGGCCCAGGACGCCGAGCGCGCCGCCTTCCAGAGCCTGCCCGAGATGGTGTCGGAGCAGCTCAAGGGCGAGTCGGCCCCGGTGGGCGACGCCGAGGCCATTCGCGGCCACATCTCGCCCACCGCCGCCTGCCCCACCTCCGCCGTCCCTGCCGCGCTCCTGTTCGAGGCCGACAAGATCCTCTCCGTGACGGACCGGCCGGAGAACGCCGCTCCCCTGCCCCGCTTCGGCAAGTGGTGGCAGGGCCTGGGCGCCCAGGAGGAAGAAGAGGAAGAAGAGGGCGCGAAGGGCAGCGGGGGCGCCGGCAAGAATGCGTGACGCCGTCGGCCTTCTGCGGGCCCTCGTCGCCGAGCCGACGGTGTCGAACCGTCCCGTGCTCGGCTTGGCCGCGCTTTTGGCAGAGCGCGCCGAGGCCCGCGGCCTGCGAGCGACGGTCTACGAGACCAGCCCGGGCAAGGTGAACGTCGTCGCGCGCGGCGGCCCCGAGGGCGTCGGGGGCCTCACGCTGTGCGGGCACATGGACGTGGTTCCGCCGGACGGCCAAGACTGGTCGCGCGATCCCTTCGTCCTTCACGATGACGGCGAGCGTCTCTACGGGCGCGGCGCCTGCGACATGAAGGGCTTCATCGCGGCGGTCGACGCCGCGCTCGGCACGCTGGATCTGCGCGCCCTCCAACAAGAGCTGGCGCTGGTCTGGACGCACGACGAGGAGGTCGGGTGCCTCGGCGCGGCCGCCTTGGTGGACACCCTCCAAGCCGCGGGGCGCAGCCTCCCGCGCGCCACGCTGATCGGCGAGCCAACTGGCTTTCGCGTGTGTCGGCTGCATCCGGGTCACGTCACGTTCTCCGTGGAGGCCCGCGGGCGCGCCGCGCACAGCAGCCGGCCCGCCCTCGGCTACTCGGCGGTCGGACTGGGTGCGCGCGCCGTCCTCGCGCTGGAGGCGCTCGCCGCCGCCCTGTGCACCGAGACTGCCTTCGAGGCGGATCTCCCCACGCCGCACCCCGTCCTGAACGTCGGCCGCATCCAGGGCGGCACCGCGGTCAACATCGTTCCCGATGCGTGCACCATCGCCTTCGGGATCCGCCCGCTGCCCGGGCAGTCGGTCGACGCCCTGGAGGCCCGCGTTCGGGACGCGCTCGCCCCGCTGATGGCCGAGGCCGCCGGCCAGGGCGGCGCTCTCGTGCTCACCCGCGGTCACCACACGCCGGCCCTCCTCACCCACGCGGGCTGCGCCCACGCCGCGCTGCTCGCGCCCTGGGCCAGCCACCCGCGCCCCACCGGCGCACCGTTCGCCACGGACGGCGGCCAGCTGTCGCGCCTCGGCGTCGAGGTGCTCGTCTGCGGCCCTGGCAGCATCGACGACGCCCACCGGCCCGACGAGTCCATCGCCCACGCCGACCTCTCTCGCGGTGTCGAGATGGTGCGAGACCTCGTGCAGCGCCGCTGCCTCGTGCCCGCGGCGCCCGCGGCGTGATTAGATCCCCCCGCGGCCGCGCGGCCGCCCCCCGGAGGTCCCCATGGCAGGCTCCCGCAACCTCGGCACCGGCACGGCCAACCGCCTCGCCCAACGCCTGGACCGCAGCCAGCTTCAGCGCGTGACGGTCCCCGGCGGCGGCGAGGCCTTCACCGGGCCTGTCGCCAGCCGCGCCCTCGACGCCCTCGGCGCACGCGCCATGACCCTGGACCGCAGCGTCATCGTCTCCGAGGACTTCGACCCCTCCAAAGCCGAAGACAAGGCCCTGCTCGCGCACGAGCAGCACCACGCCAAGCACGGCGACGGCGGTGGCGGCGGCGGCGGCCACAACTTCCGCGACGCCGAGGAGATCGCCGCGCGCGCCGTGGAGCGGATGGTCCTCCAGCGCGCGATGGAGGGCGGCTACGATGGCGGCGCCCAGCCCACGCCCGGCGCCGGCGCCGTGCCGCAGTCCGGCCAAGGCGGGTCGGCCACCGCGGTCGCCGGCCCGGCCGGCAAGGTCGAGTCCACCGATGGCACCGCGAAGGCGGCGACGGCCCGCGGCTACGACGCCCTGCGCGCCCGCGGCCTGTCCCACGACGAGGTCGTGCTCTTCCTCGCCCGGCAGGTCATCGACACCATCGAGACCGGCGGCGCCACCAAGCTGGAGCGCCACGGGGACAAGACCCGGGCCCTCTGATCCCTCGCCCGTCCCGGAGCGCGCGTGTCGACCGTCTACGAAGAGCTTGCCCGCCGGCTTCGCCGGACGGACCTCCTCCTCCTGCGCGCCGTGCGGCGCCAGCGCGCCCGCCCCGCGGTTCGGGCCAAAGGCCAGTTCTGGGGCTCGGTCATCACCGATGACGAGGTCGACGCCCTGCTGCAAGCCCACGGCGAGATCGACCTCCCGCCCAACATCCCCGACGGCATCGACGCCGCCGTCGACGCCTCGACCCGCCTGCGCGACGACGGCCACGGCCGCTTCGGGCGCCTGCGCGACGCCTTCGAGCTGGACGGCGACGACGCAGACCTCCTCCTCCTGTCGCTCGCCCCCGAGATCAGCGCCGGCTACGGTCGCATCTTCGCCTACCTCAACGACAACCTGAACCAGGCCTTCCTGACGGTGGACCTCGCAACCCGCGTGCTGCGCACCGAGCGCACGCAGCGGCTCGGCTTGCAGGCCCGCCTGATGAAAAACGCGCCGCTCATCAAAAACCGGCTCCTCCTGCTCGATCCGCCCGAGGGCAGCGAGACCCTCACCTCCCGCCGCGTGCACCCCTCCGGCCGCCTGCTGCAGTGGCTGCTCGAAGAAGAAGAGCTGCCGGCCGGCGTCGGCTTCACGCCGCTCGACACCTCGCGCATGCCGCTGGTTCCCGAGGTCACGCGCCGCCGCATCAACGACCTCTCCGGCAACTTCAACCGCCCCATCACCATTGCGGTGGTCGGCAGCACCTCGGGCGGCCGCGAGGCGACGGCGATGGCCATCGCCCACATCGCGCAGCGCCCCCTGGTGCGCGTGGACCTCGAACGCTGCCAGCAATACCTGGATCAACCTTGGGATCTGATGCGGGAGCTGCGCCTGTCCAAGGCGCTGCCCTATGTCATCAACGTCATGTCCACCAACGAAGACCCCGCGCTGCGCGGCAAGATGCTGCAGCTCGGCGGGGCGCTCGCCACCCTGCCCTACCCCGTGCTCGTCGGCGGCTCCGACCGCCGCGCCATCGAGGTCCTGCTCGGCAACGAGCGCGCCAGCGTCACCGTGCAGGTCAACCGCACCACCCTCGACGAGCGCGCGCAAGCCTGGACGGACGCGCTCGTCGGCCGCGGCTGGGACGTCGGCAAGGCGCCCGACATCGCCGAGCGCTTCTACTCGGTCGGCGGCACCACGGTGGAGCAAATCCTGGACCGCGCATCCGCCGAGTGTGGCGGGCGCGAGCCGGACATGGACGCCCTCTTCGCGGCCGCCCGCGAGTGCAGCCGCCCCGAGTTCCGCGGCCTCGCCCAGCACGTCGTGCCTCGGTACCAGTGGAACGACCTCATCATCACCGAGAAGATCCGCGGGCAGCTCAAGTCGCTCGTCGACTACCTCGCCGAGCAGGAGACCGTCTTCTACCGGTGGGGCGCGCGCAAGGTGCGGGCCCGCGGCTACGGCATCAAGGCGCTGTTCTCCGGGGGGCCCGGCACCGGAAAGACGATGGCCGCCGAGGTCATCGCCGGCACCCTCGGCCTCGACATGTACCGGGTGGACCTCAGCTCCGTCATCAGCCGCTGGGTGGGCGAGACCGAGAAAAACCTGAAGGAGATCTTCGACGCCGCCGAGGGCGGCACCGCCGTCATCCTGTTCGACGAGGCCGACGCGCTCTTCGGCAGCCGCGGCGACGTCAAGCAGGCCCAAGACCGCTTCGCCAACCAGGAGGTCGCCTTCTTGCTGCAGCGCCTCGAGGTCTTCGAGGGCTGCGCCATCCTCACCACCAACCTGCAAGAAAACATCGACGAAGCCTTCTTGCGGCGCTTCGGGGCGGTCATCGAGTTCCCCATGCCCACGTCGCCCCAGCGCCGCATCCTCTGGGAAAAGGCAATCCCAGACGGCGCTCCCCGCGATCCCGACTTGGATCTCCAACGCCTCGCAGACCAGTTCATCATCGCGGGCGGCAACATCATCAACGCCGCCATCAACGCCTGCATCATCGCGTCGTCCCGCCGCGAGCCCGTCGCCATGCGCCACGCCGTCGAGGCCGTGGGCCGCGAGATGATCAAGATGGGCAAGCAGGTCAGCCGCGTGCACTTTGGCGAGTACTACGAGTTCGTCAAGGACCTGTAGCCTCGCCCTCCCGCACATCCGGGCAGGCACCCGCGGGAGGTCCGGCAGCAGAAGGGACAGGGGAAACGACGTTTCCCCCGTAACGCCCCCTTCCTTTGGCCCACCGGGCCGAAGGCTCAGCCCGGGCTGGGCTCTGCCGCCGCAGGCGCGGCCGGCACCGCCGCGGGCTCGGCCGCCGGAGGCGCAGCCGGCTCCGCCGAGGGCGCCGTGGCCGCAGGCGCAGCCGCCGCCGGAGCCAGCACCTCCGGCCGCCCGTCCGCCCCCACCCGCGCGATCGTCGCGGCCAGCTGGTAGCGCAGGGTCGACCCCACGCTCGCGATGCCGCTCGCCGAGGCCTCGCCCAGGACCTGCACCTCGCCGTAGGCCACCTGGCCCGTCTGCGGGTCCACGCGCCAGGCGCCGGTTCCGCTCAGGTAGGTGGAGGCCGCGCCGCTCTGGTTGAACTCCAGCGTGTTGGCGACGCTGCCCTTGCCCACGCCGATGACCTTCACGTCGTCGCCGATGCGGCCGTCGGTCTCGAAGGAGAACGCGGTGCCGCCCGTGGTGCCGTAGCGGGTGATCATCTCGAAGAAAAGCGGCGTGCCCTTGTACTTCCAGGGCTTGCCAGGATCGACGCCGCCCTTCGGGGACTGCAGCAGCAAGGGCGAGTACACCCGCCGCATGACCTGCCGCAGGATCTCCTGGGCCGCGTTCCAGCGCTCGCGGTCCTTCGACACGCCCTCCAGGTCCACCGTGACGACCTGGCCGTCCAGCTTGAGCACCATCTCCACCGTCGCGCCCGTCAGCAGGCCCTCGTACTCCGTGAAGATCGCGTTGAGCTTGTCCTGCTCGCCGCTGAAGGCGACGCCCTCGAGCTCGATGCGGTCGATCACGCAGTTGTAGTCCAGCGTGCGGCCCTCCAACACCGGCGTGCACGTCGAGTCGGTGACCACCGCCATCTGCAGCGCCCGGGCGTCCTGGTTGGCGAGCCCGAAGAACCGCAGCCCCGGCGGCGTGAGGATGAGCGTCTCGGAGTGGTACCGGGCGGGCGCGTCCCACCGCAGCGCGAGCTCAGCCGCCGAAGCCTCTACAGACAGCAGGAGCAGCAAGGCAGTCATGGGCACCCTCCTGCTCCCCGACTAGCCCACTCCGTGCCGGCCCGCCCGCCGCAGCCTGTCTCAGAATGTGAAGCCAATGCCCGCGTTGAGCCCGAGGATCGGCGACACGCGGGAGACGCGGTCGTCGTCCGACTTCGCCTTGTCTTTCGTGGCTTCCCAGGCGTCGTACTGGAGGCTGCGGCGCATCGGGATGTTGACGCCGCCGCGCAGGTCCAAGTCCACCATCGGGCGGAAGCGCTTGCCGAAGTCGCCGATCGGCGGCTGGAAGGCCCAGCCGAAGTGCGCGGTGGCCTGACCGCCGTGGGGGATGTTCGTCCAGCCCCAGCGCGCCGCGAAGCGCGGGCCGAAGCCGATGCCGGCGTCCCGGCCGAGCACCACGCCTGCCCCCAGGTAGAGGTTGCGGTTGAACTGCCGACGGTTGTAGACGTCGACCAGCGGCTCGTCGCAGAGGTACTCGCCGTTGTCCCCTTGGCGACACCCCTCCACGCCCTGGACGGTGGCGATGTCCTCGTTGTCGTTGCGCCCGCGGGTCTGGTAGTACTCCGCCCACTCCTTGTCGTTCCCGGCGTTGTAGCCGAACTCCGCGCCGAGGTTGACCATCAGCCGGTTGTAGTGGCCGCGCAGCTCGAAGTTGAACGGCACGACCGCCGGGTTCAGGTTGGGGTCGAAGCGATTGCGGTTGGCGATGGAGTTGGGCGCGAGCGAGCTCTCGTCGGACACGTCCGAGTCCACCGACGGCACGCCGGGGTTCCAATGGATGCCCGAGCTGAACAGCAGGGCGAACCGCACGGGGAAGTCGTCGTTGGCGGCGTTGATGTTGCGCAGCATGGCGGAGCTGCGGTCGTAGCGCCACACCCAGACCTTGTTGGGGTTCCCGCCCTCGGGCACCACCACGAAGATGTCCGACTTCGTGTGCAACTTCTGGTAGATCGCCAGGAAGTTGAGGATGTCGCCGTCCAGCTCGGGGATGCACTCGTTGGGGTTCAAGAAGAGCTGGTCGATGAACTCGATGCCCATCTTCTTTTGGGCGATGTCGCGGATGAAGAGGTTCTTGCTCTCCAGCTTCGTGACGTCGAAGCGCTCCGACAGGCCGTGCCCCGTGTCCTTGCGCTTGAGGTAGACGTCGGTGCGGCCCAAGAAGATGTCGATCTGCGCGTTGTTGTCCGGGGCCATCGGCAGGCCGTTGATCAACACCTCGTAGGACTTGTTGAACTCGTCGGCGTTGAACTGGTCCCCCTGCTCGAAGTCGAGCTTCAGCGTGGGGTAGAAGCCTTGCTGGAGCTTGCCCACGATGAGGCCGATGTCGCCGCGCACCTCGTCGTCCGTGACCTTGGACATCAGGCCCGGGTCCTGGTAGGCCAGCAAGGCGGCGAGGTAGTAGTAGTAGTTGACCGTCTCCCCGCCGATGTACTCGTAGAAGGGCGGCGACGAGCGGTTGGCGTTGTAGGCCGCCCGGCCGATCTGCGCGTACAACAAGAAGATGGGCTCGCGCAGCTCCACGCGGTCCACGAACCACACGAGCGACTCGTAGGCCTTCAGGTCTTCGGCCTTGCGGTACCAGCCGTTCGGGTCCAGACCATTCCAAGGGATGGACGCCACCTCCGCCACGGCGCCCAGCACCGAGGGCAGGTTGGTGTCGGGGACGATGGCCGGCTGATTGGCGGGGACAACCGTGCGGTCCGGCACCTTGCGGCCGTTCTGGTAGAGGTCCACCTCGGGGAAGAACATGGCCTCCGGGCGCGCGATGGCGCTGCGCACGTTGCGGACCAACGTCGGATCCGTGAAGTCCGTGGAGGTGCCGCGCCACTTGAGGACGATGACGCGCGCCAGCAGCTCTTTCCGCTTGCGCTCCGCCTCTTCTTCGGCGCGCTTTTGCTCTTCGGACTTCTCCTCGGCCTTGGCGGTGGTGGGAAGCTCCTTCTTGGCCGCGACATCGCCGGAGGCCACGCCATCGGCCGCGGTGGGCGCCGCCGCCGAGGCAGGCCCGGCGCCGAGGAGCGCAGCCACGAGAGTGAGGACCAAGGACCAGGAAAGTGCACGCATCGGGAGCCCCAGGGCACGACGGCCAAGCCTAATGCGCGCCCGCTGGAATGGGAACCCTCCCCGGCCCACGCGCCGGATTCACCGGCAGTTGGCCGACGATCCCGAGGGCGAACAGGTGAGCGACATGCCCCCGCGCACGCCGTCGTGTTGCGCGGCCACGCCGCCGCCCTTGATGAACAGCGTGCAGGACTCGGCGGGGATCCCCGGCACGGTGGCACGACCGCCGCTCACGGAGACCTTCTGGCGCACGCCCGACGGGCAGGTGACCTCCACGCTCGTGGCGGTGCCCGCGGTGATGGTGACCGACACGTTGCCCGGGCCGCGGCTCGGCGCCGGCGACGCGGGCCTGGACCCGCCATCTCCCGCCGCGGCGGCGCTCCCGCCGCCCCCGCCGCCCCCGCTGCTGCGGCGAGGCTTGGGCGCCGGCGCCGGCGCGGCGTCGAGCGGATCCGGCTCGGCCGGCGGAGGCGGGGGCGCCGACACCACCGGCGCCGCGACGGCCGGCCCAGCGGCCGACGCGACCTTCTCGTCGTCGTCGCCGTCGTCGGAGGGCTTGAACCACACGGCCGCGAGGATCGCCGTCCCGACCATGAACATCACGCCGAACAGCACCGCGAAGACCCGCGTGCTCTGCACCCGCTCGCCGGCCTCGGCGCTGGGCACCGCCGCCGGCGCCTGCGCGACCTGAAACGGGGACCCGCCGCCGTATCCAGCGACCGGGCCCTGGATCATCGGCCCCTGGGCCATCCCGGGCATGGCCATGCCCGGCTGGGCAAACCCGCCCGGCACCATCCCGCCCCCCGCGACCGGCGGCATCCCGACCCCGATGGGACCCGGCGCGGGCGGCGGCATCATGCCGGGGCCGGGCATCGCCGCCGGGGGCGGCTGACCCATCGCGCCGATCGGCGCGCGGGGAACGGGCGGCGGCGGCGCGCCCATCGCGGGCGGCGCGCTCACACCGATGGGACCGCCCGGCCCCGCCGGACGCGCCCGCTCGGCCTTGGGCGCCGGGATGGCAAAGAACGCGGTGGCGGACGGATCTCCCTGGACCTCGACCTCGTCCTGGTTTTGCTGGAGAGGCACCATCTCCAGCATGCCCGTCTCGTCGGGGCGCCGCTGGCCCACCGCGACCGGCTTGCGCCCCGCGGGCTCAGCGGCATGCGGCGGCGCGAAGGGCGCAGCGCGCGAGGCGCCTCCCCCGACGGGCGGAGGCGGAGGCTTGCGACCGTTGGACATCTCGGCTCCAGGACGGGGAGGCGGGGGCGGCGCGGCGGCCCCACGCGGGGACGGCTCGGGGGCGGCGCTGGGCCCGCGGGCGCGGGCGTCCCGCGCGATGGACTGACGGAGTCGCTCCTCGATGGAGAGCCGGCCACCGTCCTTGGGCGGGGCGCCGCCCGGCACGGACGGGCGCGGGGCCGCGGACCGCGAGGGCCCGCGCGCGGGGCCATCGACGGGAGGCGGCTCCCCGATGTCCATGACGCTCCCGAAGAAGAACTCGCAGAACTCTTCGAGGTAGGCGCCCCGATCCCGGTAGAGCTGGCGCCGCAGGTCCACGAGGAGGTCGTGGCCGGTCTGGTAGCGGTCTTCGGGCCGGGGCTGGAGCGACCGCGTGAGCAAGGGACCGACCGCGGGCAGGCGGCTCTCCAGCTCCGCGCAGAACGCACGGGTGTCGCCCTTTTCGATGGCGGCCATCACCTCGCGCACCGGGTCCCGCGACTGCTCGGGCACGCGGTACACCGGGCGGCCCGACAGGAGCTCGGCGAGGATCAGGCCGAGCCCGAACAGGTCGGTCCGGTGGTCGACCGCGAGCAGGCGGGCCTGTTCGGGCGCCATGTAGAGCGGGGTGCCCCGCAGGCGATCCGGGGATTCACGGCGGAAGTCCGCGTTGTCGACGCGGGCGAGCCCCCAGTCCAGGACCTTCACTTCGCCGGTGGCCGTCAACATGATGTTCGCGGGCTTCAGGTCTCGGTGCACCAAGCGCAGCGGCTCGCCGTTGTCGCCCGGCGTCGTCCAGGCCTGGTACAGGGCGTCCGCGATCTCGCAGCCCATCTCCACGGCCGCCTCGGTGAACACGCGCTCCTTGGCGCGCGCCAGCTCGTCTTGCACCTGCTTGAGCGTAACGCCGTGGATGTACTCCATCACAACGGCGTTTTCGTCGGGGAGATACTCGAAGACCCGCACGATGCTGCGGTGCTTCACCTGGTCCAACAGCGCGAACTCCTGCAGAAGCGCGTCCACGCTGTCGCGGTCTGCCGTGTCCTTGAGCTTCTTGATCGCCACGAGGCGGCGGCGCCCCGGCTGCATCCCACGCGCGGGCACCTCGCCCACGCCGAGGAAGACCTTGCCGAAGTGGCCGGCCCCCAGCTCCCGGATGATCTCGTAGCGTCCGATACCCAGTGGAACCTCTCCCGCGCACGCAGCAGAACGCGCGCCCTCGAACAGACCTTACAACCCGATGCGGGCAGGCGGCAAGGCTCAACCCCCCGGCGCGCGGGGAACGGCCTTGGCGCCGGGACGCACGCGGCCCATCAAGGCACGCCGCGTGTTGAAGGCGGCCGCGCCCAAGTGGCCGAGCGCGACGAACAACCCCAGGAAGGGAACGAGCACGCCCAGCGTCGCGAGCGGCGAGGCGGGCCCGGCCCAGCCGTCCGCGTCGAGCTGGCCGGGCGGCCCGTCCATCCACGCGCTCGGAACGACGCGCACCGAAGCATCCGCGGTCGGCGCGGTCAAGCGAAGACGGGTGGTGAACGCGCGGCGCAGGTAGAAGGGCGGCAACTGATACCGAAGCTCAAACCAACCATAGCGACGCGCCGCCGCCCCCTGGAACGCTTGGCCCAGGCCGTCCCGACCGTTGCGGACGAAGGTGTCGCCGCCGCCGACCTCGGCGATCCACGCCAAGCTGGCGTTGTCGATGCCGAGCCGCTCCAAGTCCCCGTCGATGCGGCGATCCACGGCCTTCGGGCCGCAGAGGGTCTGCGCGTCGACCTCGATGCTGTCGGGCGGCGGCGCAAAGTCGCGGCGGATGGGGCGGCCGAGCCCGACCGTGTAGACCGTGGGACGGCGCTTGCTGTTCGTGTCTTCGCGTACATCGCGCAGGTGGCGCAGCAAAGGCCCGAGGCGCGCCGCGTTGTCCCGGCAGGTGTCCGCGGCCCGAAGGTTGTTGAAGCCGTCCGTCAGGGCGACCACCGTCACGGCCATGTCGTCCATGGTCAGAGCACGTTCGATCTCCGGGTCCCGCAAGAACGGGCCCGTGGCGAACTTCACGGCATCGTAAAGATGCGTGTACCCGCTGAGGACGTTCATGCCCCGGATGGCTTGGGCGTAGCTGCGCTTGTCGTAGAAAATCTCGACTTTTCCGGTGAGCGGCCGCGGCTGGCCCTCCGTGAACTGCAACACCGTGACCCCGGTGCGCACGCCATCCGGGAAAAACGCGCTCGCGACCTCGGGCAGCAGCAGGGCTTGGCGGAGCTGCTCGAAGCGCC
>Ga0068872_10002392_pt1 | contig 14707 bp, 13 predicted proteins | sample NOAtaG_7_FD_66441 | JGI IMG/M metagenome (GOLD analysis project Ga0068872, IMG submission 66441) | Freshwater lake microbial communities from Lake Erie, under a cyanobacterial bloom - NOAA_Erie_Diel1S_2200h metaG | ecosystem: Environmental > Aquatic > Freshwater > Lake | place: USA: Ohio, Lake...
GTGGGCAATCTTGGAGCTACCACAGTCACAGCAACTACACTGACAGGAACCATAAGCACAGCCGCACAAACCAACATTACCTCAGTTGGCACACTCACAAATTTGGCCGTCACAGGCAATGTCACCAGTGGCAACTTCGTGGGCACACTCAATGGATCAGGCGCCAACGTCTCCAGTATCAGTGCTGACAATATTTCAAGTGGCACCTTGGCACAGGCAAGATTGGCCAATGCCGCTGTCACACTGGGATCAACAGCACTCACACTGGGCGCCACAGTGACCACCGTGGCTGGCCTGACCAGTGTGACCTCGACCACATTCGTGGGTGACTTGACAGGCGCAGCCACCACAGCAGGCACAGTAACAACAGCGGCACAACCCAACATTACTTCGGTTGGCACGTTAACATCATTAGGGGTCACTGGAAACATTACCAGCGGCAACCTAAGTGGAACGCTGATAACCGGCACACTGACCACGGCAGCACAACCTAATATAAGTTCTCTAGGAACATTGACCAGTTTGACAGCGTCTGGAAATGTCACTGGTGGCAATCTTACTACCGGTGCACAGGTAGTGGCCACGGGCAACATCACAGGCGGCAACCTCATAACATCCGGAGTGTTGTCTGTCACCGGTAACGCCAACGTTGGTAATCTAGGTGCTTCTACCATAGTTGCAACCACGCTCACAGGAACGTTGAACACGGCCGCACAGCCCAATATCACATCTCTAGGCACACTTACAAGTTTAGATGTGACAGGCAATGTCACAGGCGGTAATTTAACAACAGGAAGTCAAGTAATTGCCACTGGCAATGTGTCAGGTGGAAATATCACTACAGCAGGTCGCGTTGACGCCACGGGTAACATCACTGGTGGTAATCTTGTTACCACAGGACAATTAGTGGCCACAGGCAACGTCACTGGCGCTCTGATCAAAGCGTCGTCCAACGTTGAAATACAAAATCGCGGTATACTGTTCCTCAACGACAGTGACAACAGCAACTATATAGGACTCCGATCACCGGCTACACTGACCGGAAATTTTACCTATATATTTCCTAGTGGGTATGGCAATGCCGCCCAAGTTCTCACTACCAATGGTGCTGGTGGACTTACATGGGAAGATCAGAGTGGCGGTGGTGGAGGTGGTGGTGCTACCCAGTATCCTAACTCCACGGTGCAACCGGTGCCTGGCTCCACGGGTAATTTTGACCTCAGCTACAATTTCGTCCAGACTGTGCAGGAAGCACCGTTTGAATCATCAGCCACGGATCCGTTTGGTGTGAACTTGGGCGAAGTTTACAGCATGATGGACCCAGTGGGCGAAGTGCTAGAGGGTGTGGATCTTGGTGTGTTAACCTAAATAAATAAAGAAACAGGAGAATTCAATGCCAACCGTTTTACAGTTCCGCAGGGGAACCACAGCACAAAATAACTCATTCACTGGTTCTGCCGGCGAGTTAAGCATTGACACTGATTTAGAAGTGATCCGTGTGCATGATGGTTCACACCCAGGTGGTTATCAATTGATAGGTGCTAACGCTGTGCAGTCAATGTCAAACAAGAGTTTTATCAATGGCTTTGAAAATGCCAGCAGTAACGGTGTGGGTAACATAGGAAACGCTACAGCATATTTTAATACTGCATTTGTTAAAGCCACATCAGCACAATACGCTGACGTGGCTGAAAGATATCTAGCTGACGCAGAATATCCTGTGGGCACAGTTTTGGTCATAGGCGGAGATCAAGAAGTCACACAAAGCACACAAGCATGCCAGTCGTCTATCGCCGGCACTGTGTCTGAAAATCCTGGCGTGCTGATGAATCGCGGATTGGAAGGTGAATTTGTAGCACCAGTGGCCCTGATTGGGCGGGTCCCTTGTCGGGTCAAAGGACAGATTTCCAAAGGTGATTTGTTGTGTTCCAGCGACACTCCGGGTGTGGCCATGGCCTTGCCAGTGACCCAATATACTCCGGGCGTAGTATTAGGCAAAGCACTGGACAATCATCAGTCAACTGAAGAGGGCACCATTGAAATAATGGTGGGAAGATTATGATAACAGCACGTTTTCGCGAACATTATGATGGTGAATTCATCATCACAGATACCACTTACAAAGGTGGAATGAAAATACAAAATAGAGAATTCGTTCCTAACTCTATTTCCAATCAACACATATCTGGCAGGGCCGCTGTGATTGGACAAGATGAAACGGCCAGAGAAGACGTGGTCCGTGTGTTAGAAAATCACAAAGGTGGTCTGTTAGGGCAGAAGAAATTGCAGACCTATGGTTGTGATGGAGTGTGGCGCAAGATACGTTGCGACTTTTATATAGAGACCAATGTCAAAGAATTATCTGACATGGTAGCCAAAAATTACACTACCAACACAGTGGTGTATTCCAGCACTCGCAACTGTTTGCGTTTTCCTGAACAACTGTATCCTGTGCCTTATGCCGTGAGACTGAGTCCAGGTGCCCGAGCTGCCTACATCGCTGCCTTTGATGGTCACCAAGAAGTATTCATAATTGGTGTGGATGGCATCAATCCTCACTGTGTGATTGACACACAAAGCACTGCTGACATGCCTCATGTTTTCCGCGCATATCCTGGTGTGAAATTTTATCTTGTTACCGACGGAGCTCCGCCACCTGATTCATGGCGCAATTTTGCCAACGTTGACGTGTGGGATTATCGCAGATTCATCACTTACTGTGATGTGTGATGCAGGCGTTGCACCTGTGTCATTTTTTGTTTGACTTCATCAAAGTTCACTGTCGACCATAGGCCCGGATGCAACGGCCTAGGCCAAGTATGCGAATCAATCCAGGCATAACCTTGATGTTCTTCGTTTAGTTCAGGTACAAATTCTTTTGCAACGCTACAGAAAAACGTATGATAATGGAACTTGCCATCAGGGCTAGTGAATTTTTCTATAGGCACCAATCGGATCTCCTGGGGCCACGAACCCAGTTCTTCAATGCATTCTCTGCGTATGGTTTCTATCAAAGTTTCGTTGGCCAGGGCTTTGCCACCAGGCAATCCCCAAGTTCCGGGGTTACGATCGTCATTCCTTAAGAGATAGAGATAACGATCGGTTGATACGGAATAGAACCAAACACCCACTGCATTCAAAGCACTAGACTCCATTCGCCTGACGGATACAGTCCTTCATAACTCTTTAACCACTCTCCGGCTGCCCAGCGATACTGTATATTGGTGGTTATGTTTGTGACATATTGCACATCTGTGAGTTGATCGCTCTTGAATGCTATGTTCCATTTTTCACCGTCATATTCTATGATGTCGTTGGCGTCGGCATGCAATATCTCTCCATTGACGCCAGTCCATGCGGGTGCACCACTGCCATAGTCGGCGGCTCCGGTATCATTGACCAAGAGATATCGCTGTCCGGCAGCGGCAGCAGGCAATCCTGCCTCAGGGCCTTTGCGTTGGGGATCGATGATGGCGTTCACAGGGTCCAATGTATTTGTAGGTATGGTATCTTCATCTATGGTAAACAAAAGGAATCTATCGTCCGATGGGTGATAGGCCACTGTTCCCACTATTATAGTGCCATCAAACGGATTGTCAAGCCTTACTTGACTGATGCCATTCTGCAAGTCACCAAACTCATTGACCACAGCATGCCAAAACACATTGGATGGTGGCGAACTGTCAGGATTGATAGTGCCTTTGCCCGGCACCACTGCTGATGGTTGTAATACCTGCAGTTGATTGCCTATCAATAGCACCTGATAGTTGTAGGGCGTGAATTTCTGCCTTGTTCCCAACAGCAGATCATTGTTGGTTATGGCTTCTATGGCGTCGCCATTGGAGTCAAATATTGACGCTACGATTTTCTGCACCACGCCCAGTTTCTTGACCTTGGCCGGCGGTGATATCCAGATAGGCAGTGTGAATTGTAGCGTGGCGATGTCTATGGGATCTTCGGTGCCTTGTGGTATGGATCTTGAACTCCATGTCACCGATTCTAGTTCGCATACCGAAAGGCTGGTCCAATCCAAGAAGTTGTCTGTGCTTTGTATTTCCAACGCAGGATTGAACAGTGTCAATATCTGCTCCAAGATCTGTAGTTTCTGGTTGGTATTGGAAGTCCAAAGATCCAATCGCAGTTTCAAATTAAAAGGCACAGGCATCAAGCGTTCTATGGTAAACGCATTGCCTTGTGTGGTCTCATAACTTTGTGTATCGGTGTCCCAATAACGTTGGCGCACATTGGTCTTTTCCACATAGTAAGGCTCTTGCACACGATCACGTGCATATTCGAGATCAGTGACATAAAATGTCATCAGCGGTGTAGATGGCAGTGTTGACGCCGAATTGTTTTGTAGCACAGTCTGTGCCTGGCGGCTGGCGTCACCGTAACGGATGGGCACGCGGATAAGGCCTTTTACACCTTCGTCGTTACGCCCATATTCGCACTGGAAGTTGGAAAACATCCTGGTAAACTGTAGCAGGAATCTGCGTATCTGTTCGTCGTAGAAGAATTGTTGCATCAGTTATCCGCCTCGGGTTTGAGAATATTGGACAGTCCTTGGCGCTGTGGTATGGGTCCACGATCTGCAGTCTGTGTTGTGTTGGTGTTGTTGACGAAGCCCGACCGCATGGTCTTGTTGTCTGGACCCGGAGTGAGATTGGTGCGCACATTGTCTTCGATCTTGACCCAACGAGCACCGTTGAATCGGAACAAGCGATTGGGAAAGTAGTCCAGGCGCAAGGCATAATCGCCTTGGCTGGGATTCAATGGGAACGCTATACCCGGTGTCACAGGCAGGCCATTGGGTGCGATACCATCACCGGTCAAATAACCTGATGTGTAGCCGTCACTAGTAGGGCTGACATTGCCATCGCTGACATTGGTCAGCGTGGTATCCACAGTGACCACTGTGTAATCGGCAGTGGGGATGGAAGCAGGATCAGCAGGCGTGCCATCTGGGTTGGTGGGCACGATGTAAAACTTAACTGTGTCGTAGCCTGACAACGGAACTTCGTATTCGGCCTGTGTGAGTATGGCGTCGTTGAGTTCGTAATCTTTCTTGCGTGTGCCGATCGACTCCTGGATGGTTTCGGGAGTGTAGACTTGCCAGTAGGTAGTGTTGGTTATTTCAGTGCTGGTCGGAGTGTTCTGTATGGCACGGTAATAGGTGTCGCCGTAGAGCACTATGCTTCCTGACGGATAGTAGTTGCCCGGATCCCAGATATTGTCTTGAGCAAAAGGTTTGTTCAGTATGTCGTTGTATTCTTGCGCACCAACCAAGGGCGTGGCTTTCACTCGCCACAGGTGCGGCAACCAGGTTTGGCTGAAACCTTCTGAAGCAAATGCCGCATCCTGGATCACATAGTAGCGAGGCAGGGCTTTTGGTAGTGCTGTGTTCAGTGGGTTGTAATCGCGGAGATTGGGAAATTCTAGCACGTCACCCGACATCAGTTTGCGACCCATGGTATCGATCATCACGTTATAATGGAAAGTGATGAACAGGGTGTCATTGTTCAAGAACAGGCCAAACTGGCTGAGATCAAAGTCGATATCCTGCTGATTGTAAACACCGCGCATGATATAGATGTCTTGATCGTATTTTCTGTCGCGATTTTCTATCAGCAACAGATCTTCCACGAACAAGGGATTGGTATAGCTGTAGGCTGGTTGTGTGGCATCTTGTGTGCCACCAGTTTGGCTACTGCTATCGTCGCCATGTGGTTGCGGGCCCAGATACTTGTGGACGAAGATGTCCAAGCCGCCAACCTGATACATTTCGGCTATGGTTTGGTCCAAAAACTTGTAATCGTTTTGCCTGTTGGGGCGATAAAGGCTTAATCTGGGCATAGTGCTGTATTTATGGGTAGGTTGACCAGATTTTCCGAAAGTGCTAAAATACACAATGGACCTGGAAGATTGGCAAAAATTGCATGATCGTTTGGATCAAGCACATCGCAACAGCATAGGCGCCAGTATGGGCACCAGAGAATTTTATACCTGGCACCGTGCTGTGTATGAATTGCTGGCACAAGCCGATTCGGAATGGGTCAACTGTCGTCGTCGTGGACGTGGATCTTCCTTGTTTGATGATCTACTGGTCAGGGCAGAGGAAGTATTGAAAAATTTTGAAGCACATATATTGATGGCTAAACTCATGCACAAGGAGCAAAGATGAAAACTCAAACAGCACTCAAACCACTCAAGGCCCTGCACCCGAAATCTCCGGATCTCAAATACACAGGTTCCGAACCCGAATGGCGCACCCAACCCGACCCGGAAAATCGCAACAGCAAGTTGATCGCGGCCTTTACTTGGTATGGCTATCACTATGACAAAAAAACCGTGAAAGAGTTTGTGATCGATTGGTTGATCCGCAACGATCGCCAGCGGGATGCCAAAGACTTTGGTCGCGTGCCAGAAAGCACCATCGGCAACCAAGTAGGCTGGTTGTGCCGCATGAACCTCATGGGGTATCAGTTTAATGAACACGAAGAACTCACAGTAGACAATGCCATTGTTGCGCATGTAAAAAGCATTCGTGCTATAAAAGAAGTAATCAAAACAGCGGAAAAAGAGTTGGTCCGAGGTCCTACCATCCAGGATCGCCTGCGTGAAAAAGTCTCAGAGTGTGCGGGCGAACTTGAGGGCATGTTTGACGACTTCATCGTATCCGGCGCCAAAATGTCAGCAGACTTCAAGCCTATCACCATCCTGCGTGGTATGAATGTGGCACCGCAGATGGTGAATACCATCGCCGATCATTGGAAAAATCGCCTAAGCGAATTTGAGGAAGTGCTCGCAGGCCGAGATGCGCAATTGGTAGAAGGTTACAGCCCCTGGAGCAAAATCCAGATCAAAAACTTCGTAAAGTTTGCCGAGCAGGTTATTGCCGACTGTGGCAGTTATGTGCAGATCAAGAAAGTCGAGCGCAAGCCGCGTGCCAAAAAAGCCGTGAGTCCAGAAAAACAAAGTGCCAAGTTCAAGTTTTTGAAAGACTTTGCTGAACTCAAACTCACATCCGAATCACCGGCCAAATTGGTTGGTGCTTCAGAAGCATGGTTGTATGATACCAAAAAACGCAAACTGGTGCATGTGGTAGCAGATACTCATGCAGGCACTGTGAGCGTCAAAGGGTCCAGTATCGTGGGTTTTGACCCTACACTGACGCAACAGAAAACCTTGAGAAAACCTGCAGAACAACTCAAAGCACTTTTGTCAAGTGGTAAACCCGCGGCTCGTAAATACTTCAAAGATATCAAAGCCACGGAGATCAAGTTCAATGGTCGCGGAAATGAAAATCTTGTTATCTTGAAAACCTATTGAAAGATCTAATGTATTCCGTATACCAACACTGGGATCCACTCAAAGTATGCATGGTGGGACGAACATATCCGCCCGAATTTTACAAGTGGATCAAAGATTCGAAGACCCGCGAAAAATTTGAAAATCTTGCACAAGAAACTGAAGAAGATTATCAAGGACTGATTACACTCTTGCAAGATCGATTTGGGGTCCGGGTGGTGAGGCCCCAGTTTCCAGAAAATCTCGATAGTCTTTATATCGATGGCAAATGGGTGCAACCACCCACCGCTCCTCGTGATTATTTTATCATGATCCAGGATCGTTTCTGGATACCGCGAGAGCCAAATGCCAGTCATGCCTGGTCGGTATTTTATCGCCAGAACAAAATGAATTGGTGGCCCGATTATGTGCGTCCAAAAGATTTCTATGATGCTTGGCCTGAGTATGCCGACGATGTTCGTAAGAAGTTTGAAATATTCTGTGGAATAGATCAACAACATCTTGACGCCAAATTGGATTTTTATCCGCATATTTTAAACGAGATAAAGAGCAGTGGCACAGATATAGTTTACACTGATCTCGATTTCATCAATGGGTGCTTTGTGAGTCGCATTGGCCAAGATCTATACTTTGCCACGCAGACTTACTATGATGATAAAAAAGCCATATTAGATCAAGTTAATGCATTATTTCCGACCACGAGAAATCATGTGGTCAATTCGGGCGGTCACGGAGATGCTGTGTATTGCCCTGTTACACCAGGTTTGATAGTCAGTCTCAATGATGTGCCCACCTATGCGGATACTTTTCCAGGATGGGAAGTGGTGTATCTACCACCCAGCAATTATGCCCACATGAGAGAGTTTGAGTTCAGTATGAAACGCAACAAAGGACGGTGGTTTATGCCGGGATTTGAGCAAGATAACAATCTCATAAACATGGTAGATCATTACTTTGATGAATGGGTTGGACAGGTGTCAGAAACTGTGTTTGATGTCAATATCCTGATCGTAGATCCCAAAAATATCGTGGTTTCTACCCACAACGATCGAGTCGAAAAAGCCTGTGCGCGACACGGTATAGAAGTGCATGTTGTCCCGTTCCGACACAAATATTTTTGGGACTGTGGTATTCATTGTGTGACCAATGACATTTCACGTGAGGGCCATTGTCAGGACTTCTTCCGCTAAATAGTTGTATAGGAGCCTGTAATGGTAGATCAGACTGCATCAACGCTAGAAACATTAAAGCAAAACCTCATCGAATATGTGCAACTCCAGTTGGGCGATCAGATCATCGATCTTGAGTTAGATCCTGCACACTATGAAGCGGCCTATCAACGAACCATCGGCACCTATCGCCAACGAGCAGAAAATGCCTACGAAGAATGCTATATCTTCCTGCCGTTGATAGAAAACGTCAACATCTACACGCTACCGCAAGAAGTTCAAGTTGTGCGCCAAGTGTTCCGCCGCACCATTGGCAACATACAAGGCCCATACAGTTCCAGTTTTGATCCGTTCTCCAGTGCCACGCTGAACACCTATTTGTTGAACTACAGTTCTGCTGGTGGGTTGGCCACTTATGATTTCTATACCCAATATGTAGAGTTGGCAGCCAGGATGTTTGGTGGTTTCATGAACTACACCTACAACCCTGTCACCAAGCAGATACAGTTCATGCGTGATCCCAAAGGTGAAGGTGAAGTGCTTTTGCTGTGGGTATATCAACTCAAACCCGAAATTGCTTTGCTGGCCAATATCCAGATCCAACAGTGGATCCGCGATTATATGGTAGCCGCATGCAAAATGATCATCGGCGAAGCACGTGAAAAGTTTGCCCAGATCGCCGGACCACAGGGCGGGACCAGCCTCAATGGTGCGGCCATGAAAACCGAAGCCAAAGAAGCCATGGACATACTCATAGATGAACTCAAACGCTATGTGGATGCCAGCCAACCGCTGACTTTTGTCATTGGCTAACAACTCTCTAGCATCTAACCAAAATCTCTGTTATAATCATTGAATGGATTTAATGATTGACATAGAGGGTCTTGCGACCACACCCGACACCACCATACTGACCATAGCGGCCCAGGAGTTCAATCCCTTGGAGCGTGGCTTTTTTGGTAGAGAATTCTATGCCCGGGTCACGCTGGAAAGCCAAGAAGGCCGCGCCATAGATGAAAGCACACTGCAATGGTGGGCCACCCAACCCGCAGACATCCGCGAAGAAGCATTTGGCGAGGACAATCGCATACCTTTGCGTGAAGCCCTGGAAGGCCTGCATCGCTTGGCCTGGCACGCTAGGCATGTTTGGGCCCAAGGACCGACCTATGACATGAACATCCTAGAGCATGCTTACAAGAGTGAAAACATGGCCCTGCCCTGGAAGTTTTTCTCTGTGCGAGACAGCCGCACCCTGTTTAGTTTGGTACCCAATCTACAAAAATACCCTGCCAGCCATCATGCCCTGGAAGATTGCCGGAGGCAGATACGGTTATTGTGGGACTGTTTGGAATATCTCAAAGTAAAGGAACTGGTATGATCATAGGAGTATGCGGATTCATAGGTTCAGGCAAAGATACCATCGCTGATTATCTTGTGAACATACATCAATTCCGTAGAGAAAGTTTCGCCAACACGCTGAAAGATGCCTGTGCGGCTGTGTTTGGCTGGGATCGCACCATGCTGGAAGGGCGCACCAAACAGGCCCGAGAGTGGCGTGAACAAGTGGATGAGTGGTGGTCAAAGCGTCTTGGACAAGTGATCACACCACGTTGGGTGCTACAGTATTGGGGCACCGAAGTGTGCCGTCGGGCTTTCCATGACGATATCTGGATTGCCAGCCTTGAAAACAAACTGCGCACATCACAGGATGATGTGGTGATTTCTGACTGTCGTTTCCCTAATGAGATTAGTGCTATCCGGGCCCAGGGCGGCATAGTTATCCGTGTGGTCCGCGGGCCAGAGCCCGAATGGTATGCAGTGGCCCAACAGGCCAATCTCGGCACAAATGGAGCATCTCAGATGCTAGGTAGCATAGGAATACATGCCAGTGAAACTGCCTGGGTGGGCACGGAATTCGATGCAGTGATAGACAACAACGGCACCATGGACCAACTGTTCCAGCAGATCACCGATCTTCTTCGAGATCTCCGCGTCGCCAAGGCAAGTCCTCTCTCATGATCTCGGCTGTGCAATTAAGGCACACGCTACGGAGATTACGCAGTTCAGAGTTGTTGAGATTACCATCTACATGATATACTAGAGTCTGAGACTGGACTTTGGCGCGGAATCCACAGCGGTCACAGATCATTTTTTTCTTGTATCCTGCCTGTTTCCATCTGGGTTCTGTTGGTTTTTGCCGACGATCTTTCCTGATGCAGTTGTCGCAACGACTGCGATAGTAGATCTTATCGCCACGATAGCAATTCACGGCAGATGGTCGTTTGTTGCAGGCTTTGCACAGGGGTCTTGACATGCAGATATTTAAGCAAAACCTTAGGTAAGGGCAAGGTTAGATGGTGGTTTTGGTGTGTGCCGCTAAATATCAATAGCACTTTTAAAGGAACAGACACATGGCACTACTTAGCCCAGGCGTAGAAGTTACGATCATAGATGAATCCAACTATCTACCAGCTCCTACAAATTCAGTACCATTTATCTTGATAGCCACAGCGCAAAACAAGATCAGTGGTAGCGGTGTTGGCGTGGCTGCCGGCACCACAGAGGTCAACGCAAATCGAGTTTATTTAATCTCTAGCCAAAGAGATTTGGTCAACACATTTGGTAACCCATTCTTCTACAAAACCACAGCAGGCACACCAATCAATGGTTATGAACTTAACGAATACGGTCTGCTCGCAGCCTATTCTGTTCTAGGCATTTCCAATCGTGCATACGTCCAGCGTGCCAACATTGACTTGAGCGAACTCACAGCCAGTTTGACACGCCCCACAGGTGCACCCAACAACGGTGACTATTGGTTAGATACATCGGCCACTGTCTGGGGTATTTCTGAGTGGAGTTTCACTACCAACACATTTACCAACAAGACACCCATAGTGATCACATCAGCAGATGACTTGATAGATCCATTGGACACTACCACTGCTCCTTTGGACAGCATCGGTAACATCGGTGACTATGCCGTGGTAGCCGTGAATGCTAACAACTATACCTATTTCAAATCACCTGGTAACACTGTCAGCGATCCAGCGGTTGCTGCCAACACCTGGGTGCTAATAGGATCAGATGATTGGAAAAACTCATGGCCTTCAGTGATTGGAACCCAAACCAACCCTACATTGACCAATGGACAAAGCATTTACCTCAATGATCAGTTGGTCACTATATCTGGGACCACTGTCACTGCCATGGCTTCGGCAATCAATGCAGCCAACGTTCCTGGCATCAGTGCCAAGAATGTCAGTGGCAAGTTAGAAATCTATATCGATTCCAACGGATCCAACGATGGATCCACTGATGATGGCAACGGTATCCTTGACATAGCCAACGGCACAGGAACGCTGTTGACCAATCTAGGAATCACACCACGCATCTATTATGCACCTGTGCTACAACAGAGTCCAAACTACACAGTTCCACGCTGGAGGACCACTGACACAGAGCCACATCCCACTGGTTCGGTATGGAACAAGACCAATACAGTAAACCAAGGTGCGGATCTCGCAGTGAAGAAATATGATTCCACATTGGGACTGTTTGTGCAACAGAGTTGTCCACTTTATGCCAACGATCAGAGCGCAAACAAGGCTCTAGATCCGGCTGGTGGTGGTCGCAACATCACAGCAGGTTCGACCTATGCTCAATATGATGTGGACGAAGACTTCACATTCACTATCAAGATCCTTGAGCGTCTGGCCAGCGGTAACACAATCATCATTGGTGACGACACATCACCAACATTTGTCAACGGCGAACAGTTCACTATCTCCTGGAGCGTGAAAAACAGTGATACACTGACCACCGCGGTCACAGCCACGCTGGGCGGAACCACAGCGGCAGATTTTGTCACAGCATTTTTGGCCGCTATACCATCCGGTGCTCCAGTCACAGCAGGCGTGACATCAGATGGCGCCATCCAGATACAGCACACCCAAGGTGGTAGCATCGTGCTTGAAGACACATCCGGCACACCCGTGGCAGATGCAGGTATCAATACATCAGTCACTGGAGTGCGAGCAGGTGTGAGCAATCAGTTGATCCTATCTAACTGGGTAGGTGCACCCACATTCACATACACTGCCAGCGACGTGGCACCTAGCCAAGATCCTGCTGATGGACGCTTGTGGTATTATTCTGCCACAGATCAAGTTGACATCATGATCAATAGTGGCAATGCCTGGGTTGGATATCGCACACTCAGCAATGATGTGCGCGGTTACAATTTGACACAGACAGATCCCGCTGGACCAATCATTTCTGTCACAGCACCCACTGTGCAAAGTGACGATACTCCACTGGTCTATGGTGATCTCTGGATCGACACCAGCGATCTTGAACTGTATCCAGTGATCAAGCGTTGGCAATCAGTAGACGGTGCAGATCAATGGGTATTGATCGACAACACCGACCAGACCACCGAAAATGGTGTGCTGTTCGCTGACTTCCGTTGGGCTACCAACGGTGACACAGATCCTATCACTGCTCCAATTCCAACCATAACCAGTTTGCTGGCCAGCTCGTATCTGGATCCAGATGCACCTGAGTATACATTGTATCCTGCAGGCATGTTGGCATTCAACCTGCGTCGTTCAGGATTCAACGTCAAGAGCTTCCAGGTAGATTACTTCAATGCCACTGACTATCCTGATTTCACAGGCACAGTCACTGATGCATGGGTCACTGCCAGCGGATTGAAAAACGATGGATCACCTTACATGGGTCGCAAAGCAGTGCGGAACATGGTGGTGCAGGCCATGAAATCATCGATAGATGGCAATCAAGATCTGCGCGAAGAACAACGCCAGTTCAATTTGATCGCCACACCCAACTATCCAGAATTGATAGTGAATATGATAGCACTCAACAATGAGCGCAACAACACAGCGTTTGTAGTTGGTGACACACCAATGCGCTTGCCTGACACAGCCGACGCTATCACTGCATGGGCGACCAATGCTGGTGGTGCTGGTTTAGACGGAGAAGATGGACTGGTCACAGCTGATGCGTATCTTGGCACGTTCTATCCATCATGCCAAACCACAGATTTGACTGGTGGCACAGTGGTGCAACCGCCCAGCCATATGATGTTGCGCACTATCCTGCGTAGCGACGAAGTTTCGTTCCCATGGTTGGCACCTGCCGGCACACGCCGCGGTGTGGTTGACAATGCGTTTTCGTTGGGATATGTCAATGCCCAGACCGGACAGTTTATCTCAACAGCGATCCGTCAAAGCATACGTGATACCTTGTATGAAAACAAGATCAACCCGATCACGTTCATACCTGGCACGGGCATAACCAACTACGGTAACAAGACCGAAGCTGCAACACCGTCGGCACTGGATCGTATCAATGTGGCACGTTTGATTGCATTCTTGCGTGGACGCCTTGAAACCATTGGCAAGAGCTTTGTGTTTGAACCCAATGATCAGATCACTCGTGATGAGATATCCAATGCTATCTCTAACTTGTTGAACGATCTTGTGGCCAAGCGTGGTGTTTACGACTACCTGGTTGTGTGTGATGAATCAAACAACACACCGGCTCGTATCGATCGCAACGAACTCTATGTTGACATCGCAATCGAGCCTGTGAAAGCAGTTGAATTCATCTACATACCGGTTCGTATCAAGAACACAGGTGAGATTGCCGCAGGCGATGTTGCTACCGCAAGCACCGTCTAACGGTATCGCTAGTGCAGAAAAATGGGGCTTTGGCCCCATTTTTTTTGATCTCATCTCAGATAAATAATTGCAATAAGGATTCAGGAGACCAGTATGTCTATCGCATCATTGAACAGAATGACAGTGCCGTTGGCAAGTGATCAGTCAAGCCCAACCCAGGGTTTGCTGATGCCCAAACTCAAGTATCGCTTCAGAGTGGTGTTTGAGAATCTTGGCGTAAGCACACCAAGAACTGAACTCACCAAACAGGTGATCAGTTTCACACGCCCTACAATCAACTTTCCAGAGATTGAAGTGCCGGTATATAACAGCACCATCTATCTCGCAGGCAAATACAATTGGGAAGCTGTCACATGTGAATTGCGTGACGATGCCGGTGGCAACGTTTCTAAACTGGTTGGCGAACAACTGCAGAAGCAGTTGGATTTCGTAGAGCAGGCTTCAGCCGCTTCAGGTATCGACTACAAATTCACCACACGCTGTGAAATACTGGACGGTGGTAATGGTGCGTTTGCGCCCAACGTG
>Ga0068872_10002396_pt1 | contig 14702 bp, 13 predicted proteins | sample NOAtaG_7_FD_66441 | JGI IMG/M metagenome (GOLD analysis project Ga0068872, IMG submission 66441) | Freshwater lake microbial communities from Lake Erie, under a cyanobacterial bloom - NOAA_Erie_Diel1S_2200h metaG | ecosystem: Environmental > Aquatic > Freshwater > Lake | place: USA: Ohio, Lake...
TATTATTTTATTCAGCGGAATAATTTTAGCGCTTATTTCTTTTAATGCGCGCGTTAGTGAGGCTCATGATGATTCGCTTTATATAGAAGCGGGATACAAATACGTTCATGAGTTTCCTAATTATTACTACACATCCAATGCGCCCATGTATCCCATGTTTTTGGCATTACTAACCCTTGCATTTGGCACAAATCTCATCGTGTTTAAGATCTTCTCACTTTTATTTTTTGTTATTGGAGCGATTTTATACTACAAAGCGTTAAATAAAAGAGTACCTGAGATATTAAAATACTTTGTATTTACGTTTATTTGTATCAACCATTTGGTTCTCTATTATTCAAGTCAAACCTTCTCTGAAGCATTTTACATGCTCATGCAAGCTACCTTCTTTTATTTTTTCTGCAAATATCATTTTGGAGAGAATCCTATTAGCGATAACATTAAAGTAGATTACAAACGTTGGCTTGTACTAGGCTTATTAATGATGCTACTTACGCTCGCAAAAAACATTCTTATTTTTGGCATAGCCGCCATTGCTGTTTTTTACTTCTTAAGAAAAGAATACAAAAAAATGCTGGTTGCCATGGCATCCTTTGGCTTGTTTAAATTCTTATATGAACTTATTAAAGGATGGGTTTGGGGAGATTCGGCGATACAATACAAATCGCAAATGAGTATTCTATTAAATAAAGACCCGTATGACGCAACGCAAGGACAAGAAGATCTTGCGGGATTCTTTGGAAGGTTTACCGACAACATTGGTTTATACTTGGGTAAACGCTTTTATCAAATACTCGGATTTATGGACGAACAATATGCAGGCCGAGAATTTGTAGAACAAAACGGAGAGATGGTTGCCAAGATGGATGGAAAAATTATTTTCTTCGCTTTGATCGTTCTCTTCTTTACTTTTTTTGGTTTATACAAAGCCATCAAAAATAAACAAAGTCTAATTACATTTTTAGTTCTATTTGCAGGCACCATTTGTTTTGGAACATTTTTTGTGCTTCAAGCTCGTTGGGATCAGCCGCGTTTTGTTTTGGTTCATATGCCGGCATTACTTTTGGGGATCAGCTATGGACTTTATGAATTCTTCAAAAAAGATAATTTCAATCAACGCGTATTTATTGGTTTTTTAATGTTGATCACAAGCTCTATGCTTATTTCAAGCTTTTCACGTGGTATAAAAAACATTCCGGTTGTTACCAAAAACCTTAAAGGCGATATTTATTATGGCTACACACCCGATTGGCAAAATTATTTAAAGATCAGTGCTTGGTGTGCTGACAGTTTACCTGAAACAAGTTTAATTGCTGCGCGAAAAGCGCCCATGAGTTTTGTTTACGGAAAAGGAAAACACTTCTTCCCTATTTATTCTGTTTTTGCAAAGGATAAAGAAACCAATCAATCAAATCCTGATAGTGCATTGGCCATTTTTAAACGCAATAAAGTAACGCATATCCTCTTGGCGAGCTTAAGAATAGATCCAACAAAAAACACTGGAGATATTATAAATACCCTTCATAATATTGCCGCGCCAATTGCTCAAAAATATCCTGAGAAATTACGCTTGGTGAAAACCATTGGCGAAACCGAAGAAGCTTCATTATACGAAATTAGGTACTAAGCGTGGATTTTAATTATACCAAAATAAAAATAGGCAACTGGCTTTATAAGAATTGCTTTCCACTTTATAATTTTACTTATACGCGTTTTAAGAATAAAAATGATCTTCACGAAATTGAATTACTAAAGCAATTAATAAAACCCGGCGATCATGTGCTGGACATTGGCGCCAACATTGGTTTTTATGCAAAGATCATTTCCAATTTAGTTGGGCAAACAGGAAAAGTGTATTGCTTTGAGCCAGATAAAACCAATTACAATTATTTGGTAAAGAACACTAACGGAATTAAAAATATAGATCTCTTTAATTTAGCTGTTTCGGATAAAGAAGAAGTGATCAAAGTTTATAAGTCGAAATTATTGAATGTAGATCACCGCACTTATCCTGTAAATAATTACGATTCGGTTGAAGAGATAAATGCCAAAAGCATCGATGGAATGCTTGGAAAGGAAATTGAAAGAATTGATCTGATCAAAATTGACATTCAAGGATTTGAATTGACTGCCTTTAAAGGCATGCAAAATTTATTGGCTAAACAAAATAACATTAAGATCATTGCCGAATATTGGCCACATGGATTTAAACGCGCTGGCACCAGTGCCATTGAGTTTTACGACTTCTTTGACAAGCTCAATTATCAATTTAAATTAATTGATGAAGGAAAAATCTCTTTACTTGACAGAAATTACATTGTTGAGAATAACGATAAGCCTTTTGAGTTCAGCTTTAATGTACTGATAGAAAAGAAATAATTATTTAGGAAGTGCTATCAGATCTGTACTTCCATTTTTTGGAATATACTTGGTGTAATTAGTAAGATCAACTTCCTTTTCAGTTTTGGTATCAACCAATCGGTAATTCAAATTTTTGAAATAATTATAATAGAAATCGAAATTGATTTTCTTTTCGTCCATCACATATAAACCAATTTCAAATATGATCACTGGCTTATATTTAGCAATAGCTTTATCAGCGCCTTTGAACACTTCGTATTCGTGCCCATCGGTATCTATCTTTATAAAATCAATTTTTTGAATGCCTTGTTTTTCTACAAAATCATTTAAACTAATAGAAGGAACACCATCTGAACTTTTCGGCGTTCCTAAGTGCACAGGATGATCGCTCTCCCCTCTTTCACCATTTACTTTCCAACTGCTATAAGCCACAATATTCGGATTAGCGTCTGACTTCTCAGAAACAAAAGAATTGATCACTGTAACACGCTTTGCTAATTCAGGATTTAGATCCAAATTCCTTTTCAATCGCTCCAAAGCGTAAAATGTAGGTTCAAACGAATATACACTTCCTTTTGGAACCAATTTTGCAAACTGCATGGTCATTAAGCCTACATTGGCCCCAATATCGATTATCGTAAAATCCTCTTTTATTTTAAGGAATGAATTATTTGTGATGTGGCTTTGAAACTTCCCGAATAAGAACAACGAAAGTTCAATTCCCTCTGCAAGGTCAACCTCATACTTTACCCCATCACGATCTATTACACGGCGTTTCTTACCCACAAATAAGGTGGTGATCTGATACAATATCTTAGCCCCAAAGATCTTAATACGCGTTATGGGGAGCCAGCTTTTGAACATGGTAAACTATAAGGCTACAAATATAAAGAACTCATTTCAATTAATTCCTTATTTTTACATCGCAATAATGGAGACCATTAGCAAAAATAAATACAGAGATTATTTCAATTCGATCGCCCAAAAGCGTAAAAAACGCGTTGTTAGTCGCTATTATTGGAAAGAAATAAGCGATTATTGTGCTTATTACGCTCATGAAGACGCTTCTATATTAGAAGTTGGCTGCGGAAGCGGTGATCTTTTGGCAAGTATCTCAGGCTCTAAAAAAACAGGTATTGATTTTAGCGAAGAGTATATTAACTGGGCTAAAGAAAAACACTCGGGCAAAGGCATAGATTTTGTTTTAATGGATGCTAACAATATTCAACTCAACCAAACTTACGATCTAGTTCTTATTAGCAACCTCATTGGTTTTGTTGACGATATTCAAAATGTGTTTGAGCAAATAAAAAAATGCTGTCACCCCAATACAAAGATCATTGTTCAGTATTATAATTCATTTTGGGAGCCGGTTATAAAATTTGCTGAACTTATTGGATTAAAACAACGCACACCTTGGCAAAATTGGTTAAGCACACGCGATATCAATAATTTATTATTCGTTTCGGGATTTGATGTTTACAGAAACACAAAACGGTTGATCTTTCCACTTTACATTCCTATCTTATCGTTTATCCTTAACAAGTACCTTGCGAAATTTCCTTTCTTCCGTTTTTTCAGTTTTAATATTTACAGCTTTGCAAAGCCATTGCCGGAAATTGACAATGCAAAATACAACAACAAATATTCTACAACGGTTGTAATTCCTGCCCGCAACGAAAGCGGGAATATTGAGAATGCCATTTTACGTTTGCCAAAATTCGGCAAACATGTAGAGATCATTTTTATTGAAGGAAATAGTACTGATGACACTTGGGCAAAGATCCAAGAGATCCAAAAGAAATACGCTTCTACACACGATATAAAAATTGGTCAGCAAAAAGGAAAAGGAAAAGCTGATGCTGTACGTGAAGGATACAAAATTGCCACAGGAGATATTTTAATGATCTTAGATGCCGACCTCACCGTTCCACCGGAGGATATCCCTAAATTTTACGATGCCATTGCCAGCGGTAAAGGAGATTTTATAAATGGCACTCGCTTAGTTTACCCAATGGATAAGGAAGCCATGCGCTTTTTAAATTACCTGGGAAATCACTTTTTTAGTTGGGCATTTACATGGTTGTTAGAGCAACGCTTTAAAGACACCTTATGCGGAACCAAAGTAATGTTTAGAACTGACTACATTAAATTAACCAAGAACAGAAAATACTTTGGTGAGTTTGATCCTTTTGGAGATTTTGACCTTTTATTCGGTGCACACAAACTTAATTTAAAAATTGTTGAAGTGCCTATTCGTTATCGCGAAAGAACATATGGTGAGACAAATATCTCTCGCTTCAAACACGGACTCATTCTCCTTCGCATGTGCGCCTTCGCGAGCAGGAAGTGCAAATTCATTTAGCGCTTTACTTTGCTAATTGCGAGAAAATTACTAATAGAGTATTCGAAATTTTTCAGATCCAATTGTTTCACAAACATACGTATTCAAAGGATCTGAGGCTGGCCCCATTAATACGTTGCCGTTACTATCGAATTGCGAACCATGGCATGAGCAATTAAATTTGTTAGAAGATTGCAAAAAACTTATTGGGCAACCTGCATGAGTACAAAGTGAAGAAAAACACTTTATCGAATTGGCCGATTCGCGCTTAACAAACACATCCATAGAATTAAAATTAAAACTCTTTATTGCCCCTATAACTAATAATTCGGTTTCAATATTTGCGTCTACAATAAATATATTCCACTTTTCAATTTCAGGACTTTGCTTTACAATGTTGTCACCAATCATGGAAATGGTAACTGGTCCCGGCTGTGTAAATAGGTTTGGAAAAACGATCGTGTATTCTCCTAAGGAGGGGTTTATGCTTGAAGCTAGAGTTTGCCAACTACCATTACCATATTTAAGTTGAATACTAATACTAGTGATAAATTCAGCAAGCCAAGTTACCTTCAGTTGGTCACCAGAAAATACCTTTACAGGAAATAAATTGGTGAAATTGAGTTTTTTTATTGGTAGTAAAGGCGAATCTACTTCCTCAGTATCACCAACGGTTAAGGTAGGATTTATAAGTGGATTTGGTATTGGCTGTGGCAGAGGTGCATTAATTGGATCCGGCAATTTCACGTCCTTTGTACATGCGGAAATAATACTTGTTACAATTCCACTAAATAACACTTTAATATACTGTCTTCTATCCAGAGCACTAAAGTTAGTACACCAGGTTAAATTGCATGTTAAATTACAAAGAACACAAGGTTAAACTTCAGAAATAAGTATACTTAACTATCAAGGTCAAAATTTTCAAAGATACTTAGCGCGACAATGATCTTGCGAAAAAATCACAAAAAATACATATCTGCGCAAGCAAAAATGCAGAATACCACGCTGGCAATTCCATTCACGGTGCCAAATGCTAGATTAACTCTACTAAGATCGTATGGTTTTACAATACTATGCTGGTAAAATAACAGGCCAATAAAAACAGCTGCTCCAATAGCAAATAACCAATTAAAACCACCAAAGTAAAAACAAGCTACTACTACAATTGCCGCAATGCCATGCAATACTTCCGATAAATGCAAGGCATTTTTTGTTCCAAGCAGAACAGGAATTGACCTTAATCCCTGAGCTCTGTCAAAATCTTCATCTTGCAAAGCAAACATAATATCAAATCCACCTACCCATAAAAAAACCAAAACACTAAACAGTACCGGAACAAAAGCAAACTGTGCCGTTAAAGCTAAATAAGCGCCAATGGGTGCTAAGCTTAAACCTAAGCCCAATATCAAATGACATAAGGGTGTAAAACGTTTGGTATAACTATAACCTAAAACTACTAGCAAAGCAACAGGACTTAAATACAAACAGAGCTCATTTATAAAATACGTACAAACAACAAAAGAAACGCTGCAAACGATCACAAATACCAATGCCGCATTTGCGCTAATTACGCCAGCCGGAATTTCACGCACGGCAGTACGAGGATTTTTTGCATCAAATTTTCTATCAATGTATCTATTAAAACCCATGGCAGCGCTGCGCGCAAACACCATACACAAAACTACCATTATAAGCTTCTGAAATGAGAAAGTGGCAGCACCACTATGAATGGCAAGAAAAAATCCAATAAAAGCAAAAGGCAAAGCAAAAACAGTGTGACTGAATTTAACTAGCGACAGATACTGATTGATTTTTTGGATCATTAATGGCACAAATTTAGTCTAAAAATAGTCAGAAAATGAGCCCTTAAAGCCTTTATATTTTGTTAACATTAAAAGGGACTATTTTAATAGTAAATTCTTACTTTTGGCCATTAATTTTTAAATAATATGCCAACTAATACAATCGCCTCAAAAGGACCCATTTCAAACTTTGTAAATCATCATTACAAACATTTTAATGCAGCAGCACTTGTAGATGCCGCAAAAGGATATGAAACGCATTTAACTGAAGGCGGGAAAATGATGGTAACTTTGGCTGGTGCCATGAGTACTGCTGAGTTAGGAAAATCATTAGCCGAAATGATCCGTCAAGGTAAAATTGATATTATTTCTTGTACCGGTGCAAATTTGGAAGAAGATATCATGAATTTAGTGGCACATAGTCATTACAAACGTGTTCCAAATTATCGTGATCTTTCGCCGCAAGATGAGTGGGATCTTTTAGAAAATCACTTTAACCGCGTAACCGACACTTGCATTCCCGAGGAAGAAGCATTTAGAAGACTACAAAAGCATATTTATAAAATTTGGAAAGACGCTGATACTGCAGGTGAACGTTATTTTCCGCATGAGTATATGTACAAGATCTTACTGAGTGGAGAATTAAAACAGTATTATGAGATCGATCCAAAAGATAGTTGGATGTTAGCTGCAGCAGAAAAGAATTTACCAATTGTTGTTCCGGGATGGGAAGATAGTACCATGGGAAATATCTTTGCTTCATATGTTATTAAGGGAGAGATCAAGGCAAGCACCATGAAAAGTGGAATTGAATACATGGCTTGGTTAGCGGGCTGGTATACAAAAAACTGTAGTGGTAAAGGCGTTGGATTTTTTCAAATTGGCGGTGGAATTGCAGGAGATTTTCCTATTTGTGTTGTACCAATGTTGTACCAAGATATGGAAATGCATGATGTACCTTTTTGGAGTTATTTCTGTCAGATCTCTGATTCAACAACCTCATACGGTTCTTATTCAGGTGCTGTTCCAAATGAAAAGATCACTTGGGGTAAGTTAGATATCAATACACCAAAATTCATTGTAGAGAGTGATGCAACCATTGTTGCGCCTTTGATCTTTGCTTGGATATTGGGTTGGTAATTATTGTTTTACCATCTCAACTCGTCTGTTAAGTTTTTTACCTGCTTCTGAATTATTATTTGCAATTGGCGATAAGGGTCCAACACCTTTGCCAATTAATTGCCCTGCTGCCACTTTATAATTAACCGTAAGCATTGAAACAACTGCGTTAGCGCGTTCTTCCGATAATTTCATATTAGCGTCTAAAACTCCAGCATTATCTGTATGACCTACAATAAAAACCTTAAGCGTTTTATCTGAGTTAAGTAATTTCCCCATTTGTTCTACAATTTTAATCGACTCTTGTTTTATGGTTGATTTACCTGTTTCAAACTGTATATATAAAACCGTTTTACCTGTATTCTTTAATTCATCCGCCAAACTAACAGCGGTTATCACTTGTTCCATTGATGCGATCTCAACAATTGTAAGATAAAAATGCCCCGTTTCTTCTGAGGTTCCATCGCCAACATATCCTGCAACATCCATCCAAACTTCAGAGCCGTCTGCTCGTTTTACCATTACAACACCTCTACCGTTTTGCTCGTACATTACTTTACCACCTTGCTTCTTCATGGCTTCCACATAATTCTTTCTTACAAAAGTTTCACTTACACCCTTTGAACCTTCCTTCAGAAAATATTGTAAAACTGTCTTCTTTCCTTCAATGGTCTTCTCACCATTTGTAAGAGCAACTACATGATTTGAAAATTCATTATTCTCGCATTCACCAATATAATAACCAGGCAAACGACTTGGGATCAACTCATGATCTTTGCATCCACTTTTATCGTTTTGCGAATTTGCATGGATAGAAATAATAAAACTAATAAAGAGAATATACGTTTTCATAATATTAAAATTTAAAGTAAAATTAATAACCATACTTCTCTTTCCAAATACTTCTTAAGAATTTTCTTTGCTCTTCCTCACGAGGGTTTTTTCCGGGGTCATATAATTGCGTTCCTTTTATTTCCCCGGGCAAGTATTCAAGATCAACAAAATTATTCTCAAAACTGTGAGCGTATTGATATTCCTTACCGTAATTCAGATCCTTCATTAATTTAGTGGGCGCATTTCGTAAATGCAATGGAACAGGAAGATCACCATGTTTGTCTACAACATCAAATGCATTTGCTATGGCCATATAACTCGCATTGCTTTTTGCTGATGTGGCCAAATAAACCACGCATTGACTTAAAATAATTCTTGCCTCAGGCATTCCAATAATATTGATTGCATCAAAACATGTTTTTGCCATGAGTAATGCATTTGGGTTGGCATTTCCAATATCTTCACTTGCCAAAATGATCATTCTTCTTGCGATGAACGAAATATCTTCACCGCCTTTGAGCATTCGCGCTAAGTAATATAACGCAGCATTTGGATCGCTGCCACGCATAGATTTTATAAAAGCTGAAATTATATCATAATGCTGCTCGCCACTTTTATCATACAATGCTAAATTTTGTTGAATGGTTGCCATCACCAATTCATTGGTAATAACAACAGTTGTTTGATCACCTGAATTCACAACAATTTCAAGTGCATTCAATAATTTTCTGGCATCTCCTCCACTCACGCGTATTAGCGCATCTGTTTCTTTTAATTCTATTTGCTTTGTTTTTAAAACAGGGTCAGTACTTATGGCATATTGTAAGATCCCAACTAATTCACTCTCGCTTAAATGTTCTAAAACATAAATTTGCGAACGCGATAACAAAGCGGGAATAACTTCAAACGAAGGATTTTCGGTGGTAGCGCCAATCAACGTAACAACGCCTTTTTCTACGGCCGACAATAATGAATCTTGTTGTGATTTACTGAAGCGATGGATCTCATCAATGAACAATACCGGCTTTTCAGTATTAAACATATTCTTGTCAGAAGCTTTTTCAATTACTTCGCGCACATCTTTTACACCACTATTAATGGCGCTTAAACTATAAAACGGTCGCTTTAATTCGTTAGCAATTATTAAGGCCAAGGATGTTTTTCCAACGCCCGGCGGTCCCCACAATATGATCGACGGTAAAAGTTTGTTCTTTATCGCATTTCTGAGTGCGGTGCCCTCTCCGATGATCTTTTTTTGCCCTACATAATCGCTCAAAGCCTGCGGCCTGAGCCTCTCCGCCAGTGGTTGCATGTTAATTTATTTTAACTAAATACATAGTTTCTATTTGTAAATATATTACTATATTAGCAAGTAGAAAACAAATTTGTATGATGAGTTTTAAGCCCCTTTCTAAACTATACTTCTCCATTCTTTTGGTATCCATTTCCTTTTTCAGTTTGGCGCAAACCAAAGAAAAAGATCCGTTGAATAAACGCGTTTTTAATATGTCGCTAGCCGAAATTAAAGATGGTGTTGCTCAAAAGAAAGTGATCAAAGATGAAATGGAGTTTAAGAACGGAAAATTATACAGCAACATTTTAAATGAAAAGTTTGGTTATAAATGGATCAAGTACCGAATAGAAAAAGATTCGATCTTTACTGATTCAACGGACACTGAAGTTCGCTATTTGCAAATTGAAGCAAGTGCAACCGACGAAACAAATCAAACAGTAATGATCTCCTTGACGCAATTGGAGTGGGACCTGGATGGAACTTATAAGATCACAAAGAACGATAAATTAAAGAAACAATTCGACGTTACAGGACGTGAAAAAGGTGGTAAACCTAAAAAGGATAAAAAGAATCCACCGGATAAAATGAGAATGGAAGGCGAAGAACCTCCTCAGAAAAAAGAATAGAACTCTTAAAGTTTGTGAAATTGATCCCGATAAACATCGGGATCTTTTTTTTAAGAGAGCGCTTACAAATGAACTTCGTAAATTAGCGTATGAATACATTGGTAAAAAAATTCAAAATAGCTGCAACGTTTGTTTCAGCCATTTTTTTTATAAGTGCGTGCGCACAAAACAATCAAACCTCGTCAAATAACATGGAAACAAAGAGCGAAAAAGAAACACCCAAAACCAATTCGGGAACAAATATTGACACTGCCACCTTAGGCGCAGGATGTTTTTGGTGCGTAGAGGCTGTTTTTCAGCGATTAGAGGGCGTATTAACAGTGGAAAGCGGTTACAGTGGTGGAAGCGTTAAGAATCCTGCCTATCGCGAGGTTTGTAATGGAACCACAGGGCACGCCGAAGTTGCACGGATCACTTACGATAAAAGCAAACTAAGCTTTGATGAACTATTAGAAGTGTTTTGGAAAACACATGATCCTACTACACTCAATTACCAAGGAAATGACCACGGCACACAATACCGTTCAGTTGTATTTTATCACAACGAAGAGCAAAAAAAATTAGCTGAGAAATATAAAGCTGAAATAAATGCTTCAGGCGCTTATCCAAATCCTATTGTAACGGAGATAAGTCCTGCTAAAGAATTTTACAAGGCTGAAGATTACCATCAAAATTATTATAACCAAAACGGACAAGAAGGTTATTGCAAATATGTGATACAACCTAAGGTTGAAAAATTCGAAAAGATCTTTAAAAATAAAATGAAGAAATAGTTCTCGATACGGACTCGTTCCTCGTCCTACTCGAACTGACAAAAAAAGCCCCGTAATTTTACGGGGCTTTTTTTATTCTGCTAAAACTTGTCTTGAGATAACTATCCTTTGCACCTCACTCGTGCCTTCGTAGATCTGCGTGATCTTTGCATCGCGCATTAAACGTTCAACATGGTATTCTTTAACATAACCATACCCACCATGCACCTGAACAGCTTCGGTAGTAACCCACATGGCCGTTTCACTTGCAAATACCTTGGCCATGGCGCTTTCTTTATCAAAATTCAAATGCTGATCTTTTAACCAAGCCGAACGGAAGATCAACAAACGCGATGCTTCAATACGTGTAGCCATATCAGCTAATTTAAATTGAATTACTTGATGCTTGCTGATCTCTTTTCCAAACGCTTTTCTCTCTTTAGAATATTGTAATGCTAATTCATAAGCACCACTTGCAATTCCTAATGCTTGCGCGGCAATTCCTATACGCCCGCCACTCAATACCTTCATGGCAAACTTAAATCCAAAACCTTCTTCACCAATGCGATTTGCTTTTGGAACTTTTACATTTTCAAACATCAACGAATGTGTGTCGCTGGCGCGGATACCCATTTTATTTTCTTTTGGTCCTACCACAAAACCAGGCATTCCTTTTTCAATGATCAAACAATTTATTCCTTTGTGACCTGCTTCTTTATTGGTTTGCACCATTACTAAATAAACTGATGCACTATTACCATTGGTGATCCAATTTTTAGTTCCATTTACCACATAATGATCTCCGGCATCAATTCCTGTTGTGCGTTGTGATGTTGCATCACTTCCAGCCTCCGGCTCACTTAAGCAAAACGCGCCAATGATCTCGCCCTTTGCTAAAGGCACTAAATATTTTTGTTTTTGTTCTTCTGTACCAAATTGTTCAAGTCCCCAGCAAACTAATGAGTTATTTACGCTCATAATAACGCTACAGCTTGCATCCACCTTACTGATCTCTTCCATTGCCAGAACATAAGAAACAGCATCCATACCGCCTCCACCGTACTTTGGATCAACCATCATACCTAAAAAGCCTAATTCACCCATTTTCTTCACCTGTTCGGTTGGGAACTTTTGGTTCTCATCACGCTCAATAACTCCGGGTTTTAATTCATTCTGCGCAAATTCTCTTGCTGCTTTCTGGATCATTAAATGCTCTTCACTTAAATCAAAATGCATAGGTCGTTGTTTTAAAGTTTTTACTAAATTTACTGAGGTACAAATATAGGGGTACAAGCCAATTTTACAAGCAATTTTATATAATAATTAATTGACAAAAACCAAGCAAATACACACCATTGCGGGTCTTATGAGCGGCACATCCCTAGATGGTTTGGATATTGCACTTTGTAGGTTCAAAAAGGCAAATAAAGGCTATAAATTCAAGGTTTTGGCTACCCAAACTATCCCTTATTCAGCAACTTTAAAAAGTAAGCTCAAAAAAGCGTATTCGTCGAAGGCGGTTGAACTGATGAAATTGAATCACGATTTTGGAACCTATTTAGGACAAAGTACCAACAAATTTCTTAAACAAAATAAATTGAAGGCGCACGCGATCTCTTCGCATGGCCACACTATTTTTCACCAACCTAAATTAGGTTTTACCACACAAATAGGGAGCGGCGCATCTATTGCGGCCATAACAAAATTGACAACAGTTTGTGATCTAAGAAGCTTAGATGTTGCTTTAAAAGGACAAGGAGCCCCTTTAGTTCCTATAGGAGATAAATTATTGTTCTCTAAATACGATTCGTGCTTAAATCTTGGTGGTATTGCCAATATTTCGTTTGATAAACAAGGAGAACGGATGGCATTTGATGTTTGCATTTGTAATATGATCTTGAATTTTTTAGCTGAGAAAAAAGGACTGGCATTTGATACAGACGGAAAACTTGCAGCAAGCGGAAAAATAAATAAAGATCTTTTGAAAAAACTGAATTCACTAGCTTACTACAAGCTTAAAGGAAGTAGATCATTAGGTTATGAAGATTTTGAAAAACAACTATTGCCTTTTCTAAAAACCAAAACAAGCAATATTGACCTTTTAGCCACCTTTACTGAACATATAGCACAACAAATTGCTCAGGTTTTAAATGCCAACAATTTAAAAACAGTTTTAGTTACAGGAGGAGGAACATTTAACCACCATCTGATCAAGTTAATTAAACAAAAAACCAATTGTAGAGTTGTTATTCCAACTAAAACAATCGTTAACTTTAAGGAGGCTATCATTTTTGCGTTTTTAGGATATTTACGTTTGCATCATAAAGCTAATACTTTAAAAACGGTTACAGGAGCCAATACAAATAGTATTGGCGGGGCAATTTATTTAATGGATTAATTTGAAGAGATACGCTTACATATTTACTTTTATTTTAACGAGCACTTTGTGTTTGGCTCAACTTAGCACATTCAAAAAAAATAATAAATGGGGCTTCTCAAAGGATGGTGTAGAACTTTCTCCGGCACTTTACGATACTATATTACCTTTTGATTCAACCAAGAAAGTTTGCATGGCTTGTGTAAAAACACAGAAGCCTGCCAATAAATTCATTAAGATGAACAATATGCTCATTGTTTGCAAGTATGTAAATGATAAAAATGAAAGTCTTGTTTTGAAAGTAAAGAATGACACTGTAAACTATTTTGCACTTCACAAAAAAGCATTCGACTATTACACACAATACAAAGACTATTTGATTGTGAATGCGCGTGATAAAAAATATGTAGTGGATAAACAATTCAAACAAATAACCTTTACGGGTTACGATGAGATCATTCCTTCTTCGATTAAAAATCATTTCATTGTAGAAAATAAAACAATTGGTCTGTCATACATTGATGGAGTTGTAGACAGAAACGAAAAACAAGTTGTGCCAATGGAATATTCCAATATTAAATCAAATCCATTCGATACACTGTTTATCTGCTGTACTGCCCAACTAAAATTGAATGGAAGCGATGATATATTAGATATCAACGGAAAAAAAATACAAACCTTTAACCGACACATTGATAATGCAAGTAAGAATTTTGTGATTCATCGCATCTTTGAACCTTACGAATATTATATTGTGTATGACCTCAAGAACAAAAAAGAAAAAATAATTAATGCTGAAGACATCACTTACCTTGGAAATGACAATGTGAATATTAAAATAAAGGGCAAGTACTTTAAAACGAGTCTTTTTAAATTGGATGAACTTAAAATACTGAACGAATGACAAAAATAAGAGTTGCTATAAATGGTTTTGGTCGCATTGGTCGCGTTTACTTACGTAATGCCATCAAAGATCCAAATATTGAGATCGTTGCCATCAACGATATTACAGATGCCGAAACATTAGCGCATTTATTAAAGTACGATTCGGTTCACCGCGCCTTTGACGGAACCATAAAAGCCGGGAAAGACTTTATTGAAGTAAACGGAAAGAAAATTGTGATCACTGCTTCTAAAGATCCTGAAACATTGCCATGGAAACAAATGGCTGTTGATGTGGTGATTGAATG
>Ga0068872_10002398_pt1 | contig 14696 bp, 11 predicted proteins | sample NOAtaG_7_FD_66441 | JGI IMG/M metagenome (GOLD analysis project Ga0068872, IMG submission 66441) | Freshwater lake microbial communities from Lake Erie, under a cyanobacterial bloom - NOAA_Erie_Diel1S_2200h metaG | ecosystem: Environmental > Aquatic > Freshwater > Lake | place: USA: Ohio, Lake...
GCGATGCGCGCGGCGATCGCGTCGTCGATCGAGAGCGGCAGGTCGGCGCCCTCGAGGCGGTCGAGGTGCGCGGCCCAGCGTCCGTCGGGGAGCACCTCGAGCGTGCCCTTCTCGAAGTAGATCCGGACCATCTGCTCGAGGAGCTGCGGCGAGCCGGCGGCCAGATCCACCGCCGCCTCGACGAGCGCCTCGGGCGCATCCCCGGTGCGGTCGAGCAGGTGCAGCATGAGCTGCGCGGCCTCCTCGGCGCCGAGCGGCGCGAGCTCGATGCGGAGATGACGGGCCGCGGTCGAGGGGGCGTGATCGAACCAATCGGGGCGCCGCTGCAAGAGCTCGGGGCGGGCCGTGAGGATGACGAGGCAGGGCGCGTCGTGCATCGACTCGATGAGCGTGCGGACGAGGGCCAGGGTGTCGTCGCTGGCGTGGTGCAGGTCCTCGAGCACGAGCACGAGGGGCCAGGCGTGTGCGTCGATCTCGAAGAAGCGCCGCAGCACGGCGCGGGACATCCGGCCGATCTGCTCCGGGTCGTCCTCGAAGGCCTTCAGGAAGGGCGACTCGGGGAAGCTCAGGTCGAGGTAGGTGCCGAGGAAGTGGAGGAATTCGGCCACGCGCCGGTCGCCCAGGAGCGACGAGACCTCGCTCCGCAGCTGTTCGCGGGCCATCTCCGGCTCGCTCGACTCGGAGAGCGAGAAGCGGGCCCGGAGCAGCCGCTGCACGACACCGTAGGAGGCGCCGCCCGGGCGCGCGGCGGCCCGGAACGCCCGCACGCGCTCTGCGCGGCCCTCGGCGCGGGCCAGGGCCTCGTCCACGAGCCGGGTCTTGCCGACGCCGGCGCCGCCGACGATGGTGACGAACTGCGGCGCGCTGCTGGCGACCGCGCGTCCGAGCGCCTCGTCGATGGCGTCGAGCTCGGTGCGTCGCCCCACCAGCGGCGAGTGAAGGACGGGCAGGGGGCTTCCGGTGCCGGGGAGGGTGCCGTGGGCGTCGGTCATGGGGGCGGGAGGGTAGCGGAGGCGGGCCCCTCCCTGGAAGCCTTCACGCCTGCCGACCTGCGGCGGTTCAGAGTTCGAGGGCCATGCCCATCTCGACGACGCGGTCGGGCGGCAGCTTGAAGAAATCCGTCGCGGGTCGGGCGTTGCGGGACAGGAACGCGAAGAGGATCTTCCGCCACTTGGTCAGGCCCGGGTTGCTGGTGACGACCAGCTTTTCCCGCCCGAGGTAGTAGCTCGTCGCGTCGGACCGGGTGTGCAGGCCCTCCGACTCCGCCGCACGGAGGATGTCGGTCACCTTCGCCGTCTGCATGAAGCCGTAGTGCGCGGTGACGCGGAAGAACCCCTCGCGCAGGCGCTCGACCGTGACCCGCTTGGAGCGGGCGACGAAGGGCACGTCGTCGGTGACGATGCTGAGCAGCACGACCTGCTCGTGCAGGACCTGGTTGTGCTTGAAGTGGTGCAGGAGCACCGGCGGGGTGCCGTTCTGCGTCGAGGTCATGAACACCGCCGTGCCCTTCACCCGCATCGGATCCTGCCGGTCCACCTCGTCGAGGAAGGCATCGAGCGGGCGCGAACGATCCCGCAGGAAGCGGGCGACCCGATCGCGGCCGAGCTTCCAGGTCGTCATCACCGCGAGCAGGCACGCCGCGATGGTCAGCGGGATCCAGCCGCCGCTCGTGACCTTGCGGATGTTCGCGAAGAGGAACGCGAGATCCGTCGCGAGGAAGACGAGGCAGATGGCGCCCGCGCGCACGTCGCCCCACCAGCGCCGCGCCAGCACGAAGAAGAGCACGGTGGTGATCAGCATCGTCACGGTCACCGCGATCCCGTAGGCGTGGACCATGTTGCTCGAGCTCCGGAGGGCTGCGACGAGCAGCATGCAGCCTGCGGCGAGGCCCCAGTTCACCTCGGGGATGTAGATCTGCCCCTCCGTCTCGCTCGACGTGTGGCGGATCTCGAGCCGGGGCAAGAAGCCCAGCTGGATCGCTGCCCGGGTGAGCGAGAACGCGCCGCTGATGAGCGCCTGGGAGGCGACGACGGTCGACACGGTCGCGAGCAGGACGAGCGGGATGCGCCACGCGGTGTCGCCGACGAGCCCGAAGAACGAGTCCTCCGCGACCTCGGGCCGGCTCAGCACCAAGGCGCCCTGACCGAAGTAGTTGACCAGCAGCGAAGGGAACACGACCCACATCCACGCCCGCGAGATCGGCACCCGGCCGAAGTGTCCCATGTCGGCGTAGAGCGACTCGCCGCCGGTGACGCAGAGCACGACGCTGCCGAGCACGAAGAAGCCGGTCCAACCGTGATCGACGAAGAAGGACGCCGCGTAGGTCGGCGACACGGCCCACAGCACGGCCGGGTTCTGCACGATCCAGTACGCGCCCATCCCGAAGAGCGCGGAGAACCACACCACCATCACCGGGCCGAACACGACGCCCACGCTCGCCGTGCCGCGGCGCTGGGCGAGGAACAGGAAGAACAGGATGACGAGGCTCGCGGGCACGACCCAGCGCTCGATCCCCACGTCGGCAAGAGCGCGGATGCCCGTCACGCCCTCCACCGCCGAGACGACCGACACCGCCGGGGTGAGCACGCCGTCCGCGTAGAGGAGCGCCGCGCCGCTCATCCCGACGAGGGCGAGCGGATGGATCTTCCCCGCCTCGATGCGGCGTGGCAGCACGAGCGAGAGGAGCGACAGGATCCCGCCCTCGCCGTGGTTGTCCGCGCGGGTGAGGAAGATGACGTACTTGAGCGTGACGATGAGGGCCAGCGACCAGAAGAAGAGCGAGAGCAGGCCGAGCACGGAGCCCTCGTCGGGATGGATCCCGGTGCTCGGCCCGAAGCACTCGCGGAACGCGTAGAGCGGCGAGGTGCCGATGTCGCCGTACACCACGCCGATCGCGGCGATCAGCATCCCGAGCGACGAGGCGTGTGGCCGGTGCTCTTGGGCCTCTTTGCGGGCCGTGCCGCGCTGGCTCGGGGCCGACGCGGAGGCGGTGGATTGGGGCTCGGGCATGGGGAGCCTTCGATGGTCCGAGGGGCGTTCGCGTGGCGGATCAGAGCTCGAGGGCCATGCCCATCTCGACCACGCGGTCGGGGGGCAATCGGAAGTAGTCGGTGGCGGGCCGCGCGTTGCGCGAGAGCAGCGCGAACAGATGCTTGCGCCACCGTGCCATGCCTGCGTTCTTCGTGATGACGAGCTTCTCGCGGCCGAGGAAGTAGCTCGTGGCATCCTGCCGCGTCCGAAGGCCCTCGGCTTCGCAGGCGCGCAGGACGTCGGTGACCCTGGCGCTCTGCATGAAGCCGTAATGGGCGGTCACGCGGAAGAACCCGCCCGGCCCTTCGAGGGGCTCGACCGTCACGCGCTTCGAGCGCGCGACGAACGGCACGTCCTCGGTGACGATGCTCAGCAGCACGACCTGCTCGTGCAGCGTGTGGGTGTGCTTGAAGTGGTGGCGCAGCACCGGCGGCGTGCCGCTCAGGGTCGAGGTCATGAACACGGCGCTGCCAGGCACCCGGGGAGGGTTCTTGCGCTCGACCTCGTGGAAGAACTGCTCGAGCGGGATCGAGCGGTCGCGGAGGAATCTTGCCACGCGGTCGCGCCCGAGCTTCCAGGTCGTCATCGCGGTGAGCAGCACGAAGGCGATCACCAGCGGGATCCATCCTCCGCTCTCGATCTTGCGTACGTTGGCCAACAGGAAGGCGCCGTCGAGCACCGCGAACACCCCGCACACGAGGACGGCCCGCGCGTCGCCCCACCACCGCCGGGCCAGCACGAAGAAGAGCGCCGTGGTGATCAGCATCGTGCCGGTCACGGCGATGCCGTACGCCGCCGCCATGTTGCTCGAACTCCGGAGGGACGCGACCAGCACCACGCACGCCCCCGCGAGCGCCCAATTCACCTCGGGGATGTAGATCTGCCCCTCGGTCTCGCTGGAGGTGTGGCGGATGTCGAGGCGGGGCAGGTAGCCGAGCTGGATGGCCTGCCGGGTCAGCGAGAAAGCCCCGCTGATCAGCGCCTGCGACGCGACCACCGTCGCCATCGTCGCGAGCAGGACGAGGGGGGCGCGCGCGCTGCCATAGCCGACCATCGCGAAGAACGAGTCCTCGACGAGGTGCGGGTGCTCGAGGAGCAGCGCGCCCTGACCGAAGTAGTTGAGGAGCAGGGCGGGCAGCACCACCAGGCGCCACGCGCCCGAGATGGGGCCGCGGCCGAAGTGGCCCATGTCGGCGTAGAGCGCCTCGCCACCGGTGATGCACAGCACGACGCTTCCGAGCACCCAGTACCCGGTCAGCCCGTTGCGGAGGAAGAAGCGAATCGCGTGCTCCGGCGAGAGCGCCCAGAGGACGCCGGGGTGCCGCGCGATCCAGTAGATCCCGCTTCCCGCCAGCACGGCGAACCAGAGCAGCATGATGGGGCCGAAGAAGGCCCCGACCTTCGCGGTGCCGCTTCGCTGCGCCGCGAACAGCGTGACCAGGATGACCGCGCTGATGGGCACGACGAAGCGCTCGATGCCCAGGTCGGCGAGGGCGCGGATTCCGGTCGTGCCCTCCACCGCCGAGGTCACCGAGATCGCGGGCGTGAGCACACCGTCGGCGTAGAGGAGGCAGGCACCGAACATCCCGAGCAGGGCGAGGCCTCCGATGCCCGCGCGGCGCTTGGGCAGGACGAGCGCGAGCAGCGCGAGGATCCCGCCCTCTCCGTGGTTGTCGGCGCGGGTGAGCACGAGGACGTACTTCAGCGTCACCACGAGCATCAGCGACCAGAAGAACAGCGAGAGCAGCCCGAGCACGTCGTCGTGCGTGGCATGGATGCCGGTCGAGTGGTGGAAGCACTCGCGCAGGGCGTAGAGGGGCGAGGTGCCGATGTCCCCGTACACGACCCCGATCGCGCCGACGAGCAGCGTCGTGTAGCTCCCGTGGTGTCCGTGACCCTGGTGGGCCTCTTCTCGGTGGGCGCCGCGGACGGGGGGCGTCGCCGGGGGACGGCTCGCCCCCGAACTCGATGGACCGCCCGGCTCGCTCGCGCCGGATGGGCCCGCCTCGTGGGACGCGCGCGTTCTCTCCGACATGGCCGCGCGCTCTACCCTCGACGCGGATAGGGCGCAACGGCGAACCCCAGGACGGATTGCGCCGCGCGGCGTCGGATGCTAGCGGCCGCCCGTGCAAGCCGTCCTCGACGCCATCCACTGGCTACTGGCCCTCCTCCGCGATCCAGGCCCCGTCATCGAACAGGGCGGTCTGCCTGCGCTCGCGCTGATCGTCTTCCTCGAGACCGGGGCGCTCGTCTTCTTCCTCCCTGGGGACTCCCTCCTCGTCGTCGCCGGGCTCTACGCCTCCGACCAGATCGTGAATCTCTGGGGGCTGCTCACGGTGCTCCCGGTCTGCGCCATCGTCGGCGATGCGACCTCGTACCTCATCGGCCAGAAGACCGGGCCGGCCATCTTCAGCCGCCCCAAGTCCCTCCTCTTCAATCCCGATCACGTGCGGGCCGCGCACGACTTCTACGAGAAGCACGGCGGGCCGGCGATCATCATCGCCCGCTTCATGCCGCTCGTCCGCACCTTCGTCCCCGTCGTCGCGGGCGTTGCGGGCATGCCCTACCGCCGCTTCGCGCTCTACAACGTCATCGGCGGCATCGCGTGGGTCTGGTCGATGGTGCTCGTGGGCTACTTCCTCGGGGACTTCGAGATCGTTCGGCGCCACCTCGAGAAGGTCATCATCCTCGTCGTCTTCCTCTCGATCCTCCCGGGGATCGTCGGCTGGCTGCGGGCGCGCGGTCAGAAGAAGGTTGCGTCCGCCGAGCCGTCGAAGGACGTGGCGGGCTGATGCGCCTCGCCGCGCTCGCCGTCCTCGGTCTGCTGCTCTCGCCGCGCTGGGCCGACGCGCAGAGCACCGAGACCTGCGTGCTCTTGCCCCACGCTTCGGACGAGGTGCCTGCCGCCATCTGGGAGCGGGTCGATGGCGCGGTGTCGGAGGCGCTTCGCGCCCGGGGCTTCGTCGTGCTCGCGGCGCGGGACGCGCAACTGCGGATGATGGGGCAGCCCATGGAAGATTGCGGCGCCATCGATTGCGCTCCCGAGGTGAATCGCTTCCTCGGCACCGCGTTCGCCGTGCTCACCGAAGTCACCTGGAGCCGCGCCCGGCCGAGCGCGGTGAACGTGGTCCTGATCGGGGTCGAGTCGGGGCACTCCGCGGGTGCGCAAGCCGCCGTCGAGCGCCCGGCCGCGCTCGAAGAGAGCACGCTCTCGGCGTTCGGCGGGGCCTGGGATCGCTGGGAGGCGGACCGGCAGGGGCAGCTGCTCGTCGAGACCTCCCCCGAGGGGGCGTTCGTCGAGGTCGACGGGGTGTCGGTGGGTCGGGCCCCGCTGCGGCGGCTCGTCCCGATCGGCGTGCACACGCTGCGCTTCGCGCTCGAGGGCTACGTCACCGAGACCCGTGAGATCACCATCGACCGGCACGAGGAGCGGACGGTCGCGGTCACCCTGGCGCCGCTTGCCGCGAGCACGGAAGCGGAGGTGGCATCGGGCGAGGCAGAGGGCCCCGCGCCCTCGCCCGCGTTCGATCGCGCGCACCCGTGGGCGAACTGGCTCCTCGGTGGTGGCCTCGTGGCGGCGGGCCTCGGCCTCGCGGTGCAGCCCCTCGTGGTGATCGCGCTGAACCGCCAACCGGCTGGCAGCGGACTCCTCTACACCCCGACCGACGGAGACTGGGCCCTTGCGGGGACCCTGCTCGCGCTCTCCGGCGCCAGCCTCGTCGCGGGGGCGGTCGTGATGGCCCTGCAGCCCATCCGGGAGAACGTCACGCTGACGGCAGGCATCGGCTGGCTCGAGCTGCACGTCGCGTTCTGACCGAACGGTTCGCCCCCCCGATTCCCCGTCGGGCCTGCGCCGTCCCGGCGAGCGGGCGCGTCAAGCACGCTCCGCTCGCGGGACGAGCCGCCCTCACTTCGCCGGGAAGTAGGTCGTGGCGCGCTTCTCACCCTTGCGGGTGATCTTCTTCGCCTCGACGAGCCGGGCCACCGGGATCTGCAGCTCGGCGGTCGAGGCGCCGAGGGCCTTGCCGAGGTGCTCCATGCGCAGGCCAGGCTTCGCGGTCACCGCGGCGAGGAGATCCTCGGTCAGCTTGGCGATCTCCTTCGGGGTCCGCTTCTCGCCCTTCTTGCGGCGCCCCTTCGCGGCGGCCTTGGGCGCGGGAGCAGACGCCGGGGAAGGGCTACCTGCGGGCGCCGAAGCGGCGGGGGCGGAGGGCTTGCCCGCCTTCGCGGGGCGGCCCGCACCCTTGCCCTTCGCGCGGCCCGCGGTCGTCGATGCAGCAGCCTTCGGCGTAGCGCCCGTCGTGCCGGAGGCGCTCGGCGCCTCGGTCGCCCGGAGGCCGAGCGACTCCTGAGCGGCCTCGAGCGCAGCCTGCCGGATCATGTGATCCAGGCTCCCGACGAAATTCTCCACCAGCGCCCGAATCTTGTCCTTGGTACTGCTCATCAGGTCTCTGCTTTCTGCCGGGGTAAAGCTCCCAGACTGGGAGTCATTTACCCAGTTCCGACTCGGGGTCAAACGCGGACAGCCCGAGTCGCCGGCGCTGGACTCCCCGTGTCGGCCGCTTGCTCCGGTGGCGGCGAGGCGCGGTCAGCGGCGCGATCCGCCGGGCGCCGACGAGAGCGCGCGGGGCTCCGCGGCGCTGCGGACGAGGTCACGGAGCGCGGGAAAAGCCGCGAAGTGCTCGGTGAGGATTCCCGCCCGCTGCGCGACGGACTCCATGATCGCGTCGCTGCGTTTGTCGAGTTCTGCGGTGCGCCGGCGCAGCTCGCTGAGCTCGAGGTCCTGCTCCGCATTGAGCCCGCCGAGTCGCCCCTTCAGCGAGGCGAGCTGGAATCGGAGGTCGTCCATCTCGCGCTCGCAGCGGGTCAGTTCGTCGGACAGGGATGTATGGAACGCATCGGCCTCGAGGTAGCCCGACGCGTGGACGGCCGCCTCGAGCACGGCCGTCGCGAGCTCGCGCCCCGAGGCGGCGGGCTGACCGATACCAGGGCTCGTGCTCGGCCGCGCCGGCGCCACGCTCGGCCGCGCGGGCACGCTCCCCGCGATGCCCGTCATGCCCGCGACGGAGCGGCCGAGGGCATGGCCCGCCGCGGCGAGCCGGGCACTGGCCTCCGCGAGCCGCCGCTGCAGGTCGTCGGCCTTGCCGAGGGTCCGTGATTCGTCGCGGCCGAGTTCGTCGATCGCGCGTCCGAGCCGCAGCCGCACCTGGCGCAGCTCGCCCTCGCGCTGGCTCACCGCGCCGGCGAGCTGGGCGAGCTCGTCCGCGACGCGCACGCCCTCGGCGATGGTCGCGGCGAGCTGGTCGATCGAGGGGAGAAGCCAAGCCGGAACCTGGGTGCCGTGGGCCTGCGGCACGAGTGCACGGAACAGCTCGGCGCGCTGCGCCCAGGCCGGTGCGAGCTGGCCCGTGCCGAGCCGCAGCCGGGCCGCGGGGGCTGCGGGCTCTGGGGCGCGCGGCGCTGCGCTCGTCGGAGGCAGCACGTCACGCCGACGGGTGGAGGCCGGCGGCTGCGAGAGCACCGGCAGATCGAGCAGCGTCGGCGCCACCTCCGGCGGGAGGCTCATCGGGCGCGGCCCATGGAGTTCCGCCACCCGACGCAGCTCCTCGATCAAGTGGTGCGCGTCCCGGTGGCGCTTCTTCGGCTCCTTCTCGAGGAGCTTCTTCACCAGCTCTTCGAGGAGCGGCGGCACATCGGGGACCAGGCGCGAGAGCGGCGGTGCGGTCTCCCGCAGATGCTTCAGCACGAGGTCGGGCGTCGAACCGGTGAACGGCAGCTTGCCCGTCACCATCTCGTAGAGGACGCAGCCGAGGCCGTAGAGGTCGGCAGCGCTCGTGATCGGTGCGCCCCGTGCCTGCTCCGGCGGCATGTACTCGGGGGTCCCGAACACGGCGCCCGTCGCGGTGATCCGCAGCTCGCCCTTCATCTGCGCGAGCCCGAAGTCGAGCAGCTTCACGTGGTCTCGCCGCGAGGGATGATCGACGAGGTAGATGTTGTCGGGCTTGATGTCGCGGTGCACGACGTCGAGCTCGTGCGCCCGGGCGAGCGCGCCCGCGCACTGCATCGCGATCTCGACCGCGCGCAGCACGCCGAGCGGTCCGCGGGCGATCTCTGCCGAGAGCGTGCGGCCGACGAGCAGCTCCATGACGAGGTAGACGAGTCCGTCGTCGGTCTCGCCGAAGTCGTTGATGTCGATGATGTGTTCGTGATCGATCCGGTTCGCCGCCTTCGCTTCACGGAGGAAGCGCTCGCGGTTGGTGGGGTCGAGCGCGAGCTCGGGCAGGAGGAACTTGATCGCGACCTCCCGGCCGACGACCTCGTTCGTCGCGCGGTAGACCACCCCGAAGCCGCCGCCGCCAAGCTTGGACGCGATGACGTAGCGCCCGCCGATGGTGCGCCCGACGAAGGGGTCGGGGAGCTGCCGCAGGACCGCGCCGTCGAAGGGGCAGATCTGGCTGTTCCCCTTGTCCTTGTAGCGGCCGCCGCAGACGTCGCAGACCTTCACGGAGCCGCGATGGTAGGCCCGGGTCGGCCGGCGGCGCAATGGCCCGAAGGCGTCTGTCTTTCGCGGTCGAGATGTGATTCTTGACAAAGCCGATGTACCAACGCAGAGAGCTGGGGTGAAGCTCTCCAACAAGAGCCGCTACGGCGTGCAGGCGGTCTTCGACATCGCCTTTCACGCCGAGGGCCGCGCCGCGCAGATCAAGGAGATCGCCGACCGGCAGTCGATTCCCCCGCGCTTTCTCGAGCAGATCTTTCAGGACCTGAAGCGCGCCGGACTCGTGGCCTCGCGGCGCGGGCCGCGCGGCGGCTACCAGCTCGCGCGGCCGCCTTCGGAGATCCGTCTCGGCGACATCGTGCGGGCGCTCGAGGGCCCCATCGACCTCGTGCCGGACGGGGAGGGCGAGTCCCGCCGCGTCGCCGCCGGGGTGATCGACGCGGCCTTCGTCGAGCTCTCGCGTCAGATCGAGGCGTGTTTCGATGCGCTCACCGTACAGGCTCTGGTCGAGCGCGGCGAAGCGCTCGGGCAGCGGCGCCGTCCGCCCGCCGGCTACGTGTACGTCATCTGATGGGCGAGGAGCTCACGACCTCGTTCCCTTCGCCGGGCGTCACGTGGGGCGCGGCCCTCGGGGGAAACCTGCGATGAGCGCGCGGGTGCTCCTCGTCGGCGCCGGCGGCCTCGGCTGTCCGGTGGCCGAGATCCTCGCGCGGAGCGGGCCGACCCTGCCCGCGACGCGGCTCACCATCCTCGACGACGATCTCGTCGACGGCACGAACCTGCATCGCCAGCTCTTGTACGACGTCGCGGACGTGGGCGCCCCGAAGGCCGACACGATGGCCGCCAAGGTGCGCTGGCTCGCCGCCACGCACCGCACGCCGCTCGCGGTGGTTCCGGTCGCGGCGCGCCTCGTTCCGGAGGACGCCCTCGCGCGGGTGCGCGAGAGCGACCTCGTCGTCGAGGGGACCGACAACCTCGCCTCGAAGTTCCTCGCCGCCGACGCCGCGCACCTCGCGCAGCGCCCCATCGTGCACGCGGGCGTGGTGCGCTGGACGGGCTGGGCGAAGGCAGTCCACCCCGGCACGAGCGCCTGTCTCCGGTGCCTCTTCGAGGACCTCCCGGAGGGCAGGGTCGAGACCTGCGCCGAGGCCGGCGTCGTCGGCCCCCTCGTGGGCGTCGTCGGGGCCCTCGCCGCAGGGCTCGTCCTGCGCGTGCTCCGGGGCGAGGCGTCGGTCGGCGCCACGTGGACGCGGGTCGATGCGAAGCTCGGAATCGCCCGCACCGTCCCGGTCCGCCGCCGTAGCGGCTGCTCGCTCTGCGGTCCCGCGGCCGCCCTCGCCGAACTGTCCGCCGAGCGCTACGCCCCACGCTGTCTCGGCGTCCCTCTCTCCTCAGGAGTCGTCATGTCGATCAAGGTCCGGATTCCCACTCCCCTCCGCACGCTCACCCAGGGTCAGGACGAGGTCCTCGGCGAAGGCGCGACGGTGCGCGCGGTGCTCGACGACCTCGAGCGCCGGCATCCGGGGCTGAAGGACCGCATCTGCGACGAGAAGGGCGTGCGCCGGTTCGTGAACGTCTTCCTCAACGAGGAGGAGGACATCCGGTTCCTCGACGGCCTCGACACCGCGCTCAAGGCGGGCGACGCGCTCCAGATCGTGCCGGCGATCGCGGGCGGCCGTTGAGCCTGCCTCGGAGCGTGCGCGCGGCCCGCCACCGCCTGCTCCCCGAGCTCGGGGACGCAGGGGTCGAGCGGCTCGCCTCCGCCCACGTGCGCCTCGCTCCCTCCTCGCCGCTCGCCGGGGAGATCGCGCGGCGCTTTCTCGAGCGGGCCGAGGTGTCGGTCGACGAGCACGGGTCCGCGGGGCCCGACGAGCCCCCCGAGCTGGCCTACCTCCGCGGGGCGGTTCTCGCGCTGGATCACGTCGCGCGCATCACCGGCGTCCGCGCCGAGCCCCTGCCCCGTGCGGACCTCGACCGGGTCCTCGGCCTCGCGGAGGGGACCACGGAGCGCCACGGAGGCAGCCCGTGAGTGAGCCCTGGATCCACGGCCCGCTCCGCATCCGGCGTGAGACGCTGGCGCAGATCCGCGAGCACGCGCGGCGGGACTACCCGAGCGAAGCGTGCGGCTTCCTGCTCGGCCCGCGTGCCGAGCCCGACCTCTGTGACGAGGCGCGCCCCGAGGCGAACGAGGCGGACAAGTACCACGCGCGCGACCCCGAGACGTTTCCCCGGACGAGCCGCGAGTACTTCAAGATCAATGGGCTTCGGGCCCATCGGGCGCTCGAAGAGAGCGCGGCCTCGGGGCGGCCGATCAAGGTCGTCTACCACTCACACTGCGACGCGGCCGACTACTTCAGCGCCGAGGACGCGGCGACCTTCGCGAGCGAAGGGGCGCTGCTCTGGCCGGTCGCATTCGTGGTGCTCAGCGTGATCGACGGGCAGGTGCGCTCGCAGCGTCTGTGGGTGCACCGGCCCGGGACGAACGACTTCGAGGAGCGCGCGCTCACGGTGGTGGACTGAGGGGCATTGCGGGCTCCTCCGGCCCAGTCTCCTCGTCTTCCCCGGCTCCCGCGCGGGTCCCGGTCGGGTGGGCCTCCTCGGCGGCCGCATCGGTGAGCATCACCACCTCGTTCGTGTCCCAGCTCGTCGCGTAGAGCCGCACGCCGGGCCCCGGGTGCAGGGCGAGCCCGACGACGCCGTGGACGCCCTCGACCTCGATGGTGCGGTGCGTGCGCGCGACGGTGTCCACGAGGGAAACGTCGTGGGAGCTGAAGTTCGCGGCGCCGACGTAGCGTCCGTCTCCACCGATGCCGATCGAGCGCGGGTTGCGCCCGACCGGCGCCAGGCCGAGGCGAACGCCGCGCGCGGCATCGTAGAAGCCGACCGTGCCCATCGAGCAGGTGACGTAGAGGGTCGCGGCGTCGGGGGACAGCAGGAGATGGCGCGGCAGCGCGCAGGTGTCCCAGCGGCTCGACTCCTCGACCGCGCCGGGCGGGAACACGTGGATGACGTCGCCGTGGAAGGCCGCGACGAGCAGGGTGCCGTCGGGCCGGACCACCATCCCGCGCGGGTGCCGCTCGGTGCGGAGGCGGCGCAGCTCCACGCCCGCGCCGAGGTCCACCACCGAGACGCTGCGATCCGTGTAGTTCGCGACGTAGAGGAGCGTCTCGTCGGCAGAGAGCGCGAGGAACTTCGGGTTGCGGCCGACCGGGATCTCCGCGATCGGCGCGAGCGCGCACGGGGCCTCGGGGCTCGCCTGGTAGCAAGCGCTCGGGTCGAGCACCTCGACGACGTGCCGGCGGAAGTTCGAGACGTAGAGCCTGCTGCCGTCGCGGCGAAAGACGCTCTCGACCGCGTTGCCCGCGAAGCTCGCCTCGCCGACGGCTTCGAGCGTGTAGGCATCGAAGAAGCTCACCGAGTGCGCGTCGGGCCGGCCGAAGTTGCACGTGATCACCCGGCTTCCGTCCGGGCTCACGTTCACGCTCTTGGGCTGGATCCCGGTGCGTGCGCGTGCGGCCAGCGCCAGCGTCGGTCCGCCGCGGTGGGTCCGGAAGAGCGCGCTCGGCGCCGATTGCGCCACCGCCGCGGCGACGGGCGCGAGCACGGCGAAGAGGAGCCAGCTCGGGACGGGTCGCGGCACGCCGGGACCTGTGCCGGGGCGCATGGGCGCCGTCAAGGGACGGGGGCCCATCCGCGCGCTGCCTGCTGGGGCTCCCAGCTCGGCGAGGGGCGGCGACATCGCTTGACCCGCCGAAAGGTGGCACCCATCCTCGCGATCTCCGATGAACGCCCCGTCGAATCCCGCCGATGGCGCGGCACGGTGCCCGTTCTGCCACGAAGCGCACCCGGCGGCCTACTCCCACTGCCCGCGCAGCGGTCGTGCCCTCGCCGATGCCGCCGGAATGATCGGGCGAACCATCGCGGGCCGCTACCGCGTCGTGTCCCGGCTCGGCGAGGGCGGGATGGGCGTGGTCTACGTCGCCGAGCACCTCCGCATCGGGCGGAAGGTCGCGCTCAAGCGCCTGCACCCGGAGCTCGCTTCCGATGCGCGTGCGGTGCAGCGCTTTCAGCGCGAGGCCCGCGCGGCCGCCGCGACCGGCCACCCCCACATCGTGGAGATTCTCGACCTCGGGCTCGCCGAGGACGGCGCGCCCTACCTGGTGATGGAGCACCTCACGGGCGCATCGCTCGCGGCGCTCCTGCGCCAGGAGGGACGGCTCGCTCCGCGGCGCGCCGTCGCGCTGCTCGCCCAGGTGCTCGCTGCGCTCGAGGCCGTCCACGCAGCCGGGATCATCCACCGCGATCTCAAGCCCGACAACGTGTTCGTCACCCCGCGCGCCGGCTTCGGCGAGTTCGTCAAGGTGCTCGATTTCGGCATCTCCAAGGTACGCGGCGAGGGCGCCTCCGAAGCGCTGCGTCTCACCCGCACGGGCGTGACGATGGGGACGCCCTTCTACCTGTCGCCCGAGCAGGCGCGCGGGATGCCCGATGTCGATGCGCGCATCGACCTCTACGCCGTCGGCGTGATGCTCTACGAGTGCCTCACCGGTCGGCTGCCCTTCGCGGCCGACAACTACCACGCGCTTCTGCAGCTCATCCTGCGGAGCGAGCCGGCGCCGCCGTCGAGCTTTGCGAGCGGGGTCGACCGTCGCCTCGACGCGGTGGTGTTGCGGTCGATTGGCAAGGACCGACAGACCCGCTTCCAGACCGCGCGCGAGCTCCTCGATGCGCTCGCACCCTGGGGCGCAGAGGTCTCCGAAGGGCCTGCGCTGGGCGGCGGACCCGCGCTCCAAGCCGTCGATCGCGGCTCCCAGCAGCGGGGCATCCACGCCGATCCGACGGTCCCTGGGGCGCAGGACGCGGTCACCGCGTCGGGGGAGCGGGAGCGGACCACCCTCGGAGCAAGTGCTCCGAGGCCCTCCGCGCCGGCGTCATCCCGCGACGGATCCGGGGCGTCGCTCGGGCGCTCGTCCGAGCTGCCCTCGGCGGTGGTCCGCGGGGCGTGGGTCGCGGCCTTGCTCGAGCAAGTCGAGAAGGAGCGGGGCTGCGCCGAGCTCGACGTGCTGCTCGCCGCGCTGCCAGCGCGCGACCGAGAGCGGCTCGAGGGCGTGATCGTCCCGATGGCCTGGCTGCCCCAGCGTCTCTTCGACGCCCTGCTCGCCGCCGC
>Ga0068872_10002401_pt1 | contig 14680 bp, 6 predicted proteins | sample NOAtaG_7_FD_66441 | JGI IMG/M metagenome (GOLD analysis project Ga0068872, IMG submission 66441) | Freshwater lake microbial communities from Lake Erie, under a cyanobacterial bloom - NOAA_Erie_Diel1S_2200h metaG | ecosystem: Environmental > Aquatic > Freshwater > Lake | place: USA: Ohio, Lake...
ACAAAACCATCTGACTTTCGAGGTTCTATCTCAAAAAAGACTGCAGATGAATTGCTCAGCCATGTAGATAAAGCTAGAGGAGAATGGGAAAGAAGTACATTTTAGATGCAAATGCGGTGATTGACTACGTGGGCAATAAACTTCCGTCAATATCTGCTAGGGCAATGGACAAATTGGTGAATGACCAATTAAATACTTCCATCGTGGTGAAGATTGAGGTTTTAGGTTTCAATGGTGACGATTCCGAGATGGAAAAGCTAAATGAATTTCTTGGGTTGTCCACTATCTTTTATATAGATGATGCCGTAGCGGAAAAAGCGATCGATTTGCGCAAGAGCTATCGAAAACTGAAATTAGGCGATGCCGTTATTGCTGCCACTGCTTTGCTGAATAACTTTGTTCTCTTGAGTAGAAATAGCAAGGATTTTCAAGGCATAAAAGGATTGGAGTGTTTCAACCCGCATGAATTGAAGTTGTAGTTACACTGTCGAACAGGTTGCTGATTGGCTTTTTGCAAGATTTTAATTTGATAAAGGAGCTATGTGATTTGATAAGATGTAGTGATGAAAAGAACAAATCATACAAGGAGTTGGCGCAGAGGCCCCGAGGCGGGAGACACTGCAAAGAAGGAAGGCGGGAAACACTGCGAAGAAGGAAATTGATCGATCCCTATGAGGTATAGTGTTTTTGGAATGAATGGCAGAAATAAAACTAAATGGATGGGTTTGCGCAGAGTCCCCGAGGCGGGAGACACCGCGAAGAAGGAAATTAATCTCCAGAAACACGAAAGACTTTAAAGATATTGAAGGCTTGCAATTGATTGACCCTTATGAGTTGTAACTTTTTTAGAATTGACACAACAGGTGATGCAATCGGCTCGAGCAGGCGCAGAGTCCCCGAGGCGGGAGACACTGCGAAGAAGGAGGTAACTAGTCATTGTTCATAAGTGAGCCGCCAATGACAGATGACCATTGACTTTTTTGAAACACATTATTAAACTCAAACGCATGACAAAGACAGTAATAACACCAAAAAATGGAAGCTATAACTTAGCCATCCCAGAAGAATACATTGGAAAAAAAATAGAGATACTTCTTTATTCATTGGATGAAGTGGCCGAAGAAAAGAAAGCTCCTGCAAAAAAAACAATGGCCGATTTTTGGGGAATACTTTCAGAGAACGATTATCAATTACTTAAGGAACATACCGAACAAGCCCGTAGTGAATGGAACCGGAATATTTAATTGACACTAATGTGGTAATTGATAACTTCGGCAACATGTTGCCCGAGAAGGCCAAAGCATTTGTAAGTTCATTTGTACCTGTGGTTTCAGTAGTTACCAAGTTAGAGGTATTGGGTTGGCCAAAGGCCACCAAACAGCAACTTAGCCCACTTTACGGTTTTATGGAAACAGCAATCCTATTAGCAATAGATGAAGCCGTAATAGATAGGACGATTTCGATCAGACAAAGTAAAAAAATTGGACTTGGTGATGCTATTATAGCTGCTACTGCTCTGCAACACAATCTGAAGTTGATGACTCACAATACGAAAGACTTTAAAGATATTGAAGGCTTGCAATTGATCAATCCTTATGAGTTATAGCTTTTTTAGAATTGACACAAAAGGTGATGCAATTGGCCCAAGCAGACGCAGAGTCCCCGAGGCGGGAGACACTGCGAAGAAGGAAAGAGCATCACCTTGCGTTGGAAGTACAATGAGAAAGATGTAACCAAGTTTTTGATTTACCGAGCTGTCAATGATGAGTCGTTTATTCTATACAAGTCGGTGCCTGGGAATAGTTTTAGTTTGAAAGACATAAATTTGAAGATGAATAGTAGATATCACTATATAGTGAAGGTGGTTTTTAAGGATGAGACATCAGCAGCGTTTTCAAGAGAAGTTAATTTATCATTTTAATGGGTTCTCAAAGGAAAATATTAATCGTTGTTAATTTTTTTATTGCCCTAAGCGTTAAGTCTTATTGCCAAAGTGTTTATTACTATGTTCCCACGCAATCGTCAATTATTTGTCCTAATGCTGAGTATCAATATGACGCTGTGTCAGGGGGAATATTCGCAGGTTTTTCTAATGAATGTGCAGTTTTAGATGATCTTGTTTGGAGCGTAGTTGGAGGAACAATTATCAGTAATAACTTTGCCTTTGTTACAGTTATTTGGGATAGTAACAATGGCTCTAAATCCATTACTCTCCAAACTATTTACCGCGTTCCATTTCTTCCCGGGCCAATTCAGTGTGTAGATGCAGGTACCACATTTGATCATCTTGAGACTACGTATCCTAATCTCGTTGCGTTAAATATTTCAGGATCATCAAACTCGGAAGCTTATTGCATAAATGCAAATATTAATCTTACGGGAACAAGTGGCTTTAGTTCATATAAATGGCAGTATAGCATTCAGACTGGGATATGGAATACTTTTTCAACAACCACAACCTCTAACTATGCTTTTGGAATACAAGATATTTTTGGGTCAAGTCACCTAGATTATTTAGGGCAAAATATTTTTTTTAGGTATTCGGTTGATAATTGTGACCCTAATCAAACGTTTAGCCCGACCATTGGGGCCTACATTTTTGCCCCCAGCCCACTTGTGGCAAGTCTATCAATAATCAATGCCAACAAGGGCGAAATAACGTGTGTTGGATCAAATAACGGAACTATAACTGTTCCGGTGTCTTCTTCCTCGTTTAATAGGTCGTTGCTACCTGGTGAAACCATAGTTTCTATTTCTTTGTATTCGGCTCAAAGTCTTGGAAATTTTTTAAGAAGCAGCCCTAGCAATTCAATTTCTGGAATTTCACCGGGCACTTATTATGTTTTGGTTGAGAGCAATATCATTCCATGTTCGTCCGCTAGCTTTTCTGATGCAATCACTTTTTCAAATCCTCCTGCCCTTTCTGCCAGCGGCTCAGTTACCTCCAATTACAATGGATCTCAAATAAATTGTCCAACTGCGACTGATGGTATAATCACGGTGAATGCATCGGGCGGTACTGGCGCATTACAATACAAATTAAATTCTGGAGCTTATCAGACCATTAATGTATTTCCTAACTTGGGTGCAGACACTTATACAATAGGTGTAAAAGATAACAATGGATGCCTTCTTTCTCCTTCTCCAACAGTGACAATCTCTCCTCCTTCAACTGTTACAATAAGTTCATCTTCAAAAACTGATGCAACATGCAACGGAGGTACTGGATCCATTACTCTAGGGGGAGGAGGTGGAGTCGGTGGCGGAATACCTAGTAACTATCAATACAGCAAAGACAATGGGGCAACCTATCAGACCACAAATGTATTCACGGGCTTGATAGCCGGTACTTATCAAATGCGAGTTAAAGACCAAAATAATTGTGCCAGTGCGACTTCTTCGATTAGCATTACGCAGCCTCTTGCGATAACTTTCACAAATACAACTAATGCGAATCCCACTTGCTTTGGGGTTTTAGATGGGTCGATAACGATCAATGGAGCAAGTGGAGGCGGAAGTGGTTTGCAGTTTTCAAAAGATGGAACAAATTTTCAAGCTGGTAATTCTTTCGGTTCATTAGCTGCTGGAACATATACCCTTTATGCCAAAGATGGAAACTGTCCTTCTATAACACTTACTTCTGTCACATTAACGCAGCCCTCAGCGGCAACTATTTCCGGTACTTCATTTATTGAACCCAGTTGCTTTGGTGGAACTAATGGGAGCATTACCGTAGTAGCACCAGAAGCAACGCAATACTCTAAAGATAATGGTGCTAACTTTCAAGCTTCTAATGTTTTCACGGGTATCTCAGCTACTACCTATTCGATAGTAGTAAAAAATGCTACAGGATGTTTGAGTACAACTGCTTTTGTGAATGTTACCCAGCCATTGGCTATTACTGGCGCTATAACTCAATCTGCTTTCATCAACTGTTTTGGTCAATCAACAGCTTCTATCTCAGTGACACCCTCTGGTGGCACTGCACCATTTAACTACACATGGTCAAATAGTGTTACCACTCAAAACAATCCCAACATCCCAGCTGGAACTTACAACGTCACCATTACCGATAGCAAAACTTGTACGGGCACTATCAGCAATTTCCCTGTCACTCAACCGGCTGTTCTTTCAGTGTCACCCAGTCAAAACAATGTGGCATGCAAGGGTGGCAGCAATGGGAGCATTAATTTGGTGGTTACTGGCGGCACGGGGATTAAAACATTTGCGTGGTCAAATGGTGCCACCACACAAAATCTATCAGGCTTAGCAACTGGCACATATTCAGTAACCGTTACAGATTTCAATGGGTGCATCAACAATACTACAAGTGTTATTATTACTGAACCAACCACAAACGTATCCGTGTCGCTGCAAAGCAAAACCGATGTAACCTGCTTTGGTTCTTCTAATGGTAGCATTTTGGTAGCGGCCTCAGGCGGCACGGGCGCACTTACTTACAGCAAAGATGGAACTAACTTTCAAGCCAGCGCCAGTTTTACGGGTCTCGCGCCAGGCAACTACACCATCACAGCTAAAGATGCAAACAACTGTACGCAAGTAACTTCCGCCATTAGCATTGCACAGCCATCTGCGGCATTGGCAATTTCTGGCATTGTAAAAAATAATCCGTTGTGTAATGGAAATGCCAACGGCAGTTTGGTTGTAACAGTTACTGGCGGCACCGCTCCCTATCAATACTCCATTGATGGTACTAATTTTCTTTCCGCCAGTACGATTAGCGGTTTGGTGGCAGGCAATTATTTGGTTACCGTAAAAGATGCCAATAACTGCACCGTTGTTTCAGCTTCTCAGTCATTAGTCAACCCGGCAGCACTCTCTGCCACGGTAACGGCTTCGCCACAAAGCTGTTCGGCAATAGTAGACGGCCGATTGACTGTTTCTGCAGCCGGAGGAACAGGTGCATTACAGTATTCCATTGATGGAACAAATTTTCAAGTCAGTTCGGTTTTTAATGGACTACTTGCTAGTAATTATACCGTTACGATAAAAGATGCCAATAATTGTTCCATTACCCGTTTAGCAACAGTAACTACGGTGACTGCAATTACCGGCACCATTTCTCAAACGGCATTCATCAATTGCTTTGGCCAAAGTACTGCCGCGCTCAACCTTTCTGTTTCAGGCGGAACAAGCCCATTTACTTTCCTTTGGAGCAATGGTGCAACCACACAAAATATTAGCTCGCTGCCTGCAGGAAGTTACTCGGTAACAATTAATGATGCAAAAGGCTGTACAAGCTCAGCTAGTTTTTCAGTTACACAGCCTATTGCGCTAAGTGCAACTACAGCTACTTCCAACTATAATGGTTTTGGAGTAACCTGCAATGGTGCTGCTACTGGTTTTATTAATTTGACCGTGTCAGGCGGAACATCACCTTATACGTATGCGTGGTCGAATGGTGCAACAATTAAAGACATTGCAAGTTTAGCTGCGGGAACTTATTCGGTAACGGTGACCGATTCAAGAGGCTGCACAGCCAACACTTCGGCAACACTGACAGCTCCACCAGTGGTGAGCATTTCACTTGACTCTAAAACAAATGTTACCTGCAATGGCGGTACGAATGGCGCTATCGTTGTCAATGCATCCGGTGGAGCAGGCATATTCAACTATTCGATTGATGGTGTCAATTGGCAAATGTCCAATTCTTTCGGCACCCTCGCACAGGGTTCATACACGTTGCGTGCACGTGATCAAAATAATTGCGTGAGTCCAGCTCCTCTAGCCGTATTGATTACACAACCGTCCATTATTTCAATTAGCTTCACCGGATTTCAAAATGCCAATTGTGGTGCAGCTGATGGAGTGGTGCAAGCAGTTGCTTCTGGTGGAACGGGTACGCTTTCTTACCAGTGGAGAGATCAATCTAACACCGTTGTTGGAAATACAGCGCTTCTATCGAATGTCACCAGTGGAAGCTACACAGTTACCGTTACAGATCAATCGTTGTGTTCAAAATCTTCTATTACTTCAGTTGGTTCAAATGGTGGTGCTGTGTTTATTGTTGGCTCTATTGTAGGCCTCAACTGCTCTGCTTCCAATGATGGGAAAGCTCAAGTAACTATTTCCAGTGGTCAAGGGCCATTTACGGTTACATGGGGAAATGGTGAAACGGGTTTGTCAGCAACACAATTATCGGGCGGAAGCAATACGGTATCTGTAAAGGATGCTAATAACTGTGCAGTGGCATCAGTATTCAGTATTCCATCTCCTACTCCCATCTCACTGAGCTCCACTATTAAAACAACGCCTGATTGTGTTGGAGGCAACAATGGTGCTTTGCAAGTAACAACGGTGGGAGGCACGGGGCCTTATACGTATCAGTGGAATGGAACGAACGGAACGAATATTCTTTCGGGCATTGCGAGCGGTACATACTCTTTGCAAATCAAAGACTCACAAAATTGTCTGTTCACCCAATCTATTGTTTTAGATGATCCACCTACCATCAACATAGCAGTTGTCAATCAAGTTTCACCCTCATGCTCATCAGCAACAGACGGCAGCATTCAAGTATTGGCTTCAGGCGGAAGTGGTGGTTTTAGCTATTCATGGAATACAGGCGCAACATCCGCATCGATTACTGGTCTTGCGGCTGGCACTTACATTGTGACGGCTAAAGATTCTAAGAATTGCACTCAGCCTAAATCCATTTCGTTAGTTGCGGCTTCTCCTTTGTCAGTTTCTATTGTGTCATCTTCAATGGTCAGTTGCTTTGGCGGAGTGAACGGAAGTGTTACGTTATCCGCGTCAGGCGGAACTGGCACTTACGAATATTCCGTAAACGGAGGCAGCAGCTGGCAAACACCTACAGCATTTGCAAACCTAACAGCTGGCTTGTTGGACATTCGCGCACGAGATACAAATGGTTGCACTGGCAACAATAGTTTCTCCATTACACAGCCAACTGCTTTAACTAGCTCTATCGGATCGGTAACAAATACTACTTGCGCCCAAGCAAATGGTTCGGCAACAATTTTGGGCTCTGGCGGCACAGGCCCTTATACATATCAATGGGTTAACTCAGCTAATCAATTAGCAGCTTCTACTAACACATTGCTGAATGCGAGTGCAGGCAACTATCAGGTAACAACAACTGATGTAAATGCTTGCACCATTGTAAAAGTGGTAACCATTGCTCCATCTACTAATGTGAGTTTTTCAATCTCCAATGTGCTGGCAACAAAATGTTCAACTTCTTCCGATGGATCAGCGCAGGTTTCTAATCTAGCCGGTAAAGCACCTTATACCTTTTTATGGTCGAGCGGAGAGACAACGGCAACCGCTACGCAATTAACTGTCGGCACCAATTCAGTGAAAGTAACAGATGTCGATGGCTGTTCGTTGCAACAAACTTTTTCCGTCACTTCTCCATCTGCTATTTCTTTAATTTCTGAAACAGTCTTTTCTCCTCTTTGTGCAGGAGGCAATGGCTCCATTCAAGTTACGGTTGCAGGTGGATCATCACCTTACACCTATCAATGGAATGGTCAATCGGGAACAGGGTTTAATCAAAACATAAAAGCAGGGAATTATCAGCTGATTGTAACCGATGCGAAAGGATGTACTTTCAATAAAACGTTTACGGTGACTGACCCTGCCCCCTACACAATTGATTTAGGACCAGATAAAAAAATATGTACAGGAGGAGTCTTGGCAGTAACTTCACCGGTGGATGCATCTTCTTACTTATGGACCTCCTCCAATGGATTTAATAATACAGGCAAACAAGTTATTTTAACACAACCGGGCAGCTACAAGCTTCGCGTAACCAATACCGTTGGCTGCATCGCAGAAGATACATTTGTGCTAACGACATCCAGTGACTTGTTAAAAGCAGATTTTTTGATGGCACCCGTGGCGCACGTTGGTGATACGGTAATGGCGATTGATATTAGTTGGCCTTTACCAGACCGCATCGGTTGGACGTTTCCGCAAGAAGCAACCATTTTGGTGCAGTCACAGGACTACGCTTCTATGATTTTTAAAAGCGAAGGAAAATTTCCAGTGAAGCTCACGGCTAATTTAGCCGAATGCCAAAGCGAATATTCAGCTTCTATCGAAATCATTAAAAGAGGAGAAACAGCGGGTGGAGGTTCAGGCAGTGATTTGATTAAATCATTAACTGCCTTCCCCAATCCGACCAGCGAAAACCGCATAAACTTGAAAATTGAGTTGAGCGAAGTTGCTCCTGTACGTGTAAGGTTAGTGAGTTTAGAAGGCAATACCATTGTAACCGATTTTAATGCCGATGCTAAAGATTTGCATGAGTTTGAAATACGATTGGACGGAGTGACCAAGGGTGTTTACTTTTTGTTGGTGGATGTGCGGGATCAGAAAAGGGTGGTGAGGATAGTTGTTATTTAGGACTTAGGACTTAGGGATTAGGCATTAGACATTAGGCAATAGAAATTAGGAGTAATGCGGCAAGTTTATACGGCAACAAATTTTAAAAGCGGTGCACGGTTTTACCCACGCCCCAACACCCAATGCCCAATGCCTAGTGCCTCAATTTTATTGTTAGTGTGTTTGTTGTGTTTTCAAGTAAAAGTTTTTTCGCAGAATTTAGAAACCATCGGCAAAGAAAAACCTATCAAAATAACAGGAGGTGTGTCCCTCACTCAAATCGCCTATGCTGCGAGTGGCATCGATAGCAGACGCGATCCTTATTCGTATTTTGCCACGGGAAATTTGAATGTGAGTTTGTATGGTTGGAGTATTCCACTGAGCTTTAGTTACTCCAATCAAGGCGTTTCATTCCAGCAACCTTTCAATCAATTTTCCATGCATCCCACCTACAAGTGGATTACACTTCATGCCGGATTCACCAGTATGAATTTTTCACCCTATACTGTGGGTGGACATTTATTCAATGGACTGGGAGTGGATGCAACGCCCACGTCTAAGTTAAGAATAAGCGCCTTGTATGGAAGATTTTTAAAAGCCGTTCAGCCCGACACTACGGCAGGATCAAAAGTACAGGCAGCGTATGACCGCTATGGTTATGGCATGAAAGTAGGCTATGGCGATGGAAAAGATTTTGTGGAGGCGATTGTGTTCCGCGCACAGGATGAACAACAATCCATTCGATTTATTCCGGAGGCGCAGGGAATTTTGCCTCAAGAAAATTTAGTCTTGGGACTAACAGCAGGCAAATCTTTGTTCAAGAAGATTTTGTTGCGGGCAGAATGGGCCACCAGTGCCATCACACGTGATACACGGGCAAATACTACGGCTACTGAAAACCCACTTGGCAACATGGGCGGACTTTTTTCGCCACGCATATCTTCATCGTATTACAATGCGTTGAAAGCAAATTTGACCTATCAGGGAAATGGATATGCACTGGGGGCAGGGTATGAGCGCATCGATCCGCAATACAGAACGCTCGGATCTTACTTTTTTAATAACGATCTGGAAAACATTACCGTCAACGCGGCCACCGCATTATTGCAAGGGAAGGTTAATGTAGCAGCCAATGTAGGCACGCAGCGCGATAATCTGGATGGCAGCAAATCCACCACTATGAGGCGCGTGGTAACAGCGATAAACTTGGCCTTTGCGCCTTCACCAAAATTCAATCTTGCCCTTTCTTATTCGAGCTTTCAATCATTCACGAACGTGCGGTCGCAGTTTGTCGACATCAACCGCCTTACCCAATTTGATTTTTTAGACACGCTTAATTTTACTCAAATTAGTCAGAACGCCACCGTCAATTCCATGTATCAATTGGGCAACAATAAAAATAAACGGCAGACGGTCAGTTTAAACCTGACCGCGCAAGACGCTGCCGATAAGCAAGGGCAGGTAACCCAAAACTCTGGGCTTCGATTTTATAATTTCAACTCGGCTTATAGTTTATCGATCACCCCACGAAACCTTACTCTTTCCCTTGCATTAAATTTGAGCATGAGCGATGGTGCAATGTCGCAATCGCGCACCTTTGGGCCTACGGGGTCACTATCAAAACAGTTTTTCAATAAGAAGCTGCGTACTACCTTGTCTATTTCACAAAACGAATCGTATGCCAACGGCCTAAACACAGGCAGCATTTTAAATGGTCGCCTTTCCGGCAATGTATCCATCAAGAAAAAACATAATTTAAATTTGAGTACAGTGTTGGTAAATCGCAGCAGTAGACAGGAAGGAGCAGCAAAATCGTTTACAGAATTTACAGCTACGTTGGGTTATGCGTATTCATTTTAGAACTTGGGCATTAGGGATTAGGCATTAGGCATCGGGGATTGGGCATTAGGGCTTGGGGATGAGGACTTGGAAATTGAGATTAGGACTTGGCAAAGCAGAATTATTATAAATACAGAGTGTATGATTCAAGGTTTAGAAGATTTTAAGACATATCACAAGGCCATGGACGCGGGAGAAAAGGTTTGGGAAGTGGTGACAAAGTGGAGTTATTTTGAAAAAGATACGGTTGGGAAACAATTAGTGAGAGCGGTGGATTCAATTGCAGCAAATCTTTCCGAAGGCTTGGGTAGGTACCATTATAAAGAAATAAAAAATTTTAGCTACTACTCTCGTGGTTCATTATTCGAAACAAAAACTTGGCTCACAAAAGCAAACAATCGTAAATTGATAGACGAAAATACTTTCAAAGAATTGACTGCTGAACTTGACATTATTGGTAAAATGATAAACACCTACATCCATTCTATTGGAGACAAAGGCAATGGCGTAAATGACCCCGAAGCAGAGTACATCCCGCTAAGTCCTAATCCCCAATCCCCAAGCCCTAAGTCCCAATCCCTAAGTCCCAATCCCTTCTAATTCCGTGAGGTGCCTGAAATCGATATTGCTTTTCTTTTTCATTGCTTCGCAAGTCGAGTCAGTTGGTCAAGTCTTCCCCGTCCAGTCCACCGTACAACTCACTCCGCCCTATTCTTTATACTTATCAGACTATGCCGCACCGGGTTCGGAGCGATTGCTAGTAACGGCTTTCCTGATCGATGCTACCCGACCCGAACTGAACGTTCGCTTTCGCCTGCGCATCGAAGGCAATGGAATAAAAATTGAAACCAAGCCAGAATTTTTACCACCACCAGTGGCGCTGTTGGGCGGTGTGCCATTGCAATTGGTAAGTTCAGATTTAGCCGCTTATTTCGATCCTCGCAATTTAAATTTTACGGGGATCACACAGCGCGAGTATGAGCAGCGAGGCGCGTTGCCCGAAGGCCTTTATCAATTTTGCTTTGAGGTAGTTGAATACAACCGTGGTGCAAAAATCTCGAATACGGGTTGTGCGGTGGCGTGGTTGATCCTAAACGATCCACCTATTGTAAACCTGCCACGCGACAACGAGAAAATTCGCATCCAAGATCCGCAGCAAGTGATTTTTCAGTGGACGCCTCGCCATCGCGGCTCGCCCAATAGCGCATTCAATGCCGAGTACGATTTTAAATTGGTGGAAGTGTGGCCATCTACCCGCAACCCCAACGATGCGATACTGACCTCTCCGGTAATTTTTCAAACCACTACCAGCGAAACGACATTGATCTATGGCCCAGCCGAAACACCGCTTGAGCCAGGGAGACGCTATGCGTTTCAAATCCGCGCCCGCGCCTATGCAGGTGCAGACGAAGTGAGTCTGTTTAAGAACAACGGCTTTAGCCAAGTGTACACATTTGTATATGGCGATGCATGCCTTGCCCCTCAAAATATTAGTGCAAGCGACATCGGCACCACCCGCTTCTCCGTCAACTTTGAGGGCGCACCAAATCATTCAAGTTACAGCTTACGTTATCGCCCAATTCCTAATCCCCAAGTCCCAAGTTCCAATTGGTACACCACCACTTCCCTTACCCCTAATCTTACTATTAATTCTCTCCAACCCAACACCCGCTACGAATTTCAAGTCAATGCAGGTTGTGGCACCTTCACGAGTGACTATTCACTAGTGACCAATGTGACTACCAAAGATAATCCGGGCATTCAATATTCATGTGGTGTTCCGCTCACTCCATTTAATCTGGATCCATCGCAGTTAATCAATAGTTTGAAAGTAGGTGATGTCATAAAGGCCGGAGATTTTGATGTAGTGCTCAGTAAAGTGTCAGGCAGCAACGGCACCTTCTCCGGTGAGGGCGTGATTGAAGTTTCGTATTTCAATCAGGCAAAAGTAAAAGCCGAGTTCACCAACGTCAACGTCAACAATGAAATGCGGATGGTGAACGGTTATATGAACGTGACCGGAGCCGGTGTTGAAGTCATCCCTGCGGGCGTGATGAATTTAATGGACAATCTGGATGAAGCACTCGCTCAAGCGGACAAAGCATTGGACGAGTATGAAGCCAACCTTCCGCAACAGTTTGATGAAAACGCAGCCGTCACCAGCACACTGATCACCGTGCCGGGCACAGCTACGGTAATGCCCGGCAGTAATGGTAGCGTGGTGATTGTAGATGGCAGCGGCAAGCGCACGGAAGTACCTGCCGGAACTACTGCTTCGATAGTAGATAGCAGTGGCAAAGGATACATCATCGACAGCAAAGGAAAAGTACACACCACCACAGCCGCTATTGCGACAGCAGCTGCGAAGCGCGAGTACAACCTGAAGTTAAAATTTGCCGAAGCACAAGATCAGAAGTTTGGCTTTGATGCAAAACGCTATGATCCGATTGCGTCTACTTACACAAAAGTGGAAGACCAATTCCTCTCGTGGAAGTCCGTGGCGACTGGAAATACTGACAAAGCACTTGTCCTACTTGAAGGGGCGGGTATTGATAAATCTAAAATACGTTATGAATTGGGGGGATTAGAACTTAGGCCTCAGGACTTAGGTACCCAATCCCCAAGTCCCAATGCCCAATCCCTGGAACTCCGAGGTACAGCAGATGGACTAGAAGAAGAGCTTATCGCCCTCTACGACCCCCCAAGTCCTAACTCCCAACCCCCAAGTCCTAATTCCCAAGTCCCAACTCCCAAGACCCAAGTCCTAGGCAAACTGAGTGTCATTACCTACGATCAAATTGTTAAAGACTTGGTGATCGTTCCGGTGAATGGAAACAAGTATCCCTACAGCGAAGATGCATTGCGCACGCAACTCAATAAAATTTATGGACAGGCAGTAGTAAAGTGGAACATCACCTTCGCTTCTAATTTGGATGTGCCGGGCATCGACCCGTTTGACGATGGCGGCAGCGGACTGCTGAGCAACTACAGCCCCGACATGCGCAAAGTAGTGAATGCCTACAAGGCGAATGTTCAACGCAATACGTATTATTTATTCTTAGTAAAGAACCCGAAGAGCACCACATTGGCGGGCTTCATGCCACGCAGCAAAGAGTGCGGGTTTATTTTCGTGGACAAGAATGGTAGTGAAGAATCCATCATACGCACGATGGCACACGAGTTGGGCCACGGAGCGTTTAGTTTGCGCCATACATTTACCGAAGAGAAGAACACATTACCCGAAAAGGGCACCGACAATTTGATGGACTATGCCAACGGCAACAAGCTCTTCAAATACCAATGGGATCGGATGCGCTATCCGGAGATCGTGATGGGATTGTTTGAGGAGGATGAGGAAGGGGCGTTGCAAGGCGATCCAATCGCTTTATATATTTTACAAAAAGCCAAAGAGCTAAACCTGACCAATAAGGAAGTGCTTGCCATCATGCACTGCAAGGCGTGTACTGAAAATGATGAGCTGGAAAAAGTAGAGCAAATCAATAGAGGCAGTGTAGAGTTTGGTGGTGTCAGGGGCAATTCTTTTAACTTCAATGCACCTGGGTTTAAGTGCTTGGCTATTTTATACAATGAAGCCATCTCTAAGTTTAGTATCACCGCTACAGAAAATAGTACACCAGATCCATTTCGTGGACCCGACAGGTTGAAAATCTATTTTGTTAATGGCTCTGAACTGTTGTGCAATGATTTTATTGATAACCTGGATAGTTTTCTTGACTGCGGTGAAAGCGGCCCTGTTACAGTTGCGCACGTAAACAAGTTATACGAGCAGATAACTTCATGCTTGACAAGTCCGCCAACAGGCAACGACATAGCGGTCTCAGCTGGAGTGGTCATTGATCAGGCAGAGCTTGAAAAATTACAGAAGCTCATATCTGATTTCAAACAGCGCGGGATCGATTCCAAAGTTTCCATTGTCAGCGAGGCGCAGTTCCAGCAGATACAAAACACGTTCACACCGGAAAAAGAAGTCCATCTTTTATTAGGAAAGACAGCCACTGGCTACCAGTACAAGTTTTATTACAAAAATAATTTCTTCACTTATCCGACTTCCAAAACTTTAGAATCGGGAGAAACCATTTCGTTCAGCTATCAAAAAAGCGAGGTTGATCAGGTAAGGGATGCCCACATCAGCAAGGCTATTGCCGATACTGATGCCATTGGTGAATTGACCAAGAGACCTGAGGCAACGCTGAACATTTTTGAGCGGGGCATGTGGGTGATCAAAGTAACCAAGGAGACACTTGCGCAAGTGAAAGTGCCCGTGCCCATGTGGGACAGGCAGCAGCCCAAGACATACCCTTTCAATTTACAATCTACCGTAGCAGGCATAGGCGATGGCGTGGTGGACGAGTTCAAGAGCATACCGGACTTGTTGTTGATGGGCTTGAGTTTGTTTGACAAGCAAGAGCGTGATGCCTTGATAACGGCCGTGAGCTCCATTGATCTTCAA
>Ga0068872_10002412_pt1 | contig 14656 bp, 9 predicted proteins | sample NOAtaG_7_FD_66441 | JGI IMG/M metagenome (GOLD analysis project Ga0068872, IMG submission 66441) | Freshwater lake microbial communities from Lake Erie, under a cyanobacterial bloom - NOAA_Erie_Diel1S_2200h metaG | ecosystem: Environmental > Aquatic > Freshwater > Lake | place: USA: Ohio, Lake...
GTCGCGGCCTCAAGGATCCGCTGAAGCTCAAGACCGTCTACGACCAGACCACCTACATCGACGACGCGCTTGTGCTCGTCCGCGACAACATCTGGCAGGGCGGTTTGCTCGCAACCCTGACGCTGCTGCTCTTCCTGCGCTCCCCGCGCGCGATCGCGATCATCGCGGTGGCGATCCCGATCTCGCTCGTGGGCACCGTCGTCGTGCTGCTGGCGCTCGGCCGCACCGTGAATGTCATCAGCCTCGCGGGTCTCGCCTTCGCGGTCGGCATGCTGGTCGACAACTCGATCGTCGTCCTCGAGAACATCTGGCGTCACATGGAGATGGGAAAGGGCCCCGTGCGCGCCGCGATCGACGCGACGAGCGAGGTATGGGGCGCCGTGCTCGGATCGACGCTCACCACCGTGGTCGTGTTCGTGCCCATCCTGCTGATCCAGGACGAGGTCGGTCAGCTCTTCCGCGACATCGCCATCGCGCTGAGCGTGTCGGTCTTCCTCTCGATGATCGTGGCGATCACCGTGGTGCCGGCCGCCGCGTCGCGATTGCTGAAGCCGCTGGCGAGCGGCACGGCGTCGCTGACCGAAAGGGGTTGGATCGGCCGGCTCTCGACCGGCATCGCGCGGCTTCTCTACCGCGTCTCCCGGCACCGCACTGCGTCCATCGCGATCGCGCTGGCGATGACGGCGGTTTCCATCGTGGGTTCGTACTTCCTCGTCCCGCCGCAGGACTATCTGCCGCGCGGCAACCGCAATCTCGTGTTCGGCCTCATCCTCGCGCCACCGGGAACAAGCATCGAGCAGCAGGAGACGATGGCGAAGCGCATCGAGGGCGAGATCCAGCCCTACTGGGAGGCCGGCGGCCTTCCGCCGGGGTCGCCCGAGCGCGCTGCCGCGGAGGCCGCGCTGCCGGAGGTTCCCGTGTCGCCGTGGATGGCGTGGAAGGATGGAAGCGAGATCCAGCCCGCGCCCATCGAGAACTACTTCGTGGTGGGCTTCAGCGGCACGATGTTCCACGGTGGCGTGTCGGCCGACGGCCTCCGCGCGGGCGCCAACGAGTACCTCATGAACTACGCCACGCGGCCCGAGGTGCTGCCGGGAACGCTGGCGTTCGCGTTTCAGGTGCCGCTCTTCCGGACGGGCGGCTCATCGGGCGGCGCGGTGCGTGTCGACTTCACGGGCGATGACCTCGACGCAGTCACCGCGGCCGCGGGGGCGACCTTCGGTCGGCTGATGGGCTCGTTCGGACCGGGATCCATCCAGCCTGATCCGCCGAGCTTCAACCTGCCCGGCCCCGAGGTGCGCCTGGTGCCCGACCATCGGGCGCTCGCCGAGGCGGGACTCTCGCCTGCGCAGCTCGGCACGGCGGTCCTTGCTGCCGGCGACGGCGCGATCGTGGGCGACTACCGGCTCGGCGGCGAGTCGATCGACATGAAGGTCGTCGACGCGCGCTCGGCGGAAGCGGCGGGAAGCGGCGCATCGCGCGACCTCGGCGAGCTGCCCGACACGCCGGTCGCCACGCCGATCGGGCGCACAGTGCAGCTCCGTTCGCTCGCGTCGGTCGAGCGCGGCACCGCACCGATCCAGATCAATCACGTCGATCGCCAGCGCTCCGTGAGCCTGCAGGTGACCCCGTCGCCGGGCACGGCGCTGAACGAGGCGATCGCCACCATCGAGAAGACGCTTGCGGAGGCGCGCGAGCAGGGCGCCATCCCGTCCACCGTGCGAACCGACGTCGCCGGCAGCGCCAGCAAGCTGGCGTCGATCCGCAAGACGCTGCTCGGAGACGGATCGCTGATCGGGCTGCTCGCGAGCTCGATGTTCCTCGCGATCCTGGTCTGCTACCTCGTGATGGTGGTGCTCTTCCAGAGCTTCAAGCTGCCCATCGTGATCCTCTTCAGCGTGCCGCTCGCATCGGTCGGTGGATTCGCGGCGCTGTTCGCCGTGTTCATCTGGAGCCTCGGCGTTCCGCTCATGCCCATGCAGACGCTCGATGTCCTCACGATGCTCGGCTTCGTGATCCTCATCGGCGTCGTCGTGAACAACGCCATCCTCATCGTGCACCAGGCGCGCAACTTCATGCAGGGAACCGGAGACGAGACGCCGTCGGACCTCGCCTTCCGGGGCCTGCCGGACGCGCCGAAGGTCGGTCCCGGCGTTCCGCTTCCGGCGCGCGCCGCGATCGCCGAGAGCGTGCGCACGCGCATCCGCCCGATCCTGATGTCGAGCCTCACGAGCGTCACCGGCCTGATTCCGCTGATCATCGCGCCGGGCGCGGGCAGCGAGCTCTACCGCGGCCTCGGTGCCGTGGTCGCCGGTGGTCTGCTTGTGTCGACGATCTTCACGATCGTGCTGGTGCCGCTTGTCATGTCGGTGGTGGTGCGCGACAAGCCTGCGGCGTGACGGCCGACGGCCGGCACGGCAGCCGGCCCTGACGACGCCAGCGCCGGAGCGGGCACGTTGCGAGCAGGTTGCGAGCGCTCACTCCTTCGTCGCGACCAGCATCGAGTAGGGCGGCAGCGTGGTCTTGCCGCGGACGGTCCCGAGCGGCGCCGTGCCTGCGCGCGTCGCGTCGACGACCACGGTCCACTCGCCGGCCGGCAGCGCGACCTCGAGCGGCGTCGGTTCGTCGTTGTAGGCCACGTAGATCGTCGACCAACTGTCCCCGGCGGCCCGGCCGTCGATGGTGAAGGCCACGTTTCGCCCGGCATTCTCGAAGAAGATCGACTTCCGAACCATCTCGTCGTCGGCCATGCGGAAGGCCGGGTGCGCCCGGCGCAGCTCGATCAGGCCCTTGGTGAACTCGTAGATGTCCGCGTACTCGCCCTTTCGCGTCCAGCCGAAGTCGTTGATCTCGTCGCCTGCGTTGTAGCTGTTGTGATTGCCCTGCTTCGTGCGGGCGAACTCGCAGCCGCCGTGCAGGAAGGGGATTCCCTGGCTCGTGAGCACCACGCCGAGCGCGAGCTTCTGCATCGCGCGGCGCGCGCGGTCGCTCGCGCCCGGCTGCGTCTTCGCGATCTTGTCCCAGAGCACGAGGTTGTCGTGCGCGCTCGCGTAGTTGATCGTCTCGGTGGGCTCCGCGGTGAAGTCGTCGATGGCGCCCTTGATGCCGCGGCGGATCGCGGCGTCGTCGCCGCCGGGGCCCGTCGCGAAGCCGATCGCGGTGCCGTCGAGATCGCCGCGGATCGCGTTCCGCAGGTGGTCGTTGAACACCGCGATGGGCAGGCCCTTCTGCGCGCCCTTGCCGAAGTGGATGGGGCCGCCGCCGGTCCACGGCTCGCCGTAGAGCGTGGCGTCGGGACGGATCGACTTCACGCGCTCGCAGATCGCGCGGACCGTCTCGGGCTTGTGGCATCCGAGGAGGTCGAAGCGGAATCCATCGATGTTGTAGGCCTCCAGCCAGTGCGCGACGCTGTCGACGATGTACTTGCGCGCCATCGGCCGCTCGTCCGCGAATCCGTTGCCGGTGCCGGAGTCGTTCGTGAGCCGGCCCGCGGGCGTGGTGCGGAAGAAGTAGTGGGGCGCGGCCGCGCCGAAGGGCGACGAGAGCGACGCGTCGGAGGTGTGGTTGTAGACGACGTCGAGGATGACGCGGATGTCGTTCTGGTGAAGCGTGGTGATCGCGCTGCGGAGATCGCGGATCGCGCTGAAGGGGTCGCGCGGGTTCGTCGCGTAGTTCGACTCCGGGACGTTGAAGAGCGTGGTCCAGTAGCCCCAGTTGTATTCGCCGACCTTCGCGGTGAAGTCGTGGATCGGGAGGAGGTGCACCGCCGTGATGCCGAGGTCCTTGAGGTGCGCGAGCCCCGTCGAGGGTCCGCCCGTCGGCGACACGCCGGGGTGCGCGAGCCCGAGATAGGTGCCGCGGATGGCGTCCGGCACCGAGGGATCGCGCATGGTGAAGTCGCGGACGTGGATCTCGTAGATGATCTCGTCGGTCGGCTGCGCGAGCCGCGGTGGAAGCGATGCCGCGAAGCCATCCGGCTCGAGCCGCGAGAGATCGGCGACGACGGTGCGCGTGCTGTCGGCGTTTGCCGCGAAGGCCCACATGTCGGGGACTTCGCGCACGGCGCCGTAGTTCGTGAAGCGATAGGTGTAGGGCGTGCCGTGGAGGTCGCCCGCGACTTCGGTCTGCCAGAGGCCCTTCTCGCCGCGCTCGAGCGGGATGACGCGCGCCGGCGTGGTCGCGTCGAGCGACGCGTAGAGGACGAGTTCCACCGCGTCGGACACCGGCGACCACGTCGAGAAGTGGGTGGCGCTTGGCGAGCAGAACGCGCCGATCCGAGCCTCGAGCGGCGCGAAGCGCTCCGACTCGAGGACGTTTCGCGCGAAGACGGTGACGGCGGGAATCTCGGCGAGTTCGCGCGTGGACGCGCCCTTCGGATCGAAGCGCAGCATGAGCTGCGCGATCGAGCCGGCGTCGACCTCGCGCTGAAGCTCGATCTCGAGCACGCGGTCTCCCTCGACCGACTTGACGCGGTAGGTGCGCTTCGGATCGCGGCGGTCGAAGACCTCGATCGCCTTGCGCTCGTTGCGCTCGAGCGGCCGCGACACCGCGAGCGTGATCGTGCGTTCATCGTCGAGGAACGCGCCCTCGACGCGCAGGCTCAGGTCGACCTTCGTCGGATCGGTCGAGATGGCCTCCTCTCCCGAGTTCACCCAGATCTCGGTCACGCCGCCCTTCTTCAAGCCGACGAAGCGGTCCTGATCGAAGTCCTTCTCGGCCCAGTTGCCGCGACGCACGATGAAGCCGGCGCGCGCGGGCGTCTTCGCGAACGGCACGATCGCGTAGCGGCCGAAGGCGTCCTTGCCCTCGAAGGCGGTCTCGAAGCCCTCGCCGCCCTCGGCCCAGGTCCAGAGGTTCCAGCCCTCGTAGTCGCCGGTGGGGCGGTGGTAGTGGACGACGAGGAGCGATTCCGCGCGCGCCCCGCCCGAGGTGAAGTCGGCCGGATTGAGCTTCTTCGCAAGCGACGGGAACGGGCCAGCCTGGGGGGCGCTGCCCGCGCCGAGCGCAACGATGGCCGCGAGGAGTGCGAACAGTGCGAGTCCGACGCCGTGGATGAGACGCATGACGCGAGTGTATCGCTCATGTCGAGCGGGGCTGCGCTACGATTGCGGCATGAGCGACGCACATGGTCCGGCGGGAGCGCATGCAACGTTCGGGAAGAGGCCGGCGGTTGTCGCCGCGCCGACGCTCGCCGAGATCGCGGCCAAGGTTGACGCGATCGCAGCAGCGGACGCTGCGTCCGCGGGTCCGCACTGGGGCGCCTTGCACAAGGCGCTGCTCAAGGCGAAGGTCGACCCGCACGCGATCCTGCGGCTCGTGACGGCGCGAGACGCCGGGCAGGCGGGCCTGATGCTCCGCTGGCTGCGCGGCGAGGAGGTCGAGGTGGCCGCCCCGGCCGTGCAGGAAGCGCCGAAGGTCGACCCCGAGGTCATGAAGGCCGCCATGAAGGCGTTCCGCAAGCGGCTGAAGTTCGCGCGGCTCGACGCCGAGAGCCGCCTTGGCGTTCGGCCCACGACCACCGGCAAGAAGGCCGAGATCGACGCGATCATCGCCCCAAGCGACTATCCCAGGTCCGTCTGGGAGGCGCTGGTCGCCGCCGGCCGCCTCCGACGCGAGGGCGGTGGCTTCTACGCGCTGGTCGAGGAAATCGACCCGGACGCCTAGATCCTCGCTGAGGGGTCGCTGGGCAGCTGCGGCCCCTCGAGCAGAGCCTTCGTTCCGTCCAAGTCGCTATCCTGCCTCTTCGTCTACAAACAGCCGAGGAGAATCCGGTGACTGTGACACGTGACCAAGTGCTTGAGGCGATCCGAGAGATCATCCGCACCGACTTGAAGTTCGCGGGCATGGAGATCAACGAGGATCTTGAGCTTGTCGGCGGGGGGCTCGGGCTCGATTCGCTTGACCTCCTGATGCTCGTCACGGGAATCGAGAAGCGCTTCGGTCACAAGATCCCGCAGAAGAAGCTGAACCGCGACACGATGGGCACGGTCGGTCGATTCGCTGACTTCGCCTTCGAGGAACTTTCTGCCGCCGGGCGATGAATGGGTTCATCGCCCAGCTTCCGCACCGACCGCCTTTCTCGTTCGTGAGCGAGGTGGTTTCCTTCGAGGCGGGCGTGCTGCATGCGGCATGGCTGGTGCGGGGCGATGAGGACTTCCTGCGCGGGCATTTCCCGGGAGATCCGATCGTTCCCGGGGTGCTGGTGCTCGAGGCGCTGGCGCAGGCCGCCGGAATCCATCTCCTCGCGCTCGAGGCCGCCATGCAGCAGGACGACGCGGAATCGGGTGGCGCCCGTGCGCCGCGCGCGGGCATGCTTGTTCAATCGGAGATCCGCTTCCGTCGTCCGGTGCGTCCGCCTGCGCGAATCGAGCTCTCCGCGCGGTCGGAAGGCGGGCTTGGCGCGCTCTACCGCTTCGCCGTCGAGGCACGCGAAGGAAACGCGCTGGTTGCGTCCGGTTCACTGGTGCTTGCGCTCGGCAGCTGAGCGCCGATTGCACGAGGTCAGACGCGTCCGGCCGCGTTGCGCAGCGCATGCATGGCGCCCGTGGCGGTTGCCCGCAGGCCTCCGGAGAGCGAGCCGAAGGTGGCGTCGACCGCGCGCACGACCGCGTCGCATTGCGCGGCGTCGATCGTCAGCGGTGGCGTGAACTTCAGCAGGTTCGTGTGGCTGTCGGTGACCTGACAGAGAACGCCATGGGTCTCGAGAAGCTCCATGGCGAACGACTGGCCGAAGGCGAGTTGCTCAAGCGAGCCGAGAAGGGGGAGCCGCGCGAGCATCTTCTCGGAGGCTGACTTCCGCAACGGGAATCCGAGGATGAGTCCGAGGCCGCGCACCTCGTCCGCCGCGCCGTGCCGCGCGATCGACTCGCGGAAGCCCGCGGCCATCCGCGCGCCGAGATCCCGCGCGCGCTCGGAGAGCCGCTCGCGATCGTGGATCTCGAGCGTCATGAGCGCCGCCGTCATCGCAAGGACTCCGCCCTGGAAGGTCGATGCGTGGACAAGCGCGCGCGCCATCGAGTCGAAGGTCTTCGACCAGACGTCGTCGCGCACGAGCGTCGCGCCGACGGGGACGTACCCGCCGGCGAGCGCCTTCGACAGGACGACCATGTCGGGCCGGCAGCCGCTGTCGTGCTCGAGCGCGAGGAACTTGCCGGTCCGACCGATGCCTGTCTGGACTTCATCGATCACGAACTGCGTTCCATGGCGCTGCGTGAGCCGCGAGGCCTCGGCAAGGTAGCCCGGCGCTGCCGCGAGACAGGTCTTGCCCTGCACGGGCTCGACGAGGAATGCGGCGAAACGCTTGGTCGACAGCGCGCGCTCGAGCGCGGCGAGGTCGTTGAACGGAATGCACTCCGAATCGCCGAGTTCGCCGAAGCCATCGCGGAGCTTCGGATTCCCGTTCGCGGCAAGCGATCCGAGCGTCAGTCCGTGGAAGGCGAGGTCGCAGTGCAGGACGGCGCTTCTGCCGGTCGCGCGCCTCGCGAGCTTCAGCGCGCACTCGATGGCCTCGGTGCCCGAGTTCGAGAAGAAGACGCGCGAAAGATCCCCGGGCACGCGCTCCGAGAGCCGGCGGGCGAGCAGCGCGGCAAGCGGGTTCCGCTCGAACTGCACCCAGTTTGGATGTCCGCTCTCGAGCGCGTCGGCGAGCGCCGCGATCATGTCGGGATGCGCGCGGCCGATGCCGTGCACCGCGTATCCCGCGATGCAGTCGATGTACTCGCGGCCGGCGGCGTCGACGAGGATCGCGCCATGCGCCGACCGCCATGCGCGGTCGAACCCCGTGAGCCGCAGCATGCGCGCGAACGCGGGGTTCCCGTGCTCGGTGTAGTTCGCATCGAGACCGCGGCGAGCCTCGTCGAGCAGGCGGGCGAAGTCATGTCGCGGCTCGGGCATTCACTTAGAATAGTCGAATGCGCCTCGTGGCCATCGTGCCGACCTACCGCAATCCATCGACCCTGCCCGACGTGGTCGGGAGCCTCGGGCGGAGCGGGATTCCCACCATCGTGATCGACGACGGCTCGGGCGACGGAACGGCGGAGTGGCTCGCGCAATGGGTGCAGGAGCCCGTTGCCGCGGGCGCCGGACAGATGCGATGGTGCGAGTGTCTTCCCGAGAATCGCGGGAAGGGTGCGGCGCTTGAGGTCGGATTATCGCTCGCGCGGAAGCTCGGCTTCGAGGCCGCGCTGACGGTGGACTCGGACGGACAGCACCTGAACCCGGATGCCCTCCGGATCGCGGGCCTTCGCGCGCCCGGGGTGCTGGTGGTGGGCGCGCGCCAAGAGCGCGTCGAGGGCTATCCGCCGCGGAGCCTGTTCGGAAGGCGGCTGTGGGCGCTCGGCGTGCGCTCGCTCACGGGTCTCGGGGTTTCCGATCCGATCTGCGGACTCCGGGTCTATCCGCTCGCGGCAACGGAGTCGGTGGCGGTGCGCGCCGGTCGGTACGCGTGGGAGGAGGAGTTCCTCGTGCGCGCCGCGTGGGCTGGCGTCGAGATTCGCGAGGAGACGATCACGACGGTGTACCAGCCGCCCGGAGTTCGCGTGACCCACTTCGTCGGCCGCGATTGGCTGGAGGGCTTCACGGCCTGGGCGCGGCTTGCGTTGCTGCGCGTGATGTGCGGCGTGCGTTGCGCGCGTCCGCGCGGCCCGCTTGTGCGGCGCGATCGTTCGTGGAGGCGCGTGCTCGGATGCGCGATCGCGGTGGCGACCGTCGTGGGCGCCGTGATTCCGCCCGTCGTCGCGATTCCGGTCGCGGCGTGGTTTGCGTGGCGGATGCACGCGCCGATTCTCGGTGCGGTCCTGGTGACGGCGCTCGCGGCGCTTGCCGCGTGGACCGGATTCCCGTGGCTGGCAGTGGCGGCGGCGCTTCCCCTCGGGTTCATCGGTGCGAGAGCGGCGCGACCCCTCTGTAGCAGCTGAAGACGCCCAGTTCGAGCAGGTGGCGCGTTCCCACGAAGCCGGAGCGCTCGAGCGCCTCGACGATGCGAGGCGGCCTGGCAGCGTCGCGCACGGTGTCGGCCCAATACTGCATCATCGGGAAAGTCGAGGGCTTGCCGCTGGCGACCACGCCGATCGCCGGGACGACCCAGCGCATGGCGACGTCGAACGACTCGCGCAGGCCGATGGTCTCGGGCCGCGTGACTTCGAAGATGACGATCTTGCCGCCGGGCCGCAGCACGCGGGCGGCCTCGCGGAAGGCAAGCATGAGATCCTCGATGTGGCGAAGCATGTAGCTCATCGAGACGGAGTCGAACGATGCATCGGGGAACGGAAGGTGTTCCGCACGGCCCTCGACGGTTTCGCGCACGCCGCGCCGCTTCGCGACATCCAGCATGCCCGTGCTCGGGTCGAGCGCCACCACGCGGCCCCCGGTGCCGACGATGTCCTGCGCGAGCCATGCACAGAGTCCGGTGCCGCTGCCGACATCGAGGTGATGCGAGCCGGGGCGCACGCCGGCGTTCAGCAGCATGCGTCGCCGGTACCAGCGGCCCGTCCGCAGGAAGGCGGCTCCGCTCGAGTTGTCGTAGCCACGCGCCGTCTCGTCGAACAGCTGCTTGGTGTAGCGCTCGCGCTCGCCGCGTGCCTCGAGACCTCGTGGCCTGCGCACCACGGGTGGAATCGGAGCGGGCGCGGATGCGGGCGGGTTCGAATCCTTCGACGGGTCGTCGCGAAGCAGCTTGCCGCTCGCGGTCTTTGGGAGGCAGTCCACGATGATGAGGCTCCTGGGGGATGCATGCTGCGCGATGTGCGGAGAGAGGTGCTCACGGATCTGATCGAGCGTCGGCGCGCTGGCGCCGGAGCGCAGTTCCATCTTCACGCCGACCCGGTGGAGGGCCTGTCCTGCCGCGATCGGATGGACCAACGCGCGTTGGACGGCGGGGTGCCGCTCGAGCACTTCCTCGATCTCGAGCGGATTGACCTTGAGTCCGCCCACGTCGAAGACAAGTTTCGATCGGCCGACGATGCAGTACCCGCCGTCGCCGATCCGCTTCCCAAGGTCGCCGGTGTGGAACCAGCCATCGGACGTGATCGGACGGACCGCGCCATGCCCGTCGAGGCTTCCAAGAGGGAGATTGTCGCCGCCGACGAGGATCTCGCCATCGGCACCGGCCGGGCATTGCGGCGTGGGAGCGAGCCGGATCTCGACGCCCGCGACGGGCCGGCCGCCGTGTCCGCGGTCGAGCCAGATCGTGCCGACCTCGCTCGCGCCGTAGAGGTCGACGATGCGGCCCACGCGCGCCTCGAACGCCTCGCGCACGGCTTGCGGGAGCAGGCTGCCCGCCGAGACCGCGAGCCGCAGGCGGGGAGCGGCGGGCGCCGCCTCGGCGATCGCCGCGGCCGCCACCGGGATGGTGGGAAGCACCGTCGCGCCGCTCTCGAGCGCGGCGCTCGCGCGCTCGACGTTGAACGACTTGAGCGCGCGCACCGACGCCCCCGCGAGCATCGGCGCAAGCAATGCGTGTTCGAATCCGTACGCGTGCGACATCGGGAGGAACGACGCGACGAGATCTCCGCGCATGCAGAGCTCCTCGGCGACGAGCGTGCGCGCGATCGCGTCGACCGTCGTGCTCGCGCGGACGACGAAGCGCGACTGCCCCGTGGTGCCCGACGAGAGGAGCGTGACGCCGGCCGACGGCTGCACCGCCGCTGCGGAGGCGCGCACGAGCCTCAGTTCGCGCAGCGACGCGTGGTCGATCCGGAGATGGTCCGCGCCAAGATGCGCCGCAAGCCGCGACTCGACGATGCCGGGCGTGGGGCAGGGGAGAAGGACGACCATGCGGCCGCTGCCCGTCGCAGCGAGACAGGCGACCCAGAAGTCGCGCCCCGACGGAAGCGAGATGGCCACCTTCGAATCGACCGAGGTGCGCGCGACGATCGCCGCGCGCAGCGAGGCCGCGTCGCCCGCCAGTTCGGACCAGGAGCTCCACGCGCCGTCCTCGTCCGAAATGGCCCCGACGCTCGGTCGCTCGAGCGCGTGTCGTTCGATCGCCTCGAGCAGGAGGTTCATGTCGTCAGCGCCATCGTTGCATCGACGTGGGGCGAGGTGGCCACGACGGGCGAGGGCGCCGTCACGGCGGGCGAGCTCATCGTCACCCGGAAGGGACGGATCCTGTTGGTGAAGGGCCTGACGCGCTGCAGGGCGCAGAGTCCGCGCAGCGTCTGGCAGCGCAGCGCCACGCCGAAGGGGATCTCGTCGATCTCGCCGGCAAGCATGGTGATGAACGCGCGCTCGAGCGACTTGGTGCGATGCGGCGAGAACAGGAGATCGCGGAAGCCCGGGTCGTAGAAGCCTTCGACCAGACTGAACGCGCGGTTGGTGATGCGCGTCATCCACGCGTTGTGCCGCGCGATCTCGACGGTCGGGGGTGCGCCGCGCGAGAGCCGGATGACGCCGTTCGCAGCCTGTTCGGCGCCGAGAAGGCCGAGCGTGAGGCCGGTCGACCAGACCGGGTCGAGGAACGCGGCCGCGTCGCCGATGAGGAAGTGCCCGTTGCCCGCGAAGGGATCGCAGCGGTAGGTGAAGTCGGAGATCACGCGGTTCTTGTCCGGTCCCACCGCGTTGGCCATGCGTTCCTTGAGGAGCGGCGTGCGCTCGATCGCCCAGCGGAGGCGGTCGTTCGGCGGAACGTCGAGGTTTCGGTGCAGGCTTTCCCGGGCCACGAATCCGATGCTCGTGCGCGTTGCATCGAGCGGGATCATCCAGAACCAGCCCTCGTCGGCGACGGTGAGCGCGAAGCAGTTCTGCCCCCGGCCACTTGGCCGGACGACGCCTTCGAAATGCTCGAAGTAGGCGACGTTGCGAAGGAACGAGTGAAAGCGGCGCTGGCCCAGCGTGCGACCGAGGGTCGTCGCCTGGCCGCTCGCGTCGATCAGCCAGCGCGAGTGGAAGTCGCCTTGCTCCGTCTCCACCGTGACGTGCCCGTTGTCGAGCCGCGAGACGTCGCGGATGGCGCAGGAGGTGATGACCTCGGCGCCCGCCTCGCGCGCGGACTCCATCATCATCTTGTCGAGATGGATGCGCGCCATGTTGAACGTCTCCTTGTCGCCGTCGCCGAAGACGTCGCGGAAGAAGAAGTACTGCGGGCCGTAGCGCGAGTCGCCCAGCGAGATCTCGACGCCGACCTTCCGCGCATGCGGCAGGGCCAGGCACTTGTCGAGCACGCCGAGCCTTCGGAACGCCCGCTTCGTGCGGGGGAGGAAGCTCTCGCCGATCCGGAAGCGGGGGAACTCGCCGCGGTCGAGGACGAGCACGTCCAGGCCCGCGCGGGCCATCTCGATGGCTGCGGCGCTTCCGGCAGGGCCGGCGCCGATCACGATGCAATCACGCATGCGGCTTGGCAACATTGCAGACTCCCTCGATCTCGACCAGAAGTTCGCGGCGGCAGAGCGGTGCGTGCAACACCCGCTCGAGGCCGTCGCCGAACGCCTCGGTTGCGAGTGCTTGGATCCTGTCGAGGTGCGCGGCGTCGCGCACGTAGATCTGAACCGAACGCCAGCGGCCGTCGCCGCCACCGGCGTCGGAAAGGCTCGCGAGGTTCGCGAGCGTCTCCTCGAACTGCGCATCGATGTCCTCGAGATGCAGCGACTCCTCGCCCACGACCGACGCGGTTCCCGAGGCGAGCAGCAGCGCGGGCGTCCGCGTGGCACGCACGAAGGTCGGAGGGGTCGGGCCGAAGCGCCGCGAGTAGTTCCACGCGGGGCGCTGGCGGGGGTTCTCGACAGGGGAGAAAGGCTGGTCGGTCGCAAGCACGTGGACGACGAGATCGGTGCCTGCGTGACCGACGCACGTTCCGGCTGGAACCACCTTCACCACGCCGCCCAGCGCGCGATAGGCCTCCGAGCGGCCGGCGTTGAAGCGCATGTAGCGCTCGAACTCGTCGCCATCATGGTCGGTTGGACGCGGGAGGAACGCCCAGACCCGGCATGGGGCCGCGTCGAGCTGCTCGAGCGCGACACGGAACGCGTCCCGGCTGAGGGCGGTGATGTCGGAGCCACGGGCGGCGTCGATGGGCCGGCGGGCCGACGCGGTGCGCGCGCCGGTGGCGGCAAGCGAAGACACCCACGACGGGAGATCGTCGAGGATCTCGCCTGTCGCGGACCAATTCACCGCCGGAGCCATCGGTTGCCGGGGAGTCTCCGAAAGAGAGGACGTCATTCGGGGCAGAAGTCTACCAAAGGAGTCGCGCCGCTCAAACCATTTCACATCGCCTTCTGCGCACTGAATCATTGGATTTCCGCCTGCCACCGCGCCCCGTGGGGGTCGGAGGCGGCCACCAGCCAGCCATCGGCGCCGGGATCCGGGCGAGCCCCTCGCGACAGGAGCGCCGCGATCGGCGTTGCGGCCCCGAGTTCGGCGCTTGGGCCGACGGGCGTGGCGGACGGCGGCGCGTACAGGGTGTCGAGCGGCGAGCGCGAGGTGACGACCGTGCGCGGACGCGCGCCCTCGGCGGCTCGCGGAAGGTTCGGCGCGAGGAGTGCGTCCCACTCCTCGTGCGATCGGCTGGCCTCGATCGAGGACGTCGCGCCACGCACCGCCCCGATCACGGCTCCGATCACGGCTCCGGGGCCTGCCGCCGGCCGCGTGGCCGTGCGGCTTCCGGATTCGCGCTCGACGAGGACGGCGATGGCGGCGGAGTTCTGCTCGACGGTGGTCCCGGCGCATCGCTCGAGCACGCGCCGGACGATCGGGTGGGCCTCCTCGGAGGCGACCACGATCGCGCGATCCCACTCGCCGGTCGCGATCCGTGCCTGCGCGAGCAGCAACGCCTCGAATCCGGCCGTGCGGCGGCCGATCACGCTGATCGTGGGTGCGCGGATGCCGAAGGCAAGCGAGCACTGCGCGCTGCCGATGTTCGGCACGCTTTCGGCGAAGAGCATGGGGTTCGCAAGGTCGATGCCCGAGCGGATGAGATCGCGGTAGTAGCGCTCGGTGAAGTCGGCGGCGCCGCACCAGTTGGCCGCGATGAGCGGGATCTCCTTCACGTCGTCGGCCGAGATCGAGGCAGATTCGATGAGGTCGCGGACCGCGCCGATCATGAGGCGCGGGAGAAGCGCAAGCCGGCGGGCGCGCGCGCGATCGACCAATGGCGCGAGGATCGCCTCGTCGAACGCCGGCCACGCCTCGGGCGATCCCTCGTCGGCCACGAGTCGATCGATGCCCCGGCCAAGCGGCGACACGGCGCCGACGGCGGTGATCGCAAGGGACGCTCCCTTCGGCGCGGACGGCCGTCGCGGCGCGTCGTCCTGAGCCGCGCGCCGCTGCGACGCGAGGCCGACGGGATCCGGCCGCCGGATCCGGGTCGCGGCGTTCGCGCCTCCGAAGCCGGCGGAGAGCGCGACGATGTCTCGGGGAGTCGCGCGGATCGGGTCGCCCTCGATCAGCGCGAGTTGCGCGAACTGCTCGCGGTCGCGGCCACGACCGGCCGAGGAGGGCGTGAAGCCGGACTCCGCGCAGCCGATCACGGCGGCAAGCTCGAGCGCGCCAGCGGCGCCAAGCGGGTGGCCGAAGCGGCTCTTCAAGGCGACCACCGGAACCTCGGGCATGCGCGCGCCGAATGTCTGCCGGTAGGCGAGGTATTCCGCGGCGTCGTTTCCAGGGGTGCCTGTGGCGTGCGCCACGAGGAGTTCGGGCAGTTCCGCGATCGATCCGTCCGACTCGG
>Ga0068872_10002413_pt1 | contig 14655 bp, 17 predicted proteins | sample NOAtaG_7_FD_66441 | JGI IMG/M metagenome (GOLD analysis project Ga0068872, IMG submission 66441) | Freshwater lake microbial communities from Lake Erie, under a cyanobacterial bloom - NOAA_Erie_Diel1S_2200h metaG | ecosystem: Environmental > Aquatic > Freshwater > Lake | place: USA: Ohio, Lake...
CCTGTGGTTAATCCGAACATAGTTTAATTTTTTTTGTAATGTTACTTCATATCTAAACACCCAATGTTAAGTTAATGTTAAGTTACAAATGCGCTATTAAATGACTGAAAATCAATTATATGTGATTTAATCTTGGTCATTAACCTCATGATAATTGTGTGGTATAATTAGACCTTATGGATCTTGATAGATAACAATTACTTAACATATGCTTTACTCAATGTTTACAAACTAACAATTCCTTTGCAGCGAGAACAAATTGCTTAACCTAATAACGCTATATAATTTACTTTAAAACAATTTATTAACCTAAAACAAACAAGAACAGAAATATAACCACCTATGAATACAAAGATCGCTACCCTTATTGCCGCCCTGGCTTTTTCAATAAATGTAATGGCCCAGGATACTCTTGTGAAAAAGTTAGAGTTGCCCAAAGAAGAAAAAAAATCTAATTGGTATGATAAAATCTCTATTAGGGGTTACATGCAAGTTCGTTACAACCGTTTACTTGAAACTAACCCTAAGTTGGTTAGTGAACAGGGAGATAGATCAATTGGCGATAAACAAGGTTTTTTTATTCGCCGTATGCGTATCATTTTTTTCGGACAGATCCATGAACATGTTTATTTTTATATACAACCCGATTTTGCATCATCGGCCTCTTCAACAAGCTTACATTTTGGCCAACTGAGAGATGCTTACTTTGACGTATCTATTGATAAGAAGCGAGAGTTTCGTTTTAGGATAGGTCAAAGTAAGATTCCTTTTGGATTCGAGAACATGCAGTCGAGTCAGAATCGTTTACCCTTAGATCGTAACGACGCATTTAATAGTGCCGTTTCAAACGAACGCGATCACGGAGTTATCTTTTACTATGCGCCAAAAAAGATTAGAGAATTGTTTAGTTCTTTAGTAAACGATGGTTATAAAGGCTCGGGAGATTATGGAGTTTTTGGTTTTGGAGTTTATAATGGTCAAACTGCTAACAAGCCTGAACTTAATAATAATAGGCATTGGGTAACTCGTTTGGCCTATCCTTTCAAAATTGGAAATCAGATCATCGAACCAAGCGTTCAAGCACATGGCGGTTTTTATACATTGGCAAATGATCAAATTTCGGCTGCCAGTGGAACAAGAAGCGCTACGAAAGTTACTCCATCAAGGGATTATACCGATAACAGGTATGGCGCAACGTTTGTACTATACCCTAAACCGTTCGGTATTTTTGCAGAATATAATATTGGTACAGGACCGGAATACGATGCTTCAAAGGATTCTGTACTCAATAAGGATCTAAAGGGTGGGTATGTAACTTTGTGTTATATGTTTAATGTAAAAAAACAAATTTTTATTCCATTCGTGAGAGCACAAACTTATCAAGGAGGAAAAAAACACGAATTAGACGCTCGCTCTTATAAGGTTAATGATATTGAAATTGGTGTTGAATGGCAGCCCTGGAAGAATTTTGAACTTGTTGCTGAGTGGATGTATTCCGATCGCACAACTTCCGATCGCACAAAGGAAAATAATTACCAGTTCGGATCACTCGTGAGATTACAAGCGCAGATGAATTTCTAAACGCGTATCTTTCTAAAATGAGGCATCTAAGTCTGAATCGCTTGATAGTTAAGCGATTCAGGGTGTAAAGCTATATTCTAAAATCATTCCTATCTTTGTAGTTATATTATACTATGAGTAAGAAAATTGTAAAAGTAGGGAACATCGATTGCGGCGCAAAAGAGCTGTTCTTAATTTCAGGACCTTGTGTTATTGAGGATGAAATGATAATGATGAAGACCGCCGAAAAATTAAAGGAAGTAAGCGAGCGCTTAAAAATAAAGATCATTTATAAATCATCTTTCACCAAGGATAATCGCAGTAGTTTAAAATACTATGATGGTCCGGGTTTAGCAAAAGGTGTTAAGATCTTAGCCAAAGTAAAAGAGCAGTTTGGTTTTCCGGTACTTACCGATATTCACTCGCACGATCAAGCGGCTCCGGCTGCCGAAGTGTGTGATGTGTTACAAATTCCCGCTTACTTATGTATGCAGAGTTCCTTATTAGTGGCTGCAGCAAAAACAGGAAAGGTTGTAAATATTAAACACGGGCAATTTTTAGCGCCCGATAATATGAAACATCCTGTTCAAAAGTGTATTGATAGTGGTAACAGAAATATTATTTTAACTGAGCGCGGTTATACCTTTGGGTACAATGACCTCATACTTGACCCACGAAGTTTTTACCACATGAATTTATTGGGATATCCTGTAGTGCACGATATAACACATTGCGTTCGTAAGTATGGAATTCCAAGTAGCGATGCCAAAGGTGGAGCACGTGAATTCTTACCTGTATTATCAAGAGCAGGTGTAGCAAGCGGTGTAGATGGCGTTTTTATTGAAACTCATCCTGAACCTGAAAAAGCATTATGCGATGCTGCTTCTCAATTGTGCGTAACTGATCTGGTGGAATTTATGAAACCGATCATAGAGATACATAACTTAGTAAATAAATATATTTAATAAATAACCATATGAAAAAGTCAATCTTAATTTTATTAGCAATGATAGCTTACATAGGAGCATCATCACAAAGTTTATACATTAAAGGAAGTAAAAAAGGCGAGATAGAGAATGATGGTGATGTTTATATTGGCGGTAGCAAAAAGGGCCAAATAGAGAGCGATGGAGATGTATACGTTGGCGGTAGCAAAAAAGGACAGATTGAAAATGATGGTGATGTTTACATGAACGGAAGTAAAGTTGGGCAGATAGAAAGTGATGGCGACGTTTATAAGAACGGCAGCAAAATAGGACAAATAGAGAACGACGGTGATATTTATAGGAACGGCAGTAAAATTGGCGAGTGTCCTAATGTAAGAAGAGAGTGGGTTGCCGCTGTTGTGTTCTTCTTTTTTATAGAAGATCTAGCATACTAGACAGTTTTTTTGTTGCGCTGATATTAGCTTATATAACTAATTCGAATACATTTCTTGATAAAGCTTGATGGAATGTGTTATCATTTGTTCGAGCACTTTTAGATCAATATCTGCAAGTTTATTAATATACAAATATCCGCCACCGGCTTTTGCCTTGCCTAATTTTTTAAATAAGGCAGGCTGTTGAGAGGCAAATACGTATAGGGTGATGTTGGTTTTTCTTGGCGCAAATCCGGTTGAATACCAATCACCTTCTTGTTTACTTCTTTTGGATCTATAATGAAAAGTGCCAAAGCCAATGGTTCCATTGCTCCAGAGTTTTGGTTTGTGCCCGCTCACTTTTTTCATGAGCTTTAAAAGTTCTTTGCAATCTTTTTTCTTTTGGTCATCATCAATGGCGTTAATAAAATCAGTAACGCTCTCGTTGGTTTCTTTTGTTTTAATTGCCATGCTTGTAATTTTTAATTATCCTTTCATGGGTGGCCAATTCCCTTTTGCATCTTTTTTAGTGTAGCCTTCGTATTTAACGCTGCCGTCTTTATTGTATTCGATCATGTACCAACTCCAGGGCTGTCCATCGGCATGTTTTGTGTAATCAAAAAAGGTGTGAAGTTCTCCGGTTTCAAAATATTCCTTATAGGAAACATAAACCCCCTCTTGAAAAACATGCCAATACATCAATCTTCCTTTGGGGTCGTGCCAACGGTAATCTCCGTCTAAAATTTTAATGCCCTTTTGTGCAGCAGTATCAACTTTAGTTCTCATTTTCCAGAGTTTATGCTTTCCGCCCGAGCCTATTGGTTGAACATTTAGGCCTGCATCATAAAAGGTATAGCAATAATAAACGGCATTAGTTGAATCTATTAATACATTCCAAAATTTATCTAGATGTTGAACCCATTTCCCATGCTTTTTTCCTTTTGCATCTAATTTATTTACTTGAGCGTTCGAAAAAATAACGCAGATCAACAATAGAAAAAGAAAGCACTTTTTCATTTTGATGGATTCTTGGATGTAAATCCTCTAGGAATAGCATAACCTTGCAACGTTATTTTACCTTGTTTGTCGAACACCATCATGTACCACGACCAGGGATATCCTTTGGCACGCCGCGTATAATCAAATAATTTTACCAACTCACCTGAAGTATAATATTCTTTATAATACATGTAAACTCCATTTTTTAGAATGTGTATGTATCTGAGATTTCCTCTTGAGTCATACCAATGGTATTCGCCATCTAGGATCTTAATACCTTTTTGCGTACTTGTGTCAATACTTGAAACCATTCTGTAACCACCTCTTCCCATTTGATGTTGATTTTCGCCATGATCGTAAAAGGTATAGCGGTAATAAACTGCTTTTGATGAATCATCAAGCACCTTCCAGTATTTATCTAGATAAACTTTCCACTTTCCATGTTTCTTTCCTTTCTCATCAAATTTATTTAGCTCTTGCGCAATTCCTGCTGTTGTGAGTGCAAACAAGAAGAATAGTATTAGGCTTCGTTTTTTCATATCTTAATTATTAGCGTCGGTTCTGTAATGTTCTTCTTGATGGCCGTTTGGCATTTTAAATACTACAGCACTATCATTGATATGATATTCATTCTTGCTCAAGGTTGAGCGAAGTACAGTTTCTGATATAGCTTCTAATTTATCAGTGCTAACACTGCCGTCATTCAAATAACGAATGAGCGTGGCTTTCTTTTTATCGTTATTGGTATAAACTATCAATGTATGGCTTTCAGGATCTAACTCTACATAAGTTGCAATGATCAAAGCTGTATTAATGGAATCGGGAAGAACAAATGCTTTTGTAACGCTATCTACAGATTGAAATCCTACTTCGCCTAAAGGTTGTTCGGGTGTTGTTGTTTCAACAGGTTTTTCGTTGCTGCAGCTAACTAAGGCTATGCTGAGAATAAGAACTAATTTTTTCATGTGGTTTATTTTATAAGGTCATGGGAATATTCATTCGTTGGGGTACTTTTTGTTCGTTCATTAAAGCAGGGTTAAAGCGCTTGAGTTTTTTGCACATATGAATTACTGCGCTGTCAACATCGGCTCTCACGCCTTCAATGATCTTTGGTGATATTACTTTTCCGAGTGTATCAACTGTAAATTCAAGAAGGATCTTTCCGTGTACATTGTCTTGCTTTGCTTTTTTTGGTAATACATAATTCGCACTAATATCTTTATATAATCCACTTAAGCCACCCGGATAAATTATGCTTCTGCTCACATATGTTTTACCGTCATTGCCTACAAGGGTATCAATTTTACCATCTTGTGATCGGCAAATCATCACTGCGAAAAAGAAGATTATTAGTAAGAGCTTATGTAGAGAAGATGGAAGTGTCATATACCAAATTTAAGAAACTGACCGCTTTAATCAAAAACAGAATGAGAAGGAAAAGGGATCAATGTATGCGCTTCCCTTTAACATCTTGTCCGGATACATTTCCGTTTGTTTCGATGGTAAATAAGAACGCCAGTGAATCGGTACTTGCAAATGAACCATTTAATCCTGATGTAGATGAAAGTTGTAAAATGAAAGGATAATCAAATTTACCAATGGAACTTACGCTTGGTTTAAAATAACCCCCATACACTGAATCGTTATTGCAAGTGCAGATATTGTTACCATCTTTATAGCGAATGATCACTTTATCATTGGATTGTTTATCAATGGCTACATATCCATTATAAGTACTAACGGGGTAAAAAGTAGTGTCGCCAACTGCATAAAACCATTCAAATTGTGTGAACTTGAATTTGCCGCAATATTTTAAACGGTAATCAATTTGATTTTTGATGGAAACGCCCTTTGAAACATTGCCTTTATCATCAATGGTTTTTACTTTAAAATTGTACACGTTCAAAGCGGGGTTCTCTAATGAGAAATATTGATTACCCTTTGGAATTTTGTAAGAATTATTGTCCCATACAACTTCCACTTCTTTAAAGTCTTTATCAGTAGGATCGGTCCAATGTAGCTCTAGAAGGGTAGAGGTACTGCTTGCTGTTAGTTCGCTAACTTCATATGGAGCAATTCTTTCAAGCTCTCCAACAATAGGTTCGTTTTGTTTTTTAGCACATGCAAAAACAATTAAAGCAATAAGTATAGAAATAACCTTTCTCAATGTGTTAAAGGTATGAAAATTGTGTTTAACAACCATGCTGGCAATATTGTTAAATCTTACAAATATTGGGCAAAAAAGGGCTTTATTTATCCCTAAACTCTCTGTCGGCCTCGTCGAACAAACGCTTTAAAATGTTGCCCATGTTGGTTTCGTAGTTATCGTTAAGGTATTCTTCGTCGCAATTTTCGGTAATGATGTGATAGTGATCAATTTTTTTAGTGAGCGTAACGGCGCCGATGTAAAAAGTGATATCCGTAAATTTTGAATGCATGGGCGCATTGTTCTTTTTATAATGCGCTACGCCATCCATATCTCTAAACACACATTTTACGGGCTTTATTTCTGAGTCTTTAAGTATTTTAATACTATCACGAACCGATGTAATAAAAATGGTGCTGTCTATCTTTTTTTCATCATAGTCCTTACAATTGTCAAATGATTGCTTAAAGCTTTCGCCATTTTTTACCCAAAATATCATTTGTGAGGCTGTTAAAAAACAATCTTTTCCTTTTTTGGTTTCCATGGTCATGCCCGACGAATAGCGGTATACGCTTACAATGGTATCAACCTTGCTTTTTTTGAGCTTACCTATTTTTTTAGCAGCGCTTTCAAGGCCTTGTGCATAAATATTTATGCCCGTAAAAGCTAATATAAAAAGGAGTAAAAGTTTTTTCATCGAGAGGTATAATGCATGCTTTAGATAAAGATACAACATTGAAAGCTAGGAGGCAAGTTGAATGCGTTTTGAACGGTGTTGCCTTTTTTCTGTAAAGTTATTTCGCGGGCAGTTCTCTTAAGACCGTATCTAATTTTACACCACTAAAGAAATAGAGATTGCCTTTGTTAGCACTACTTTTGGCATTAGTAGCTTCTCCGGTAAGCTCGTTTATAAAATAACGACTATAAATATGTCTTTTAGTTTCTTTGTAAAAATCGCTATCAATTGAATATAATATGCTAGCCGGATACTGGTCGGTTGTTTCGCTAAGGTTACAGTAACCATTCATCACTAAAAAAAGTGAGTAATTGTTATCTTTGGCATATTGCACATAATTCATCATTGGTTTGCAATACGTAGAAGTGCATCCGTTCTTAAACACATAAACTAACGAGCGGTTATGGTTCTTTAACTCTTCTCTTAATTGTTGCCCGTTGATCTTGTAAATAACATCAAGCTTGGTATCCTTAAAATTATTCAATGGCACAATTTTCTGTTTCTGTTGTTCATTCAATGTATTAAAGTCATTGGTTAGACCACTTATTTTACATGAACCAAAAACACTTACGAAGAGGATGCTTATGAATATGTATCTCATTTTTATCATTTATACGATGTTGTCCATGTTAAATATTCCTGTTTTACCTTTCACAAATTCTGCGGCAATTACGCTGCCCAAGGCAAATCCCTGGCGGTTGTGAGCTTTATGCATAATTTCAATATCATCGATGGGCGAGTGGTATTTTATGATATGGGTGCCCGGAACTTCGCCTTCGCGTTTATCTTCAATAAATAAAGTGTCGGCTGCTTTGCTTTCAATACTCCATTTAGTTTTGCGATCAATATTTTTTAGTACTTGTTCGGCCAAGGTAATAGCGGTGCCGCTAGGCTTGTCTAGTTTATGAATGTGATGGATCTCTTCCATGCTAACTTCATAATCAGGATACTTATTCATAAGATCAGCCAAGTATTTATTTACTTTAAAAAATAAATTTACACCTAAGCTATAGTTGGTGGCATAAAATAAAGTTTTGTTACCTTTTAAGGCTTCATCTTTTATTTGGTCAAAATTTTCGTACCAACCTGTGGTGCCAACAACAATTGGCAGATCGGCAGCAAAACATTTTTTAATATTATCTAAAACAGTATGTGGTGTTGTAAATTCAATGGCAACGTCAGCTTTTTTAAGATCAGCCGAAGTGATAGAATCTTTATTATCCATATCAACTTTTAAAACAATGGTATGGTTTCTTTGTATGGCAATTTTTTCGATCTCTTTGCCCATTTTACCGTAACCGATCAATGCAATGTTCATATACTTATTCTGTTTCTATTTAAAGGTTAATTTTAAGCTCAATCCTGCGCCTAACGCGGTCCCTGCAAATACCGGCCTCGCGTGTAAATGTAAACTTAGATCATCACTCACATCAAATGTTTTTAAATGCGCATCAACGTTAGCGTCGATGATCTGTATGGCATATACAGCAATAATACCAAAACCAAATAGGTCGCGACGTTTACGAAATAATAGTTTTTGAGATTGCAGTTGATCTGTATTATAACCTGTTGTTGAAATGACGCTGCTATCGCCGGCTACTAGTTTTTTTAAATTACTTCGGTAATAGGTGTATTGATCTTGGTTCTTTAAGAAATAGTAACCCAAGCCTCCCAGCGCTCCCCAAACAATAGGCGCTTTCCAATACTTACGATTGTAAATTTGTCCTGCTCCCGGAACGATGGCACTTAAGATGGCTGCTCGGCGTGGACCTTTTTCTTTCGGTATTTTTTTTTCTGCTATAGTATCTTTCACTACCACGCTATCTTGAGTAGTTTGAGAAATACCTGTTAGAGCAAACAGGCAAATGAGTATGATGCAGAAATTTTTCAAGCTTAGGCTATGTCTTTTACAAGTTTATTGCCATCGGGGTTATCCCAGGCACTTTGCAGCTGAGCCATTATCCTGTTAACGCTACGAAGCTCTTCGCTGTCTTCAATTGGCAAACTATTTAAGCCTTTTTCGTCAACAATATTTAAAATATTTCTCACCGTAAGTTGACTTTCAGTTAATCCCGGTTGGTAGGTGCTTTCATGTTCTTTATCCCCTTTTAGTTCAACTATCACTCCTGTTTCTATGAATTCATTTATAACATTACGTACCAATCGTAAAGGAAGATCGAGTTGATCGGCAATTTGTTTGGCGTTATAGGCTGGTTTTTTTTCAAAGAAGCCTTTGCAAATGATATTTGCAATAAGTAGTGAAATTGCTTTACGATAGCGAGCACTTAATTTACTGATATCGTTCTGTAATTCGTAGTGATCCACATTTTGATTGGCAAAAGATAATTCTGCACCAAACAATAAAATATACCAACTGTATTGCAACCAAATTAAAAACAATGGAAGCGCGGCAAAACCTCCGTAAATGGCATTCATACTATTAGCGCCCACTTGAAATTTAATATAGGCCCATTCTAATATTTGAAAAAGTACCATGGCAATAAAACCTGCAATGAATGCCGATTTAAATTGCACTTTGGTATTTGGCATTATTAAATAAAGCAATCCAAATGTACTTCCTGCCAAGGCCCAAGCAAGGATCTTTAAAAGTACGGTAGAGAAGCTTGATAAAAACTCAAAATGCCCTAGGCCTGTTTGTAAGGCAACCGTTAATGCGCCTGACGCAGATAAGAAAATAGGCGTGATGATGATAATGGCTAAGTAATCGGTTATTTTACGAACCACTGATCTACCACGTTTAATTTCCCAAATGTGATTAAAATTACTTTCTATACCCATTAATAATTTCATCACACTCCATAGTAATAGTAAAATACCTACAATTGCTATCAATCCGCCTTTTGTGCTGGCCAACATGGCACCTGCAAATTCAAAGGCGCGTTTTAATATGTCAGTGTACTCGGCATAATCGTGTATGAGTTTGTCTTGAAGATCTTTTTCGTAGCCAAAACCTTTGGTAATAGCAAAAAGTAAAGCTAGAATTGGTACTATAGAAAAAAGGGTGTAAAATGTAAGTGCTGTTGCTTTGGTAAGACAATCATCTTCATTAAAACCTTTTACAGCCAGTGTAAAGATGCGTAGTTGTTTTAAGAAAAATCCTTGGCGTTTGTTTACCTTATCTAAACGCACTTGCCACATTTTCTCAGACATAAATGTGATTACGTTCTTAAATATGGTAGCTAAATTTGCCATTGCTTACAAAATTATGATTTAAAGGCAATTGGGCAATGGATTTAGGAATTATTTAGAAGAAAGTATGTATTTGACCCACACTCCCTGTCTTGGTGCCTCCGTGAAAAAAAAGAATGCTGTTAGTTTGGGATGAGCTTATTCAAAATTGAAAAGATACTGAAGTGTGGCGCTTCTTTTGTATCATCGTTCTCAACCATTGTATTTGTAACTTCAGTAGAAGTTGCATTGGTAACGTTATTAGAGAGCGATCCGTTATTTGAAAGGAAATAAAATAGTGTACCCAAAGTAAGCAGCATAGTAGAGCCTACTACTAAAAGTCCGATGATGATTTTATTTTTTGTACGGATGAACACAGAGCAAAATTAAGTAAAATTGAGATTCAAAATGCTAAAAAACGCTAAGAAAATGATGTAAAATTGGGGTTTTAGAGCGACGAATCCAACTATCACTGTTTATGGCCATTGATAAAGGGCTATAAACTAACGAAAAAGACCGCTAAAGTAACTTTTCGAGTTTCTTTAACTCTTCCAGTTTCTCCATATAACCCAATTTCTCATACGAATAGATCAAATTGTTTATACAGCGTTTCACTATTTCTGTATTACTGCAAGGAAGATAGTATTTGTTGTCTGGCTCAAGGTTGAGCTGTTTCAAAAATTGATCGATGTCTTTTTGACTAAATATCAAACCCTTGCTAAATGGATTGATGTAAAATAAAATGTTGTTCGATAATGTTTTGTTGTTCACATCTATCAAATTGGCATAATCATTTACATAAGCTAACACAAAATGTTGCGGTAAATTAATGCCATAAACCGGTATGTTCAATTCCTTACAAATGATAGCGTAGATAACGCTCAACATTAGAGGATTTCCCTTTTTACTTTCTAAAACATTATTGATAAATGAATTTTGTGGCGCATGGTAATTCGTGATATTGCCACCAAAATTATGTACTTCAAACAAAATATGATTAACGATCTTTACTTTTTCTAAGGCAGTAAGGTCATCATGAAGTTCTAACCATACATCCTGCTTTATTTGTTGGATCTGTTTTTGAATTTTAGCTTCATCAAGATCTGCATATTGATAACGCGCTAATAATAGCACGCCTTTTAATAGATCATCGTTATCATTCACACTCCAATCCTTAAGTGCTTTTTGTAGTGCTTCAAACTGAATGCTGTGAATGATGATCTCAATGCGTTTTTGCATCAAAGCTTCAAAACTATTTTCCCAAGCGGTTTCTAGATGAGGAATGGCAGGTGGACCAAGAATAATGAAACGATTACGAACCTCAGAGTATACTGCTTCATCCGGGTCGTCCAGAAGTGTGATCAAAGCAATAACTTCTTTCAAACTCATTTCCTTGTTTTTTTTAGGGGCCATTGTTTTACAAATGTATTATGTATGCAGGCCTTAAATGGTTAAGGAAGTTTTAATTCTTAACAAAAAACGTGTTAAACCCTATCAACAATATGATGCTCATAAACGTGTTAATAACCATGCTGGCCATCAATGTTTTAAGCCGTGTTAATTCAACTCAATTTGGGTGCAAAAAATCAAGTAATTTTTGCGCATTGATTTGATTATTAAACGGTTGAGTTATCTCTTTTCGGGCATTAATGAGGGCTTCAGAGAAGGCTATATTGCGTAATTCTTCGATTTTTAAGATCATCTCTTTTGCAGTGTTGGCAACGTTAATGGAGCTATTAACAATTACTCCACTTCCTTCGATCATGTGTTTATTGCAAATAATATGGCGGCCGGAGAATAGCACATTAAGCAATTTTAATTTTAGTCCTGTAGCTTGTGCGGTATGTAAAACATGAATGTGCGCATTACTTATAAGTTCGTCCATTTTAGCCTGACTGGCATTTGCAATAAGATCAATATGGTCAAATTTTTCAATTTCTTTTTCAAGCGCTTCATTCGGATTCAATCCTGCTATAACTACGCGAGAGGAGATCTTTGAAAATACGTGATGAATAAGCCAAGTGGCTGCCTCGCTATTTTCTGCCACACTTAAATTACCATGAAATAAAATAAAATTACCGCTGCCTTCCTTTATGTTAACTTCCAAATTGGAATGAAAGCTTGGTAAATACTCTGTGCTTACTTTGGGGAATTGTTGGCGATAGTAATTGGCATCATTTTGATTCACTGCTAGTATTAAATTAGCATGGGCTACAATTTTCTCGAATCGTTTGAGCTTCCACGCTTCGGTTTTAAGATAAAGGCGTTTAAAAAAATTCTTTTCAACTTTTGCTAAACCCTGATAATACTCATGTTCAATGTTACTGTGACGGTAGATCTTTAAGCGCTGTTTAAATGCAGGATCTTTTAAGAGATAACACGTATGCAATACTTCACATAAAATTGGCGAATCATCTTTTAGTAATCGCTTTCTTAATTTTTTTGAGATGCGCGATTGAACCGTGTAAGGCGTTAAACTTAAAAGGCTCGATAAATGTGTTTTGCGATCATAGTAATACACTTTTTCACAAAGCTTATCAAGTTCTTTTGAATGTTCGCGTCCGTATGCAAAACAATGCAGATGTATTTTCACGCCCAGTTTATGCAGCCATACCAATTTGTAATAAACATCAATTACACCGCCGTAATTGGCAGGAAATGGAATGTCGAAAGAAATAATATGAAGACGCATTAATTATTCGAAATAAAATCCGTTGGAAATAAATCCTGCCTTAAAGCTGCCAAAATAAGTGCCGCTTGATGCTTTATAAACAAATATCTTCGATTGGGAAATATAATCAATAGCGTCGGCTACATAAACCTCATGGCGCGTTGGATGAATGCCTAAGCCATAAATATTACTTGTAGATGTGATAAAAGCATTTGGAAGCGTAGTTGAGTTGATCGGCATTCGGCAAATACCATCTTTGTTGGCATACCATAACGTGTCTTTTGTTCCATTCATGCAAAGCAAACTTGCTTTATCATTTAGCGCAAAACTCTGACTCCACGTTACCGAATTACTAAAGGGGTCGATCAAACTTAACTTACCTTGTACACTTGAAGTGCCGCTACTCAACACCCAAATTTTATTGTTCTTATCTAAAACTATATGGCTGGCGTTCAATCCTACCAAAATACTATCTGAGATGGAATTGTTTGTGGTATTGATCACATAAACACGATCTTTTGCAGAATTGGTGACATATACTTTGTTGTTTATATAAACCATTTTTTCAGTACTGCCGTGTAAAGTAATGGATCCTGTTTTGGTTCCTGTGCTAAGATCTACAATACTTAAGCCATTTGCATAGTAATCGCTTACATAAGCTTTTTGAGCGCTAACACTAATCACATAACGTGGAGAGGTTAAGCCCGAAATAGTTCTTTTAATTTTTAAAGCTGTATCACAAACCACTATTTTATTGGAGTTATTTACTACAATGTAATAATCGCCATTTATTTTACTCATACTTTGTGCCACATCTCCTAAAGCCACACCGTTCTTGTCTTTAAATTTGTCTGGTATGCTATTTCCGGTTCCAGTATCAAAAAGGGTGATGCCGGCATTGTTGGAGCCATAATTGCCCTCATTGATCACATACACTTTTTTAGCAGGGCCAATGTAGGTGTTGTTAACAACGGGATCAGGCTTGTCTTTTTTGCAAGAAGCTAGGATCAGTATGGAAAGTAGGCTTATAAAAGATATATGATTCATATGATTTTACTAAAATAATGAAATAATCATTGCGTAATTGTTCGAAATGAATGATTATTCGGCCTTACCATTGAAAATAATTAAAAACAAGGCCAAATTGCTCTAAATTGTAGCAAGGACTTGCTTGAAGTTGTTATAACTTTGATGTTATGAATGAAAACTTAGATCCCGATAGCGAAAATTTAAGCTCTACCGACAAGGACATAGAGCGTGCTTTGCGCCCCATAGAATTTGACGATTTTGCTGGCCAGCAGAATGTGGTGGATAATCTACGTGTTTTTGTGGCCGCCGCTAAACAACGGAATGAATCGCTCGACCATGTTTTATTGCATGGGCCTCCGGGTTTAGGTAAAACAACGCTTGCCCATATCATTAGCAATGATCTTGGAGTGAATTTAAGGGTAACGAGTGGCCCTGTGTTAGATAAACCGGGCGACTTGGCAGGATTATTAACCAATTTAGAGGCTAACGATGTTTTGTTTATTGATGAGATCCATAGGTTAAGTCCTGTAGTTGAAGAGTATTTGTATTCGGCCATGGAAGATTTTAAGATCGATATCATGATCGATAGCGGACCAAACGCCAGAACTGTACAAATAAAATTAAATCCGTTCACTTTAGTTGGTGCTACCACTCGGAGTGGATTGTTAACTTCACCTTTGCGTGCACGTTTTGGAATTAATAGCAGATTGAATTATTATGACAGCAAAGTATTAACCGGAATTGTAAATCGCAGTGCCGAAATATTAACCGTGGATATAAATGAAGATGCGTCTTATGAGATCGCTCGCAGGAGTAGGGGAACACCACGTATTGCCAATGCCTTACTTCGAAGAGTCCGTGATTTTGCTCAGATAAAAGGCACAGGCTCTATAGATCTTGAAATTGCTGCTTATGCCTTAAAGGCATTGAATGTAGATAAACACGGATTAGATGAAATGGATCAT
>Ga0068872_10002414_pt1 | contig 14653 bp, 12 predicted proteins | sample NOAtaG_7_FD_66441 | JGI IMG/M metagenome (GOLD analysis project Ga0068872, IMG submission 66441) | Freshwater lake microbial communities from Lake Erie, under a cyanobacterial bloom - NOAA_Erie_Diel1S_2200h metaG | ecosystem: Environmental > Aquatic > Freshwater > Lake | place: USA: Ohio, Lake...
AGAGCAATTCCATTATTACTAGAAGAAGGAATGAACGTGAAGCTTTTGATGTTCCCAGATAATCACGATCCGGATTCTTACAGCAGATTGGTAACGGCTGAAGAGTTTTCAAATTACCTTGAAAAGAATGCGCAAGATTTTTTAATTTATAAAGCCCGAAAACTAAGCGCCGAAACAAAGAACGACCCAATCAAAAAAGCAACGGTCATAAAGGATCTTGTTTCAAATATTGCATTGATCCCCGACACGATCATACGAAGCGTTTATGTAAAGGAATGTTCTAACATCATGGAGATGGAGGAGCAAATATTACAAACAGAAGTAAATAAGCTAAGAAGGAAAGCAGGCGACAAAGGAAAAAGACCTGATGAACAAGTTGCTGAAACGCCTGATCTTACTGAACTATTAGGAACACCAAAAGAAAAAGAAATTGAGGAGATAATTCTTTTTGAAGAAAAGGAATTACTGCGTCTGATGATGAACTATGGAAATATTTTGATCAATGTAGATGGCGAAGATGAGAATAAAGTAATTCACAGTATTGAAATGACATTGGACGAATTCATCATTATGGAACTTTGTAGGGATGAGATAGATTTTGAAGACCCCATACATCAATTGATCATGGATGAATTCACACACGAAATTGCAGATGGACGATTACCCCTATTGAATTACTTTGTACAACATCAAAATCCTGCCATTAGCACTTTTGCCATCAATAACGCTCAGATCAATTATTCATTAAGTGAAAAATGGGGACGCTTTGGAGTGTTTGTTACGGATGAAAAGAGTGAAGTGAAAAGGTCGGCAGAACATTTTTTATTTAGCTTAAAAGAAAAGAAACTAAACACATTCATTCTTGATCTAAAAGAGCAATTGAAGGAACTAGAACATGATCAGGTTATAAAAACGCAAGAGAAGATCATGAATCTTGAACAAAACAAAAAACGTATCAACAAACTTTTAGGGCGGATCATCATCAAATAAAATCTATGAAAAGAATTCTTATCCTTATAAATTTACTCGTATTAACTAATTTATTGGCAGCTCAAGGTGTAATTTCTTCTTCGGCATATATCCAAACTTGCATCCAAAAAACAAATTGCTTTTCAACCAATAATAATTCGTTTTTATTTTATGACGATGCAAAAGAAGAGCTGATCTTAAAGATCGACTTTACTAAATTTAAAACTGGACAAGATAGCTTGGATGAATGGATGGAAGATCTATCAGGGTCTAATTTTTATTTTGTAGGCCACTTAAACAAGTACGACGTTCTTCATTTGGGCGTAAACGAAAACCGTATGTTTAAAATTAACGGGAATATAGTATTTAATGGGGTTACGCAATCAACTAGCACAGAGGTGATCTTATTTATTGCAAATGAAAATGGCATTCTATCTCAAAAAACCCTCGATAATACCTTTGATGCATATAGAGTAAATTTTGGACTATCGTTTTTACCGAAAGATTTTAAAATACACAAACGTCCACATCACTTAACAAAGATCATTACCATTGGTGTAGCGGCAGGCCGACTTAATCAATTAAAACCCGAAATGCAAGGACTGATAAAGGACTTGCAGAGGAATTAGTTTATTCCTCCTTCTTGTTCTTCTTGATCAAATACTTTCTTTGATTAAAGTTATAGCTAAGCGAAACAAAAAGCCTTCCTGCAGACTTTAGTTCTCCTCTTTTTTTATCTTGATAAATGGTTTTTTGAGCACCAAGACTTAAGCCATAGTTTTTATAAAACATATCAAATCCGGGGCCCAACATTAATTCGTTCATTTGGGTGCCTTTCTCTACTACATCAAATACATAAAGTCCTTTTGTAAATTCATAATAAGTGCTGATGGATGGCATGAATGACCAATTCTTAGTTTTAAATTTGCAGAACACAGATGAAAAGTTTGTGATACTATTTCCAATTCTCTCCTTATAAAAATTTGTGCCGTTTATTTTATAATTCGCTGAAGTTGTGAAACCAATTTTTTTGTATGCGATCATATATGTTGTGTAGAAGAAATAGTCAAAACTTCCTGTTCCGGGTTGCATTAAAAATGGTAAGCGTTTATCATTGGCATCTTTGGCATAAAAATTTCCGGAAGGTAATTTAATTCCAGCTCCAAGAATCCATCGCATTTTAAGATTAGCTTCCATTTTAGGCTTTATAATATGGTATCCCGCAAAAAAACTAGGGTCAGAAAAGCCTGTGTGTTTTATGATCAAAGAATCCTCTTTACTCTTACTATTTACAATAGAGGCAAATAAATTTAATTCAATACGTTCATGAATAAAATACTTTCCTCTTAACTCAAAAATCTTAAAACTCTCGTAATCGGCGCTAGAATAATTCCTTGTAAGTAAGGTATCATGACCTCCCCCATGCGTTGTTTTATAAGCTCCCTGAGGAAAATAACGTGTGTTTGTTTGGTAATTTCTGTAGCCATTAAAAACCCTATAGCGATGCATAAATGCAAAGCTACTTTGATTGTCGTATGGCATTACTCCCATAAAACAACCGCAAATATCGCAAGCTATAACACTATTATACAATAGACATATAGCAAATGCCAAAACAAATTTTCTCATACTGTTTTTGAAAAAGTAGCAGCAGAAGAATTCTTACTGAAACTCAAACCATGGGTTTAAGGTCAGTAAGAATTCTAAATACTAGTTAATTAATTAAGGATCAATTATGCACATGTTCAAATGTGAACATGGCTTGATAGTTGTTGGCTATTTTTACGGAGTTTGCTCCCGGCATCATAATAGTGTTTAGTGTTGCGAAGTTTATCATACCTCCGGCACCGTTGAACCATTTTGCAAGATCGCTGGTGATATGAACTTCAGGAGTTACGCTTGAAGACACATTAGCCGTTGAACTTCCAAAACTTAAGTTAACAGGTCTAATAGCACTATTAGGAACTTTAAATCCACCAATATGGTAGGTTAAAGTTTGTCCAACTGCAACAGACTTAGGTGAGGTTCCTTCAAATTTACCAAAGATATAACCCGTGCTCCAACTCCAAAACATATCAGACACTGCAAGATCTCCGCTTTGTGCACCAGAAACGTTTCTTGTTGAATCCACTCCAATAATAAATTGAACCGATTTATAACTTGCAAACGGTATTGAACTCATGGTTACAATATTCTTTCCGCTTGTATTATGATCAACTTTAAAATAACTGTTCGGCACAACATAAGTGCTGTTATCACTTTTAGTTAATACTACATTACTAATGTAGTATCTAAAAATACTAACGGTAAAAGAATCGTTATTGGCGTTCTTATAATATTCGGTATTGAAGACAAGGTCGCTATCCCCAACCATGGCTTCAAATTCTAATTTTAAAGATCCAGTGGTTGCAGCTGGCGTTGGTGTTGGGGTTGGAGCCGGTTCATCCGGATCTTTTTTACAAGAAATAACAGTTACAGCTAATAAAGCTGCTAAAAATATTTTTTTCATAAATTAAATAATATAAATAATACAATTAACAAGAATACATTGATTGTTCTTGCTTTAAAAATATAAGATGAATATGTATTATACAGTAGGTGGATGAGAAATTTCCGATCTAAAACCCGAACAGGTTTTGTGAGAAAATGGATCACTTAAAATTTCGCTCTTTGTTTGATCCGCAAGCTTCAAAAACACGCTGCAATACAAAACAACGTCCTCCGTTTTTTCCTTTTTATTTGTATCCGAATTAATAGGTCCTTGATTTTCATTTTCTTCTACTTTGGTCAATTCCTTCTCTAAATGGCATGAGCCTTCGCAACAGCTTTCAGGTTCTTCTTTGTTTACACAAAGGTTTTCGGCAATGTATTCTTTGTTTATTTGAAAATCGACAAGTACATATATTCTACTTCCAATTTGTAAAGCAAATGATAAAAGAACAAGATATGAGAAAACATATTTCAAAGCTTCTACAAAGTTAGTGATTTTTTATATGTTTAACTTAGTTTTTTATCCAAGCTTGTTAAAAGAAGTCTTAAATCGTTCTAAAGTTTTTTCCTTGCCTATTAAAGCCATTACATCAAATAATTGTGGACCGCCGGCTACACCGGTAACCAAAACACGCATCACTTGCATGTCCAGTTTACCCAATTCAGTGGTTGCGGCTGCAAAGCATTCGTGCAATTCATGCGCATCCCATTTTTGTATGGCAGCAAATTTATCTACCAACTTTACAAATAATGCTTTTACATCGGCATTCCATTTTTTGGCCATTACTTTTTCATCGTATGCTGTTGGCTCTTCCAAAATAAAGCAACCATATTGCCAAAATTCATGAACAAATTGTGCTTTTTCTTTTACTAAGCGGCAATACTCCTCAATAAATTGTTCAGACAGATCAGTATATCCTTTTTCAATTAAGGTTGGCTTAAACAAAGCCGCCAATTCCTTATCAGTATGTTTACGTAAATATTGTTGATTGAACCATTTTGCTTTTTCAGGATCAAATTTGGCACCGCTTTTACTCACGCGTTCAAAATCAAAAAGTGCTGCAATTTCTGCTACACTAAAAATTTCTTCGTTCGTTCCAGGGTTCCAGCCCAATAAAGCTAGTACATTTATAAACGCTTCCGGAAAATAGCCCGATTCCTTATAGCCAATGAACGGCGTTGCTTCGCGCGGATCTTTCCAGCTTAACGGAAATACCGGAAAGCGTGATTCGCGTTTTGAAATCTTTCCATTTCCATCTGGGTTCAATATCAAAGGCAAATGCGCCAATTTTGGCATCTCATTTTCTAAACCTAAATAACGGTAAATTAAAATATGCGCTGGTGCACTTGGCAACCACTCCTCTCCCCTTACGGCATGCGAAATCTGCATTTCAATATCATCAACAATATGCGCTAAATGATAAGTTGGCATTCCGTCACTTTTTAAAAGCACTTTATCGTCCACTTGCGCGCTGTTTACAACAACCCATCCGCGAATGATATCATTAAAACGAATTTCTTCATTACGCGGCACTTTTAAACGCACCACGTAAGGTTTTCCTTCCGCTAATAGTTTTTGAACTTCTTCGGTACTTAAGGTTAAACTATTACGCATGTTTTGACGCGTAGTAACATTGTATTGAGGAGCTACAACTTTTGCAGCTTCTAAGCGCTTACGCATTTCGTCTAATTCTTCAGATGTATCAAAAGCGTAATAAGCATGGCCGCTTTCGATCAGTTTATCGGCATACTTTTTATAAATACCGGTTTCTTTGCGTTCGCTTTGACGGTAAGGTTTGTGAGGACCATCGCCAAAACCAACGCCTTCGTTAGGCGCAATGCCGCACCATTTAAGGGCATCAATAATATATTGCTCGGCGCCTTCAACAAAGCGTGTTTGGTCGGTATCTTCAATGCGTAAAATAAAATCGCCACTATGTCTTTTAGCAAACAAGTAATTAAACAAGGCTGTACGAACACCGCCCATGTGTAAACCGCCTGTTGGACTAGGCGCAAAACGAACTCTAATTCTTTTTTCCATAAATACAGGCCAAAGATACAAAAGCCTTAGAAAAAAGGAAGGGAAAAAGTAACTTAGTTCATGATGGAACTTTATTAAAGGTTTTACTTGCTTATTGCGCTAAATAGCAATGTCTCCAAAAAAAGAATTATCTTTTTATCGTCAACCTCTTTAGGGAAATCAGTTAAAGATGGAAGATTTTGCTTAAAGAACTTTTGAGAATGTGCCATTTCTAAAATGGTGCTTGCCAAAGAATGTGGAAACTTATACTTTGGGTTGAATTCAGAGATCATTGTAGATATACGTTGGCAAAGATCCTTATATGGTTTAAATACCCTGTCTTTATTATCCTTACTAATGTTTCGGGTTAAATATGCTTTTGAGCCCTCCCAGATCACTAACTTGTATGTTTCAGACTCCGTGATGAAATCAGATTCAGTGATCGTGTTGATGGGCTCTTCCGTAATAATTTTAATAACGGTTTTAAGCCTCAATTCAGGGTCGGTAATGTTATTGGTGCTAAAAAGCACCTTGTACTCTAAAAAACTCCAATACCAAGTGATCAAATACACCAAAAGCTTGTGCTTATTCTCAAAATAACGGTAAACACTAGCTTCGGTAGTACCAACTTCAATAGCCAATTTCTTAAATGTAAAGCTTTCGAAGCCTATTTTATTGATCAAACTAAGCCCGTGCTTTACGATCTTCTTCCCTAAGGCCGATTCCTCGGGGTTCCTTAGGTAAAGTTTATCATTCATTTTTATACGAACCTCTAACTGCATGTTTGAAACAATTAAATAATAGTACAAATATACATAATATTAGTTAAATATTATATTTAATAGTATTACTATTATCGAATAATTTAGCTATATTTGTGAAAAACTCCGCTATGGATAAATCCGGATTGCTATTTAAGTGGCTTTTTAAAGAGAAGTCTATTGTATACAAAATATATTTGCTTGCAGTATTGCAAGGCTTATTGTATGTATCAATTCCTCTTGGCATACAGGGTGTTATAACTTACATTATGGCCGGAAGTTTTTCTGCGTCGCTTATTTTATTGTGTACTGTCGGTATTATTGTTACAGCATTTATTGGCTTTTTTCAAATATGGCAAATGCGTATCAACGAAACCTTATATCAAAAGATCTTTGGCGACCTTACTACATTGATCAATAATTTTTTAGCGACGCATAAGCCTACAGGTGAAACTTTAGCGAGTGTAAATAAATTCTTTGAGGTGGTTATACTTCAAAAAGGCGTAAGCAAGATCCTTCTTGATTTTTCATTCTCGGTGATCAGTATTGTTTTTGGTCTTATACTCTTGTCAATTTATAGCTCTTGGTTCCTAATATTTACTGTTTTGTTAAGTACAAGCTTTTATCTTATTATTAGATATTACGGAAAACAAGGTGTTGAAACCAATATAAACACATCCAATCAGAAGTATAAGATCGCAGACCATTTTCAAAAGGCAGCACTAAAAAATGAAATTGGAGATATTACAGCTGAAACAAATACCAAACTTGGAAATTATTTCACAAATAGAACCGACCATTTTTTGGTTTTGGAAAAGCAATTTAAAAGTATAATCATATTTAAAGTTGTTTTTATTGGCATACTTCTTTTTCTGGGTGCTTTGCTTGTTCAAAACGGATCTCTAAACGTAGGTCAATTCATTGCGGCAGAGATCATCATTTTATTAGTGATCAATTCGGTGGAAAAATTAGTTGGCAGTTTAAATACTTTTTATGATATGGTTACTGCTTTATATAAAATTGAGGCGAATTTTGGCGACCAGAACGAACATTCTATACTTAAAGATTCAGAGAATAAATTAGAAAGTGCTAAGTATTTATATATCAGACCTTATTCAAAAGTAATTAGGTCCTCGTTAAAAGCAATAGTTGTAACAGGTTTTGTTATTTTATTAATGCCATGGACACAAAGCGTTGAGTCAAATGGTAAAGTAAGCACCCTTAATCCAGAGAACAGGCCGCAAACTATTACTTCACGAATTGCAGGCCGCGTAGAAAAATGGTTCATACACGAAGGTGATCTGGTAAAAAAGAATGATACCATTGCTTTTATTTCTGAGATAAAAGATGAGTATGTAGATCCACAGTTGATCTCTCGTTCTGAACAGATCATTAAAGCTAAAGAAACCACTATAGTTTCCTATGAAGATAAAATAGAGGCTGTAAATTCACAGATCGATGCCTTGAACAAGGCCTTAATACTTAAAATGCAACAAGGTCGAAATAAAATTATTCAAGCCAAGATCAAGATCGCAACTGATAGTATTGAAGCGCATACTTCTTACAATAATTTTAAAGTTGCGGAAGAGCAATTGCAACGATTTGAAGACCTCATGAGTAAGGGAGTGATCTCAAAAACCGAATTAGAGAACAGACGCGTAAAAGTTCAAGAGGCCTTAGCAAAGAAGACAGCCGCTGATAATAAGTTTATGGCCACCAAAAACGAATTATTGAACGCCGAAATTGAACTAAATTCAATTCAACAAGAGTATCAGGAAAAATTAATGAAAACTGAATCTGATAAATTCTCTGCCCTATCACTTTTATACGAAGGAGAAGGCGCTTTAACCAAACTGCAGAATCAGTTGGCAAATTACAGCATGCGCAGAGGATTCTATTATGTGTTAGCGCCTCAAGATGGATACATAGCAAAAACTAATATTCAGGGTATTGGTGAAATTGTAAAAGAAGGTGCTGCTCTTTGTAACATTGTGCCTATACAAAATGAACAAGCAGTAGAATTATATATAGATCCTGTTAACCTTCCATTGATACAAAAAGGTCAAAGAGTTCAACTACAGTTTGACGGTTGGCCTGCATTCGTCTTTTCGGGTTGGCCTGGTGTGAGTTACGGAACTTTTTCGGCGGAAGTTGTTGCATTTGACAGAGTATTATCAGAAAACGGAAAATTTAGACTATTGGCAAAAAATACAGGTGAAAAATGGCCTGAAGCTATTCAAATTGGCGGTGGAGTAAGAGGATTTGCCTTACTTAATAATGTTCCGTTATTTTACGAATTATGGCGAATTGTGAATGGCTTTCCGCCGGAATTTTACGCGCCTATACAAACGTCAAAAAAGGAAAGTAAAAAAAATTAAGATGAAACGCATTGCCTTTCTTTTATTGTTTATTTACGCTCAAAAGGGTTTAACTCAAAGTACAAACACTTTGAGTTATTCTGATTACATCACAAATGTTTTGGCAAATAATCCTTTGACAAAAAAAGCAGACAATGAAAAGAAATATGGAGAGCTAAAACTAAAAGCCGCACGTGGAAATTACGACCCCCAGTTAAGTGGTAATTATGATCAGAAGCAATTTGATAATAAGAATTACTTTACGAATTTAAATAGTGAGATAAAGCAACCCATTTTCACCTCACAATACTTAAATTTTGGTTACGACTATGGTGTTGGAACAAATATGAATCCTGAATCTTTTACCCCTAGTAGTGGCTTGCCCTATTTAGGCATGGAGCTAGGTGTCCTGCAAGGATTAGTGATTGATAAACGCAGAGCTGAAGTATTAAAATCAAAGGAGTATGTAAATTATTTTGGCGCTGAAAGACAGATCCAATTGAACAATTTGCTCTTCGAATCAGCACAAAGATATTTTGAATGGTTATTCAGTATAAAAGAAATAGCCCTGAACGATTATTTTATGAAGATAGCAAGGCAAAGGCTGCTGGGAATTGAGGCATTAGCTGATATAGGTGAAAGACCGGCCGTGGATACTGTAGAAGCTGCTATTTTTTACCAAACACGACTTCTAGATTTTCAAAGTGCTACTTTGGATTATCAGAAAAGCATCAATGAACTTTCTATGTTCAATTGGTCAGATAAAGGTCCTTCTGTCTTAACTAATACATATCAAACAATTGATAGTTTAGATGGCTATTACGAAAAAACAAAAACAATACTTTCAGAAACGCTTTACCAAAACTCAACTTCTAACCCAGTGCTTTTGAAGTATAATTCGTTTCAAAAAGTTTTAGAGATAGACAATCGATTAAAAAAGGAAATGATAAAACCTGTTTTAAATGTAAAGTATAATTTCTTATCCACTAACAACAACTCTTTCAATCCGGCATTTTCAAACAATAGTTATAAATGGGGCGTTAACTTGTCATTTCCATTGTTATTTAGAAACCCTACCAATGAGTATAAAATGGCAAAAGTGGTTTCACAAAATAACAATCTTGAATTACTCAATAAAACAAATGAGTTGAATTTTAAAACTAATTTGTTAAAGCAAAATATTAGTATTCTTTCTCAACAGCTACAAAACGCCGATAGAACAGCTAAATACAGCAAACAGTTGGTTGATGCTGAAAAACTTAAGTTTGACAATGGTGAAAGCTCTTTATTCCTTTTAAATACACGAGAGAATAAATGGCTTGAAGCTGAATTGAAACTTGCTGAATACAAACTGAAATTCATCAAAGCAGTGCTTAATATCATTTATCTGAATGGTAATTTAGAGTACAAACTCTAGTATTTGTCAAACCAGTCGAATTGATCAGCAATTATTTTACTCTTCTCTTTCTTGATATAGTCTAAAAATGCCTCCGCAATAGGAGATAGTTTTTTATTCTTTAACCAGATGAGTCTCCATGTAGATTTTATAGGAAAGTCCTTAAAATTGATGATCTGAAGATCTTTTTTTAGTAGCTCGTTTTTTATGCCGATCAAAGGCATAATTGAATATCCTAAACCGGCGAGCACAGCTTGTTTTACCGCTTCGTTGGAAGTTAGCTCCATTTTCTTACGAACAGGTAATTTGTTTTTAGAGATGAAATTTTCCATCACAACCCTTGTACCTGAGCCTTCCTCTCTGAAAATAATTGGAAGCGTTTCTAAAACTTTTTTATCATGAATTCCTTTTTTAAAATGCTGATCCATATTACCAACTACATAAAGTTTATTTGTCATTAGATCAGCGTACTCAATTTGAAGCTTTTCTGGTAACACAGAAACAAGTGCAAAGTCAGCTTCATTCTGCTGTAAGCTTTCCAATACCTTACTTTTGTTTGTAACATCTAAAAACAATTCAATACCCTCTTGATTTTTTAAAAAGCCACTTAAAAAGTAAGGGATAATATATTTCCCAGTTGATACCGAAGATATTTTTAATCGCCCGCTTAAATGCCCTTTAAACGCCATGGTTTTATAATTGATAGCGTATACCTCATTGATAATGCGTTCGGCCATCACTAATATTTCCTTACCAAAGTCGGTAACGTATAACTGTCTCCCTACTACCTCTGTTAACGGGATATCAAATTGATCTTGCAGATTCTTTAATTGAATAGAAACCGCCGGCTGAGTCATATTAAGGTCCTCAGAGGCCTTAGTGATACTTTTAAACTGCGCTACTTTTAAAAATACCTGTAATTGATGGAGTGTGTAATGCATAAAATAATCTTATATGTTTTATAACAAATATAAATAAAAATTAATGTAAAGTAGTTGTTAATTTTGTGCCAAGTAATTAATTATTTCTAAAAACGCTAAACAACAAATGATAACGACAATTCACAAATTTTTAATTGTTATGTTATTCATAAGCAAGGTAGTATTGTCTCAAAATAATACAAATTATAAAGATAGTATATTTTACAGCCTAAAAGATGCGTTTAAAACTCCGCTGAATGTATATGCTCTAAAATTGAGTAACCAACATATATACACAGATACTCTAAACCTATCCGTCTTTACCAATTTAGTAGATCTTGATCTTTCTTATGATAGCTTAGTTCAATTACCATCGGGGCTTGACAAGCTTACAAAATTAAAAGTCCTTGATATCAGCGGGAATAATTTCACTTTACTTTCCGAACAAATTACACTGATCCCAAATTTGCAAGAATTATACCTTAATAATGAAAAGTATTTAGATTTTAAGCAAAGTTTTAAGGTCATAAATAAAATTACACACCTAAAACGCTTGCACTTGGATAGTAATTTAAACATTATTTTACCCAAAAACATAGCCCTTAACGATAGTATAGAATACATAAGCATGAGATATGACGGCTTAGAGCAAATCCCTAAGGAGCTAAGTAAATTTACACATCTTAAAGTTCTTGATCTTGATGGTAATATTATAAAATCAATTGATAAAAGTTTCCTCAAAAATAAAGAGATCGAGTCGTTAAGATTAAGTATCTCACCACAGTTTAAATTTAAGAAATCATTCTCCATACTTTCAAAAGAGAAGCAGTTGAAGAATTTTTCGATATCAAACAGTAATTTATCAGAAATACCAGAAGAAATTTCCTTACTTAAAAACATCACATCCTTAAGTTTACAAAACAACCACCTAACCTACTTCCCTGCCGGAGTTTTAAATATTGAAAACCTAAAATATTTGGATATTAGCGGTAATGACTTTAAATCTTTACCAGCCACTTTATCAAGTTTAAGTAAGCTTGAAACTTTAAACTTGAGTGGAGAGCGTTATTTAAACTTTGATCAAAGCGCTAGCATAATTCGCAATCTTCCATCATTACATTTAGTACAGGTTGACAACTACGACTATACATTTGACTCAGAAAACTATAGTAAATTTTTGAATAACTCAAATTACATAGAGATGCTTCCGGCCAAAAAGCAAAGTGAAGGAATTCATCTGTTCAAATCTTAAAAACCAATTTCTAAGCCATCTATGCAGATACCATTTAATAATTTCAATCCTGAGGGTTTTGGTATACGTTTAGGTTGGTAAATTGAATAAAAAAACAGCAATAACATTAAAAATATATTTATGGAATTTCTATATAATACAGATTGGATTATACCGCTTACTACATTATTCTTTATGGAACTAGTTCTTGGTATTGATAATATTATTTTTATATCTATTCTAGTTGATAAAGTTCCAATAACAAAAAGGAGGTCAACTATGAATATTGGATTGTTAGTGGCACTTATTTGTAGGATCATCCTATTGTTTTGCATTGGTTGGCTGGTAGGTTTAACAGAACCCATTTTTTCAATAAGCCAATTTTCAGTTAGTGGGAGAGATTTGATTTTATTTCTGGGGGGCTTTTTCTTACTCCTTAAAACATTCATAGAATTACGACAAAAAATATACAAAAAAGAAGCTAAAGAAACGAAGAGCCAAAACAATACCAATACAGTTCGTAATATTATCATTCAAATGATATTCATTGATATAATTTTCTCCTTTGATTCGATTTTAACTGCAGTTGGGTTAGTGGATCAAATTTGGCTAATGATTACCGCGGTGATCGCTTCCATGTTGGTTATGATGCTATTAGCTAAACAAATTAGCGAGTTTATAAACAAAAACCCAGGAATAAAGCTACTGGCGCTCTCATTTTTGTTACTAATTGGAGCGTATCTAATATTAGAATCAATACACTTTAAATTAGATAAGTCACTCTTATATTTTGGTATGGGTTTCGCCTTATTTAATGAATACTTAAATATGCAGTTTCGGAAAAATTCATAAAAATTCATTTATAAGGATTATAGTAAAAATATAGATGATTGAAGTCTTTGATGGAAGACACTAGAAAGAATTAATTTATGAAAACAGTACTTAAAAAAAAATTAGCGCAATTTATCTTAAGAAATATACTCTTTCAAAATAGTCAAAGCAATTCATCGTATTCTGCAGCAAAGACCTATCGAGAGTTTGTAATAACTATGAAAAGTTATTCTAGAGATTTTATTTTTATCACCCTTGGCATATTTTCTGCTGCTTTTGGATTAAAAGGATTTCTATTACCAAATAACTTTATCGACGGAGGTGCAACCGGATTAGCATTACTAATTGCTGAGTTAACAAAAATCCCCTTATTTACATTAATTATTGGTGTTAATATCCCATTTATTATACTTGCTTACAAAGTAATGGGGAAAACATTTGCGTTAAAGACGGCAGTGGCATTTTTAGGTTTATCAACCGTTGTTGCCATTGTTACATTTCCAATTATTACAAATGATAATCTCTTAGTTTCCATTTTTGGTGGTATGTTTTTAGGCGCTGGCATTGGTTTAGCTATAAGAGGAAGTGCTGTGATTGATGGGACAGAAGTATTAGCAATTTTCGTAAGTAGAAAATTTGGATTAACAATTGGTGATGTAATAATTGCAATTAATGTTGTAATTTTTGGAGCAGCGGCCTATTTATTAGGAATTGAGATAGCCTTGTATTCAATGATAACATATTTAGCTGCTTCTAAAACATTAGATTTTATTGTAGAAGGCATTGATGAATATATTGGAGTAATGATTATTTCTAGTCACAGTGAAGAAATTCGCCAAATGATCATTCATAAAATTGGCTTAGGGGTTACCATATTTAATGGAAAGGCTGGATTTAATAAAACTAATTCGCTCAGAAACCTAGATGTTTTATATACTGTAATTACTAGACTTGAAATTTACAGGCTAACAACTGAAATTAAAAAAATTGAACCTACAGCATTTGTAATAATGAATAGCTTACGAGACGTAAGAGGTGGTACAGTAAAAAAACGTGTTTTAAAACATTAAACTGTAAAAATAATAGAAGATACTAATGTATAATTTCAATATATCCATGAAAAAACTAATTCAATTATTAGGGATTACCATCATGTGCAATGCCTGCTCTAGTAAACAAGAAAGTAATGCCAATAAAAATAAGTTTTTGGTAACAAGTCCGGTTGTTATTGATACAAACTACGTAAGTGAATACGTAGCAGATATTCATTCCTTACAAAATGTAGAAATTAGATCTAAAATTAAAGGGCACTTAGAACATATTTACATTGATGAGGGATCCTCTGTTAAAACCGGCCAAGTTCTATTTAGTATTCATAAAGAGGGCTTTCAATTAGAGTTGTTAAAGGCGCAATCAAAGTTAAAATCGGCTATTGCTGAATTGAAGGTAGATGAATTAGAACTTGAGAATGTGAAAAAATTACATGAAAAAAATATAGTTTCAAAAACAGAGTTAGATAAGGCTTATGCTTTACTAGATGCTGCAAATGCAAAAATTGACGAGGCAAGATCTGAGGTTGAGTCTGCAAAACTGAATTTATCATTTGCCGAAATAAAAGCTCCTTTTGACGGCATTATTGATCGTATACCATTTAAGAAAGGAAGTATGATAGATGAAG
>Ga0068872_10002421_pt1 | contig 14632 bp, 5 predicted proteins | sample NOAtaG_7_FD_66441 | JGI IMG/M metagenome (GOLD analysis project Ga0068872, IMG submission 66441) | Freshwater lake microbial communities from Lake Erie, under a cyanobacterial bloom - NOAA_Erie_Diel1S_2200h metaG | ecosystem: Environmental > Aquatic > Freshwater > Lake | place: USA: Ohio, Lake...
CAACATTGAGTGGTTCTGTTTTCTTTTTACCGGGTGACACCCTCACGGACCTTTCAGGCTTGACGGTTTCCTGGTCACCCACGGCCGGCCTGGGCAATCCATCGGGTTTCCAAACCACAGCGGTCGTCGGGGCTAGCACCACTTTTACACTCACAGTATCCAACCAAGGCTGTATCAGCCAAAACACGGTCAGGGTCGATGTTTTCCCGATTCCTACTGCGATTGCCTCAGCCAGTGACTCGTTGATTTGCTCCAATGACTCCTTGCAGCTACTGAGCACAGGAAGTGTTGCAACCAATTTGCTTTGGACGCCTTCCAATTTGCTGTCCAATCCGGCATCCGCCAATCCAGTTGCTTATCCCCAAGACTCAACTGTATTTGTTTTGACAGCCAGCAACGGGCCTTGCGTGGTTACCGATAGTGTGTTGGTAGAGGTCGGATTGCAGCCGGATGCCTTTTTCGTTACCTCCGACACCATTGTTTGCGTGAGGCAACCCTTTTTGGCCGATGACCAATCCACTGGCTTTTTGGATTTGAATTGGACCATTTCCGATGGCAGGACCGATACGCTAGATGGCGACATTACCCATTTCTTTTTCGCTCCAGGGCTTTACAACATCGAATTGTCGGCAACAGGAGAATTGGGTTGCACCGATTCATACTCATTCCAAATGGTTGTGATTCCTGGTCCGACGGCAGACTTCACCAGCAATCCTCCTTTCACCACCCCCCAAACCTTCCCCGGCCCTGATTTTGCCTTCACCGAGTTGGCTGAAGATGAAGTGGAATGGATCTGGAGATTCCCGGTCGACAGCGTTTTGTATGGCCCTTCCGTGACCCATGTTTTCCAAACACCCGGTTCCTTTACTGTAGAATTGTTGGTGATCGACGAGCAAGGGTGTCGCGACAGTGTGCAGCACGTGGTGGTGATATTACCTAACGACGTCGGCCAACAAAACGTTTTCAGTCCCAATGGGGATGGTGTGAACGACAGATTCCTGATCGAGTACGCCGGAAATAGGGAATACACCCTCATGGTATTTGACCGTTGGGGAAAGCGCCTCTTCCTGACCAAGGACAAATTGGAAGGGTGGGACGGTAAGAACGCGTTGGGGATCGATGTGCCAGAAGGGGTATATTTTTACACGTTGTGGGTAGGTCCCGATGTGCATCAGGTAGGTCACGTTACCTTGGTGAGATAATCCTTTCGATATCTATGCCGTTAATAGGAATTTGAGGCCTGCCGAAAACAAGACTAAAACAATCAGGGCGATGCGCAATTTCCTATTGGCAAGTTTGGAGCCAAGGGAAGCGCCGACCCAGCCGCCCAAGCCAACTGCAGCCACCCAAAGCCACAATTCTGGTCCGAATTGAAAGGGATTGGCGGAGTTGCCAACCATCCCCGCCAAGGAGTTGACCAAAATGAACAAGGCCGAAATCCCTGCCGTCCGCTTGGCATCCGCCCATCCATTCAGCAACAGCAATGGTGTGAGGAAGACACCGCCACCGACCCCTACCAAGCCCGATAAAAGTCCGATGAATGCGCCGAAAATCAATCCTGCCATCCAATTCATTTCCCTACTGACCGGTTCTTGGGTTTGTTTGTAAGTTCTGAGCATCAACAAAGCCGCCGAGGTTAGCAACAGGATTCCTGCCAAAAGCTTGAAAAATACAGGCGATAACTGGATGGTAGCACCCACGTATGCCATGGGTACGGCCGATGTAGAGAAAATCAAAAATGTTCTGCTCTCAAATTGCCCGCGGGAAATGTAGCTGACCGAGGCGATTGTGGCCACCACGATGTTCAGAATCCAAGAAATGGGTCTGATTTTTTCAGGTCCGAAATCCATCCATGACATGACCGCCAAGTATCCGGATGCCCCTGCATGTCCTACCGAGGCATACAACAACGCAACTGCACCAAACAATATTGCGGTCAACCAACCATCGAATTCCATGGATTTCCCATCATATGTGTGGATGCTGACAGCCTTTCGAATCCGTCAAATCAATATTCTGGCCGATCGAATATGGTTTTGATGATCATGGCCCTTCGAGCGCCGCCTTCCCCGAAAATGGATTTGGCCAATGGGTGGGTTTTCCGCTTGCGCCCGACCGATTTGGGCGGGATGATTTTACGAAGAGGGGTCCTAACAAGTGGTTTGGAGTGCCTGTATTCTCCGCGGGAAGAGGCCGCAGCGTATTCCTCGACGGCTGTGGATTCCAAAGATCTGGAGAGTTCGCGGTTGGCGAGATATTCTTCCTTGAGGTTGGCGTCACGCCCCTCGTTGTTTTCGCGGCTTCTTTGGTATTCCTCTTTGATGGGGCGCGATTCACGGTCGTGTACGCGGGTACCGGTCTCTGTGACCACCCATTCGTCTGGATATTCTGGTGTGCTTGGGTTGGGATTGGGGTTGTTTTGTCGTTCGAGCTCGGCTTGGGCTTTGCGTTGCTGCTCCTCCATTTCCCTTGCAATGCGCTGGAGCCTTTCAAAAAAAGTCTCTTCTTGTTTGGCCTGCGGGCGTCCATCCTGAGGTTTCTCCATGGTGGGCCTGTTGGTTTGGGCCTCCTTGTATCGGCTGTAGATGGTGTAAACCACATAGATGATGGCGCCGATGATGTAAATGTTCATAGTTGAAAGATAGTGTTTCCGTCGATTTCCTGCAAAAGGGATTCGGTGTAAATTCACCCCGATGAAAGCTGAGTTGATCCAAATCGTGACTTTGGAAGGGATACCTTCCGCTTCGGCCCTTTCAAAGGTAGGTGGATTGCTTTGGGTTGCCGGTGATGACAGCCCGTTTCTGTTTGCAATCAATCCCAAAACAGGCGTTCAGGTCAAGGCTTTGCGTTTGTTTGACGGTGCCGGTCCTAGAATTCCCAAGGCGGAAAAGCCTGATTTGGAGTGCATGGCGTTGCTAGGTCAGGAAGATGGATTGTTGTTATTCGGTTCGGGATCCAAAGTACCCCAACGCTCCAAGGTTGTGTATTGGCCTACTTCTGGCGTGCCGCAAGTGATTCAAGCAGAGGGTTGGTACCTTGAATTGATGAAGGCTTGTGGGGTTGGGCCGGAAGATTTCAATTTGGAAGGTGCTGCCTGTCATGGTTGGGAGCTGCTGTTGTTCAATCGTGGGGGCAATCAGGTCATCCGATTGCATGCTCAGGAGTTACTCAGCCATTTGTTGAATCGGGGTTCGATGCCGGAGCTGCAGGTTTTTCAGGTGGATCTGGGACAGAAATCTGGTTTTCCGATTGGATTCAGCGGGGCGAGTCATTTGGATGCAAACAGGATTTTGTTCAGCGCTTCGGTGGAGGCTACCGACAACTGGATCGACGATGGTGAAGTCTTGGGCAGTTTTGTCGGCTTATTGGAATGGGGTGGTGATGCAGGTTTTCGCGTAAAAATGACTCCAGTGACCCGTGGGGGTGAGCCTTACAAGGGCAAAATTGAAGCCGTGGAGCTTGCTGAAGACCTCTCGGAAGACCGTTTTTTACTGTGGGCAGTGACCGACGACGACCAAGGAGGCTCGGATTTGTTGACCATCGTTTTGGAATTGTAGGGTAGGGGCCTTCCAATCCGGATTGACCATTCGCATTTTCCCAAAGGCCTTCCTCACCGCACTGATTCACTGAAAATTCCTTAATTTTCACTCCCTTTTTCGGAAAACAATCATCCCGAACGGATACCTGTGCAACTCAAAAGCCTGGAAATACAAGGTTTCAAAAGCTTTGCGGACAAGACACAATTTGTCTTCGACCAAGGCATCACGGGTATTGTGGGTCCAAATGGTTGCGGCAAGTCCAACATCGTGGATGCCATCAGGTGGGTGCTTGGAGAGCAGAAAACCCGACGTTTGCGCTCCGAAAAGATGGAAAATGTCATATTCAACGGGACTTCCAAACGCAAGCGGGCAGGGTTGTGCCAAGTGACTTTGACCTTCGAGAACACCAAAAACATCCTTCCAACTGAATACACAACTGTGGCGGTCACCCGGAAATTGTACCGCGACGGGGAAAGTGAATACCTCATCAATGACATCCCTTGCAGGCTCAAGGACATTTACGACCTGTTTTTGGACACCGGCATCGGTCCGGATTCATATGCCATCATCGAGTTGAAGATGGTGGACGACATCTTAAATGACAAGGAAAACAGCCGTCGATTGTTGTTTGAGGAAGCTGCGGGTGTTTCCAAGTACAAAATCCGAAAGCGTCAAACCCTCAAAAAGCTGGATGAGACGCAGACCGACCTCGAGCGGGTGGACGATTTGTTGTTCGAAATCCAAAAAAACCTACGCTCCTTGGAGGCTCAGGCCAAGAAGACCAAGAAGTATTTTGAAATCAAAGACAAATACAAATTGGCGAGTTCAAGGCATGCATTTTTCACGGTTGCAGGCTTGAAAGAACGATTTGCGGCCGTTGAGGCAGAGGAGCAAGGTTTTGGTGATCAGCTTCTGGAGGTCCAAAGCGGAATTGCCAAACTGGAGGCGAGGATTTCGGAATTGCGCAGAGAGCAGATAGACAATGAGGGAAAGTTGGCCGAATCCCAAAAGGAATTGAATGCCCACAATTCCCGCATCCAAGAATTCGAAAAAGAAAAGTCAATCAAGAATGAGCGACTTAAGTACCTCCAACAACGTGAATTTGCCATCCAGGAGCAGTTGTTGAGGGAGCGGAAATTGGTGGAGGGCCTGGAACAGGAATTGTCTATTCTGGCCGAAAAATTGGAGTCTGCTGCTCAGTCGGCCGGGGAGGCGAGTGAGTCCCATCAATCCAAATTGGCAGAGCGGGATCTTGTTAGGAGCCAGCACGATGGCCTCAAATCCCAAGTGGAGGAGAAACAGCAGGCCTTCCGAGACCTGGAAAAGCAATTGGCCACAGCCAAGAAGGAACAGGAAATCAGGGTCATCCAAATAGATGCCCTTCAAAAGGAAATCGAGCGAAACGAAGCCGATCGTCATGCGCGTGCAGCCTCCATCGACGGGTTTGCCGATACCCTCAAGCAGCTTACCGAGGAAGTGGGTGTATTAGAGGCCCAGGTGGACAAACTGTCACAGGATAAAAACGAACATGATGTGGCGGTGGAATCCCATGCAAGGCAGGTGGATGCCCTCAAGGACAATATTTACAAGGTCAGTCGGGGATTGGATGCCCGTCAAAACGAGTACAACCTCACCAAAAGTTTGGTTGACAACTTGGAAGGATTTCCTGAAAGCGTCAAGTTTTTGAAAAAGGAGGCCAGTTGGGTGAAGGATGCCCCTTTGCTGAGTGACCTTTTTTACACGGACGAAGCATTCAAGGCCGCATTCGAAAACCTGTTGGAAAACTACCTGAGCTATTATGTGCTCGATCACCGCGTGGATGCCATGGCAGCAGTGCGGTTGCTTTCGGATTCTTCCAAAGGCAGGGCCAATTTCTTCATCATGGAGGAGCTTCAGGGATACAAGGCCGCGAAAAGGGTATCGGTCACCGGGGCCACTCCGGCCTTGGAGCTTGTGGAAGTGGCAGATAAGTACCTTCCCTTGGCCCATTTCTTGCTCGACCGTGTTTATGTCGTGGAAGATGAATCCCAAATTCCAGATCCCTTGCCAGCAGACCTCCACCTCATCACCAAAAGTGGCAGTTTGTTGAGGAAACCCTATGTTTTGAGCGGCGGATCCATAGGTTTGTTCCAAGGCAAGCGCTTGGGTCGTGCCAAAAACCTCGAAAAGCTCCAAAAGGACATCAAAAAACTGGAAAAAGAGCTCAACGAGCTGAAGATGGAGCTGAATTCGGTTGAAATCAATCTGCAAAAGCTGAGGGCTCAGGACCATTCCAAACATCTTGAGACAGTCAGCCGTGAATGGCAAACCAAGCAACGGGATTTGAGTGTATTGCAGGCCCGGGAACGTGAATACCGAGCCATCATGGATCAAGCAGGGGCAAGGTCGGAAGTCATCGGAGAGCAATTGAAGGAAATCCAAAACAAGATTGCTGAGTCCCAGCCTGTCATCGATGGACTTCAAGACGATTTCACTGCACGCCAAACTGTGTTGGAAGAGTTACGGCAAAACCTGGAAGAGTTGAGCGAGACGTTGGGACGGCACAACCAATCGGTGAACCAACAACACATCCTCCAAATCCAAACTGCCAATCAGCTGGAAATGCTGCGAAAAGAGGAGCATCAGAAACGCACCCAAAAGTCAGTCTTGGAGGAAAACGACCGGAAAAACAAGTTGGAGCAGGCAGAGACGGCGGCTAACATTCATCAGATCGTGGAGACCACCCTTCAAAACGATGAGGAGGTCGTGGCTTTGTACGAGGAGAAGAAACGCAAAGAAGACCGGACTGGAGCCTTGGAGCAGATTGCGGTGCAAATGAGGTCTAACATCCAAGATGTCGAGGAGAAGGTCAGGGCGGAGAGGAAGCGCAAAGAGCTCATGGAGCAGGAGCGCAATGCGGTCAAGGATCGGTTCACCGAAATTAAAATCCAACTGAACGCTCTCAAGGATAGGATGGAGGTGGAGTTCAAGGTCGACATTTCCGATTTGGTGGAAGAAGAACTATTCGATGAATCAGTTTCTTCTTTGTCTCCGGAAGATGTGGAGTCCGAAATGCTCAAGCTACGGCAACAACTCCAAGGATACGGTGAAATCAATCCATTGGCTTTGGAGGCCTATGATGAAATGAAAACCCGTTTTGATTTCATATCGTCCCAAAAGCAGGATTTGGTCGATGCCAGGCAAACCTTGTTGGATACCATCCAGGAAATCGATCGCACCGCGACCAAACAGTTTTTGCATGCTTTCGGACTCATCCGCGACCATTTCAAGCGTGTCTTCCAGCACCTCTTCCAAGAGGGAGATACCTGTGACTTGCAATTGGAAGACTCGGAAGACCCCTTGGAGGCCCCTATCACCATCATGGCAAAGCCCAAAGGCAAACGGCCGCTGACAATCAATCAGCTCAGTGGTGGAGAAAAAACCCTGACAGCAGTGGCCTTATTGTTTGCCATTTACCTCCTCAAACCCGCTCCGTTTTGTATTTTCGACGAAGTGGATGCACCGTTGGATGATGCCAACATCGATAAATTCAACAACATCATCCGAGAATTCAGCAAGGATTCCCAATTCATCATCGTAACCCACAACAAACGTACCATGGCGGCTACGCACATGATGTATGGTGTGACCATGGAGGAACAGGGCGTGAGTCAGGTGCTTCCTGTAGACCTTGTGGCGCTTCGCTTGGCTGAGGAAGTTTGACCTTCATCCGGGTTGACAAGTCTGCCTAGGCTGGCGTACAGGTCATCCAATTCAATCCATTCCAACCCTATCTCAAATCCAACAGCAATCCATAGCTGCGTGGTCAAGGCGTGGTTTGGGGTTGTCCCATCGGTTTTGAATTGCCTCGGTTAGATTGTATTGCTACCCTTGAAAAGTGGCCTCAGAGCCTCCAAATCCATCCGTCTAAGTATAAACGCGTAGACCCGCTTACGAAACTACCTAGGTGAATGCGCCTTCGCTTCTGCGGGTAAAAACTCAAAATGCAGAATACACCTTAACAAGGAATGTTTCGGCTGTTGGGCGGCCCATCTTTGTAATGTTGAAAGCAAGGCCACCGGGGCCGACGCAGCGAACAAACACAACCTAGAACCTAAACAACAAACCTCTTACTAACCAAAAGCGTCGGCCCCGGGAAGCTTTGAAAAAACAAACCTAGCGAGGAGATCCAGAACCAGGACCCTCAAAGAAATTTGAACCATAACAAACGAACCTTTTATCTGATTTTGAAACGAACCTATTTCTCAAAGCGCGCCTTGGCCTAGCCAGGGTGCGCCAGAGGAAGCAAATCCAACGGCTAGGGATTGCCTTTGGAGCTGACCTGACGTGATTCACTAATGGTTGCTTCTTTGGGACATCCTTGCAAGAGGTGTCATCCGTCAACCATTGTCTGTTGATTCGATGGGCATCCGGCAGGGTGAATCCAGTCAATCCGATTCCGCATGGAAATCTGAACCGTTTGCCAGCTTGGTCGTTGGGCAGGGGGGATGGTGGGTCATGTGGATGCGTGCCGCAGGGTTTTCGATGATGAACTTAATATGTCAATCCGGATGGGTTGGACGATGCGGTTCATGCGAAATGAAAACATGTACCTGGATGGGAAATTGAAGATTGCTTTTTGCTTCCCTTCAGTGTCTAAAATATGTTTTGGAGGTTGGAAAGGATGATCCCACGGTGCGAGTCATGAACGGGGAAGAATGACCGTAGGGATTGTCCGAGTGGGCCACCAAGAGGGTGGCCCACTTTTTTACCTACTTAAATCGGCTTTCCAGTTGCCTTGGGCCCCATTCGGCCCCGGGCTGTACGTGTTTATGCGTAGATGTGGCATGGGTAAAAAGTCTTAGGTCAAAAGGTGTGTGCCGGTGTGTCAAAACGCTGAAAGTTCAAAATAGGTTGTTGGCGTGAAGGTAGGGGGTTTGGGTGTTGTCAACTTTGTGGAGTCATCGGGAAGCGATCCCGGGGCGGGCCGGCAGCCACGAACGAACCTCTTACAATGACCACGCCGACCCGTCCCTGGCGCCCCCGGGGCAGACAGACAGACATTTCAAAACGACCAGACCATGAGAACGACCAGACCCTTTACAACCATTTTGATTTCCTTTGCGATGCTGCTGGGCGGCTTGGTTTTCGGCCAGGACGGCGAGTTGAGCTGCGGCTACGATCCGTCGATGGACCCGTTGTATACGGGGGCCTACGCCGAGACGGGCCAGCGTTGCGTGAACGTTGCGTGCGATTCGCCTTTCAACCGTGACGCTGCGGTATTCGGTTCTGGATCTCCGGTTTTGAAGGTCCACCTGTTGGTGCACCTTGTCCGCGACAACCAGGGCACCGGCCCGACGTTGGGGGAGGTTGAGTCGATGTTGCGCAAGGCCCGTGCGGATTTCCGCGGGTTGACGGCCGATTCCCTTTCCGCCGCCCAGGGTCTGGGCTGGCGTCCGGGCTCCCACGACACGGGCATCGATTTCTGCTGGAGCATCCGCGTCCATGACAACGGTTACCTTTACCAGTCCCCGAGCAGCGTTGTCGCTTCGCAGGTGAACGAGTATGCGAGCCACCAGGTGAACGTGATCCTGAACGCGAACCCCAACAGCGGCGGCGCCCAGGGCACGGCATTGGGCAACCCGTTCGGCACGAACCCCAACGCCCACGTCTGGATCCACCATTCTCAGGTATCCGGCACGCACAAGACGCTGAGCCACGAGCTGGGCCACTATTTCGGCCTGATGCACCCTTTCGACCGTGTGGGCTGCGTCCCATGCGGCGAGAACATGGCATTGACGGCCGCCGGCCGCGACACGACGGGCGACATGTGTTCCGACACGGACCCATGCACGTCCTACAACGGCTGCAGCGCGCCCCAGGTCGTGGAAGCCTGCACGGGCATCGCCTACACCGACCAGTTCCTTTCGAACATCATGTCCTATTCATGGTCCGGCTGCGGTGTTTCCTTCACCCCCCAGCAGGGCGGCCGCATGCGCTGCTACCTCCAGACGAACTACCAGAACATGCTTTCCTACGTGCTTCCCGGCTGCCCCGAGATCCCTTACGCGGATTTTTCGGTGAGCCCTTCGAACACCTGCCCCGGCACGCCGGTTTCCTTCACGGACGGTTCCTGGAACGCTTCGGGCTGGTTTTGGGATTTCGGTGACGGCCAGACGAGCACGCTCCGCAACCCGGTCCATTCCTACGCCGCTGCCGGCACCTACACGGTCAGCCTGACGGTCGTTTCCGGCACGGGCCTGACGGACACCCGCACGCAGCACCAGGCTGTCGGGGTTTCGGGCGGCCAGCAGCTCCCTTACGTGTTTTCCTTCAACTCGGCCCCTTCGGTCGCCAACGGTTGGACCGCGCAGCAGGACCCCCGTTACGCCCCCGACGTGGTGAAGTGGCGCCGGATGAGCTCCCTGTCCTTCGTCCCTTCGGCCCCTGTCGCGGGTGCCCAGCCGTTCACCGCCACGACGCATTCGATGGGCACTGGCGCATACTACTACTCCAGCTGTTTCGTCCCTGCCGACGCCGGCCTGCGCAAGATCACGGGCCCCAACGGCGTGCAGGACACCTCCTGCCTTTACCTTTCGCCCCGTTCCCCCCAGGCGGGCCAATACGACGCGCTGGTCAGCCCACCTTTCGACCTGAGCACGGCCGTCGACCCGAAGATGTCTTTCCATTTCAGCCACCTCCCGACGGGCACGGACCAGCCCGGCATGACCTGCGATTGGTCTTTCCCCGGCCTTTCCCACGCTTCCGCCCCTTACGGCAACCCCCGCAGCGCCACGTCCCCCGACATCCAGCCCGGGCATCCCTGCTACCAGGCGAACTGCCCTTCGAACAACCCCGGCTGCAACCGCACGAACTGGGGTGCCGGCGAGATGATCGGCGACACGCTGAAGGTTTTCGTCTCGACGGACTGCGGCGGCAGCTGGAGCCAGGTCTGGGCGGGTTGGGGCGAAGGCCTGAACACGGTCCCCGGCGAGGTCTGCGCCCCCACGGTGTACGTCCCCCGTTCGCAGTCTGTATGGCGCAAGCTCGAGTTCGACCTTTGCCCCTACATCGGCGAGTCGAACGTCCAGTTCAAGATCCTCTACGTCCAGGACAAGTTCGCCGGCAACATGTACGTCGACGAGTTCCGCGTGGGTTCCACGCCCGGCGGTGCGGTTTCGGTATCCGCCACGTCGACGCCCGACTGCGGCATCGGCACGGGCACGGTCACGGCCTCTGCCGCCGGCGGGGTCCTGCCTTACGCCTATTCCCTGCGTTCGGTCTCCGGGCAGTCCTCCTCCGCGCAGTCGGGCCACTTCACGGGCCTTGTCACGGGCGGCTACACGGTTTCGGTGCGTGATTCCTCCGGCAGCTGCGCCAAGGCGCAGGTCCAGGTCGGGCTCCTTCCCTCGCTGGGCCTCCAGGCTTCGGTGACGGGTTCCTCCTGCGGCCAGCCCAACGGCGGTTTCACGGCATCGTTGGTCCCCGGCGGTTCCGCTTCCTTCACCTACACGGTCCGCGACGGTTTCGGCCTTGCGGTTTCCGGCCCTTCCACTTCCCAGACGGGCACCTTCTCCGTGTCGGGCCTCGGCGCGGGCACCTACCTGGTCGAGCTTTCCGACGCTTCGGGCAACTGCGGCGTGGACACGGTCCTGGTCCCTTCGGTTAACGCCTTCGTCCCCGTCCTGACGGTCCAGCCCGACGCCTGCGGCACGGGCGGCGGCGCCGTGGTGTTCCAGTCGCCCTTGGCCCCCGGCACGTCCTACACTTTGCGCCACCTTTCCACGGGGGTTTCCTACTCCGGCACCACGGGTGTCTTCACCTCCTTGGTTACCGGCGGCTACCTTGCCTGCGCCACGACGTCGGCCGGTTGCGGCTGCGACACGGTGCAGGTCGGCCAGGGCCTCCAGCTCCAGTATTTCCAGACGGTGACCGACGAGACCTGTCTCGGCGCCAACGGTTCCGTGGCGGTCACGGTATCGGGCGGCGGCACGGGTTACGTTTATGAGCTCTACGGTCCTGCCGGTCTCCTGCAGTCCTCCACTTCCGCATCCCAGTCGCATGTCTTCCAGGGTCTTCCCGCCGGGGCCTACACGGTCCGCGTCACGGGCCTTCAGGGCGGTTGCGCGGTTTCGTCGGCCGACGTCTACGCTGCCAACACGGCCCAGGCCGAGGCCTTCGGCATGGGCGGCCACTGCGGTTCCCCGCTGGGCGGCGTCCTTTTCCTCAACCATTCCGGCACGCAGATGACCTACACGGTCACGGGTGCCTCCGGCCCTGCGGTCGGCGGTGTTTCCTCCGCTTCGCAGTACACGGTCCCGGGCCTTCCCGGCGGCTGGTACGTCGTGACGGCCACCGATTCCGCTGGTTCCTGCTTCGCCGACAGCGTCGAGGTGCCTTTCGTCGGCACGTTGGCCTACACGGTGGCCACCACCCCCGCGGCCTGCGGCGTTTCCGACGGCATCGTCCGTGCGGACCTCGGCGCCGGCGCCACGGGCCCATTCATGTTCTACCTCACGGGCCCCTCGGTTTCCGACACCCTGTCCTCCGTGTCCCCCTCCGCCTCTTTCGGCGGCCTTGCCCCCGGCACCTACCAGGTCTGGGGCACCGACGGTGCGGGCGGTTGTTTCTGGGCTCAGGCGGTCGTGGGTTCCCTGACGGGTTGCTGCGCGGTCCCCACCGCCGACGTGCTCCTTCACGGCGCGGGATCCCAGTACTTCGTCCAGGCCACGGGCTACGCCGGCACTGCCACGGGCCTCGAGATCCACGTGGTCGACACTTTCCGTGTTTCCCAGGACCTGGATTTCGTGGACTGCGTGTTCTGGATGGATTCCTCCGCCGTGGTCTACATCGAGCCGGGCTACCGTGTGACGATGGACGGCTGCACGCTGCAGGCTTCCTGCGGTTACATGTGGGGCGGCATCGTAGTCCCCCACGAGAAGTCCACGCTGGTGCTTGATTCCTGCGTGGTTTCCGGAGCCGAGCAGGCCGTCGTTTCCCTTCAGGGCGGCGTCTACGCGGTTTCCTCCAGCCTTTTCAGCGACAACTGGGTTTCGTTGGTCGTCCGCGGCCACGGCAGCCCCCACGCCGGCACCTTCCGTTCGAGCGTCGTGACGAGCGATGCGGCCACGGTGCTGGCCCCCCATGCGGGTGAGGTTTCGGACGCCGGCATCTGGGTCGAGCAGGTCGATTCGCTGGTCATCGGTTCCGCCTTGGCCGGGGAGGGCAACGTGGTCGAGAACGTCGGCGTGGGTGTCTTCTGCGACCGTTCGGACCTGACGGTGGTCAACACCGAGTTCCGCGGCATCGTCCGCAAGTCCCCGGTCCGTCCGGTCCCCTTCACGTCCGGCTACGGCTGCGGCGTGTATTCCCGCGGCATCGCCGGCACTTCCCCTTCGTGGGTGTACGAGCTGTCGGTGGGCGGCGCATCCCACGCTTCCTGCGGATTCACGGGCATGTTCGCCGGTGTGAAGGCCGAGCACAACGTTTCGGCTTCCGTCACGGGCAGCACGTTCGACCGCATGACGTTGGGCATCCTGCTGCAGCGTTCGGTCTCCTCCCGCTTCGAGGTCACGGGCAACCTGTTGACGAACACGTTGGTGGGTGTCCGGGGCCTGCTCTACGCCGGTTCCGACCTGGTGGTGCGCCAGAACATCATCATGTCCGACGCCACGCGTCCGGGTTCGGCGGTGATGGTCAGCGACGTGAACGCCGTGGGCCTTCCCCAGCCCGGTTCGACGCTGGTGGCCAACAACGAGATCGACTTCCACGGTTTCGGCGTGAACGCCGTTGCCACCTCCGGCCTCCGCATCGAGGCCAACAAGATCGCCATCCACGGCAACTACCCCACTTTCGGCTGGGGCGCCGGCATCAGCCTTTCGGGCTGCGACAGCGCCGACGTCGAGAACAACCACGTCCTTTCGTACGCCGCGGCCGGCGATTCGGTCTCCGGCATCCGTTCGGTCCTTTCCGGCCGCACGCGCCTTGCCTGCAACGACCTTGTTTCCTGCGGCACGGGCATCCACTTCTACGGCCCGAACAACCTGTCGACGGTCACCTCGAACGAGATCGAGGGCGGACGTTACGGCCTTGTGCTGGAGAACAACGGCCTGATCGGCGACCAGGGCAGCGGTTCGGCACCTGCCGGCAACCGTTGGACCGGTGGCTGGGGCTGCAGCGCGCAGTCCGCGATGGTGCTGACCAAGAACACCTCCGGCCGCCGTTACGCCTACTACGCCAATTCGAGCGCCTCCGAGAAGCCATCCGGCGGCTGCAACCGCAGCATCGGCGGCAGCGCCCTCCGCGTGGTTGCCGTGGCCCGCATGTCCGGCGGCACATCCTGCGCCGGCGGCGTGCAGCTGACCCCTCAGACGGCCCGCGAGGCCGCTGCCGACATCCTCGGCCGCGACTACGAGGTGATGGGCACCTCCACGCGTGAACTCGACTCCGAGTACGCCGCGGCCCTGCTCCACGAGCACGACCCCTCCTCGGTGTTGCCCGCCGACGCGGCCGGCGCCTCGATCGAGCACCTTTCCGCCTACCTTTCCGGCCGTCCGGCCGCGCTGTCCCAGGCACGTTTCGAGGACGGCGGCGACAGGGGCCGCGCCTACCGCACGGTTTACGAGGCCCTCGGCCGCGTGGCCATGGGCGGCGACGCCGGCGAAGGCATCGAGTCCCTCGCCGCTTCCTGCCCGATGGAGAACGGCCGCGCCGTGTTCCAGGCCCGCGCCCTCGGCGGCCTTTCCTCCCCCGAGAAAATCTTCGAGGACCTCGGCTGCGACGCCACCGCCGCACAACCCGCCGCACAACCTGCCGCCGCCGCCGCCGTGACCGCCTTCCCCAACCCGACCCCGGGCGAGCTCAACGTGAAGTCCGCCGCCGCCGGCACCGCCGAACTCGTGGACGCCGCCGGTACCGTGGTCATGCGCTTCGGCCTCGAGGAAGGTACCGTCCAGCAACGCCTCGACCGCCTCCCCGCAGGCGTCTACACCCTCCGCTACAGCCTCGAAGGCGGAAGCGAAGGCGCCACCAAAATCGTCAAGATCTGACCCGGCCTGTACGGCAGGGATGAAAAGGGCCGCCCACCGGGGCGGCTCTTTTCCATTTTATATAAT
>Ga0068872_10002436_pt1 | contig 14595 bp, 12 predicted proteins | sample NOAtaG_7_FD_66441 | JGI IMG/M metagenome (GOLD analysis project Ga0068872, IMG submission 66441) | Freshwater lake microbial communities from Lake Erie, under a cyanobacterial bloom - NOAA_Erie_Diel1S_2200h metaG | ecosystem: Environmental > Aquatic > Freshwater > Lake | place: USA: Ohio, Lake...
GGCACCACCATGAACATGGCGGGCACCGCGCTCTATGAGGGCTGCGTGGTGCTGTTCGTAGCCCAGGTGTTCGGCATCCACCTCGACATGGGTCAACAGCTCACGCTGCTGTTGCTCGCGGTGCTGGGCGCGGTCGCCGCGGCCGGCATCCCGGGCGGTTCGCTGCCCATCATCGCGGGCCTGCTCATCACCTTCGGCATCCCGCCCGAGGGCATCGGCATCGTGCTCGGCGCCGACCGCCTGCTCGACATGACGCGCACCATGGTCAACGTCGGTGCGGACATGGTCACCACCGCCGTGGTCGATTCCCTTGAGCACAAGGACGCGCCCGGTAGCACTGCGGCATGAGCGCGGCAGCGGCGGGCAAGACCGGCCGCTGGCCCTGGATCTGGCCGGCGGTCGCGCTGGTGATGGCCCTGCCGTCGTTGGGCGTCGGCGGCTTCGCGGGGTCGTCCTGGCTGTGGGTGCCGGTGGTCGTCGCCCTGGTGGGGACGGTGCTTGCCGCCGTGCACCACGCCGAGGTCGTCGCCGAGCGCGTGGGCGAGCCCTTCGGCACGCTGGTGCTCGCCGTCGCCGTCACCGTCATCGAGGTGGCGCTGATCGTCTCGCTGATGCTCGCGGACGACACGCCCAACATGGCCTTGCCACGCGACACCGTGTACGCCGCGGTGATGATCATCATCACCGGCATGGTAGGGCTTTGCCTGTTCGCCGGATCGCTGCAGCACGGCGAACAGCAGTTCCAGCTGCATGGCGTGAGCGCGGCGCTCGCGACCCTGGCGGCGCTCGCGGTGTTCACCTTGGTGCTGCCGAACCACACGACGTCGACCCCGGGGCCGTCCTTCTCGCCGAGCCAGCTCGGCTTCGTCGCGTCGGTGTCGTTGGTGCTTTACATCGCCTTCGTGAACGTGCAAACGGTGCGCAACCGGCACTATTTCCTGGACGAGGGCGACACCACCGACGACTGCACGCCGCCGCCGCCGCGACCCGCCCGTCAGCCGATGGGTTGGACGCTGCTCGCGCTGGTCGTGGCGCTGGTGGGCGTGGTGTTGCTCGCCAAGTCGCTGGCGCCCGGCATCACGGCGGTGCTCGATTCGGTCGGGGCGCCCGAGGCGGCGACGGGCGTGTTCATCGCGGCGCTCGTCCTGCTGCCCGAGAGCCTCGCCGCGTTCCGCGCCGCGCGCGCCAACCGCCTGCAGACCAGCCTCAACCTCTCGATCGGCTCCGCCCTGGCCTCGATCGGCCTCACCATCCCCGTGGTGGCCGTGTTGGCGCTTTCGATGGGCTGGACGTTGGAACTCGGGCTCGGCGCCCGAGAGGTCGAGCTGTTGTGGCTGTCGCTGCTCGTGTGCACGTTGTCGCTCGGCACCGGGCGCACCACGCTGCTGCACGGCGCGGTGCATCTCGTCATCTTCGGGGTGTTCCTGTTCACGACGATCGTGCCCTGACAGGGCGATCGGCGTCGGCGCGGGCAGGCGCCCGCGCCCGGCTCAGCCCTCGATGAGCGAGGGCACGAGGTGCGGCCGGATGACCTCGATCATCGCCGCATAGACCTTGGGAGAGGCGGCGACGATGTTGCCGCCTTGGGTGTAGGCGCCGCCCGAGAGCGTGCCGACCAAGCCACCCGCTTCTTCCACCATCAGCGAACCTGCCGCGGTGTCCCAGGGGCCGAGCCCGATCTCGAAGAAGCCGTCGGTACGACCCGCGGCGACGTAAGCGAGATCCAGCGCCGCCGATCCCGGCCGACGCACGCCCGCCGCGACCTTCATGAAATCCTTGAGCATCGCCATGTAGACGTCGAGGTACTCGACGTTGGCGCGATAGGGGAAGCCCGTGCCGAGCAGCGAGCCCTCGAGGCCGCGCAGGCTGCCGACCCGCAACCGGCGGCCTTCGAGCTGGGCGCCGCCGCCGCGCGAGGCGGTGAACATCTCCTGCCGCATCGGGTCGTAGATCACACCGTGCTCCATCCGGCCGCGGACGCGGCAACCGATGGACACGCAGAAATGCGGGAAGCCGTGCAGGAAGTTCGTGGTGCCATCGAGCGGGTCGATGATCCATTCGATCTCGCCGGTGCCGACCTGACCGCTCTCCTCGCCGAGGAAGGCGTGGTCGGGATAGGCGCGACGGATGGTGGCGATGATGTCCGCTTCGGCCGCCCGGTCGACCTCGGTCACGAAGTCGTTGCGCCCCTTGCTCGCGACATCGAGCGAGTCGAGGCGGTTGAGGCTGCGGACGATGAGGTCCGCGGCGCGGCGCGCGGCGCGCACGGCGATGTTCAGAAGTGGCGGCATGCTGGCAAAGAGCAGGGTACGAAGGCGGCTAGAATACCACGCATGAGCGTACCGCCTGCCGACATCGCCGCTGCCGGCCTCGCCCCTGCCGGCCTCCGACCCGCCGACATCCGGGTCGTGCTGGTCGAGACGTCCCACCCCGGCAACATCGGCGCGGTGGCCCGCGCCATGAAGAACATGGGGCTCTCGCAGTTGGTGCTGGTGCGGCCGAAGAGCTTCCCCGATCCCGAGGCGACCGCCCGTGCATCGGGGGCGACGGATGTCCTCGAGCAAGCGCGCGTCGTGCCGGACCTGGTCTCGGGCATCGGCGACTGCGGCCTCGTCATCGCGACCACAGCGCGCGAGCGTGACCCGAACATCCGGGTGCTCGAAGTGCGCGAGGCGGCGGTCCGCGCAGTCGAGGATTCGGCGCGCGGCCCGGTGGCGCTGCTGTTCGGCAACGAGCGCACGGGGCTCACCAACGACGAGCTCGCCTTCGCGAACCTGCTGCTGCGCATCCCCGCCAACCCCGAATACTCCTCGCTCAACCTCGCGATGGCGGTGCAGCTCGTCACCTACGAGATCTACCGGGCGCGCGGCGCGACCTATGCGCAGCCGCCGCGCGCGCTCGCCGCGGAGCTCGGTTCGGCTGACGTGCCGCTCGCGACAGCGGCCGACATGGCGCGCCTTTACACGCACTTCGCCGCCGTCCTCGAGGAGATCGACTTCCGCGATCGCACCGCGAGCGGCCGGCATCTCATGGACCGCATCCGCCGGTTCCTCAACCGCGCCGAGCTCGACCAGAACGAGGTCAACATCCTGCGCGGCATCCTCACCGCCGTGCAGCGCAAGCGGCGCATGGCGGGCACGCGCATCGCGCCGCCCGCCGCCGCGGATGCCGCTGCGGGTGTCGCCACGCCCGTGTTCCTCGACCATGCCTCGACGACGCCGCTCGACCCCGCCGTGGCCGATGCGATGGCGGAATGCCTGCGCGGCAGCGACGCCCAGGGCAACGCCTCGAGCGCCACGCATGCGCTCGGCCGTGCTGCCTCGGCGCGCATCGAGCAGGCCCGCGTCGAGGTCGCCGCGCTGCTCGGCGCGGCGCCTTCCGACATCGTCTTCACCTCGGGGGCCACCGAGGCCGACAACCTCGCGCTGCTCGGCATCGCGCGCGGTCGTGCCGATCTCGGTCGGCACCTCGTCGTCGCCCGCACCGAGCACAAGGCGGTCATCGACCCGGCGCGCGCGCTCGCAAAGCGCGGCTTCGAGGTCACTTGGCTTGAGCCTGATGCCTCAGGCCGCATCACCCCGCAGAGCGTCGCGGCAGCGCTGCGGCCGGATACGCAGCTCGTGTCTGTGATGCATGCCAACAACGAGACCGGCCTCGTCAACGATATCGCCGGCATTGCGGCCGTGTGTCACGCGCAGGGCGTATTGCTGCACAGCGATGCGGCGCAGTCCGCGGGCAAGCTGCCGTTGTCGATGACGGCGTTGGGCGCCGACCTGCTGTCGGTGTCGGCGCACAAGATGTACGGACCGAAGGGGATCGGCGCGTTGGTGGTCACGGCCGCGGCGCGCCCCTGGCTCGAGCCTTTGATGTTCGGCGGGCCGCAGGAGCGCGGGCTACGCCCGGGCACGCCCGCCACCCATCAGGCCGTCGGCTTCGGCAAGGCCGCGGCGCTCGCCGCCGGGCGCCTCGAAGACGATGCCGCCCACGCCGCCTCGCTGGCTGCAGGGTTTCTCGCCCGCCTCGAGGGGCTGTCCGGGTTGAGGTTCAATCATGCATCGACCGGGCATGCCGCGCCCGATCCGGCCGCGCCCACGGGGCTGCCCGGGCTGCTCTCGATCAGCCTCGAGGGCGTGGAGGGCGAGAGCCTGCTCGCAGGCCTGTCGGAGGTCGCGGTGTCGAGCGGGGCGGCCTGCGATTCCGCCTCTGGTGAGCCGTCCTATGTGCTGCGGGCGCTCGGTCTCGCGCCCGAACTCGCCCAAGCGACGCTGCGGATCATGTTCGGGCGGCACAACCGTCCCGCCGACGCCGATCTGGCCGCGGCCGCCCTCCGTCGCACCGTGCTCGCGCTGCGGGCGGCCGATGCGCCGGGCGCCCCGGCGGGCGAGGGCTGGGTCGCGGGCGAGGCAGGGCGGGTGCGCGAGGGGACGCGGGTGCGGTGCTACCTGCGCGCCGATCCCGCCGGGCGGATCAGCGCCGTCGAGTGGCGCATCTTCGGCTGTCCGCAGACCCGGGCGGTGGCCGCCGGGCTGGAAGAGTCGCTGCAGGGACGGACCGCCGCCGAGGCGGCTGCCGCGGTCGGCACGCCGGCCGGATGGGCGGCGCGGCATTCAGTGCCCACCGAGAAACTCGGGCGCCTGTTGCGGGTCGAAGATGCACTGCGGCAAGCGCTTGATAGAATCACCGCCGCAACGGAGTCCCCCTGACATGGCCATTTCGCTCACCCCCGCCGCCGCCGACCGCGTCCGCCACTTCCTCGCCAGCCGTGGCCAGGGCCTGGGGCTGCGCCTTGGCGTGCGCAAGACGGGCTGCTCGGGCTTCGCTTATGTCGTCAACTACGCCGACGAGACCCACCCCGACGACCTCGTGTTCGAGGACCATGGCGTGCGGGTATACGTCGATCGCGAGAGCCTCGCGATGATCGACGGCACCGAGGTCGATTTCGTGAAGCAGGGCCTCAACGAGGCCTTCAAGTTCCGCAACCCCAACACCAAGGGCGAGTGCGGATGCGGCGAAAGCTTCACCGTCTGAAAAACCCTTTCCGTCCAGTCACTTGCGCGGCGCCTTTCGTTGCCGGCCGGGGCCGGAGACGGGTACAATGCGCGTTTGCCCCCACCTTTCCCGTTCCCTGACAAAAGGAATCTCCCCATGGCGCTGGAGCGCACTTTCTCGATCGTCAAGCCTGATGGCGTGGCCCGCAACCTCATCGGCGAGGTCTACCGTCGTTTCGAGCAAGCCGGCCTGCGCGTCGTCGCGGCCCGCATGCAGCATCTCTCGCAGCGTGAGGCCGAGGGCTTCTACGCCGTGCACCGCGAGCGTCCGTTCTTCAACGACCTCGTGAAGTACATGACCTCGGGCCCGGTGATGCTGCAGGTCCTCGAGGGCGACAACGCCATCGCCAAGAACCGCGAGATCATGGGCGCCACCGACCCGAAGAAAGCCGCGCCCGGCACCATCCGTGCCGACCTCGCGCAGAGCATCGAGGCGAACACCGTGCACGGCTCGGACGGTCCGGAGACCGCCGCGCAGGAGATCGCCTACTTCTTCCGCTCCATCGAGATCTGCCCGCGCGGCTGACCGCCCCGCGACGCCATCATGGACGCCGCTGCCGACGACGCACGCACCCACCTGCTCGGGCTCGAGAGGCCCGCGCTCGAGGCGTTCGTGGCGTCGCTCGGCAGCAAACCCTTCCGCGCGCGCCAGCTCATGAACTGGATGTACAAGCGCGTGGAGGGGGATTTCGCCTCCATGACCGACCTCGCGCGCGATTTCCGCGCGCAGCTCGGCGAGCACGCCGTCATCCGCGCACCCGAGGTGCTCTCGCGGCACGACTCGGCGGACGGCACGCGCAAGTGGCTGCTGCGCGCCGATGGCACGCAGGCCTTCGAGATGGTCTTCATCCCGGAGACCGACCGCGGCACGCTCTGCATCTCCTCGCAGGTCGGCTGCGCGCTCGACTGCGCGTTCTGCTCGACCGCGCAGCAGGGCTTCAACCGCAACCTCACCACCGCCGAGATCGTCGGCCAGGTCTGGCTCGCCAACCGCGAACTCGGCCTCGAGCCGGGCGGCCTGCGGCCGGTGACGAACGTCGTGCTGATGGGCATGGGCGAGCCGCTCGCCAACTTCCGCAACGTGGTGCCCGCGGTGCGCATCATGCTCGACGACCTCGGCTTCGACATCTCGCGCCGCCGCGTCACGCTCTCGACCTCCGGCCTCGTGCCGCAGATCTACAAGCTCGCCGAGGAGACCAACTGCGCGTTGGCAGTGTCGCTGCATGCGCCCGATGACGCGCTGCGCGACGAGCTCGTGCCCATCAACCGCAAGCACCCGATCGCAGAGCTGCTCGAGGCCTGCTGGCACTACATCGACGAACAGAACGGCCGCAGCATCACCTTCGAGTACGTGATGCTCGATGGTGTCAACGACCAGCTGTCGCACGCGCGCGCGCTCACGCGGCTGCTGCGCGGCAAACCGGCCAAGCTCAACCTCATCCCCTTCAACCCGTTCCCGGGCACGCGCTATCGCCGCTCGCCCATGTCCGTGATCACCGCGTTCCGCGACGAGCTCATCCAGCGCGGTGTGCTCGCGACCATCCGCCGCACCCGCGGCGACGACATCGACGCCGCCTGCGGCCAGCTCGCCGGGCGCGTGAACGACCGCGTGCGCGTGCGCCTCGGCGACAAGCTCGCCCACGCCATGGGACCGCGCGCCACCGGAGATGTCGCCGTGGGGGATGTGGCCATGGGGGATGTGGCATGAACGAACCCATCGGCGCCCAGCTCACCCGTCTGCGCGAGGCGCGCGGCCAGACGCCCGTCCAGGTCGCGACAGCGCTGCGTTGCGACCCCAAGGTCATCGACGCGCTCGAGGGCGAGCGTTGGGCGGAACTGGGCGCCCCGGTGTTCAGCCGCGGGCATCTGCGCCGCTACGCCGAATTCCTTGGCCTGCCCGCCGACCCGCTGCTCGCGCAGTGGACCGCCGAGCAGGGCGCACACCAAGCGTTGCCGGACCTCAGTCGCGCGCCCCAGGCGCCGCGGCCGCTCGACACGCAGCGTTGGGGCCGACGGCTCGCGATGCTCGCGGGCGCCGTGGTGATCGCGCTCGCGGCGTGGTGGATCCTGCAGGGCGCCGATGTGCAGGCGCCCGCGGCGTCGCCGGTCGCAGCCTCGACCGCTGCCGCGCCTGCCGAGATCGCCGCCGTCGCGACCCCGATCCCGAGCGCCGCCGCTCCTGCGACGCCGCCAGCGGCGGAGCCCGTGCCCGGCGTGGCGCCCGATGCCGTGCCCGGCGCGGTACCCGGCATGACGCCTGCGGCATCGCCTGCAGTGACGCCTGCCGCTGCGCCGACGGAGACGACGCCCACGCCTGTGCCGGCGCCAGCGGTGCCTGCGACGACGGCCGCGCCCGGCGCAGGGCTCGCAGTCGCCTTCACGGCGACCGAGCGCTGCTGGGCGGAGGTCGTCGATGCGTCGGGTTCGCGTCGCCTCTACATGATGCTGGAGCCCGGTGTGCGCGTGACGGCGAGCGGTACGCCGCCGCTGCGCGTCCTGTTGGGGCGCGGTGACGTGACCGCCGTCGAGATCGGCGGCCGCGCGGCCTCGATCCCGACCGACGCGGTGCGCAATTCGGTGGCGCGCTTCGAGATCGCCGGGTCCGGCGCGATGCGGGCCTTGCCGCCTGTCCCGGCGCCGACTGCGACGCCCGCGACCACGAACCCCGCGACCACGACGCCGGCGACCACGCCTCCGGCTTCACCCGCCCCCGCCCCGGCGGAACCGCCCGCGGCGACGGCGGTGCCGACGTCGGGAGGCACGCCGTGACGTCAGCCGCCATCGCGCCCGTCAAGGGCATGAACGACCTGCTGCCCTCCGAATCGCCGCGCTGGCAGTTCCTGGAGTCGGTCACGCGCGAGCTGCTGCACGCGTATGCGTACGACGAGATGCGCGTGCCGGTGGTCGAACACACCGACCTCTTCAAGCGCGCCATCGGCGAATACACCGATGTCGTCGAAAAGGAGATGTACAGCTTCCTCGACAAGGGCGGCGAGGCCCTGACGCTGCGTCCGGAAGCGACGGCCGGGATGGTCCGCGCCGCCATCTCCAACGGCATGCTGCGCGGCGCGCGCCACAAGGTCTGGTGCATCGGGCCGATGTTCCGGCACGAGAAACCGCAGAAGGGTCGCTTCCGCCAGTTCCACCAGATCGACGTCGAAGCCATCGGTTTCTCCGGGCCCGACATCGACGCCGAGCTCATCGCGCTGTCCGCCGCGTTCTGGCGCCGGCTCGGCATCAAGCGCGTGACGCTGCACCTCAACTCCCTCGGCACCGCAGAGGCGCGGCGCGCCTATCGCGAGCACCTGACGGCGTATCTCCGCGCCCGGCACGGCGACCTCGACGAGGACAGCCGTCGCCGTCTCGAAGGCAACCCGCTGCGCATCCTCGACAGCAAGAACCCCGCGATGCAGGAGCTGATCGCCGCTGCGCCGCTGCTTCCGGAGCACCTCGACGCCGAGTCGCGGACGCATTTCGAGGCGCTGCAGGCGATGCTGCGTGCGCTCGGCATCGATTTCACTTTGAACCCCCGTCTGGTCCGCGGCCTCGACTACTACTCGCGCACCGTGTTCGAGTGGGTGACCGACGCCCTCGGCGCGCAGGACGCGGTGTGCTCGGGTGGCCGTTACGACGGCCTCGTCGCCCAGCTCGGCGGCGAGCCGACCCCGGCGATCGGCTTCGCCATGGGTATGGAGCGCGTGGTCGCGCTGTTGGAGCAGGGCGATGCGGTGCCGCCTGCGGTCACCGCCGATGTCTATCTGGTCGCGCAAGGCGAGGCCACGACGCGCGCTCTGCTGCCGCTGGCCGATGCCCTGCGTGCCGCCCTGCCCGGACGACGCATCGAGGCCAACCTCGGCGGCGGCAACTTCAAGGCGCAGTTCCGGCGCGCCGACCGCAGCGGTGCGACGCTCGCGCTGGTGCTCGGCGAGGACGAGCTCGCGCGGGGCGTGGCGCAGCTCAAGCCGCTGCGCGAAGGCGCAGGCGCGCCGCAAGAGATCCCTTTGGCGACGGCCGCGGTGGCCGTGGCCCGCTGGTTCGACGATCAGCCCCGCGGGGCTCAGGAGCACAGGCCGTGATCGATGATTACTACAACGAGCAGGAGCAGTGGGAACGCGTCAAGCAGTGGTTGCGCGAGAACGGTCTGTGGATCGTGCTCGGCATCCTGCTCGGGCTCGGTGCCCTTGCCGGTTGGCGTTGGTGGGAGCAGCGCGTCGAGCAGCGGCTGCAGTCGGCGAGCGCGTCCTACGAACTGATGTTGAACACCCTGGCGTCCGGCGATCGCGCCAAGGCGTTGGTGATGGCGGATGAACTCCGTCGCGAATACGGCGGCGTCGCCTATGCCGACCAGGCCGATCTGCTCGCCGCACGGGCGGAGGTCGAGGCCGGCAAGCTCGGCGAGGCCGCGGTGCGCCTTACCCGGGTCATGAAGGGTTCCAAGGACGTGCAGCTGCGCCTCGTGGCCCGTGCGCGCCTCGCGCGGGTCGAGCTCGCGCAGACCAAGGCCGATGCCGCGCTCGCCACCTTGGCCGGTGCGCAGCCGGGCGCGTTCGGTCCGTTGTATGACGTGATCCGCGGCGATGCGCTCTATTCGAAGGGCGATCGCCCCGCGGCGTTGGCGGCGTGGCGCAAGGCCGAAGAAGCCCTCGCCGCGTCGACGGCCGCGGGCGCAGCGCCCACCGTTGACGCTGCCGCGTTGCAGCTCAAGATCGCCGACCTGCTCGCCGATGGCGTGAAGGACGTGGCCCCTGCGGCCACGGCGACCGCCACGGCGACCGCCACGACGACCGCCACGGCGCCGGCCGCACCCGCAGCGCCCGCCGCACCTGCCGCGCCGGTGAAGCCGTGATGACCCGCCGCGTCGTCGGCCGCACGTCGACCAAACCGCTCGCGTGGCTGGCGGTGCTGGCGCTCGTGGCGGGTTGTTCGAACGACAAGGACATCGAGAAGCCGTCGGAGCTCGTCGATTTCAAGCCGACGCTGACCGTGGATCGCGTGTGGAGCGCGTCGGCAGGCGGCGGCGATGACGTCATGCGCGCCGGTCTTGCGCCTGCGGTCGCAGGCGAGACGGTCTATGCGGCCGGGCGCGGCGGCGATGTGCTCGCGCTGCAGCGCGCGGACGGCAAGTCGCTCTGGCGCAGCCGCACCAAGGCCGAGCTCACCGGCGGCCCCGGGGTGGGCGCCGGGCTCGTCGTGGTCGGCTCCACGGACGGCGAGGTCATCGCGCTCGACGCAAAAGACGGCGCCGAACGTTGGCGCGTGGCGCTCGGCGGCGAGGTCCTGTCGGCACCGGCGGTGTCCGAGGACGCCGTGGTCGTCCGCACCGTCGATGGCCGCCTGCATGGCCTGGCGCCGGCCGACGGCAAGACGCTGTGGCGCGAGGAACAGGCCATACCGCGCCTCACGCTGCGCGGCGCCGCAGCGCCCGTGATCGCGGGCACCACGGCGGTCTGCGGTTTCGACAACGGCCGTGCGATCGCGATCGATGTCCGCAACGGCGAGATGTTGTGGGAGTCGCTGGTCGCACCGGCGCGCGGACGCACCGAACTTGAGCGCATGGTCGACATCGACTCCGGCGTGAAGGTCTCCGGCGCGGACGTCTTCGTCACCGGCTTCCAGGGCCGTGTGGCGATGCTCGCCCTCGACAACGGCCAGTCCTGGTGGTCGCGCGAGATCTCGAGCCATCGCGGCCTCGACATCGACGACGACCGTGTCTATGTCAGCACCTCCGAGGGCGATGTCGCCGGGCTGCGTCGCCGCACGGGCGTCGAGGAGTGGCGCCAGGATGGCTTGCGTCGGCGCGGCCTGTCCGGTCCCGCGGCGATCGACGGCTTCGTGGTCGTGGGAGACGGCGAGGGCTACCTGCACTGGCTCGACGCCACCACCGGCGCGTTCGTCGCGCGCGGCAAGGCCGGCGGCCGCGTGACCAACGCCCCGCTGGTGGCGGGCGACCTGCTGCTGGTGCAGGACGACGACGGGCGCCTGAGCGCCTTCCGGCCGCGTCGCTGACGCCGCCGCCCCGGGCCTTCCGATGACCGCGATGCTGCCCGTGGTGGTGCTGGTCGGCCGACCGAACGTCGGCAAGTCCACGCTCTTCAACCGTCTCACCGGCACGCGCGACGCGCTGGTCGCCGACATGCCCGGCGTCACGCGCGACCGGCAGTACGGCTATGGCCGCCTCGGTCCCATCCCCTACGTCGTCGTCGACACCGGCGGCCTCGTCGAGCAGCCCTCGGGCATCGAACAGCCGATGCGCCTGCAGACCGAGCGCGCGGTGGCCGAGGCCGATGTGCTCGTGTTCCTGTCGGATGCGCGCAGCGGCCTCACGCCGCAGGACCACTTCGTGGCGCGCGAGCTGCGGCGCTCGGGCAAGCCCGTGTTCCTCGCCGTCAACAAGGCCGAGGGTCTCGATCCGGCGTCCGCGGCCGCCGATTTCCACGCCCTCGGGCTCGGTGACCCGCATGCGATCGCCTCGGCCCACGGCGACGGTTGTCGGGACCTCATGGAGCGCGTGCTCGAGCGCTGGGATCCGGCCGACTTCGCCGACAGCGGCGCCCCCGAAGACGGCCGTATCCGCATCGCCGTCATCGGCCGCCCGAACGTCGGCAAGTCGACGCTCGTCAACCGGCTCATCGGCGATGAGCGCGTGATCGCGAGCGACATGCCAGGCACCACGCGCGACAGCATCCTCGTGCCCTTCGCGCGCGACGGGCGGGAGTTCACGCTCATCGACACCGCGGGCGTGCGCCGCCGCGGCAAGGTCGAGGACGAGGTCGAGAAGGCGAGCGTCTCCAAGACCCTGCAGGCCATCGACACCGCGCATGTCGTGGTGTTCGTGGTCGACGCGCACGACAGCATCGGCGAACAGGACGCGAGCGTGCTCGGCCTCGCGCTGCAGCGCGGCCGTGCGCTCATCATCGCCGTCAACAAATGGGACGGCATCCCGATGGAGCAGCGCGAGGAGATCCGGCGCCTGCTGTCGCTCAAGCTCGATTTCGTGCCTTACGCGCCGCAGCATTTCATCTCGGCACGCCACGGCACCGGCGTCGGCGAGCTCGTCGTCGCCACCATCAAGGCCTACGACGCCGCGATGACGGACATCCCGACCTCGCAGCTCACCAAGACCATGGAGCGCGCGATGGTGCAGCACCAGCCGCCCCTGGTGCGCGGTCGGCGCATCAAGCTGCGCTACGCCCACCAGGGTGGCCGCAACCCGCCGCGCATCATCATCCACGGCAACCAGACCAAGGACGTGCCCGAGGCCTACACGCGCTATCTCGCCAACGTGTTCCGGCGCGAGTTCGACCTCTTCGCCTCGCCGGTCGCGGTCGAGTACCGCACCGACGCCAATCCCTATGCGCGCGGCAAGGGGCGTCCGCAGCGGCTCACCGCGTCGGAGAAGCGTTCGGCGACGGAACAGAAGCGGCGGAAGGCTTCGGCGGCGCGAGGAAAAGGGCGGGGTCCACGTAAGCCCGGTTGAGCGACACGCCCCAGTGCAGGTGCGGGCCGGTCGAACGGCCGGTCGATCCCACGGCGCCCAGCAGGTCGCCCGTCTCCACGACATCGCCCGGCGCCACGTCGATGCGGCTGAGGTGGCAGTAGAGCGTCACCAAGCCCTGCCCGTGGTCGACGATCACGGTGTTGCCGTTGAAGAAGAAATCCCCGGTCTCGACCACGCGTCCCGGCGCGGGCGCGATCACCGGCGTGCCGGTCGGTGCGGCGATGTCCATCCCGGAGTGCGGGTTGCGGGACTGGCCGTTGAACACGCGCCGCAGCCCGAAGGAGCTCGAACGCGGTCCGCGCACGGGCGGTTCGAGGCGCAGCGTGGCGGGCGGCGTCTCGGTGAAGGTGTCCATCGCCTGGCGCAGGATCGGCGATTCGCGCGCGACGCGCTCGGCATCTTCGGGCGCGAGGTCGACCTGCCGCGGCGCGACCTTGAGGCTCTGTGTCGCGTAGGCCTTGCCCTCGATGGTGAAGCCGCGGGTGAGCGGCGCTGCGCCTTGGCGGATCTCGACCTGCGCGGCGCCCGGGCTGCGCGCGAGCGGGATGCCGACGACCGCGACCCAGCCCTCGCCTTTGGGCAGCACCATCACGCGTTTGCCCTCGAAGCTGACCGCCGGCGGCGCGGTGCCGCGGATCGCGGTGCCGGGGATATCGATGAGCACCACGCCGCCCGGGACGGCGCTCTGGCGCGGCAGGTCGGCCTGCGCGGCGCTGACCGACAGCGCGAGCGCGAGACCGACGATGAGCCAGGGATGGCGGAAGTGCGTCATGCAGGGGTTTCCGGCGTGTCGGGGGGGACGATCTCATCGACCGTGGCGCGCAAGCGTCCGCGGCCGAGCCGCGCTTCGATGCGGGTGCCGACCGGGGCGTCGGCCGTGTCGCGCAGCAGCTCGCCGTCCTCGCGCAAGACGATCGCATAGCCGCGTTCCAGCGTGGCGAGCGGACTCACCGCATGCAGCGTGCGGCCAGCGAGCGCATGGCGCTGGGCGAGCGCGGCGAGCCGCGCCGGGAGCGAGGCCCGCAGCCGTGCATCGAGCAGCGCGTGGCGATGGCCGAGCCGTTGCAGCGCGAGCGCCGGCGAAGCATCGCGCAAGCGGGCGATCGTGCGCTGCGCGCGCAGACGGGCCTCGGACAGCGTGAAGCGCAGGTGCCCCGCCAGCCGTTGCTCGAGCTCATCGAGACGCTGTGCACCTTGCTGCAGGCGGGCGCCGGGATGGGTGAGGGCGAGCCGGCGCTGCAGGCGGGCGAGATGTTCGCCCTCGGTCCGCAGCCGGCGCGTGGCGAGCTGCTGCAGCCGCGCATCGAGCGCTGCAAAACCGGCGCGCCAGGCGGCGCCGTCCGGCGTGACGAGCTCCGCCGCGCCCGAGGGCGTGGGCGCCCGCACATCGGCGACGAAGTCGGCGATGGTGAAGTCGGTCTCGTGGCCGATGCCCGTGACCACCGGCATCGGCGCCGCGCGCAACGCGCGCGCGAGGGATTCGTCGTTGAAGGCCCACAGATCCTCCAGCGAGCCGCCGCCACGGGCGACGATCAGCACGTCGCACTCGGCGCGGGCGCTGGCGAGCGCGACCGCTGCGAGCAGCTGCGGCACGGCCTCCTTGCCCTGCACCGCGGCTGGGTGGATGACCACGCGCGCTGCGGGGAAACGCCGCCGCAGGATGTGCAGGATGTCGCGGACCGCAGCGCCGGTGGGCGAGGTCACCACGCCGATCACGCCAGGCGCCCTCGGGAGCGGACGCTTCAGGGCGGGGTCGAACAGGCCCTCGGCCTCGAGTTTGGCGCGCAGCAGCTCGTACTCGCGCTGGAGGGCGCCGACCCCGGCGTCCTCCAGGTGCTCGACCACCAGCTGGAACTCGCCACGCGCCTCGAACAGGCCCGCCCGGGCGCGGACCAGCACGCGCTGCCCGTCGCGGGGCGTCATGCGAAGCACGGCGTTGCGGCCGCGGAACATCGCGCAGCGCACCTGCGCATCGCGGTCCTTGAGCGAGAAATACCAGTGGCCGGAGGCGGGGCGCGAGAAGTTCGAGATCTCGCCCTCGACCCACAG
>Ga0068872_10002437_pt1 | contig 14594 bp, 12 predicted proteins | sample NOAtaG_7_FD_66441 | JGI IMG/M metagenome (GOLD analysis project Ga0068872, IMG submission 66441) | Freshwater lake microbial communities from Lake Erie, under a cyanobacterial bloom - NOAA_Erie_Diel1S_2200h metaG | ecosystem: Environmental > Aquatic > Freshwater > Lake | place: USA: Ohio, Lake...
CCCGTGGTCGAGGCGCCCCCGGTGGCCGTCGAAGCGCCGGCCACAGCCGTCGCCCCCGCTGAGCCCGCGGCGCCCGCCGCGCCCATCGACACCGCCCGCCCCGCCCGCGCGCAGACGCGCATGGAAGGGCCGCGGATCGGTGTCCGCTCGGAGGCCGATCCGGCCCGGGCCGCCGCCGCCGCGAGCCTGGTGTCTGGGCTTCCCCGTGCCGACGGCAGCCGCACCGCAGGGCCCGCCGGCCGCCGTCCGGCTGTCGCTGGCCTCGGCCTCGGCGTGATCGCGCCTCCTCCGGGCTACGACCCCAACGACGCCGCCGGCAACCGCCGCCGCGCCGCCGAGGCCGCAGCCGCCGCCCGCGCAGACCGCGGCCGTCCCGCAGGCCCTGGCCCTGGCGGCCGCTGGCCGGAGCGCGGCCCGGGTGGTGACGGCCCCGCCGCTGCACCGGCCGCGCCGGGGGGCGAAGAGGAGCGTCGCGATCGCTCGCGCGGCAAGCGCAACGACCGCGGCGGCCGCGTCGAGATGCTCATGCAGGACGTGTCCGGCATGAACCGCCGCCGCGGCAAGCCCGGCCGCGGCCCTGTGGAGGCCCCCGCCCGCGGCGCCCCCCAGTCGAAGGCAATCAAGCGCCGCGTCGAGTTCAACGGGTCCATCACGGTCTCGCAGCTCGCCCACGGCATGAGCGTGAAGGCCTCGCAGATCATCAAGACGCTGCTCGGCATGGGCCAGATGGCCACGGCCAACGATGCGCTCGACTTCGACACCGCCCAGCTCATCGCGACGGAGTTCGAGTACGAGGTGGTGAACGCCACCTTCGACGAGAAGGTCCACATGATCAAGGTGGATGAGACGGCCGAGGCCCTGCGCCCGCGCCCTCCCATCGTCACCATCATGGGCCACGTCGACCACGGCAAGACCTCCCTGCTCGACGCCATCCGCAACGCGAACGTCGCGGCGGGCGAGGCCGGCGGCATCACGCAGCACGTCTCTGCGTACCAGGTCTCGCGCGGCGAAAACAAGATCACCTTCGTCGACACGCCCGGCCACGCCGCGTTCACCGCGATGCGCGCCCGCGGCGCTCAGATGACGGACATCGTCGTCCTGGTCGTCGCCGGCGACGACGGCGTGATGCCGCAGACCATCGAGGTGGTGAACCACGTCAAGGCGGCCAACGTCCAGCTCCTCGTCGCCGTCAACAAGTGCGACAAGCCGGAGTTCCGCCCGGACCGCGTGAAGCAGCAGCTGATGGAGCACGGGATCGTCCCCGAGGAGTACGGCGGCGAGACCATCTTCGTCAACGTGTCCGCCACGAAGAAGCTCGGCATCACCGACCTTCTGGACTCCATCCTGCTGATGTCCGAGGTCGCCAACCTCCAGGCCAACCCGGAGCGCCACGCCGAGGGTACGGTCATCGAGGCGCGCATTGAGCGCGGCAAGGGCGCCGTCGCGACGGTGCTCGTCCAGCAGGGCACGCTCCGCAAGAGCGACCGCGTGGTCCTCGGCACCGTCTGGGGTCGCGTGCGCGCGATGACCGACGACCAGGGCCGCCAGATCAAGGAGGCCCTCCCGGCGACCCCCGTGGACATCATGGGCCTCGAAGACCTCCCGCTCGCCGGCGACAACTTTGTCGTCGTCGAGAGCGAGAAGGACGCCAAGGCCCTCGTCGAGCATCGGCTGGAGCAGGCCCGCCTCAAGGCGGCCGCCTCCACCACCCGGGTCACCCTGGAAGACCTCGTCGCGCGCGGCAAGGCAGGCGAGATCGTCCACCTCAACCTCATCCTCAAGTCGGACGTCAGCGGCTCGATGGAGGCCGTCCAGGGCGCCATCCGGCAGGTCAACGTGCCCGGCACGGAGATCAAGGTCCTGCACAGCGGCGTGGGCGCGGTCACCGAGTCCGACGTCATGCTGGCCCACACGAACGAGGCGGTCATCATCGCCTTCAACGTGCGGCCGGACGCGCAGGCCCGGAAGATCATGGATGGCTACGGCGTCCAGGTTCGGACGTACAAGGTCATCTACGAGGCGCTCGAGGACATCGAGAAGTCCCTCAAGGGCATGCTCGCGCCCACCATCGAGGAAAAGGTCCAAGGCACCGCCGAGGTTCGCCAGACCTTCACCGTCCCGAAGGTGGGCACGGTGGCCGGCTGCATGGTCACCGACGGCAAGATCGCCCGCAGCAACTCGATCCGGCTGCTCCGCGACGGCACCATCGTCTGGGAGGGCCGCCTCGCCTCGCTCAAGCGCTTCAAGGACGACGTCCGCGAAGTCTCGCAGGGCTACGAGTGCGGCATGGGGCTCGACGGCTTCAACGACATCAAGCTCGGTGACGTCATCGAGGCCTACACGCGCGAAGAAGTCGCGGCGGTCTGAGCGCGGGCGGGCGCGGTCCCGGCCCACTGGGGTCGAGCATGTTCCTCCCGGCGCACGACGAGTCTGCATGGGTGGGGGTGCTCCGCCTCGGGCTCGTCGTGCCCGGGGCGCGGTCCCTCAAGGACAAGCGCCGGGGTCTCGCCGCCGTCCGCGACCGCGTCCGGGCCCGGCATGGCTTTTCGGTCGCCGAGGTGGGCCACCTCGAGGATACGCTCCGGGGCGTGCTGCTCGTGGCGACGGTGGGCAACGAGCCTCGCCTTCTGCGCAGCGTGCTGGACGGGCTCGCGCACGAGATCGAAGGATGGGGGCAGGTCGTGGTCGAGAGCCGGCACGTTGAGGTGCAGCCGGCCTTTGACGCCTCCCGCTGAGGCGTGCAGGCCGCCGCGGCGGCGTGCGATGGGCGATACACGCTCGTCGGGGGGCTTGTCGTGACGGGCGCTTTCGCGATATGCTCTTGACATGACCGAGCCCCTCGCCGCCCGCACTGACCGCCCGCTCGTCCTGTCCCGCCCGAAAGTGGCGTTCATGTCGGTCTTGGGTGCCTGCACCTTCGCGCTCGCGTTCCTGCTGGGGGTTCGCGTGGGGCGCCTGCAAGCACCCGCCGCCGACGCCGACGCCGCGGCCACGGGCCCCGCGCCGGTGCTCCCCGACGCCGAGGGCCAGGCCTCCTTGGAGGCGCTGTTGCGCGAGGTCGAGCTGGCGCAGCGCGCCGCCGCTCCCCCCGGGGGCGGGTTCAGCTTCCCCGACGTGCTGACCGGTCGGGCGCTCGCCGCGCCTCCCTTGCGGGACGACCCCGGCGCGCCCGTGGTCGCGGAGGCCCCCACCGACGCCACCCTCGACGCGCCCGCCCCCGGCGCGGCAGACCTCCCGCGCGCCGGCTGGTCGGTGCAGGTGGCCAGCGTCCAGTCCGCCGAGGACGCCGCGGCCCGCAAGGCCGCGCTCGCAGAGGCCGGCTTCGACGCCGAGGTTGTGGCCGCGCTGGTGGACGGCAGCACTTGGTATCGCGTGCGCGTGGGCGGGTTTTCTGAGCGCGCGGCGGCCGAGAGCGCCCGCAACCGGCTGCAAGAGCGCCTCGGCGTCTTCGAGGCCATGCCGCTCGCGCGGACCCCGTGACATCCCTCCCGCGCCGCGTCGACAAGCCCTGGGGCCACGAGGAGATCTGGGCCGAGGGCCCCGGCTACGTCGGCAAGGTCCTCCACCTGCGGGCAGGGCACCGCCTCTCGCTCCAGCACCACCGCCACAAGGACGAGACGATCCGGGTGCTGCGAGGCACCCTGCACCTCACGCTGGAGGACGCCAGCGGGGCCTTGGTCGACAGCCTCCTCCAGCCCGGCGATCGTGCGCACATCGCGCCTGGGCGGCGCCACCGCATGCGCGCCGACGAGGACGTCGAGATCCTCGAGGTCTCCACCGCTGAGCTCGACGACGTCGTCCGCCACGCCGACGACTACGGCCGGGCCCCTTGACAGGTCGGCGGCCCCTTGCGACGATGCAGGCGCGGAGCAATCGATGCTGTCCCTGATCCCCTACTTGGCCGCGGCCCTCTCCCCCGACGCCCGCGCGCAAGACGCGACGCCGGTCGAGATCGCCGAGCGGATGGACGTCTTCGGCACTCCCGCCGAGGGCACCACGTATGTCATTCAGGGCGGCGACAACCTGGGCACGGGCACGGTCGGCACGCCCGACGTCTACACGGTGCAGCCAGGTGACACGCTCTGGGAGATCGCAAGCCGCTTTCTCGGCGACTCCGCGTACTGGCCCCGGCTGTGGTCGATCAACGAGCACATCACCAATCCGCACTGGATCTACCCGGGCAACCGCATCGTCTTCCGCATGGGCACGCTGCTGGAGCCGCCGAGCCTCACGCTGGACGGCACCGGCGGCGGTGACGGCTACGTCGCTCCCACGGCGCCCTACACCACGGTCGCGGCCGCGTGCGGGCCCGATCTGCGCTTCCTCAACCGCAAGGTCGCGCGGTCCTACACGGCGGACGGCTACCTCGCGAGCCGCGACGGGGACGAGTTCTACGGGAAGGTCCGCAAAGGCCGCTCCGAGGGCAGCTTTTTGGCGGAGCGGGACCGCATCTACCTGAAGGTGGATGACGCCGAGGCCTTCGAGTGCGGGGACATGGTCGGGGTCTACCACCTCGAGCGCAAGCGGGTGAAGCACCCGACCGACCGCGGTCGCTACGGCGATGTCTACCGCGTCGCCGCGGAGGCGCGCGTCGTGCACCGCGAAGACGAGACGATCACCGCCGTCGTCGTCAACTCCTTCTCCGAGGTGGAGCGCGGAGACCGCGTGGGGCCGCCGGTGCCCGTCAACGTGCAGGTCGAGGTCACCCGCCCCGAGGGCGAAGACGGCGGCACCATCATCGCCCGCACCTACAACGACCGCTTCACCATGGGCCCCGGCGAGCCGGTGTTCATCGACCGCGGCCGCGCCGACGGCGTGCGGGTGGGGCACAGCTACTTCATCGTGGAGCGGCGGGATCCCTCGCTCGACTTTGCCAAGGAAGACAAAACCCTCCCCGAGTCGGTCATCGGGCGCATCGTCATCGTGCGGGTGGACGAAACCACCGCCACCGCCGTCATCGCCGACGCCGACCGCGACATCCTCGTGGGCAGCCGGGTGACTCAAAAGGTCGAGTAGGCTCGGTGCTCTCTGGATTTTGGCACGGTGCCGCCACGCTCAGCGGGCGGCTGGACCTGAGCGGGCTGCGCCGGCACGCCGCCGGGGTTCCGTGGGACACCCTCTCCGCGGAGCAGCTCGTCACCGCCGGGCTGTCCCCGGCGCAGGTGCGCGCGCTGCGGGCCGCCCCGCGGCTCGACACGCCCCACGCCGCCTGGACCCTCCAAGACCCCTCCTACCCGCCCGCCCTGGCCGCGCTGCCCTACGCGCCGCCCGTGCTGTTCGCCGAGGGCAACGCCGCCCGCCTGCTCGACCCCTTGGTCGCCATCGTCGGGGCGCGGGCCTGTACCGGGCTCGGCGCCGCGATGGCCCGCCGCCTCGCCGCGGCCGTGGCGGAGGCCGGGGGCACGGTCGTCAGCGGCCTCGCGTACGGAATCGACACCGCGGCCCACGAAGCCGCAGGGGGCGCCACCATCGCCGTGCTGGGGCAGGGCCTCGCGGCGCCGATGTCCCGGGCGCAGGCCCGCCTGCGCGAGTCCCTGCTCGCCGCGGGGGGGCTGGTCCTGAGCGAGTTCCCGCCGGCACACCCGGCCTCGGCCCGCACGTTCCCGCAGCGAAACCGCATCATCGCCGGGTTGGCGCGCGCAACGGTGGTCGTCGAGGCCAAGGCCCGCTCGGGGAGCCTCGGGACCGCGCGCGCCGCCCTGGACGCCGGCCGTGAGGTCCTGGCCGTTCCGGGCCACCCCCTCCAGCCCGAAGCCGAAGGCTGCCTGCTGCTGCTGGCCGAAGGCGCGGGCCTGGTGCGCGGGCCGGCCGACGTGCTGGAGGCCGCCGGCCTCTGCGCCGCGCGCGCCCCCGAGGACCCCCTCCTTCGGGCGGCCGGCCCCGACGGCCAGAGCGCGGAGGCCCTGGCCGAAGCCCTGGACTGGCCCTTGCCCACCGTCCTCGCCCGGCTGTCGGCGCTACAGCTCGCCGGCCGCCTGGAAGCCCTGCCTGGCGAGCGTTACCGCGCCATCTCCCCCCGCTGACCCGGACGCTCCCCCATGGCCCGCCGCGCCGCATCCACCGCCGAGGTGGTCGACCTCTCCCCGACCGCCTCCCGCTTCCTCGACCTGGTCGTCGAGTTGGGCCACCTGGACGACTCTCTGATCGACCGCGTGAACGACGCCCTGCTCGGGGCGCCGGCCGCCCAGGGCCAGATCGACCTCCCCACCGTCAAGCGCATCGTGGCGGCCGTGCTGTTCGACGCCGGCGACAGCCTCGACGCCGAGCAGCGCCGCGCCCTCGACGCCGAGTGGGCCTTCCTGTTTTCCTGAGCCACGGCGCGGCGCCCCGCGCAGGCGCCCCACGGGCCCCGCAAGCAGCGGGCCACCGCCGCATGCGCCGCGGTCGACACCCGCGACGCCGCGTCGGGCCCGGCCCCCGCTCCCGCCGCAGGCGGCCGAAAGGAAGGGGGCGTTGCGGGGGAAACCTTGGTTTCCCCTGCCCTCAACCGAAAAGTCTGACCGGACTCAGCCCTTGCCGCCGGGGCGACGCACGACCTTGGCCGGGGCCGGCGGGGCATCCGCCTCGGCCGCGCCCTTGGCCGCGGACGTTCCCGCCGGGGCCGCCTTGGCCTTGGCCTTGGCGGGGGCGGCCTTGGCAGCCGACTCGCCGCCATCGCTCGCCTTCGCCTTGGGCGCCGCCTTCGCCTTGGGCGCCGCCTTCGCCTTGGGCGCCGCCTTCGCCTTGGGCGCCGCCGACCCTGCCGCGCCGCTCGTGGCTGCCTTTCCCTTTCGCCCGGGCTTTTCCTTCTTGGGCGCGCCCTCGCGCGCCTCGATGAGCGCCGCCGCCTCGGCCAGCGTGAAGGCCGCCGGATCCGCGTCGCGCGGGAGGGTGGCGTTCGTCTCGCCGTCGGTGACATAGGGCCCAAAGCGGCCTTTCATCACGCGCAGGGCGCGGCCGGTGCGGGGGTCTGCGCCGATCTCGGCCAGGACCTCAGCCCCGCCGCGCCGATTGGCCGGCTGGGCGAGGATGGCGACGGCCTGCTCCAACGTGACCTCCAGCACGGAGACCCCACGCGGCAGCGACCGGCTCTCTTTGCCGCTGCGAAGGTAGGGCCCAAAACGGCCGTTGGCGGCTTCGACCGGCTCGCCCGACTCCGGATGCGGCCCGAGGTCGCGCGGCAAGGAGAGGAGGGCGAGCGCGACGCCCAGGTCGATCTCGCCGGGAGACTGCCCGGGGAGAAGCGACGCGCGCCGCGGCTTTTCCTTGGCCTTCGGATCCTCGACGGTGCCGAGCTGCACGTAGGGGCCGAAGCGCCCGTTCATCAGGTAGACCGTGTCTCCCGAGTCCGGGTCCGTGCCCAGCGCGAGGGGGCCCTCCTTCTTCTCGGCGAGGAGCTGCATGGCCCGCTCGACGGTGACCTCGTCGGGCGGCAGATCGCCAGGCAAGGACGCGCGATCTTCGCCGGCCGAGAGGAAGGGCCCGTAGCGGCCGACGCGCACCTCGACGGCCACGCCGTCGTCCGGCCGCGCACCGAGCGAAAACCCGCAGACCATGCGTGGATCTGCCGATGCATCGGCCGCCGACAGCGTGCGCTTGAGCCCGCTGTCGCCGAGGAAGAACACCCCGAGGTATTTCTTCCAGTCGCCCTCGCCGCCGGCGATGTCGTCGAGCTGCTGCTCCATGCGCGCCGTGAAGTCATAGTCGACGAGGTTGGGGAGGTGCTCCTCCATCAGCCGCGTGACGGCGAAGGCCGTGAACGTGGGGACCAGGGCGCCCGCCTTCTTGAAGGCGTAGCCGCGGCCCAGCACGGTGTCGATGATGGACGAATAGGTGCTCGGGCGGCCGATGCCGCGGGCCTCCAGCTCCTTGACGAGGCTCGCCTCGGTGAGCCGCGCAGGCGGGCGCGTCTCGTGGCCGCGGGCCTCGGCGCTGCGCACGGGCAGGCGCGCGCCCACCGCGACCGCAGGCAGCACGCGGTCTTGCTCCGCGAGGTCCGCCTCCGGCGTGTCCGAATCCTCGACATAAGCGCGGCGGAAGCCCGGAAAGTCAATGGTGCGCCCGCGCGCGACCAGCGCCCCGGGCCCGGCCTCGACGTGGATGCTGACCTGACGCCCCACGGCATCGACCATCTGGCTGGCGACCGTGCGCTTCCAGATCAGCGTGTAGAGCTTCAGCTCATTGGAGGACAGCTCGGCGGCGGCCTCGGTGAGCGAGCGGAAGCGCGCGCCGGCCGGGCGAATGGCCTCGTGGGCCTCCTGCGCGTTCTTCACCTTGTTGGCGTAGCGCCGCGGCTCGCGCGGCAGGTAGTCGGCGCCGTAGGCCTCGCCGATGAGCCCGCGGGCGGCGAGCAGCGCCTCCTCCGACAGCGTCGTGCTGTCGGTGCGCATGTAGGTGATCCAGCCCGTCTCGTACAGCACCTGCGCGACCTTCATGACGTCCCGGGAGGACCAGCGCAGCTTGCGGATGGCCTCCTGCTGCAGGGTGGACGTGGTGAACGGCGCGGCCGGACGCTCGGTGAAGGGCTTCTCCTCGACCTTTTGGACCTGCGCCACCGCCGCCGGCAGCGCCGCGGCCACCGCCCGCGCGCCCGCCTCGTCCAGCACGCGAACGCCCGCAGCGACCTGCCCGCGGTCGTCGAAGTCCTTGCCGGTGGCGAGGCGCTCGCCCTTCCACGCCACCACGCTCGCATCGAAGGGCACGCCGCCCGCATCGAGAGACGCCGTGACATCCCACCAGGACGCCGACCGGAAGGCCATGCGCGCCCGCTCGCGCTCCACGAGCATGCGAACGGCCGGCGACTGCACCCGCCCCGCCGAGAGCTGCGGCCGGACCTTCTTCCAGAGCAGCGGCGACACCTCGTAGCCGACCAGGCGGTCGAGGATGCGCCGCGTCTCCTGCGCGCGCACGAGGTTTTGGTCGATGTCGCGGGGCTTTTGCAGCGCCCGCTGGATCGCCGTCTTGGTGATCTCGTTGAAGACGAGGCGCCGCACCGGCACCCGCGGCTTCAGCACCTCGAGCAAGTGCCAAGAGATCGCCTCGCCCTCGCGGTCTTCGTCGGTGGCGAGGTAGAGGGCGTCGGCGGTGGCCAGGGACTCCTTCAGCGCGCGGATCTGCGCCTGTTTTGCCGCCGGGACGATGTAGAGCGGCTCGAAGCCCTTCTCCACGTTGACCCCGAGCCGGGCCCACGGCTCCTTTTTGACGGCGGCCGGGATGTCCTCGGCGGATTGCGGCAAATCCCGCACATGGCCCACCGAGGGCAACACGCGGAAGCCGTCCCCAAGGTACTTCTCGATGGTCTTTGCCTTTGCGGGCGACTCGACGATGACGAGGCTTTTGCCCATGGGGCCGACTCCGGGGACCGTGACCGCGGCGCTGCGGGTGCGGGGGGCTTTGCTACACCAGAGACGCCGCTGCCGCAAGCCGGGGGACACCAAGCGGCAAACGCGCTAGCCAACCCCGATGGACCCCGATCTCGCCGCATGGCTCGACCACCTCGCCGCCGAGGCCACACGCTCGCCCCACAGCCTGCGCGCCCGCGGGGGCGACCTGCGCGCCTGCCTCGACGCGCTCGCCGCGGCCGGGCGCACGGCGCGGGACGCCACGCTCACCGATCTCCGGCGTTGGCTCGCGATGAGCGAGGCGCGCGCGCCCGCCAGCCTCGCCCGGCGCGTCTCCTCGGCGCGCAGCTTCTTCGCCTGGATGGTGGACACCGGCCGCCGCCCGGACGACCCGGCCAAGCGCCTGCGCGCGCCCCGCGTCCCCCGCACGCTGCCCGACACGCTCGAGGTGCCGGCCGCCGCCGCGATCGTCGAGGCCCCCCCGCACGGCGGCCGCCTCGGCCTGCGCGATCGCGCCCTCCTGGAGCTGCTCTACGGCGCCGGCCTGCGGGTGTCCGAAGCGGTCGGGCTCGACTGGGACGCCGTGGACCTCGGGGCCCGCCTCGTGCGCGTCACCGGCAAGGGAGACAAAGAGCGCGTCGTCCCTTTTGGCCCGCCGTGCGCCGACGCGCTCGACGCGTGGCGCGCCGCTGGCAGCGGCGAGGGCGCCGTCTTCCGCAACCGCGCAGGCGGCCGCTTGAGCACGCGCTCGGCATGGCAAATCGTCCACGACGCCGGGCGCTTCGCCGGCGAGGATGGGGTGCATCCCCACACGCTCCGCCACGCCGCCGCCACCCACATGCTCGCCGGCGGTGCAGACCTGCGCGCGATCCAGGAGCAGCTCGGGCACGAGAGCCTGTCCACGACGCAGCGCTACACGCAGGTCGATGTCGCGCACCTGCTGCGCGTCTACCGCGCAGCCCACCCGCGGGCCCGGCAGTCCCCCCCTTGACGCCAGCGCCCGCCGCGCCGACGATCCGTCCATGTCCGAAGTCCTCTCCCCGACTGAGTTGGCCGAGCTCGACCGCCTGGCCGAAGCCGCCGCGCGCAACGACTGGGCCGCATTGCTCGGCGTGCCGCTGCGCGCCGACAAAAAGGCCGTGCAGGCCGCCTACTACAACCTGTCGCGCTCCTGGCACCCGGACCGCTTCTTCCGAAAGGACCTCGGCGCCCACGGCCCGCGCATCGACAAGGTCTTCCTGGCCATCACCGAGGCGTACCGCATCCTCACCAACGACGCGGAGCGCACCGCCTGGGAGCTCTCACAGCCCTTCGCCGGCGCCTCTTCGCCGCGGCCGGCTGCACCCACGGGCACCAGCGACGGCCGCGCCCGCTCCGAGGACCCCTTCGCCGCCGCCCGCGCCCGCGCCGCCGAGCAAGCGAGCGCCACCGGCGCCCCACGGGCCAGCTCCGCGGCCGTGCAGCGGCTGAAGGCCGAGATGGTGGAGCGGCTCAAAAAGGCCCGGCAATACTACCTCGCCGGCAAGGCCGACGCCGAGTCCAACAACCCCGTGAAGGCACAATCGCTGCTCGCCCTCGCGCTGTCTCTGGACCCGAAAAACGACGAGTACAAGGCCCTGCACGACAAGGTCGCCAAGGACGCACGCCGCATCCAGGCGCGCACCTTCTTCCAGGCAGCCGAAAACGCAGAGTCCTACGGCCAGGCGGCCCAGGCGCGCGAGCAGTACCAGCTCGCCGTCGACTACGGCATCGACGACGCGCGCGCCTACTACCGGCTTGCACAGTACATCCTCAAGGGCGAGGAGCCGGATCGCAAGCTCGCGCTCAAGCACCTGCGCGAAGCCGTCATCCGCGCGCCCGACAACCTCGAAATCCTCAACGCGCTGGGCGAGGTCTACACCGCGCTGGACTTGCGCATCAACGCGATCGGCCAGTACGAGCGCATCCTCAAGCTCGACAAGAACCACGCGGTCGCCAAGGCGGCCATCCGCAACCTGCGCTCGCTCAACTGAGGCTGGGCGCGGCGGCGGCAGGGCCGCCTTCGGGCGTCCTCTGGGGTCGGCGCAGCCGCGCCTCCGTGCTCCCTCCGGTCGCACCGGCGCCCCCGCCGGGGGCGCCGCCCGCCGGCCTCCCGCGCGCGCTGGCGCCCGCGTCGTGCCACGCGACGGGCGCCGGGGCGGTCGCCCCGGTCATGGCCCCCGGGGAGGCTGGGCATTAGAGGCGGAGGGCGGCGCAGCGCGCGCTGTGGAGGGTGCATGTCGTCGCGCGGCTCGATGCCCAACACCGTCGTCGTCGGCCTCCAGTGGGGAGACGAGGGCAAAGGCAAGGTGGTGGACCACCTCGCCGCCCACGCGCGCTGGGTCGTGCGCTTCCAAGGCGGCAACAACGCAGGGCACACCCTCGTCGTCAACGGCGAGAAGGTCGTGCTGCATGTCGTCCCGAGCGGCATCCTGCAGCCGGGGGCAACCTGCGTCGTCGCCGGCGGCGTGGTCATCGACCCTGCCGTGTTCTGCACCGAGCTCGACGGCTTGGTCGCGCGGGGGGTTGGCCTCGATCGCCTGCGCGTGTCGACGGAGGCCTTCGTCATCCTGCCGTCGCACCGGGCGGTCGACGCCGCGCGGGAGGACGCGCTCGGCGCGGCGCGCATCGGCACCACGCGCCGCGGCATCGGGCCTGCGTACGAGGACAAGGTCGCGCGGCGCGGCGTGCGCGTGGGCGACCTGCTCGACCCGGCACGGCTCGACGCCCGGCTGCGCGCCTTGCTGCCGGTGCATGCGCACGCGATGCGCGGCGCCGGGGCAGACCCGGCGTCCCTCCCGTCGCTCGCCGACACCCTCGCGTGGGCGGCGCCGCTGGCGGCGCGCCTGCGGCCGCTCGCGGCGGACACGGTGGCGCTGCTGCACGGCGCGCTCGAGCGCGGGGAGCCCATCCTGTTCGAAGGCGCCCAGGGCACCCTGCTGGACCTGGACCACGGCACCTACCCCTTCGTCACCTCCAGCACGACGCTCGCCGGCGGGGTGTGTGCCGGCGCGGGGGTCGGCCCCCGGGACATCGGGCAGGTGGTCGGCGTGGCGAAGGCCTACGCGACGCGCGTCGGCGAGGGCCCCTTTCCCACCGAGATCTTCGACGCCGCGGCAGACCACATCCGCCGCGTCGGCGCCGAGTTCGGCTCGACCACGGGGCGCCCGCGGCGCTGCGGCTGGCTGGACATCCCGCTGCTGCGCCACGCGGTTCGCCTGAACGGCGTCTCCGCGCTCGCGCTCACCAAGCTGGATGTGCTCTCCGGCCTGCCTGCGGTGCGGCTCTGCGTCGGGCATCGGGGCCCCGACGGGCAGCCCTGCGGGGCGGGGCGGGTGGCGGAGGCCGAGCCCGTCTATGAAGAGCTCCCGGGCTGGGCCGAGCCCGTGGCAGGGGTCACGGCGCGGGACGACCTCCCCGCCGCCGCGCGGGCCTATCTCGCGCGGGTGGAGGCGCTGGTGGGCGTGCCCATCGTGCTCCTGGGGACGGGTCCGCGCCGCGAGGACCTGTGGATCCGCCCCGACATGGACCCGGCGGCCCCCCGCCCTTGACGTCCCCGGGCCTCTGGTTAGACTGCGCCCACGCGGGTCGCTAGCTCAGTCGGTAGAGCACCGGCCTTTTAAGCCGAGGGTCGTGGGTTCGATCCCCACGCGACCCACCATTCGGCGCCCGCCTTCTTCCACGACCCCATCGTCTAGTCGGTCAGGACAGCGGATTTTCATTCCGCCAACACGGGTTCGAGTCCCGTTGGGGTCGCCATTTTTCGCCTGGGGCCCTGGCGCCCCCGGGGTTCCGATGAAGGGCCTGTCCGGGCGTCTCGTCCTCCTCACCGGCGGCTCGCGGGGCATTGGGCCCACCATCGCGGCCGCCTTCGTGCAGGCCGGCGCGCGCGTGGTGCTCGTGGCGCGCGACGCCCATGAGCTCGCCGCCACCGCGGCCCGCCTCGGGCCCTCGGCCCACGCCCACCCGGCAGACCTCCTCATCCCCGCCCAGCGGGACGGCCTCATCGCCGCCGTCGAGGAGGCCCACGGGCCGGTGGACATCCTCGTCAACAACGCCGGCATCGAAGAGATGATGCGATTCGAGGACTCCCCCCTCGACAGCATCACCCGGACGCTCCAACTCAACGTCGAGGCCGCGCTGGTGCTGACGCGCCAGGTCGTGCCAGGAATGCTGGCGCGCGGGCGCGGGCACGTGGTCCAGATGGCCTCGGTGGCCGGGCTCGCCGCCACCCCATACGGCGCCGTCTACGCGGCCAGCAAGTCCGCGCTCATCGCGGCCACCAACTCCCTGCGGCTGGAGTACGCAGGGCGCGGGGTCGGCTTCTCGGCTGTCTGCCCCGGCTTTGTGGTCGGCGCAGGGATGCATGAGGTCCACCGTGCCGAAGTGGGAGAGGCGCCGGCCGCCCTCGGCTCCACCACGCCCGCTGCCGTGGCGGCGGCCACGCTGCGCGCCATCGAGCAGGACACCGGCGTCGTCATCGTCAACAGCACCCCGCTCCGGCCGGCGATCGCGCTTTTCTGGGTCGCACCCCGCTTGGGCGAGGCCATCGGGCGGCGCCTCGCCGGTGGCTACATGGAGGCGCTCGCGCGCGCGCGCGCCCCGCGGCGCTGAGGGCCAATCCGGGCATTTCCGGATCTGGATCAGCCTCTGCACAACCGCGCGCCCCGGGCCCACGCGGCCCACGCTAGGGCGTCGACGGAGGTTCCATGCGCGCACCCCTCGTCGCTGACCTGATGCACACCTCAGTGGTCTCTTTGACCTCGCCCATGCCGTTGTTGGACGCGGCCCACACCCTGCTCCGCGCCGGGCACAGCGGTGCCCCCGTGGTGGACGCCGACCAGCGGGTCATCGGGGTGCTCTCCGAGGCCGACGTGCTCGACGTGCTCGCGAGCGCGGCCTTCTACGGCTCCAGCGACGCCACCGTCGCCGAGCGCATGTCGGACGTCGCAGACACCGTCCGCGCCGATGACGACCTCTTCGCCCTGGTGGACCGCTTCAAGGCCCACCCGGTACGCCGTCTACCGGTGGTCGACGTCGAGGGCCGCCTCGTCGGGATCATCGGACGACACGATGTTCTGGAGGCGCTCGCCCGATTGGTCGAGGAGGCGCATCCCCTCCTCCGGCACGCGAGCTACGCCGCCCTGCGCCAGCGATTCGCCGTCGAACCGGCGAGCTGAGCGCCGCGCGGCGCCGCGCGCCCATCCGATGGCTGGCAACCGCCCCAAGCTCGCCTCGCGTCTGCAGGCTGCAATC
>Ga0068872_10002438_pt1 | contig 14586 bp, 14 predicted proteins | sample NOAtaG_7_FD_66441 | JGI IMG/M metagenome (GOLD analysis project Ga0068872, IMG submission 66441) | Freshwater lake microbial communities from Lake Erie, under a cyanobacterial bloom - NOAA_Erie_Diel1S_2200h metaG | ecosystem: Environmental > Aquatic > Freshwater > Lake | place: USA: Ohio, Lake...
TCGCGCGGATGTCGCGCGCCAGCGCGAGCGGCGCATGCGGCACGCCGCGCGCCGCGAGCCAGGCGAGGTTCGCCTCGCGCGCCAGCGCGATGGCGATCGCGGCGCCCGCGACCGCGAGGGCCGGGGCGAGGAGGAAGAGCCGGGCGCCCTCGTCGGCGATGCGCGCGAGGAAGAGCGGCGCGCAGGCGAGCGCGATCGCCATCAGGACGAGGAAGGCGACGCCGCGGTCGCAGAGCACCGCGCTCGCCGCGCGGCCGAGCGGGATGCCGAGCCGCGTCGCCATCCATATGCGCACCGCGTCGCCACCCACGGCCGAGGGCAGCGCCTGGCCGAAGAAATGCCCGACGAGGACGAGGCGCAGCGCGGTCGCCGAATCCATCGGCGCGCCGAGCGCGTCTCCCACGCGCGCGTAGCGCAGGGCCGTCAACGCCATCTGGCCGAGGAACACGGCGAAGGCGGCGAGCATGGGCGCAACGTCGGCGTCCGCGAACCGCCCGAGGACGGGAGCGATCTGCACCTTGTTCAGCAGGAAGAGGAGCAGGCCCGCCGAGACCAGGAGCTTGCCCGCGAAGAGGAGCCCGCCGCGCGTCATCTCGCGCGGGCCATGGGTGCAGGTGTCGATGGCCCGGGGGTCATGGGCGCGGCGGGCCCGGCGGCGGGAGCCGGCCCGGCCCGTCGTCGCGCCCGTCCGTCCGCGTCTCGCCGCGTGCCTCGTGCCGCTCGACGACCACGGCCTCGATGTCGATCACGCGCCCGGCGCCGGGGCGCCGCGGCGCTTCCTCCGCGCCGCGGCGGAAGGCGATCCAGAGCGCGAGCAGAACGGCCGCGCCGACGGCCCAGAGCCCGGCCATGGCGCCGAAGCCGATCGCGCGCAGCATGTCGAGGACCTCCTGCGCCACGTGCCGCGCCCCGGACAGGTCGGCCAGCGCGGCGCGCAGGAAGAACTCGAGCAGGCCCGCCCCGATCCAGCCCGCGACGATCAGTCCACCGACCAGCAGCGACCAGAGCGAGAGCAGGAGCAGGAAGGAGGTCGACAGGCAGCCCTTTGGCGACATCTCTTCCCCTTGCATGCACGCGCGCCGCGGCGGCGGCGCCGGCCGGCGCGGGAGGGGAGCGCCGCGCTGGCGCTCCCCGGTCGCCGCGGCGTCAGCCCTTGTTGAGGCGGTTGGTCACCAGCTCGTCCACCACGCCGGGATCGGCGAGGGTGGAGGTATCGCCGAGCGCCGAGTGCTCGTTCGCGGCGATCTTGCGCAGGATGCGGCGCATGATCTTGCCCGAGCGGGTCTTCGGCAGGCCCGGCGCCCACTGGATCAGGTCGGGCGTCGCGATCGGGCCGATCTGCTTGCGCACCCAGGCGACGAGCTCCTTGCGCAGCTCCTCGCCCGGCTGCTCGCCGGCCTTCAGCGTGACATAGGCGTAGATGCCCTGGCCCTTGATGTCGTGCGGGTAGCCGACGACCGCGGACTCCGCGACCTTCGGGTGCGCGACCAGCGCCGACTCGACCTCGGCCGTGCCGATGCGGTGGCCCGAGACGTTGATGACGTCGTCGACGCGCCCGGTGATCCAGTAGTAGCCGTCCGCGTCGCGCCGGCAGCCATCGCCCGTGAAGTACTTGCCGGGGAAGGTCTTGAAGTAGGTGTCGATGAAGCGCTGGTGGTCGCCGAAGACCGTGCGCATCTGGCCGGGCCAGGAATCCGCGATGCAGAGATTGCCCTCGCAGGCGCCGGAGAGCTCCTTGCCCTCGTTGTCCACGATCACCGGCTTCACGGCGAAGAACGGCTTGGTCGCGGAGCCCGGCTTCTGCGCGATCGCGCCGGGCAGCGGCGTGATGAGGATGCCGCCGGTCTCGGTCTGCCACCAGGTGTCGACGATCGGGCAGCGGCCGTCGCCCACCACGCGGTGGTACCAGAGCCAGGCCTCGGGGTTGATCGGCTCGCCGACCGAGCCGAGCAGGCGCAGCGACTTGCGGCTCGCCTTCCTGACCGGCGCCTCGCCCTCGCGCATCAGCGCGCGGATGGCGGTGGGCGCGGTGTAGAAGATGTTGACCTTGTGCTTGTCGACGACCTGCCAGAAGCGCGAGGAGTCCGGGTAGTTCGGGACGCCCTCGAACATCAGCGTCGTCGCGCCGTTCGCGAGCGGGCCATAGACGATGTAGCTGTGGCCGGTGACCCAGCCCACGTCGGCCGTGCACCAGTAGATGTCGCCGTCGTGGTAGTCGAAGACGTACTGGTGCGTCATCGACGCCCAGACGAGATAGCCGCCGCTCGTGTGCAGCACGCCCTTGGGCTTCCCGGTCGAGCCGGAGGTGTAGAGGATGAAGAGCGGGTCCTCGGCGCCCATCTCGGTGGGCGGGCAGTCGGTCGAGGCCGCCGCCACCTCGTCGTGGTACCAGAGGTCGCGGCCGGCCTCCCAGGCCACCGTGCCGCCGGTGCGCCTGACCACCAGCACGTTCTTCACCGTCGGGCAGGTCCTGAGCGCCGCGTCGGCGTTGACCTTCAGCGGCACCTTGCGGCCGCCGCGCAGGCCCTCGTCGGCGGTGATCAGGAAGTTGGATTCGCAGTCCTGGATGCGGTTGGCGAGGCTGTCCGGCGAGAAGCCGCCGAAGACGATCGAATGCACCGCGCCGATGCGCGCGCAGGCCAGCATCGCGTAGGCGGCCTCGGGGATCATCGGCAGGTAGATCGTGACGCGGTCGCCCTTCTTCACGCCGCGCTTCTTCATCGCGTTGGCGAGGCGGCAGACCTGCTCGTGCAGCTCGCGATAGGTGATCCGGCGGTCCTCGCCCGGGTCGTCGCCCTCCCAGATGATGGCGACCTGGTCGCCGCGGGTGGCGAGGTGGCGATCGACGCAGTTGGCGGAGACGTTGAGCGTCCCGTCGTGGAACCAGCGGACATGCAGGTCGCTGGCGTCGTAGGAGACGTCCTTCACCTGCGTGTAGGGCTTGATCCAGTCGACCCGGCGGCCGTGCTGGCTCCAGAAGCCGACGGGGTCCTTCAGGGAGTGCGCGTACATCGACTCGTACTTCGCGGCGTCGACCCAGGCGCGCGCGGCGTGTTCCTTCGCGACGGGAAAGAGGCTCCCTTCCGACATGGCGTGTCTCCCTCGAGGCTTGTTCGCCGGAACCTCCGGCCCCGTGTCGCGCGAGTCATAATCCACGCCCCCGGCGGGGGCAATGCGCGAGGGGCGACCCGCGCGATCGCCCGAAACCGGGTCATCGCGATGTGGCGAGGGCGGCCCGGCCCTGTTAAAGGGGGCCGCCATGACACTTCCCATGCTTCGCCTCGGCACCCGCGGCTCGCAGCTGGCGCTCGCACAGACCCGGCTCGTGGCCGAGGCGCTGGCCGGCGCGTGGCCCGGGCTCGCGGCGCCCGGCGCCATCGAGACCGTGGTCATCAGGACCACGGGCGACCGGATCCAGGACCGCCCGCTCTCCGCGATCGGCGGCAAGGGCCTGTTCACGAAGGAGCTCGAGGAGGCGCTGGCGGAGCGTCGGATCGACGTCGCGGTGCATTCCACCAAGGACCTTCCCGGCGTGCTGCCGCCGGGCTTCGCGCTGGGCTGCGTGCTCGAGCGCGGCGATCCCCGCGACGCGCTGGTCATGCGCGCCGGCAGCCCGCGCCGCCTCGCCGACCTGCCGCCCGGCTGCTCCATCGGCACCTCGGCCCTGCGCCGGCAGTCGCAGATCCTCGCGCTGCGCCCCGACATCGCCATCCGCATGATGCGCGGCAACATCGACACCCGGCTGCGCAAGCTCGACGACGGCGAGGTCGACGCGATCATCCTCGCGGCGGCCGGGCTGCGCCGCATCGGGCTCGGCGCGCGCATCACCCTTGCGCTCGATCCCGCCGAATTCGTCCCCGCCGTTGGCCAGGGCGCGGTCTGCTGCGAGGTGCGCGACGGCGACGCGCGCGTGCTCGACCTGCTGGCGCGCGTCGGCCATGGCGAGACGACCGACGCGGTGCGCGCCGAGCGCGCGATGCTGCTGCGGCTCGAGGGCAACTGCCGCACGCCGATCGCCGGCCACGCGACGATCGAGGCCGGCCGGCTCTCCCTGACCGGCTTCGTCGCGACGCCGGACGGGCGCGAGGGATGGCGGGCGGACGGGACGGCCGCGCCCGTGGACGCCGAGGCGCTCGGCGACGACGTCGCGCGGCGCATCCTCGAGATGGCCGGCGACCGCTTCCCGCGCCTCGACTGAAGGCCAGGGCCATGCGGCTGCTCGTGACGCGACCGCTCGACGACGGGCTCGAGCTCGCGGAGCGGCTCTCCGGGCTCGGCCACGAGGCGCTCGTCGAGCCGCTGCTGTCGATCGCGCCGGACCTCGCCGCCGCGCTGCCGCTCGCGGGCGCGACGGCGCTGCTCTTCACCTCCGCCAATGGCGTGCGCGCCTTCGCGCTGCGCAGCCAGGACCGCGGCCTGCCCGTCTTCGCCGTGGGCGCGGCGACGGCGCGCGCGGCGCGCGAGGTCGGGTTCGCGGACGTCTCCTGCGCCGATGGCGACGCTGCCGCGCTCGAGGCGCTGGTCGTCGCGCGCCGGACCCCCGCCGACGGGCCGCTGCTGCATGTCGCAGGGAAGGTCGTCGCGGGCGACCTCGCCGGGCGGCTCGCCGCGCGCGGCTTCGAGGCCAGGACGGCGGCGCTCTACGCGGCCGAGCCGGCGCTGCGGCTTTCTGACGCAGCCCGCGACGCCCTCGCGCAGGGCGAGGTCGACGGGGTGCTCGTATTCTCGCCGCGCAGCGCGACGATCCTCGTCGGCCTCGTGGAGGCGGCCGGGTTGCGCGCGGCGGCCGCGCGCGTCGAGCTCTACGCGCTGAGCGAGGCGGTCGCCGCCGCGGCCTCGGGCCTTCCGTGGCGGCGCGTCGTGGTCGCCGCGGCGCCAAGCGAGGATGCCCTGCTCGCGGCGCTCGCGCCCGCCGCCGGGCCATCGTCGCGCGCGGAGGAGAAGATGCAGGCCGCGCAGGAACCTCGCTCGTCGTCGTCTTCCGCCGCCGCGTCGCGCGCGTGGCGGCTGCTCCCGGTTGGTACCGCGCTGCTGGCGCTGGCGGCGCTCGCGCTTGGCCTGCACGCGACGAACGAGGCCTCGCGCCGCGCCGCGCGGGACGACGCGCTCGCCGCGCGCATCGCCCGCGCGGAGGCCGAGCTCGCCGCGCCGCGCGCCCTGCCGCGCGAGGTCCCCGCGCTCGCGGATCGCGCCGCGCGCATCGAGGCGTCGGTCGCGCGCCTGTCCGAGGCCGCGACGGCGCAGGCCGCGCGGCTTTCCGCGCTCGAGCGCGAGCTGCGCCAGGAGATCGAGGCCGCGCGCGCCGCCGCCCAGCCATCGCCGGAGGCGGCGCGCGAGCGCGGCGCGGAGGCCGCCGCGCTTGCCGCGGTCGCCGCGGAGAACCAGCGCCTCGCCGCCGAGCTGGCCGCGCTGCGCGAGGAGCTGGCGCGGCTTTCCGGCGCGCGCGAGGCCGAGGCGAGGGCCGCGGAGGCCCGCCTTGCCGAGGAACGCCGTGCCGCCGCGCGCCAGGAGGATGCCGGGCGCGAGGCGCGCCTCGCCGCGGCGATCGCCGCGCTGCGCACCGCATTCGCGCGCGGGCCCGACGCCGGCGCCGAGCTCGCCGCGCTGCGCGCGCTCGCCGCCGGCCAGCCCCGCGTCGCCGCCGCGCTCGGCGCGGTCGAGGCCATCGCCGCCACCGCCCCGCCATCCGTGGCGGAGCTGCGTGCGCGCCTCGCTCCCCTCGCGGCAGAGGCGCTGCGCGCCGCGAGCGCGACGAACCCCTCGGCCGGCTGGTGGGACGCCGCGCTGGCGCGGCTCTCATCCCTCGCCGCGGTGCGCCGCGTCGGCGAGGTCGAGGGCGAGGACGCCGAGGCGCTGCTGGCGCGCGCCGAGCGCCGGCTGCAGGCGGGCGAGCTCGCCGCCGCGATCGACCTCGTCGCGCGCATCGCAGGCCCCGCCGCGCCCGTGCTCGCGCCCTGGCTGGCGCAGGCGCGTGCGCGCGCCGCGCTCGACGACGCGCTCGCCGCGCTGGCGCGTGCCGCCGCGACGCCGGGCTGAGCCGCCATGCGCCGCGCCGCCGCCTTCCTCCTCCTTGCCGGCGCGCTGATGCTCGCCGTGGGCTGGCTCGCCGACCGGCCCGGCGAGGTCTCGATCACCTGGCAGGGGTGGCGCGTCGATACCTCCTTCGGGATGCTGCTCGCCGGCGCATCGGCGCTTGCCGCCCTGGCGGTGGCGCTGGCGTCGCTCTGGCGCCTCGCCGTCACCGGCCCGCGGCGCTTCCAGCGCTGGCGCCGCGACCGCCGCCGCCGACGCGGCTATGCCGCGCTCACCAGCGGGCTGGTCGCCGTCGCCGCGGGCGATCCGCAGGACGCGCGGCGCCATGCCAGGCGTGCCGACGTGCTGCTCGACGAGCCGCCGCTCACCATGCTGCTCGCCGCGCAGGCCGCGCAGCTCGTCGGCGACGAGGAGGAGGCGCGGCGGCATTTCGAGCGCATGCTGGCGAAGCCGGAGACCGAGTTCCTTGGCCTGCGCGGCCTGATCTCGCAAGCGCTGAAGTCGGGCGACGAGGCAGCCGCGCTGTCGCTCGCGCGCCGCGCGCGCGCGCTGCGGCCGAAGACCGCCTGGGTGCAGACGACCCTGCTCGGCCTCGAGGCGCGGGCCGGCGAGTGGGAGGCCGCGCAGCGCACGCTGCGCGACGCCCGGCGCATCGGCGCGCTGCCGCCCGCGCAGGCCGCGCGCCACGCCGCCGCGATCGCGCTCGAGCGCTCGCGCGAGGCCGCCGCCGCCGGTCGCGTCGCCGAGGCGCTCGCCCAGGCCGAGGCCGCCTGGAAGGCCGATCCCGACCACGAGGCCGTCGCGGCCTTGCTCGCCGGGCTCCATCTCGATGCCGGCCGCGCGCGCGCCGCGCTGCGCGTCGTCGAGCAGGCCTGGTCGCGCGCGCCGCGCCCCGAGCTCGCCGCGCTGCATCCGCGCGCGCGCGGCGCCACGGACCCGATCGCGCGCGTCAAGGCGGCCGAGCGCCTCGCCGCGCTGGCGCCGCGCCATCCCGAAAGCCATCTCGCGCTGGCGCGCGCGGCGATCGACGCGCAGCTCTGGGGCGAGGCGCGCCGCCACCTCGACGCCGCGTCGGCCGTCTCGGCCGGGCAGGCCGACGGCGCGGTGGCGCGGCTCATGGCGCGCGTCGAGGAGGCCGAGAAGGGCGATGGCGTCGCCGCGCGGCGCTGGCTCGCGCGCGCCGCCGAGGCGCCCGGCGAGGATGGCTGGACCTGCGGCGCCTGCGGCGCGCGCCACGCGCGCTGGCAGGCGACATGCGGGCATTGCGGCGCCTTCGATCGCATCGCATGGTCCGCGGGTCCGCGCGTCGATGCGCCGGCCGCCGCGCGCGCGGCGCTGGCGTCGCGCGCCAGCGAGGGGAAGGGCCCATGAGCCGCGACGTCAGCATCCTGTCCTGGAACATCCAGTTCGGCCTCGGCATGGATGGCCGCGTCGACCTGCCGCGCATCGCCGCCGCCTGCCGCGCCATGGGCGACGCCGACGTGCTCTGCTTCCAGGAGGTCTCGGACGGCTTCGGCGCGCTCGCCGCCGGCGCCGAGGGCGACCAGGTCGCCGCCCTCTCCGCGCTCTTCCCCGGCCATGCGCCCGTCTTCGTGCCCGCGGTCGACAGGCCGGGCGAGGGGCGCCGGCTGCGCTTCGGCAACATGATCCTGTCGCGCCTGCCGGTGCTCGACGCGATCGCGCACGCGCTGCCGCGGCCCGCCGACGCCTCGGTGATCAGCATGCAGCGCAACGCGCTCGAGGCGGTCGTCGCCACGGGCGCGGGCGCGCTGCGCGTCGTGACGACGCATCTCGAGTACCACTCGCTCGCCCAGCGCCGCGCGCAGGCCGACCGGCTGGTCGCGCTCGAGGCCGAATGGACCGCGCGCGACGCCGCGCCGGCGCCCGCGGGCAAGGGGCCCTATGGCGCGCTGCCGCCGGTGGCCGGCACGGTGCTCTGCGGCGACTTCAACTTCCCGCTCGACGAGGCGAGCTACGCCGCGACGACGGCGCCCGGCGCCTATGTCGACGCCTGGCCCGCGCTGCATGGCGCGCGCCCGCACGACCCGACCTGCGGCGTGCATGACCGCAGGCAATGGCCGCAGGGCGGCCACGCGCGCGACTTCTTCTTCGTCTCCGGGCGGCTGGCGCCGCGGCTGCGCGCGCTGGCGGTCGACGTGGCGACCGACGCCTCGGACCACCAGCCGCTGCTGCTTTCGCTGTCGTGCTGACGATGCCGCGGGGAGACGCGCCATGACCGCGATCGCCGACCGCGAGGCGGTGCTGTTCGCCAACGAGGCCTTCTACCGGGCGTTCTGCGACCGCGACATCGACGCGATGGACCGCGCCTGGGGGCGCGTCGAGCCGGTGCTGTGCATCCATCCCGGCTGGCCGCCGCTGCATGGCCGCGACGCCGTGATGGCGAGCTGGACGCGCATCCTCGTCAACCCGCAGGCGCCGCGCATCGCCTGCGTCGCGCCGCGCGCCTTCGTCTGGGGCGACACGGCGATGGTGGTCTGCCACGAGGACATCCAGGGCCAGGCGCTGGTCGCGACCAATCTCTTCCGCCGCGAGAAGGATGGCTGGAAGCTCGTCCACCACCAGGCGAGCCCGGCCCCCGGCCTGCCGGAGCCCGACCCGGACGCGCCGCCGCAGCGCCCGAACTGAGCGCCTCAGCCGCGCAGGGTCGAGAGCTCGGCGATCAGGCCCGGCCGCGCCGCCAGCGCACGGCGCACGTAGTGGTCCCAGCGCATGCCGAGCACGCGCGGGGAGAGCAGGAACGACTTCGCCTCCGCGGCCGTCGCGGCGTCGACGGCGTGGAGCCCGCGCCCGGGCGCGGCCGCCATCGCGCGCAGCTGGATGCGGCACGCCGCCGACAGCATGACCGCCGCGTGCACGGCCTCGCGGATCGAGGCGCCGACGACCAGCGTTCCGTGGTTGGCGAGCAGCAGCGCGCGCCGGCCGCCGAGCGCGTCGGCCAGCGCGCGGCCGCTCTCCTCCGTCTCGACGATGCCGCCATAGTCGCGATGGGTCGCGACGTCGCCGGCCAGCAGCAGCGCGCTCTGGTAGAGCGGCTCGAGCTCCGCGCCGGTCGCGGTCAGCGCCACGGCCGACTCGTCGTGCGCGTGGACGATGCAGCCGACATCCGGCCGCGCGCGGTAGATCGCGGCGTGGATCGACAGCGACGGGCCGACGCGCCCGCGCCCCTCGAGGCGCGCGAGGCCCATGTCCGCGCGGTTGAGGTCGCGCGCGCCCACCTCGCCGAAGCCGAGGCCATGCGAATGGCACCAGAAGTCCTGCGCGCCGGGGATCCGCGCGGTGAGGTGGCCGGCGATGCCGCTGTCGAGCCCCTCCATGTCGAGGACATGGAAGGCCAGGAGCAGCTCGCGCCGGAGCGTCGCCTCTGCATCGGAACCGGTGTCGTCCATCGTCAGCGCCTCAGCATCAGCTTGCCCAGGGCGTGCAGGGCCTCGAAGGCCTGGGCGAATTGCACGAGGAAGGCCGCCTCGTCTAGCCGGGCGTCCTGCGCCTGCAGCCCGGCCTGGATGTCGCGCAGCCGCGCGCGGCCATCGACGCGCGCGAGCATCGCGCCGGCGAGCCGGGGCAGCTTCAGCCGGAAGGGCAGCCCGTCCACCGTCGCCGAGATGGCGCCGCTGGTGCCGACGCTGCGCGCGAGCTGCGCCATGTCGACATTCGCGGGAACCGGCACGAGGTCGAGCGAATCCGGCCGCGGCGCCTCGACCGCGTTGGCCGCGTGCACGACGTAGAAGGCGTGGCGGCCGATGTTGCCGGCGAGGTTCTCCGCCAGCGCCTGGCGCGCGCGCGGCGACAGCGCCTCGGCGCGGCGCAGGAGCTGCGCGTCGGAGAGGTAGTGGCGCGGCTCGTAGCGCGCGCCTGGCGTGAAGGCGACGAGGCGCAGCCCGGCGCGCGCGACGAAGTCGTGGACCTGGTCGACGGAATAGGCGCGATCGCGCGCGTGCAGCAGCAGGTCGTGCAGCCCCGAATCGCCCTCGACGATGTGGTCGGTCATGAACGGGTTGCGCTTCAGCCAGTTCGTCGCCGGCAGCTGGGCGAGGAGGCGGCGCGCGAAGGCGATGCGCTCCGCGGGCGGCTCGCCGGCGTCGAGCGCGCGCAGCGCCTCCTGCATCGGGTAGACGCCGGTCCGGCCGAGCGGCGCGTAGAGCATGATGCCCATGCCGCCATGCGCAGCGGTGGCGCGCGCCAGCGACGCGAGGCCCGCGTCGGGATCCTCGAGGTGGTGCAGCACGCCGCAGCAATCGACGTAGTCGAAGCCGCCGAGGCCGAGCGCGTCGAGCTCGAGCAGCGAGCCGGTGACGAAGCGCAGGTTCGCGAGGCCGCGCGCGGCGGCGCGCGCCTCGGCGATCTGCCGCGAGCCCGTCGACCAGTCGACATAGGTGACCTCGGCACGCGTCGCGCCGGCATCGGCGAGGTGCTGGGCCAGCATGATCGCCGCGTCGCCCGTGCCGCCGCCCGCGACCAGCGCGCGGAAGGGCCGCGCGGGGTCGAATTCGCCGCCGAGGACATGGTGCACGACCTCGGCGAGGTGGCTCGGGCTGCCCTCGACCAGCCGCTTCGCCTCGTCGCGCGGGTCGCGGGGCGGGTAGGGATAGGCCTCGTACTGGGCCCTGACCGGATCGGGCGCGTCCACGCCGCTCACCAGCCGGGAGACGGGGCGAGGCCGCCGACCGCGAGCCCCGCGGCGTTGGAGAGGGTCGGCGCGATCATCTCGCCGATGCGCGCGCGCGCCGCGTCGTCGAGGCCGCCATGGCGCAGCAGCAGCGCGCCCATCGCGACCTCCGCCGCGCGTGCCGCGCCGTCGTCGATCTTGAGCGCGATGCCGAGGCCGAGCGCCGGGATCGCGGCGACATAGACGCCTTCGGCGCCGGTCTTGATCACCGCGCGCCCGCCGCAGGCCTCGATCGCGCGCGTGCAGAAGCGGCCGGTGCCCGCGAGCATGAAGGGCTCGGCCAGGATCGCCGCGGCGAGCCTGCGGCAGGCCGCCGCGCGCAGCGCGGGCAGGCGATCGGGCGCGCCGAAGCGCGCGATGCCCGTGGCGAGCGCGCGCAGCGGGATGCCGAGCTGCGGCAGGCCGCAGCCATCGACGCCGCGCGGCGCGCGCGAGAGGTCGAGGCCGAGCATGGCCTCGAAGGCCTCCATCACGCGCATCTGCTGCGGATGGCCGGGGCGGATGTAGCCGCGCGGGTCGTCGCCGAGATGGCGGCAGGTCGCCAGCATGCCGGCATGCTTGCCCGAGCAGTTGTTGTGCAGCGCGCCGGGCCTGGCGCCGGCGCGGACCAGCGCCTCGGCCGCCGACGCGGCGGACGGCATGTGCGCGCCGCATTCGAGGTCGGCCTCGCCGAGCCCCATGCGCGCGAGCCAGGCCGCGACCGTGTCGACATGGCGCGGCTCGCCGCCATGGCTCGCGCAGGAGATCGCGAGCTCGGCCTGCGACAGCGCGAAGGCGTCGGCGGCGCCGCTCTCCACGAGCGGCAGCGCCTGCAGGAACTTGATCGCGGAGCGCGGGAAGACCGGCGCGTCGACGTCGCCGCCGGAGGCAAGGATGCGGCCTTCGGCGTCGACGACGACGAAGCGGCCGCGGTGGCGGCTCTCGACCATCGCGCCGCGCGCGACGTCGACGAGGAAGGGATTTGCATGCATGGCTGCGCGCAGCTTGCCCCCGCGCCGGTGCGGGCGCAATCTCCGCCGCGTCCAGCGGCGGAGGAACGAGGCGTGCGCGGCTATTTCGCGATCGGCGTCGAGGGCGTCACCAAGTCGATGAACGTGGGCGCGCTGATGCGCACCGCGCATGCCTTCGGCGCGTCCTTCGTCTTCACCATCGCCGCGAACTACGCGCGCGACGAGGGGCGCCTCGCGGATACCTCGGACGCGCCGGGCAGCATGCCCTTCTACGAATTCGCCTCGGTCGAGGACTTCGCCCTGCCGCGCGACTGCGAGCTGGTCGGCGTCGAGCTGATGGACGACGCGGTGGAGCTGCCGTCCTTCCGCCATCCGCGCGCGGCGGCCTACGTGATGGGGCCCGAGCGCGGCTCGCTGTCGCCGGAGCTGGTGGCGCGCTGCGCGCATGTCGTGAAGATACCGACGCGCTTCTCGATCAACCTGTCGCTGGCAGGCGCGCTCGTCATGTACGACCGGCTGGTCAGCCGCGGCCGCTTCCCCGCGCGGCCGGTGGCCGCGGGCGGCCCGGTCGAGCCGCTCGCGCGCCACGCCTTCGCGCCGCCGAAGATCCGGCGGCCGCGGGCGCTCAGCGCGGCAGGAAGGGATTGAGCAGGCGCAGGAGCCTGCCGGTGAGGCGGATCGGCGCCGAGGTCACGACCAGGCACAGGCAGTCGCCGCCGGTGCCGGCGACGGGCTGGTGCTCGATCGAGCCGTCCGCGACCGCGAGGTCGCCGCGCGCATAGCGCCCGTGCTCGTCCGTGAAGTCGCCCTCGAGGACGAGGGTCATCTCATCGCCGCGATGGGTGTGGCGCGGGATGGCGCGGCCGGCGGCGATGCGCAGGAGCGACGCCTTCTGCGGGCCGTCCTCGACGCCGAGCGCGGCCTCGTGGACGCCGCGCGTCACCTGGCGCCAGGGCAGGGCGTCGACCCCGCCGGGCATGCGCGCGCGCAGCGCGGCCGGGAAGCGTTCCGCGCAGGCGGGCATCGCCCTCGCGGGCTCCGCGGCGTGGCCCGCGTCGATGCGCGCGAAGAGCCGGTCGAGCGCGTCGGGCGCGGTCGCGACGGGCTCGATCGTGTCGAGCATCGCGCCGCCCACCGCCTCGAGGCAGCGATGGCGCCTGCGCGCCGCCGGGTTGAGCGCGACATGGGTCGCGACGAGGAGGTCGACCGGGGCCGAGGCGGCGCCTCGCGCGTGGTCGAGGAGAAGCTCGTCGGCGGCTTCGCGGATCCGGATTGCGTTCATGTCCATCATGCCTGTTCAGCGAACCTAGTGCGCAGCCGCGCCATGGCGAGTCGCAGCCGCGACTTGACCGTGCCCAGCGGCACGCCGATGCGCGCGGCGATGTCGCTGTGCGAGATGTCCTCGTAGTAGGCGAGGCGCAGGATCTCCGCCTGCTCGCGCGGCATGGCCGCCACGGCCTCGGCGATGGCACCCTCCCAGCGCACCGCCTCGGCCTCGTGGTCGGGGGAGGGCGGCGGCTCGGGCTGCAGCGCGGGATCGTTGGGGTCGAGCCCGCCGCGCGGCACGCGCCTCAGCGCGTCGATGCGCTTGTTGCGGGCGATGGTGAAGATCCAGGTGGCGACGCCGGCCTGGGAGGGGTCGTAGGTGGCGGCGCGGCGCCAGACGGCGAGCATCACCTCCTGGAGGAGGTCCTCCGCCCCGCTGGAATCCGATCCGAGGCGCATCAGGTAGCTCTTCACGCGCGGGCCGAAATGGCCGAAGAGCTCGGCGAAGGCAGAGCGATCCTGCTCGCGCGCGACGCGCAGCATCAGCGCGGCGTGCGGCATGACGGCCGCCTGCCCCTCGATCCCTTCCCCCGACATGCGCCCTTGGTAGCCCTGGCGCAGCCTTGCCTCAAGGGGGTGCGCGCCAGGCGGGGCGGCGGCGGGCCTGGGGCCGCGGGATGGCGCGCCCGGGCGGCGATTGACGCTCAACATGCACCATGTCATACGCCGGGCACCGCGCGACGGATCACCGCCGCGCGCGAACCGCTCAGCCAGGCAGGGGTCTCGCCGTGGGTCGCGCCCGGATCTTCCTTGTGCTTTCGCTCCTCTTCGTCGCCTGCGGCCCCGCGGCCCTCGCCCAGGGCCAGCAGGGCTTCAAGTCGCTCGGCAGCGCCGAGGGCTGGCAGGCCTACGAGTTCGGCGAAGGAGCCGCCAAGGTCTGCTACGTGACCGCCGCCCCGACCTCCTCCCAGGTCAAGCCGGCAGGCGCCAAGCGCGACGACATCCGCTTCATGGTCACGCATCGCCCGGCGCAGAGGCAGCGCGACGAGGTGAGCTTCCACCCCGGCTACCCGGTCAGCACGGCCAAGCCCGTGGTCGCCGTCGTCGACAAGGCCAGGAACTTCGAGTTCACGCGCCGCAGCGACAAGGCGCCCCAGGTCATCTGGAGCCGGGACCCGGAAACCGACAAGGCGATGGTCGCCGCGCTGCGCGCCGGCAAGGAACTCGTGGTCAACGGCGTCTCGCAGCGAGGCACGCTGACCGCCGACACCTTCAAGCTCGCGGGCTTCGCCAAGGCGCTCGAGCTCGCCAGCAGGGCCTGCGGGCTGCCCTGATCGTCCCGCGCCGGCCTCCACCCGACCGGCCAAGCAGAGCTCCCATGGACACCCAGGCCTCGCCCGCGCCGGCCGCCGACAAGCCGGAGATCGACACCGCGCAGGCGCCGCTCGCCCCGCGCGCCGACGGCCGGCGCAACCTCGTCGGGCTGGCGCGGCCGGAGATCGCCGCGGCGCTGGCCGAGTTCGGCGAGAAGCCCTTCCGCGCCTCGCAGATCTGGCGCTGGATCTACGTGCGCGGCGCGACCGACTTCGGCGGCATGAGCGACATCTCGAAGGGGCTTCGCGCGCGGCTCGAGGAGCGCTTCTACGTCTA
>Ga0068872_10002442_pt1 | contig 14570 bp, 12 predicted proteins | sample NOAtaG_7_FD_66441 | JGI IMG/M metagenome (GOLD analysis project Ga0068872, IMG submission 66441) | Freshwater lake microbial communities from Lake Erie, under a cyanobacterial bloom - NOAA_Erie_Diel1S_2200h metaG | ecosystem: Environmental > Aquatic > Freshwater > Lake | place: USA: Ohio, Lake...
TCCGCGAAGTCCTCGCGGCTGTTGTCGCTCTTCGGCGGCTTGATGGTTCCGTGCTCGGAGTAGTTGCGCCAGTAGGTGTAGCAGACGGCGGCACGCTGTCCCTGCTCGGGGAACTCCGACGACATGTCGTCGTCGCCCATGCAGCGCGAGATGTACTCGCCTTCTTTCTCGTCAGGCTTCGGCGTCGGCATCTACCCCATGCTCTCCGTGGGTTTCACATGCTCCGTCATCGTCTTCGTCACCACCCTCGGCGCAGGCTGTGCCTTGAGGCTTTCATGCGCGGCGATGAGCCAGAAGAGGTCGATGGCGGTCAAGTTCCGGGCCTGTATAACCTCGTCCGCGTGAGAAAGCAACACCCGCTGCGGGATTCCGGTATTGCCGGACAGGACTTCTAGTCCTAGATTGGATAGCGGCATGGTGCTCACTTGAAGCCTACTTGCGGCTCGGCAGCGGGCGGCGGGCTCTCGCGCCCGTTCCAAGTCCCCTCGTCCAAATCGGTCTGCGTGATGGGGATGAGGAGCGAGCGGCAGTTGTAGTGGTTGGGCGGTCGGAGTCGGTTCCAGACCTCGCTCTTGGACGAGTAGACGCGCCCGTCCATGTACTGACACACCTCCGTCGTGCGGTCGTCGAGCACAGAGGAGTATTCGAGCGCGAGGATGAAGTCCGACATCTCCGGGCTGCTGAACTCCGCGTACCGTGCCTCGTTCATGGACTCGAACATTGCGGTGCGCGCGACAGTCTCGAGGTAGGCGGCGGCGCTCTCCTCGTCGTCCTGCCACAACTCGTCGAGCGCCTCGGTCACAGCCTCGTCGGTCTCTTCGGCAAAGATGGAGCGCAGAGCAGCGATGCCGCGCTCCAAGAGCCGCTGCCACACGGCCTTGCGCACCTCGACAGGGGTCTTGTTGAACTTCACGCCGTTCAGCAACTCCTGTTGGATGATGGAGCGCGCGGCGTCGGAGACATTGCCAGAGATGCGGAACGCGTTGGCCTCGATGAACTCGGCAGCGCGCTCGCGTACATCCGCGAAGGTCGCGCGCTGCATGTTCTTGCGCCTTGCCTTGCGCACCTCGGTCTTCGCCATGTTGGTCGAGTCGAGGTACGCCTGTGACAAGGCGCGGCGCGCGACATCCTTCAGCCGACCTTTCTCCGCGCCGCTGAACTCCAGGGTCGAGATGTCCTCGGGCGAGCGGTTCAGCATCTCCGAAAGCGTCTCGTCGGTTCCGAGCAGACGGCGCACGGCGCGCGCGACGATGTCGGAGAAGTCATCGCGCAGGGCGGCGGTCGCGGCTTCGCCACGGCGCTCTATCTGCGCGAACTCGACGCGCTCGACGGCGCGCGTGAACGCTTCGACGCTGCACGAACGCGGCTTGCCGTCGTGCGTGTGCGCGCGTGCGGCCACGACTGCCTTCGGCGTTTTCGGCGGCAACATCACGACGGCGTACAGCGTGACCATGTTGTCGTCGGCGGCGAGCGCAAACAGTTTCTTCTTGACGAGCGGAGTCCGGTGCCCGCGACGGCCCGCGCGCTGCGTCCTGATGTTGTACTTCACGACATGCGCGCTCTTGAGGTACTTCGGGTCGATGTTGCCCCTGTACCGCACCGCATTGCCGCCGCCGTACTCGTCAGGCACGAAGTCGGCTGCGAGGTTCTCCGGCACGCTGAACTTCAAGATGACGACCTCGGAGGCGCCTGCGTGGTCGAGGAACATGCGCGCGTAGTCTTCGGCGCCAGAGAGTTTCGTGCCGAGATAGACGCTCTCGCCGCGCTCGCCCTCGTACAGCGCACCGCCGCCGGGGCCATCGAAGTTCCGGTTGGCGGGCTTCGCGCGCAGACCCTCCTTGCGGATGGACTGCACATAGTCCTTCTGCGTGGCGTGGTAGAAGTCGCTCCACTTGCCGTCATCGGCGCGCGGCTGACTCGGGTCGAAGTTGGGGTTGAAGAGCAGACGGCGCGACATCTCGGTCGCGTCCTCTTCCTCCTCGTCAGTCTCCTCTTCGTCCTCGACTTCCTCTTCGTCAGCCTCTTCGTCAGCCTCTTCCTCGTCCTCGACTTCCTCTTCGTCAGTCTCTTCCTCTTCGGTCTCTTCGGCAGCGGCCTTCGGCGCTTCGACGGCCATCGGCTTGAGCAGTTCGGACTTCTCGTCGCGCTTCGGCATCCCAAGGATGCTGCGCAACTTGTCCTCGTCGGCCTTGGTCGGCATGACAGCGGAAGCGCCGAGCAGCGTAGACCAAGTGCCGACCATCCATTGCAGACGGGCTTCGGAGATGGGGTTGAACTCGAACTGCGGGTACTCGCCGTCGCCCCAGTTGCGGTCGCCGAGGTCACGCACCAACTGCTCGTTGATGCACGCCTCGAGGCGCAGTTTGTCCGCGGACACCGTCCACGCGAAGGTCTCCATCTGCGTCTGCGACTGCGCGAATGCGCCCGTCGTGCCTGTGTGGCTCACGCCGAGGAGGTTGGGGACGAGCAGGGCGCGCGCGATGGCGAGGTCATGCCATGTGCAGACGGACTCGAAGCCGTCGCTCGCCGACGGGTACTGGATGTCGAGTTCCACGCCGCGCGGGATGATGATGGAGGCACCTGCACGCGCGCCTTCGATGGCCGTTTGCAGCGCGGCGTAGCCGGGGGTGCCGAAGCGCGGCGCGTCCTCGCCCACCATCTTCATCACCTTGAAGCCGCTGCCCATGCGCTCCATGTGGACAGCCCATTGCTTAATCATCTCGTTCTTGAAGTACCACGAGCGATAGGCGGCGCGCAGGTCGCTTCGACCGAAGTACGGGTCGAACTCTGGGTTGTGGACATAGTAGACGAACTTGTCGAGGTCGATTTCGATGCGCTGTCCCGCAGCGACTTGCTCGCACCGCACCAGTTCACCGTAGGGGTCGGTGATGAAGTCGAAGGTCGCAGGGTCGCGCGCGACGAGTTTGGAGAGGCCGACCCAGGATTTACCGTCGAGTTCGTAGGTGTCGTACACCTTCTCGGTCAGGGAGAAGCCGTACTCGCGTCCGAGCGAGATGGCGTTCAGCCCGTCGACGAAAGAGCCGGGCATCTGGTCGAGCAGTTTGGAGAAGATGTCGATGCGCGCTTCCTGCTCCTTGAGCGACAACTTCGAAGTCTGCGGGTACGAGAAAATCCAACCGCGCGAGACGATGGTGTCGCGCTTGAAGGTGCAGACGGCTTTGACTTGCTCGTCGTTGCGCATCTGCCCGTAGATTTGTAGCCCCTGTCGCCTCACCAATGAGTCGGGGTTGAAACGCATCTGGCCTACGGTGGCGCCGCCGTAGACGGAGGTCTCCAACGACACGACCCTGCGGTCTTGCGCGGAGATGCCCTCGGGCTTGGCAGCGAACACGGAACGGATGAACTCTAGCGGCTTAAACATCTGTGTATCCTCTCAAGACGCTGGACTCTTGCACGATGATGTCCTCCATCCTCGGGACAGCGTTGCCGTCTCGGATGGTCGGGGTCTTCGTCGCAAACTGCATGGCAAGCGAATCGGCCATGTCAGGCGACTTGATGCCGTCGCGCTTCATGTCAGCCTTGGTTACTAGGTCTTCGACTCTACTCTCTGTACCGGGGCGAAGTTGTATCGAGCACAACTGCGCCTCGAAACTCGGCATGTCGCTGATGGCTCCATCACGGATGAGGATGCTGCCATCGCGGAAAGCGTTGCGCACGGCGATGTATGACTGCACGCGCCGGTTGCGATAGAGGTTGGGGGCAGACGACGACTCGCCGCCCTTGTAGACGACAGTCGGGTAGTCGGCGCGGATGAGCATGCCCGCGAGACCAGAGCCGACGCCCATCGCATCGACCACGATGTCATCGCCGTTCTCTGCCGAGAAGCCCCAATCGCGCCACAGGCGGCACGCTTCGTCGAAGGCTTGTGGCACGGCGACAGCGGTCTCGTAGGACGCGCGCACTTGCTTGAGCACCTCGACCGCGCTGTCCCAATGCCGCGCGATGGTGAACACGGTCTCGTCCTCGCCACCGTCGGCGACATCGACAGACATGCGCATACGAGGGATGGAGCCGTCGCCCGCGGCAGACCAATCGCGGAGCGTCGCGGCGACAATCCACTCGGGAGCAACCAACTGCGCCTCGCTCGTCTCGGCGAACTCGCCGAAGCAGCGGATTTTCACGGTCGGAGAGTTGCGCCCGTACTGCCGAATCATCTGCTCGACCCACGCCGGGCTCACGCGCTTGGAGGTCTCGCAGCCTACCTGCATTCGGAAGTAGTCCTTGGCGAGGTCAGCGCGGCGGTGTGAGTCGGCGAAGAAGCCCGACGAACTGTTGGGGTTGCCGATGAGCAGGCCGATGACGACCTTGCCGGTGGACATCGCGCCGCGTATCACCGCTGCCATCTCGTCCGGCACGCCCGATGCCTCGTCGATGATGACGAGCAGGTACTTCTCGTGGAAGCCTTGGAGCGATTCGGGAGAGCGACCAGTCTCGGCGATGGCGAACCATGTGCGGTCGTTGGCCCAGACGATGCGGGTGGAACTTACCTCCATCAACTGCGCATAGCCGGGGATGGCGCGGTTCTGTACCTTCACGAACTCTTTGAAGAGTCGCGTCGTCACCTGCTGCAACTTCGGCGCGGTGCACACGATGACGGACTTGAAGCAGAAGCCGAACCAATGCACGAGCATGGCTGCGCCGAAGGTCTTGCCCGGCCCCTGGCAGGCGACCACGGTGAGCATGTTACGGCCTTCCTTGTTCAGCCGCGTCGGCTTGCCATAGGTGTGGCGCACGACATCGCACGCGGCCTCGAGCAGGTTGGCCTGCCATTGGTCGAGTTCCCACGAACTGTTCGAGTCCTCGTCGAGCGTCGGCTCGCCGGGCAGCGCCTTGAGTTGGAGGATGTCGCGCGCGAACCAGACCGCGTCGAAGCGGGCGCGCTCGATGGCGCTGTACATCAACTTGTCGGGGTTGCTCACCCCGCGTGCGCTGCTTCGCTTACTTGGCGTTTTTGGCATCGGTGGGGGCAGACTCCAACTTGCTCATAGCCGAGGCGAAGGCGTCGAAGACTGCGCGACCATCCGAGGTCACATCGTACCGCTCGCGGAACTTCTCCGGTCGGCGTGCTTTGAGCAGGAAAATCAGCAGGGTCGTGTCTTTGTCGGTTACAGCACGGGAGGTGGCGACATCTTCGAGCAGGTCGGTACCCCGCTCCATCGCATCATCCCATTGCTTCGAGAACGCGGGGTCACGGGCAGCGTGCCGATACATCGTCTCGCGGGAGAAGCCGGCAGCGGCAGCGGCGCCGCCTACGCTCAAGCCCTTGCGCAGACCTTCGAGGAACGCTTCCTTTTTTTCAGGTGTGACGCGTTTGGCGTCGCCCCGTCCTTTTTGTGGCATGGCGGCAAGATTCCGCGCCTGCGTCGGTACCAACTTGTAGTATCGAACGCAGGCGCGTTACTCGGCTTTTACCGCTTCGCGCGAGCCTTCACGCGAGCCGCGCCACGGCGACCCTTCGCGCGAACCTTCACGCGGGCCTTGACGCGAGCAGCGCCACGACGGGCACCGCCCTTGACGCGGCCCTTGACGCGACCCTTGGCGCGACCGCCACCTTTGCGACGCGCGCCGCCGCGAGCCGAACCACCAGCACCAGTTTTGGCACCCATTAGTCTTCTTGCTCCTGTTCCTTATCACGCTTGTCGAGCATTCGCTTGTACTGCGCCTTGAGTTTCATGTTGGGCTCGACGCGAACAACACGGGCGCGCAACAGAGCCGGGTACGATGTGAGTGCCTCTTGCGGAGCGTACAACAACACCGTATCCGGCTTCAGTTCGTCCATAGCATACACAATCGCTTCTGAAAAGCGAGCACGCTGCACACCGACGATGTTCTGATGTGCTTGGAATGAGATGGTGCGAAAGCCTTTCAGACCTTTGATGACGCGCTCGAACTCCGGTTGATACCAGAACGCGTTGATGTCGGGGATTATTTTGAGCCCCGCTTCCTGCATGTAGCGTCCGACATAGCGCGCACGGTATGTCATGTACGCACGCAGCGTCGTTGAAACATCGGGCGCCGTCGTGAAGTTCGGGATGACGCAGCCCAGGACTCCCTTCTTCACGAGGTCACCGACGCTCTTGCCCGGCGTGTCCCAGAAGCACTCGAAGCGATAGTCTTCGGTGTAGAAACTCACGATGGTCTGCTTCCAATCAAGCCCGACCGATGAGTCCATGCGGTAGTTGTAGAGGTACGGCGGCGGCAACTGCATGCCTTCGGTGATGCGCCGATATGTCCAGAGCGAGATGCTGTCCGGTATCTCCAACTGCATGTCCGTGCGCAACTTCGGCAACTCCCACTCGCCTTCGAGCGGGAAGCGCAGGTCGTCCTTCAACTCGTTGATGTCCTCGACCTCGTCTCCGAAGTTCTCGACAAGGTCGAAGCCGCCGTTGGCGGCAGCAGCGAGCGCATCCGCGACCTCGCTCTCGTCGAAACCCATCGACCCGACATCTATGCCGAAGCCAGAAATCTTGGCTATCTCGGCGGCGAGGAGTTCCTCGTCGTAGTCACCCATCTCTGCGATGCGGTTGTCGGCGATGACATACGCCTGTCGCTGCTCATCCGTGAGATGCCCAAGACAGATGGTCGGCACCGTCGGCATGCCGAGTTGGCGTGCAGCCTCGTAACGACCGTGTCCGGCGACGATGGTGCCCGTCTTGTCGACGAGGATGGGGTTGTTGAAGCCGAAGGTCTGTATCGACTTCTTGAGCGCGTCGATTTGCGATTGCGGGTGCAGTTTCGCGTTGCGCGCGTAGCCGGTGACTTGTCGGAGGGGGAGGTAGTTCACCTGCAACTGCGCCACGGGCGACGCGACAGGAGGTGCGATGGGAGCCTTCTTCTTCGGCATTCGTGCTGCGCTCTCGGGGATGTGGTGGTCGGTGCGCGCACAGTAACGCACACCACATCCGGGCGTGCAATGCAAGCGCCCGGAAAATGACCGCACCGTGGACAACTTGGAAGATTTTTCGACAGAGTCGCGGAACCGTTCTCAAGTACCACGCCGTAGTATCAAGTTCTCAAGTTCAACCGGAGAACGGGAGCGCGCCGGGGTGGCAGCGGGCGGCGCTCGCGCCCTCGCACATCGCTGTTCTCAAGTTTGAACTTGAGAACGAGAACTTGAGAACAAACTTGAGAACGCTTAAAAATCAACGACATACGCAAGGTTCTCAAGTTGCAGAGCCTTTTTATATATACGCGCGCGTAGGCGTGCGCGCATTCAAGTTATGAAAAAACTTGAGAACTTGAGAACTAGAGAACAGAACCTAGGGGATTAGGGGGGGAGCGCGAGGGGGGGGCCGTTGACACCGTCGCCCACCCCGGCGTAGATTCCGCATCGTGGTGTTCCGTGTGATTCGCTCGACCTAACCTCGGAGACAGACTCGACCTCTCCCGACCTCGACCCGTCTTCCCGCAGTCCCATGTGGCATGGGCTACGGACGGCGTACCTAGCGTCCAGTCTCCGTGCGGTTGCCCCCCATACCGCAGGCGGCGAAACTCTCGGCACACCACACCCGTCCGTAGCCCATACCAGAGGGGATTTCTTTGATGAAGAAGGATACGACCAAGGTCGCCGTTGGCGACGCTCTCACACCCGAGACTCTCGCTGACCTCGAACGCTCGGGCCTCACCCGCAAAGACGCACAGCGCATGCTTGTGCGCTCCGTCACCGCCGAATGGTGCGACGCTGCTCTCGGCATCCCGCGTGCCGGATACCGGATGCCGTACCTCGACATGGACGGCAAGGCCACAGAGTTCTATCGCGTGCGCTTCACCGAGTTCCCGCCTTCGGGCGGCAAGTTCGGCACGCCGCTCAAGCAACCTGTGCGCTACGCGCAACCCGAAGGCACGCGCCCGTACATCTACTTCCCGCCGCTCGTCGGTAGCGCGGCAGACGACTGGCGCAAGATTGCGGCCGACACCTCGCAGGTCATCGTGTTCACGGAAGGCGAGAAGAAGGCCGCCGCCGCGTGCAACCACGGCTTCAACTGCCTAGGTCTCGGCGGCGTGTGGTCGTTCAAGTCCAACGCGCGCGGGTGGTCGCTACTGCCCGAGTTCGCCGACATCGACTTCAAGGGACGGCGCGTCGAAATCTGCTACGACTCCGATGTGATGACCAAGCAGCAGGTGCACGCGGCGCTTACGGAACTCACCGCGAGGCTCATCGAACTGGGCGCCACCGTAGACCTCGTATACCTCGTCCCGCAGCCGGGAGAGCGCAAGCAAGCCCTCGATGACCTTCTCGTCGCGCACGGCGCAGAGGGCTTCAACGCGCTTCCACGCGAGACCTCGCAACAGACGCGCGCGTTCAACATCCTCAACAACCGCGCCGTGTACCTCCGCGACCAAGGCATGTTCTGGGACTTGGACGAGCGCGTGCTCATGGATACGGCGCACGCACGCCTTACCCTCGCCCCTCTGGCGACCATCTTGGAGACCAAGGGCGGCAAGACCCCGGTCACCGTACCGATTCCCGCCTTCGACAAGTGGGTGCTGTCACCCGCTCGTCGCGGTGCGCGCAAACTCGCCTACGAGCCGGGCACCTTCGAGACGACGCTGCCCGACCAGTCCATCAATGTGTGGGTCGCGCCGGAGATACGACCCAAGCGCGGCGCGGTGAAACTGTGGCTCGACTTCGTCCACTACCTCTTCCGCACGCCCGAGCAAGCCGAGTGGTTCCTGAAATGGCTCGCGTACCCCGTGCAGCGCCCCGGCACCAAGATGCTCCAGGCTGTGTTCGTGTACTCCGACGGGCAGGGCGTGGGCAAGACATTCGCGGTCGAGCCGCTCATGCGCTTCATCTACGGCGACGACAACTTCACCAACCTGTCCAACGCCGACCTCCACTCCGCGTTCAACGGGCAACTCGCCAACAAGCAGTTCGCGGTGCTCAACGAAATCTACATCGACAACGCGCGCGAACGGCGCGACCTCATGGCGAACATCAAGGACATGGTGACGCGTGAGCAGATGGTGGTGAACCGCAAGTACGCACAACCCTATGTCATGCGCGACTGCGTCAACTACTATGTGACCTCGAACCACGCAGACGCGCTCGCCATCGAACCCGAAGACCGCCGCTTCTTCGTGGTCGAAGCCCCCACGGAGGCGCTGCCCGAGTCCACCTACACCGAACTCGACGCATGGCTCCGCAACCCGACAGACCCGTCGAAATCCGGCCCCGGCGCATCGGCAATCCTCTACCACCTCCTGCACCGCATCGACACCACCGACTTCAACCCGAAGCGCGCCGCGATGCAGACCAACGCTCGAGAGACCACGGTCAGAGCCTCGATGTCGCATGTCAACGAGTTCGCCCTGCGGCTTGCCGAGTACCCCGACGAACTCATCCCCAACGCCTTCCGCGACCTCTACACCCCCGCCGACCTGCTCCGCATCTTCCGCGACAACTACCCCAATGTCGGCACGCCGACAGTCACCGCGCTCGGCAACGCCCTGCGCACCATCGACCTCCCGAAGTTCCGCGGACGGCAGCGCAACGGCGCGCCGCTCGTCACGCTCTACGCGCTCCGCAACCAGTCGAAGTGGCGCGCCGCTCCCGGCAATGCGTGGCTCACCTACCACTTCACCGACGCGAACAGCAACGGGTCGTGATGCGCGAGGTTGCACTTCGGCACTAGGTCTCTGTACACTCCGTCCCATCGTCGAGGACTGGCTGTCATGCTTCGACGCGCGCTTGCGGTGACCTCCTCCCTTCGGTCGCTGCGCACTTGGTCGTGTCGGCGCGCGCGATGCACAAGCCACGGCGCGGAAGCCACCCGCAGCCGCACGGCTAGTCCTCGGCGAGTTCCCTGTGCGGTCACGCCTCTGTCGGGTTTTTTCTCCTCTGGTTTACCGACACGCGTGACCGCACAGGGGGCGCCTTTCTTTGGGTGACGCGCGGGCATCAACGCCTGTTCCGCGCCGCGCACATCGCGCAGCCCCCGGCGCGCCGCGCCGACCGCCTACCCTCTCCGAGACCGCTGTAAAACGGCCCCCAATCCGTAGGGCGCTCGTAAGTCATTGATTTATAAGGCTTTTTTCCTACCTCTCGGAAGTGGTCAAAGATTGACCACTTTTTTCCCTTTAGAATCAATGACTTACATCCATTGCACTAGGGTATAGGATTACCTTATAATATCCGGGCACGGCGGGGATGGCTTCTCGCCGATGCAGGATGAAGGGATACGGGATTCGGTAGACAGTACGCAGTTGGCTCCGGGCGACCCAGACAGGGCGCACCACCCCGAGAGGGGCGCAGGCGAAAAGACACCGCCTCGAACACGGCAAGCCAGCGAACGGCGCGCGACACGCGCACCCAGCGAGAGAGGACTCGCCGGGGTACTTGAGCCGCGATGGGAACCGGGGACGCCTCCGGCGAATCGCAGCAAGGCTCAAGGGGTACAAAGGATGAAGCGACCGGGAACAGCGCCCGGCGTGGAGGCACCGACGAAGCCCGGACAGTTCGAGCAAGGCGGTCGGGTAAGGCGCTTGCGAGACTCCCAGAGCCCGGAGCGGATGCCGTAGCGTCCAGTAGGTGCAGGGTAGCCTAGTTATGGGCCGTGACCCCGGTTGACCGAGCCTGCAAATATCGGTTCCTCATACGCGTCGCAGCGCGTCCCAGGATATAGCACCAACACCCCGACTGTTTTTGTCGGGGTGCATCCGTCGCGTCTCTTCATGCGAGAGGCGCGACGGATGCACTTGACCATGTGCATCCCCAGTCCGCGCATTTCTTTGGTGCGCGGGCGTTTTCAACTGTAACCACTAGGAGATACGACCATGAAGACCAACAAGACCACCAAGACTGTGAAGGCCGCGAAGACCAAGGGCGTCCAGTTCAAGGCTTATCCGCGTCCTCTTCGCATCGAAGACATCGCCGCCGCTTTCAAGATGTTCGGATATTCGGGCGGCCGCGTTACAAAGGCCAACGATGTCCACTCCGTGTACATCAAGCACCGCGCGCTGGAAGTCGAGATGGAACTTCACATCGACTCGCCGACCAGTCCGATGGCCGACGACACGGAGCCGTTCTTCTTCATCGAAATCAATTCCCTTCGCACCGATGCGTGCGGCACTTTGGACACCCTTCCCATCAAGAACTACGCTGGAAAGCGTCCGAATGCCACGACCTTCGTCGCGGGTGTTCAAGGATTGCTGTCCCGTGCGGGTGTTTTCGCTTAATCGACCAACCACTAGGAGACACGACCATGTCCAAGACCAAAAAGCAGTTCGATGTGAAGGCGCTCGGCGCCGCCCTCGCCAAGAAGTTTCCAGTCAAGCGCGTGACTGGCTATGGCGGGTGGGACGGCATCGCCGTCATCGACATCAAGCACTACAAGGGTATGACCATCGAGGTGACTGTTTGCGACGACGGCGAGTACGCGCCGACCGCATGGGTATGCTTGATTCTCAAATCCGGCACCACTGTTTTTGACTCGCGCGTCAAGCCCGTGCGGCTTCGCGGCAAGACCGTGAGCGAGGTGGCGAAGAGACTCGACAAAGATATCAGCCTCGCGCGCGCGGAAGCCGTCATCTACCGCTAACCGTCCTTTCGCAGTCCGCGACACGCCCCGCTCAATCTTTGGGCGCGGGCGTCGTCGCCTGTTTTTCGACCGACCAATCTAGGAGACACGACCATGTCCAAGACCAAAATCAGCACCGAGACCGTCCGCGCTCTTCTCGTCAAGAGCGGCTTACGCTACGCGCCGGACACCACGCATCCGCAGCAAACGCGCATTTTGACCGGGCGCGCGGATTATTTGTTGTGGGTGTGCGAAATCGACTCGCGCAAGATGAACAGTCCGTTCGCTAGGATTTCAGCACCGACGCACTTGTTGGTGAGCAGCGACTACTGCAACATGAAAATCGCGATTCGCGGCAAGACATTGGAGCAAGTCGCCGACAAACTGCTTTTTGCGGTGCACTCCGATGTGTTCGTTTTTGGGCGCTACCCGAAGGTCGCGTTCAAGAAGTTGAGGCCGACGGTTCGCAGCAAGTTGGACAAGTATTTGAACTACTGCGGATTCGACAAGGGATACCGCAAGTAACGCACCACCTCTCCCCGCGCAGCCCATCTCCTAAAAAGCCCCCCGGTATCCGAGGGGCTGCGCGGTATGGTCACTCGGATACCGGGGGCGCTTTCACAGCGTCCCGCCCCATTCTTTGGGCGCGGGCGTTTTTTCCTGTAAAACCAAGGAGTTTTTGACCATGCGACAGACCCATGTCTATGTCCGCGTTCCGCGCCGTCTTTTTGACGCAGCGCGCACCGCGGTCGACTTCATCGCCGGGGCTTTTCTCGGCTTGATTTTCGTGGCAGCAATCGCGGGCCTCGCGCTCACGGCTCTGACCATCATCACCATCTTCAACCTCATCTAACCGTAGACCGATAGGAGACACGACCATGACCAAGTTCACAGCATCCAAGTACGAGTGGCCGGCCAATGTCTGGGACATCAATGTCGAGGACTTGTCGCTTCTCTCCGAAGCCGAACTCATCCTCTTCCTCACGCTCTGCGGTAAGAGCGAGATTCCGCGCGGCTTGTCGAAGGAAGAGTTCGCGCAGCATGTCTTCGCCGTCATCGGCGAGGACAGCGTCCGCGGGCAGGCCGTCTACGAAATCATCTGCCACGGCACGCTTCCGCAGGGCACCAAGCCGATGCCGAAGGGCATGTTCTCGGAGCCCGTCTTCTGGGAAGCCGCGCGCGGTCTCGTCAAGAACATCGTACAGGCCGATGTCCTCGGCAAGTCGCTCGACGAGAAGGCGCTTCGACAGACGGCAATCGAGGCGGGTGAGCGCGCGATGACCAACGCGCTCAACGCCGCCATCGACATGCTGCGCGACGAGGTCGAGTCGCGGCTCGACGCGGCGGTCAAGAAGGTGCAGCGCATCGAGGTGGTCGGCTTCGACAAGAAGCCGCGCAGCCTCCCGAAGGTGCGGCACGCGAAGTTCGACCGCATCATGCGTCTCGCCGGACAGCGGCTCAACATCGCGCTCGTCGGCCCGAGCGGCTGCGGCAAGACGCACATCGCGGAGCAGGTCGCACAGGCTCTCGGCGCGCGCGCCTTCGCCGCGCAGTCGCTCTCGGCGGGCGTGACCGAGTCGTCGTTCACAGGGTGGCTCTTGCCGATGGGCAAGGGCGGCGAGTATGTCCATGTCCCGACCCCCTTCCTCGACTGCTACGAGAAGGGCGGCGTCTTCCTCTTCGACGAGGCAGACAACGCGGATGCCAACATGCTCGTCTTCCTCAACATGGCGCTTGCCAACAAGCAGTTCTTCCTGCCGACCCGCAAGGGCAACACGACAGTCACGAAGCACAAGGACTTCGTGGCGATGGCAGCGATGAACACCTACGGGCACGGCGCGGATGCCATCTTCGTCGGTCGCGCAGCATTGGACGGTGCGACCAAAGACCGCTTCCGCATGGGCATGGTCGAGATGGACTACGACCGCGACATGGAGCGCGCACTCGGCATCAGCGAGCCGTTGCTCGAGTGGGGTTGGAAGGTGCGCCAGACCATCACGCGTGCCAAGTTGCAGCGCATCATGTCGACGCGGTCGCTCATCGACGCGCAGAAGTTGATGAACGCGGGCGACACGCTCCAAGAAGCGACCGCCGGGTACTGGGTCGATTGGACGGCTGACGAGCGCCGCCTCATCCCGGCTTGACCGACACAACCAGAGGAGAGACCGACATGGACAGAACCATCATGGGTAGCGACACCGAGTTATGCGAGGTCTATCCAGACCTCTCGACCGCGCTCGACTACGCGCGCAGACCGCCGAGTCCCTGTATGCAGGAGTTCCACGCGCGCGTGATAGATAGCGCGTCCGTCGGACACGAAGGGTTCGGCGTGCCCGGCGCGAAGACCGGAAATGAGGTGCTGCGCTACCTCATCGAAGGCAAGGTCGACGCCTTCATCACGGGCATGCAGTCCAAGACCAAGTGGCTGCAACGACGGCTCGAGGGACAGGGCGAGGCCAAGCAACTCGAAGTGCCGCGCCGTGTGCGCACCCGCGCAGCGATGGGCGACACGCTCGACATCCACGCGGCACGCGCAGGTCGGCACGAGACGGCGTGGGAGACCACGCGGCGGGCGCCGATGCCTGCCATCCGTCCGCGCTTGGCGACCGTGGTCATAGCGCCGGGTGTGTCGTGGAATGTGGCCCCCGACGCCGCGCTGTGGCGTTCGGCGGCAGCGTTCGTGGTGTGCGACTACTTGCAGAAGCAGCGCGTAGCGGTCGAGGTGGTGGTCGACACCTGTTCCGGGGCAGCGTTGGCTGACGGGCCTCGTGAGTACAGCATCGTCGCCCGTATCAAGGACTACCTACAAGTGACCTCACCGGAGGCGCTTGCAGCGGGAGGGTCGGCCGCGTTCTACAGAAGCCTAGTGTTCGCGCTCAAGTTCCAGAACTCGCGCGCGTGCAGGCCCGCTTCTAGCCTCGGCTTTCCGATGGACAAAGACTCCATGTATGTGCGGCAGCGCCGAGAGGCGGGGTCGCTCATCGTGAAGATTCCGAACACGGCCTTGGACGAGGATAGAGCAGCCACCGC
>Ga0068872_10002447_pt1 | contig 14564 bp, 10 predicted proteins | sample NOAtaG_7_FD_66441 | JGI IMG/M metagenome (GOLD analysis project Ga0068872, IMG submission 66441) | Freshwater lake microbial communities from Lake Erie, under a cyanobacterial bloom - NOAA_Erie_Diel1S_2200h metaG | ecosystem: Environmental > Aquatic > Freshwater > Lake | place: USA: Ohio, Lake...
CAATACTTCCAAAAATGTACAGGGTGCAACTACCTGGGAATGGATCATTGACGGTGTGTCTACCTCATTCGTGCAAAACTATTCATTCACTCCTCTTTCAAGCGGGCCAATGAATGTTTGTTTGGTAGCCACTACTTGTAATGGAACAGATACCACATGCAAAACTCTGGATGTAATCACTCCTTCCAAACCCGGAAGTCTTGATTTCACAGCTTCTTTGACTCGCCCAAGCGTTGGTAATGTTGTTGACTTTAAAGTTACAACTGATTATGCCAGCAACTTTGAGTGGAGCATCTTCCCAACTACTTACACAGTTGTTAGCGGTTCCCTCACCGGTACCAATCCCAATATCAGTCTTCGCTTTAATACCGGCGCTTGTTACACCTTTACTTTGAAGGCATGGAATGCAGCTGATCCAGTGAACACAGAGAAAAAAGTAATCAAGAACAAATATGTATGTGCTCTTGACTATTGCATTCCTTTGGTTGACCTGTTGAGTGCCGATATCGGAATTAACAATGTTAAATTGACTCAGGGTTCAACTACCCTCATCGACAAAACTACTACAAGTGGTGAAGTAGCTTACAGCAACTACACTGCTTCAGATGTAGCCAGATTGATGTTCGGATCTACTTACACATTGGATGTAGCCCGCTTGAGCAACAGCAACAATGTAAACTACAAAGCTTGGATTGACTGGAACATTGACGGCGACTTCAATGATGCTGGTGAAGAAATCCTGACAAGCGGATCTATTTCAGGTCTGTCAGCAACAGCAACATTTACTGTACCCGACAAGAGTGCTTCTTTCGAAGGGGTTTCTCGCATGCGTGTAGCAAGCAGCTTCTCAAACTTTGACAACACTCCTTGCGGTGTAAATACTGTAGGTGAATTCGAAGACTACGGTTTGATTCTGGCTAACGACAATGCTCCTCCTGTTATTACACTTGTAGGCAAAGACACTCTTTATGTTGAAAAAACTTCAACTGTAAACGGATGCTGGTCTGAAATTGCTAACACTACTTTCAAAATACAAGACCCAACTGAAGGTGATTTGATTGCCAAGAACAGATACACTATGGTAAGCGACTTGGATTGCACCATCCCCGGTATCTATTCAATTGAAATCAACTCTGTAGATGCGTCAGGTAATGCAGCAGTAAGTAAGCGTCGTACAATCTATGTGGTATTGGATAAAACTCCTCCCACTCTGACATTGAACGGAACTGCGACTGAAACTGTTGAGCAGTGCGGTACTTACAAAGATCCAGGTGCTGTTGCAACTGATTTGGTTGATGGTAACTTGACCACTGCTATTGTGGTTACCGGTTCTGTAAACACTTCAGTGGTTGGTTCTTACACTCTTACTTACACAGTAAGCGATGCTCAGGGCAACACAACTGTTAAAACCCGCACCGTTATGGTGAAGGATACCAGGAAGCCCGGTATTTACACTGTAGGTGTTCGTATCGTAGACAAGGCTGAGGTTAAGATTCAGATTGGCAGCATCTTCGTTGACAACATTTATGCTGAAGACGAGTGCAATGGTCCTATCCCAGTTGTGAAAACTCCTGGCTTCAACGGTCCGGTAAACACCGCTGTAAAGGCTACTTACCCTGTAATTTACACAGCTGTTGACCCCAACGGTAACAAAGCTGACGAAGATGGATTTGTGCTAAATTATAAAGTGGGTGACTTCATTGCTCCTGTAATCGAGTTAAACACTTCAGACATTCTCTTCCACGATGTAAATACCCCTTACACTTCTCGCAATGTAACAGTAACCGATAACTTCGATCCTATTAACAAAGTGAGTGTTGTGAAGAGTGGTTCAGTTGATCCTTACACTCTGGGTACTTATGTAGAAACCTTCACTGCAACAGATGAAGGCGGAAACAGCACTACCAAAACTCGCACAGTGGTTGTTGTTGACCGCGTAGCACCTGAAATTCTTGCTCCTGCTATGAATGCATGTGTTGGTCAGCCTTTCTGGGCGATGAGTGGCTTGGTTATCAGCGATAACTACTATTCACCTTCTACTCTGTTCCCTCTGGTTCAGGTATTGAATCACAATGTGAACATATTCGAAGCTGGTGTTTACTACATCAACTACATGCTGTCGGATCCTAGCGGTAACAAAGCGGCCATGGTAACCCGTCCTGTATTTGTAAACTACCCTCCCAACTGTCAGAATACTTACCTCAGCACCAGCAGCTTAAGTCTGTCTGAGTCTGTGAATGTGTTCCCCAACCCAACCAGCGGCAAAGTGAAAGTGAGCTATGCACTGGTTAACAACGAGGTTGTGAACATTGCAGTAACTGATATGACCGGAAGAGTAGTAACCAAAGCCAGCAACCTCAAAGGCGGTCTCGGATTTACCGAAATCGACCTGGGTAGCTTCGGAAGCGGTATCTACAATGTGACCATCACCAATAACGGTCAGACCACCACTAAGAAAGTTGTGGTTCAGAACTAATAAAGATTTGGTATTCGAAAAACCCGGGCAAACGCCCGGGTTTTTTGTTTTTTACTGTTATAGTGAAAATGCTTGTTAGAATGTTTTACTGTCTATTGAAAGTAGTCAATAGAAGATTTGAATGCGCTGAGAATGCACTAAAATTTGTCAGATAAGAGAATTGAACAGAATTTTAATGGGTAAGGTAGTGAAGGGTGTTGCTGTTTACCTGTTCGAGTAAAATGGTTTTCCCCTGCACTTTTTTAATTGTATCTACCGGTCGGGCATTGTAAATTGTAAGTAGATTCAGATCTTTGGTGGACTTCACCTCGAATCCATTTTTGGAAAATTCATCAATAAGTTTTTGAGTTCTTTCTGGGTGTATGTCAGCGACAAAGCTGAAACTGATTGCTGAGTTCTGCATTATGTTGCTTCTTACTTTGTATTGCGCCAGAATACTAAAAATGAGCTCCAGGTTTTCCTCAACAATAAAAGTAAAGTCCTTGGTGCTTATTTGCAGCATGGTTTGATTTTCCTTAAGTATATAACAGGGAAGGTCGAGGTTCTTACTTCTGTTACTTACGGTAGTTCCCATGGCTGTTGGTTCAATAAATGACCGAACATGCAATGGAATTGATTTGACCTTAAGTGGCTGTATAGTTTTAGGGTGAATAACCGACGCCCCGTAGTATGCAAGTTCAATAGCGTCGGAATAATCAAGTTCCGGAATCAGAACGGCATCGCTGAACTTTTTTGGATCCCCGTTCATCACACCAGCTACATCTTTCCAAATTGTAACAGATTCTGCATTGAGGCAAAAAGCAAATATGGCAGCACTGTAATCACTTCCCTCCCTGCCCAGCGTCGTTGTTTCGTTGTGTGGCCCGCGGCCTATAAAGCCCTGTGTCACTACCAGATTTTTCTCGGCCAATGGAGAAAGCCTTTTATTAATAATTTTTTCCGTTTCAGGCCACTGTATTTTGGCATCGCGATGTCGGTCATCGGTTATAATAAAATTCCTGCTGTCTATCCATTGATTGGTTATGCTTTGAGACAATAGGTAGTTGCTTACTATTCTGGTGCTGATGAGTTCTCCAAAAGGAACAATCTGATCGTAAATGAAATCATAATCTTCTTGTTGAGGAGGTGTTTCGATGATACATTCGAGCTCCAGGAAAAGGTTATCTATTTCGTGAGCAACAGGGAAATTCAGTCCGCTTTGCAGTTCATTGATGATTTGATAGTGGAAGTTCTTCAAATCCTGCAGCAGGAACCTGATTTCGGCAGAACCGGAGTAATAGGCATCGACGATTTTTTCGAGAAGGTTGGTGGTTTTATCCATGGCGCTAATCACCACAAGTAATTTTTCGCCTTCATGCGCTTTTAAAATGGAAGCTACATTTTTAACTCCATGAGCATTTTTTACCGAAGCTCCGCCGAATTTAAAGATTTTCATTTTTGAATAATAAGAGTAGCTTTTATGTTGTTTTTTTGCAAAGGTAAAATCGAATAGTTCAAACCCCTAAAAAATGAGCATGAATCGTCTTGTAACACTTGAACAGTTTATTGTTGATCAGCAATCAATTCACAAAGAAGCCACCGGAGCTTTTAGCCGCATCTTCAGAGCCCTTGAGCTGGGGGCAAAAATGGTAAACCGCGATGTTCGCAAAGCGGGGTTGGTTGATATTCTGGGTGAAATGGCCTCGGTGAATGTGCAGGGCGAAGTTCAGAAAAAGCTTGATGTGATTGCCGATGACACATTTACCCGGGTTTTAAGTCGTTGCGGAGAAGTATGTGCTATCATCAGCGAGGAACAGGACGACGCCTATTTTGTGTCGGGCTGTGAAAACAAAGAATATATTGTGAGCATGGATCCGCTGGACGGCAGTTCGAACATTGATGTGAACGCGAGTATCGGAACTATTTTTTCCATTTACAGAAGGACAAATACTGCGGTTCCGCCCTCTGTGGAGGATTGCTTACAACCGGGAATAAATCAATTGGCAGCAGGGTACTTTCTTTATGGCACAAGTACCATGCTCATTTACACAACCGGCAATGGAGTAAACGGGTTTACCCTCGATGATTCACTTCAGGAATTTTGTCTCTCACACGAGAACATTTGCATTCCTGAAAATGGAAAGATTTTTTCTGTGAATGAGGGCAATGTATCCGATTTCCCTCCCGGTGTGGTATCCTATATTTCTTGGTGCAAAGACAAAGACAAAAGCACCAACAGGCCTTACGGTGCCCGTTACATTGGTAGTTTGATTGCCGATGTTCACCGCAATATGCTAAGAGGCGGAATTTTTCTTTACCCGGCCACAGAGAAAAAACCCGACGGTAAACTGAGATTGATGTATGAATGCAATACCATGGCTTTTTTAATTGAACAGGCCGGAGGTATGGCGCATACAGGTAAACAAAGGGTAATGGAAGTAATGCCCACCGAATTGCATCAAAGGGTTCCATTGTACATTGGCAGTACACACATGGTTGAGCAGGTGCTGGGCTTGCTTGAAACTGAAGGTAACTTCTGATTGATTAACACATCAATCTTCAAACAGTGATTTCAGCACTGCATACGATTTGATTTGTCTCCCGGGGAAAATTTGTTCAGAGGCAAATTCTACCAGTTTATTTAAAAGTAATTTGCGATACACCTCGCTTTGCACTGGGATTTGACCCTCCCATAGCTGTTTGAAACAATTGAGATCTTCATTGTCAAAATTGAGCATGGAGTGATGCCCTGCTTCGGCTCCCACTGGGTTGTGGCCTGTAATGCCGGCCAGTTTTACAATGAATGAATGCGGAAGCCATTCAATTTTGGTGCTTTCTCTGTTTAACCTTGAAACTTCAGTTTTGAAGAATGCAAACAGCGATTCGTCGGGCTGGCCTTCCGGAACAGAAAGATGTAGCAGTTCAGAATAAAAAAGCAATACCGATAGTTTAACCGGGTTTTGGGTTGGGTAAGGTTCTATCGGTTTAATTTCTTTTATGTGTCGGAGGGTTTCGGTTTGCTTCAGGTAAAATACAAGCTCACTGAAAGTTCCGGGGTTCAGCAAAGCCCCTTTGCTCGATTTACCCTGCAGGTTTTTCACCATAAATGAAAGTAGGCCAAAATCACGGGTGTAAATGTGTGCTACTGCCGAATTTTCGGCAAAAGGTGTTCTTTTCAGACTAATGGCCTCTGTTTTTACCAGCATCAGTCTGCCCAGTCAGCAATGAACAGGTTGGTTGCCCTGCCGCCGCCATTGTTTCGGTTTGAACTGAAAATGAGTTGTTTTCCATTGGGCGAAAACATGGGGAAGGAGTTAAATACGCTTTCCGTGGTAATCTGTTCTAGGTTGGAACCGTCTTCGTCAATCATATACAACTGAAAATCGTAGCCCCGCTTGCTTTTGTGGTTGCTGCTGAAAATGATTTTCTTACCTCCGGGATGATAGAAGGGCGCCCAGTTGGCTTTTCCAAGATTTGTAATTTGTTTTATATTACTACCATCGATATTCATGGTGTAAATCTCCATGTGCGTAGGTTCAACCAAACCTTGCCCTAGTAACTTTTTGTATTTTGCAGAGTCTTCGGCGTTGATTGGACGGCTTGCACGAAACACGATTTTTTTGCTGTCAGGACTGAAGAATGCACCTCCGTCGTAACCCAAGTCTTGAGTAAGTTGCTTCTGATTGCTCCCGTCTATATCCATAATCCACAATTCCAGATCACCGCTTCGGGTGCTGGTAAAAACGATGTGTTTTCCATCAGGCGATACAGTGGCTTCAGCATCATAGCCCGATGTGTTGGTAAGCTTTCGTTTTATTTTACCCTTCAAATCAGAAACATAAATATCATAAGAATCATACAACGGCCAGGTGTAAGCACCCTTCATTTCGGCCACCGGAGGACAAAGTTTGTTGCCTTCGTGTGTGCTTGCGAATAAAATTTCGCGGTTATTCGGCATGTAATAAGAACAAGTCGTGCGGCCTTCACCCGTGCTGATGATTTGAGGTTTAAAACTGCTGTCGTTGAATTGCGCTATTTTGGCTGTAAAAATCTGATCGCATTGCAAACCCCAAGCAGGGTTGTTGCTTTGGAAAGTAATAGACTTGCCATCAAAACTCCAGTACGCTTCAGCATTGTCGCCTCCAAAGGTCAGCTGATGAATGTTTTTGAGGTGTTTTTCATTTTCGCCGGACTTTAATGTTACGATTTTTTTGTTTTGAAAAACGGAGCAGGAATTTGCCATCAAGATGACGATTAAAAGTTTCATAGAGATGCCATTGGCGGAAGAATTCAACATAAATTTTGAAATGGCAAAGTTAGGCTACAACCGCAGCCATTGCGAAATGTTTAATCGATTGGTATCATTACTTCAGCAATTCCCAAGCCAGTTTGGGATAGCCTTTTCGGCCCAGATCATCATAAAAATCAATAAATTTTAATTTGAAGTAATTTTCTTTGGTATCCTGAATGATGTAAATTTTGTTCTGATCAACAGTGTATTTATTGGCTGAAAGATTCCAGAGTTTCCAGTCATAACCAATTTCATTTTTAAAGGGTGAAAACTTCTGCGATTTAGCAAAATTCAAATCAATGGCCTCAAATGCAATTTTGTTATTGATTTCGCAAACCCGAACTTTATTTGGGTTGGTTAACACACCTCGAAGAACATAGGGAAAATACTTCTGCGTGACATCGTCCTTCACCTCTTCCTTGTAAGTTGTAAAAAGAATATCCCAGGAATTGTTGCTCACAGGCTCATTGTATACCTCTTTTTCAAGGCTGAAGTTGAAGTAAACATAGTTGTAGTTGGGATTGATACGCAGGTAAATGTCGTTGGTGGGTATGGCATCTTCAAGAAGACTCCATTGAAAATGATACACTCCCCCTTCGCGACCAACAATTTTTAGTTTGATGAATTTTTTGTTTCCCAGCGAGTCGGCACCCCGATTGAGAATATAGAGGCGGTTTTTGCCTATTGCTTTGCCCTGACTGCTGTATGAACACCAATTGCTAAATGCCAGAGAATCAACCGCCCCGTTGGGGTTATCGTAGTGCCAGGTTTCTCTTGACTGATCAATTGTGGTAATGTCTTTAAAATCGGTATTGTCAAAATATACAACTCCATACGAACCGTGTCTGCCTGAGTTGATAATGATCTGATTATTCTCGTTGCAACTAAAGCCTATATCCCAAAGGCCAAAGGGGTTGGACCAGGTATTTTGGGTTGAAAATTCGAACCAGAGTTGATTTTCGTAGTTTTCTCCCATAGCAAATGTGGCCGTTTGAATTCCTTTCGGCACAACAGGCGCAGGGTATAGTTTTTCGCTTTTTTCACAGGAAGTGAGCAAAATGATGGTAATAAAACAGAAAGCTATGTAAATGTGGCTTTTCAAAATAGGTCGTAGGTTAGTTTAAGAAAGAAACTTCTGCCGGGGGTGATGTTCAAATTCAATCCCTGTTCTGCGTGTGGACTGCTTAAATCGCGGCGTGTGGTATTAAGAGTGGTAATACCCAACACATTCTTTATGCCGCATGAAATATTCAACGGAAACTTCTTGAATGACTTGTGGAAAATCACATCAACCAAGTAAAATCCTGCGGTTCTGTAGCGAGTGTAATTTTGCATGTAACCCACGGTAGGGCTTGTATACCTGCTTACGAATGCAACCGATGCTCTTTGTGCCGGAAACCGTCGGGTATAATTCAATCCCACCTGTCCGTTGATGTAGGATTTTTGATCGACAGTGTCGATGTTGTTGAGCAAATCGTAAACGGTGAGTAACATTCCGGAAAACTGAAAACTCGATTTGGCCGTATTAAACTCAAAATTGGTGTTCAATCCCTGAGACCTGAATCTGCCAATGTTGATGTAGGTATAATAATTTGTTCTCGCATCAACTAACCCCAGGTTGATTTTGTTGCGAATCATGTTGTTAAACAACGAGAAACTGAACACAACCCCCATGTCTTTGGTGAGTTTGTGTCTGTAATCAAATGAAAGAACGAAATTATCTGATGTTTCAGCCTTGAGACTGTCGTTTCCGTGAATGTTGTGGTTTATGTCAACGAAATAAAAATTCAATTCTTTGAGTGATGGGGCTCTGAAACCTTTTGCATAGCTGCCACGGAAGGATACATGCTCGGAAAATTTACATTTTACCTGTAACGATGGAATTAATGGAGCCATTTTGAACCTTGAGCCGAAAATGTTGGTGAGTATGGGCTGCCCAAATCGAGAGTTGTGAAGTATTCTCAAAGAAGGACGAATTTGCCATTCACCATTGGGGGAGTATTCCAAAGAGCCAAAAGCAGCAATATCATTAATGCCCGGTAATTCCGAAGGAATGCGTTTGCCTACGGCTGTTTCTCGTGCAAAGTCGTAACCGGCAGTCCATCCCACTTTGCCGGCAGGATTTCTGTAATTGTAAACACCACGGGAGTTAAACAGGGTGAACATGGTTGTATCCTGATCCTCCGGGCGGTAAGGAACTTCGGATCCGTTGACCAGATTGCGTTTGATAGTGTGCTTGGAACGGCCGTAATAATTGAAAGCGTTTTGCAGTTCAAAACGGCTAAAGCGATTGATTTTAAAAACGCTATGCAAACTGTTGTCGGCTCGCAGGGTTGAATAAATGGAATTATAGCCCGTTACATTGGCAAGGCTATATTCAGCGTCGCTGCGGTCGGTGAGTTTTTCTCGAAACAGGGCGGATGAGAATCGGTGATTTGAATTTTTTCCGTTGAAGAAAAGTGAGATGTCTCCAAACAACTTTTCTTTAGGCTTCCAGTCGAAGCTGCGGGTTGATAAATCGAAATCGCGACCTGCGAAGAAGTGCCTTCCAAAATTAACCGACAATGGCAAATTCTTGCCTATTTTACTGCTTACATTAAAATCTATGTTTGTGTTTGCCGGGCTCCCCATCACATCGTTGAATGTGTTTACGCGTGTATGAAACGCCTTTTGAACAGGGTTTTTAGTGATGATATTGATTACACCTCCTAAAGCATCTGTGCCGTAAACAACACTCATTGGTCCTTCAATAATTTCAACCCTTTCAACATTGCTGAGAAGAATCTGGCTTACATCCACATTGCCATTTACCCGCCCGATTACAGGGATTCCATTGATGAGAATTTTGATATCCTGTCCTCCAATGCCCTGCATAATGGCGCTACTTCCCAGAACCGCATCCTGTCCAACCTGAATATTCACCTCATTCAATAACAAATCAGCCAAATTTTGGGCGGCCATTCTTGCAATTTTTTCTTTGCCAATAACCCGAACGAGATAAGGATTATCTGAAACAGCCCTTGGACCTGTTGCACCTGTAATGGTTACCGGATCTATTGCCAGATTGCGAGCTTTCAGTCTGATGATAATGTCAAGGTCTTTTCCTGCGAATACACCTTCATAATCTTTCAGTGAATCGCAGGGAGAAACAACGGTTAATTTGAATGCCCCGGAGGCACCAATATAGAATAAACCGGCGGCATCTGTATTTCCTTCAATCAATTTTCCTTCGGGTCTGAAATCAGCGAGAATAAGGGCATTGGCCACAGGCTTCCCGTCGTCTTCGGAGAAAACCTGCAGTTTGTGTCCCAAATACTGGGCCGAGCCCGATGCTGAAATGAGAAACAGAAGAAATATGAATGTCCGGTGCAGTTTCAAACTTTATTTTACAATGAAAGGCGCTGCAAATGTGCTGCCTGCATTGCTGATTTTTAGGTGATAAATACCGGGAGACAATTTCGAGGTACCGATTTCGTAAACCCCAAAATCCTGAGTTTGTGTTACGCCAATTTGCAGCATTTTTTGACCACTCGCATTCATCACTTCAACTTTTGCTTTGCCAAAAGACTTGTCTTCGAGAGTCAGGAAAAGCTTGTCTTCAACGGGGTTAGGGAAAAGCTTAATTTGTCCGAAAGCAGGGTGCACAGCAGACAAGGAGTTGCGCAAACTCATGCGGTCGAAGTAAATTCTACCGCTTGTACTTCCGGTAATGCCTGTCATGTGAAGCAGCCAGTAGCTGGTGTCTGCGGTTCTGGTTCTGCGAACTATATAGCTTAGGGTATCCTGAATTTCAAATCTGAAGGTGCCATTGTTAAATATCTTCCAATTGCTGCCAATGGCAGTCAGGTCATCCTTGAATGCCTTGGTGTAGGCGCCAACCAACCCTGCGGTATCGGGCATGATGTCAGCGTAAGCCTTGCCTGAGATTCTGGCTACTCTTGTTCCTCTTTTTGATTCTATGCCCATAACGGGATAATAATCGTTACTGCCGGTTCCCGGATTGAACACGGGTTCAACATAACGGGTAAACGAAATGTCCCATTTGTCAGTGCCGGGTTCGCGAAAGGGTTTTACGGCACCGGTAAATTTGTAATATTTGTACATCATTCCCTGTGATCCGGCCACCACTGTGCTGTCGGTTACTTCTGAACTGCCGTCGATATTGGCATACTTGAAAACCAAGGTTCCGTTTGCCCTTTGAATTACCGGCCAGAATTTTAAAAACCTGGACCAACCTTGTCCGCCTGGGCCTGTCCATGCGAGAAGAAAGAGAGAATCCCCGACAACATCTTTGGTATTTACATCATAAGTGCCCCATCCGAATTTCCAGACTCCCATATTGTTAAAGAGGTTAAATGCCCCTTTCTCGTGGGCGTGAAGGTCGTTCCATGAATATTTCCAGTTGCTGAAACCGGCGGTGTCAAAGGAGCTCCAGGCGTTTGTTTTGCCTTTTGGATATTGAAAAACCCTAAGCCCTGCCATGTGGTTTGCACGAATGCAATTGTCGCGGCCCTGGGTGGTGTGAGCAATATCCCAGTTGTTTACAGCCGCCTGGTTTTTTTCGCCTGTTGCAATATCGTAATAGATTTGGTTTGCATATTGCGGACCCATGATTGCCGAATCTCGTACAACATTCTGAGCCTCAACACCCATGTTAGCAAAGCTGAAAAGGGTTAAGGCCGGGAGGATTTTGTTGGTAATAATCTTTTTCACTGGTTCGGGTTTAATAGTTGTGCAAAGGTAAGTACGAAAAAGCCCGCGACTTGCCCTGCCAAAAGCTTTTAATGTCAAATTTCGGTAATGAATTTTTACCCTGATTTGGCAGTGTTTAAGGGTTTGACTGATTTGAAATGTTGTAACTTTGCAAGGTTTCAATCTGGGACTCAGAACCCTGAATAAACTTTGTAAAAATGCCAAAAATCAGTATCAATATCAAATCGGGGGAGTTGGAAAAGGGACAGCCTGTGGTGGGAATCGATTTGGGAACCACCAATAGTTTGGTGGCGCTTGCTGATAAAGACGGCAGTCCGCGCATTCTGGGAAGCAACAATGATGTGATTGTTCCATCGGTTGTTTACCTGAATGAAGAAGGCAAAGCATTGATTGGAAAGGAAGCACGAAATATGCTTGCTGAAAAGCCGGAAAGCACCATTTTTAGCGTTAAAAGGTTGCTGGGTAGAAGCTACAGCGATTTGAAAGACCATGCCGATTATTTCAGTTACCGAATTATTGACAACGACAATGAACAACTGGTGCAGATTGAGGCACATGGCCGCTATTACAATCCGGTTGAACTTAGCGGAATGATTCTGGCAGAATTGAAAGAAAAAGCTGAAAAGTACTGCGGGCAAAAGATTGAAAAGGCCGTGATAACAGTGCCGGCCTACTTTAATGACAGCCAAAGGCAGGCCACCCGCGATGCAGGAAAACTGGCAGGGTTGGATGTTTTGCGCATAGTGAATGAACCCACCGCTGCCAGTTTGGCTTATGGACTGGGCTTAAACCCTGAAGAAGCCAAGAATATTTTGGTTTACGATTTAGGCGGAGGAACTTTTGATGTTTCCATCTTAAAAATTGAAGCCGGGGTGTTTGAAGTACTGAGCACCCACGGCGATACTTACCTGGGAGGCGATGATTACGACAGGACCATAGCAATGCACTGGCTTAATATTGCGGGTTATGATTACAAAAACCTCAGCATGCGCGAGAAGCAGGCGTTGAGGTTGCTGGCAGAAGAGGCAAAAATGGCGGTTTGCAGCGGCGAAATGAATTTCAATAGCAGTTTTGAAATTGGAGAGCAAAAACTGACCTGCAGTTTGACATTACAACAGCTTGAAGCTTTAGCGGAAGCATTAACACAGAAAACAATTAATTCGGTGAACCTGGCTTTGAATGATGCCGGGTTGGAAAGTTCCGGCATAGACGAAGTTGTGCTTGTAGGTGGAAGTACCCGCATGCCCTTTATTAAAAAACGATTGGCCGGTATTTTTGGAACCGACAAAATAAATGACAATTTAAACCCTGATGAAGTGGTGGCGCTGGGCGCGGCTGTGGAAGCGGATATATTGGCCGGCAATCGTCGCGACATACTGTTACTTGATGTGACACCGCTGAGTTTGGGTATTGAAACTTTGGGCGGTTTGATGGATGTGATTATCCCTCGCAACAGCAAAGTGCCTGCCCGTGTAGGAAGGCAATACACCACATCGGTTGACGGGCAGGCGAATATGAAAATTTCAGTTTATCAGGGAGAAAGGGAGTTGGTTGCAGAAAACCGAAAACTGGCTGAATTTACCCTAAAAGGAATTCCTGCCATGCCGGCGGGGTTGCCTAAAATTGAGGTTGGATTTTTAATTAACGCCGACGGAATATTAAAGGTAACTGCCCAAGAAGTGCGAAGCGGCATAAAACAAGAAATTGACATACAGCCGGGTTATGGCCTTACCGATGAGCAAGTTGAAAAAATGCTGCTTGATGGTTTTGCCAATGCGGGCGCAGATGTGGCCGCAAGAATGTTACAGGAGGCAAAAACCGAGGGCTCACAATTAATTTATACGGTTCAGCGTTTTATTGAGAAGAATGCCGAAATGTTATCGGAAATGGAAAAATCGCAAACCCTGCAACTGTCCGAAGAACTGCATAAAACACTGAATTCAGACAACAAAGACGATATTTTGGGTGCCACCGACCGCCTGAATGAATTTACTCGGCCATTTGCCGAAAGATTGATGGACGAAGCAGTTGGAAAGGCCCTGAGAGGCAATAAAATTGGTGAAATATGAAGAAATGGACAACCTTTATAGTTTTTTGTGCTGTTTGCCTTGTAAAGGCGCAAACACAATCGCCAACCTGGACGGATGAAGAGCTGGCGGAAAGGTTGAACTATGGTTTAAAGCTGGGCTTGGGTGTTTCAACCATGACCGGCGGTGAGCTTGAAAATGCGAGGCCTTATGTAGGTCCTTCGGCCGGTTTTTTTTGGTATACGAAAGAAAAAAAATCTCCATGGGGTTTTCAAACCGGGTTTGAAGGAAACCTGAGGGGGAGCAATTTTGCCAATAGCAACGATCAGCTTCCGGGAGGAGGCAACTCCAACTACCGCAGAATTGGAATCATTTCAGCGGATGTTCCCTTGTTACTGAATTACCGAATGGGTAAAAAAAGCGATGAGGTTTACCGATGTGTTCAGATGGGGTTGCTGGTTTCAGGTATCATTAAAAGCACGGTGTATTTGGGCCCCGATAAACTGCCTGCCCAGCATTACCTTGATTCGAATGGCATGAGTCACTTGTACCGCTGGAAAAATTTGCCTCTGAAACCGATAGAATTTGCGGCTGTTTTGGGCTATCAGAGCAGGGGGGCTGTGGCGGGTTGGCAGGCTCAGCTTAAGGTGGGTATTAACAATATGAACAATAATTTTGTGCTGCCTTATGCATATCCGGTTACAGGCAGGGGGCGGCGAATCAGCACGGCTTCTTTGAATTTTTCACTCGTATTTTAAATTCGGCTTGAAAGTCAAATGATTGCTAACTGCTAACTTTGCAGTGGCATGGCTCAATCAGTGGCTTTTTATACCCTGGGTTGCAAACTCAATTTTGCTGAAACCAGTACAATAGGAAGACAGTTGACGGAACACGGCTTTGAAAAACGGGAGTTTACGCAAGCCGCCGACATGTATGTAATTAACACCTGCAGTGTGACCGATCACGCAGATCGCAAGTGCCGCAAAGTGGTGGCCGAGGCGCTAAGGTACAATCCGGATGCCTACATTGTGGTGGTAGGTTGCTACGCCCAGCTGAAACCCGAAGAAATTGCAGGTAT
>Ga0068872_10002452_pt1 | contig 14556 bp, 15 predicted proteins | sample NOAtaG_7_FD_66441 | JGI IMG/M metagenome (GOLD analysis project Ga0068872, IMG submission 66441) | Freshwater lake microbial communities from Lake Erie, under a cyanobacterial bloom - NOAA_Erie_Diel1S_2200h metaG | ecosystem: Environmental > Aquatic > Freshwater > Lake | place: USA: Ohio, Lake...
CTGCGCGACCTGCAGCAGCGCCTCGGCATCACCACGATCTTCGTCACCCACGACCAGGAGGAGGCGAACACGATCTGCGACCGCATCGCCGTGATGAACGAGGGCGTGGTGCAGCAGGTCGGCACGCCGATCGAGCTCTACGCGCGCCCGGCCAACCTCTTCGTCGCCGGCTTCCTCGGCAGCGCGAACATGCTCGAAGGCGGCCTCGTCGAGGGCGGGCGCGTCTTCCAGACGCGCGGCGGCGCGCGCGTGGACGTGCCGGCGGGGACCATCGTGCCGGCTTCGGCGAAGCTCGTCTTCCGCCCGCAGGACGCGGCGCTGGGCCCGGTGCGCGACGACGCGCTCGGCCTGTCCGGCGTCGTCGTGCATCGCGAGTTCCTCGGCGCGACCGTGCGCTATGGCATCGCCATGGGCGCGGACGAGATCGCGGTCGACGCGCCCTTCCGCAGCGGCGACGCGCTGCTCGACGTGGGCGCGCGCGCCAGCGTCACGCTCGCGCCCGGCGCGGCGCTGTTCCTGGGGCCATAGGGGCGCTCAGCGCGCGAGGTAGCGTCGCTCCAGGTGCCGGCGGAAGGCGTCGACGCCGAGCCCGCGCCCGGTGGCGGCCTCGACGATCGCGGCCGTGGAGGCCGTCGAGGCCTTCTCGTGGACATGCGGGCGCACCCAGGACATCAGCGGGGCGAAGTCGCCGCGCGCCAGCGCCGCCGGGATGCCGGGCACGGCGGCCACGGCGGCCTCGAAGAACTGCGCCGCCGCGAGCGCGCCCAGCGTGTAGGTCGGGAAATAGCCCCATGCGCCGCCCGGCCAGTGGATGTCCTGCAGGCAGCCGTCGCGGTCGTCCACCGGCTCGATCCCGACGAGCTCGCGCATGCCGGCCCTCCAGGCGCCGGGAAGGTCGGCGAGCTTCATGTCGCCGGCGACCAGCGCGCGCTCGAGGCGGAAGCGCAGGATCACGTGGCAGGGATAGGTCGCCTCGTCGGCATCGACGCGGATCAGCCCGCGCGAGACCTTCGTGTAGAGGCGGTGGAGGTTGTCGACGCCCCATTCCGGGCCCGCGCCTCCGAAGGCCTCGGCGGCGAGCGGCGCGAGGAAGGACACGAACTCGCGGCTGCGGCAGGCCTGCATCTCGACCAGCAGGGACTGGCTCTCGTGCAGCGCCATGCCGCGCGCCGCGCCCGCCGGCTGCAGGCGCATCGCGGCGGGCAGGCCGCGCTCGTACATCGCGTGCCCGGTCTCGTGCAGGACGCCCATCAGCCCGCGCGTGAAGTCCTGCTCGTCCCAGCGCGTGGTGATCCGCACGTCCTCGGGCACGCCGCCGCAGAACGGGTGGTGGCTGGTGTCGAGGCGGCCATGCGCGAAGTCGAAGCCGACCGCGGCCATGAGCTTCTCGGCGAGCGCGCGCTGGCGCTCGGCCGGGAATGGCCCGCGCGGCGCCAGGATCGCGGGCCCGCGCGCCTGGCGGGCGATGATCTCCTCGATCATGCCGGGCAGGAAGCCGGCGAGCTGGTCGAAGGTCGCCTGGATCGACGCCGCGTCGGCGCCGGGCTCGTACTCGTCGACCAGCGCGTCGTAGGGAGCGACGCCGAAGGCCTCGCCCTTGATGCGCGCGGATTCGACGACGAGGTCGAGGACGCGCTGCAGCCTCGGCCGCAGGCCCTCGAAGTCGTCGGCCTTGCGCGCCTCGCGCCACTGCATCTCGCACTCCGAGACGCTGCGCGACATCGCCGCGACGAGGTCCGCCGGCAGCGCGTTGGAATGCCGCCACGCGCGGCGCATCTCGCGCAGGTTGGCGAGGCGCCAGCCCTCGAGCGCGCCCGCCTCGTCGCGCTCGGCGCGGTCGAGGAGCTCGGCCACGCGCGCATGGGTCAGCGTCTCGTGCGCGATCACGCGCAGCTCGGCGAGCTGCTCGCCGCGGATCGCGGCGCCGCCCGCCGGCATCACCGCCGCCATGTCCCATTGCAGCACGCCGGAGGCCTCGCCCAGCAGCGCGAGGCGCCGGAAGATGCGTTCGAGCTCGCCAAGTGCCTGCGTCATGTCGCGTGGTCCCGTGCTGGATGTCGGTCGAGGCCGCGGCGCACGACGAAGGCCCAGAACATGGCCTTCACGGGCGGCGCGGAGGCATCGGAGGCGATCGCGGCGGCCAGTTCGCGCGCGTAGCCGCGCGGGTCGGCGGCGCGCCTGTCGGGCCGGCGCCGGATCATCGGCAGCGTGATCCAGCGCCAGTGGACGTCGGCGCAGGCCGGCCCGCCCAGCGCCACGGCGGCGCTGCGCGCGTCCGGGGCCTGCAGCGCGGCGATGCGCCGGAGCGCGGCCGCCGGATACTGGCGCAGGCCGTGGAAGAGATAGAGGCGCAGGCACGCCGCCGCCGGAAGGTAGTGGACCTGCAGCGTCGGCCCCGGCGCGCGCGCGCAGGCCCTCGCCACCGCCTCGAAATAGGCGAGGTCGGCCGGGATGTGCTCGGCGGCGGATTGCGAGAAGAAGAAGTTGTCGTCGGGTGCGATCGTGCCGGCGAAGTCCTCGCCGTCGAAGACGGCCATGGACGCGCCCGGCATCGGCTCGTCCCAGGCCGCGCGGCGCGCGACGTCGAAGCCACGATAGCGGATCGGGGACCCGGCCGCGGCGCTTGCGAGGCGGCCGGCGCGGCCGGAGCCGCATCCCATCTCGTGCATGCGCAGGCCGCCGGCCGCGGCCGCAAAGCCCTCGAGCCCGATCGAGGCGAGGTGGCGCTCGCAGAGCAGGCGCGAGGGGGACGGCGCTGCTTCATCAGCCGGGGTAGCGGCGCCGGCAAAGCGCTCGAGGGCGAGGTCTCCGGGCGCGCGGGACAGCGCATTGCGCAGCGCGTTGCCCGCGAGATAGCCGACGCGCGCGACGGGCCCGAGCCTGCGATCGCCGTCGATCGCCAGCCAGGATGTCGAGCGCAGGCTCAACCCCGGCGCCCTGCGCCCGCGGCCCGCGCGAGGCACGCTGGCTTCATGGCCTGTTCCCCGCGCGCTGCGACAGCACGAAGATCACCGCGAGCGCGATGGCGAGCGCGTACCAGGTGAATGCATAGCCGAGATGGTTGTCGGGCAGCTGGAAGCGGGTCTGCCCGCCGAGCGGCGCACCCTCCGCCCGGGACGGATCGAGCGCGGCCTCCAGGTAGAAGGGCGCGAGCGCGGGCACGCCGAGCGCAGCCGCCATCGCCGGCAGGTCGTAGGAGAACCAGACGTTCCGCTGCGGATCGTTGTCCGGCATGAACCTCGTGCGCTGGGTCGACACGCGCAGGACGCCGGCGAGCCTGACCTCGCCCTCGGCCTGGGCAGCCGGGCGGCGCGCGGGATCCTTGCGCGCGGGCGGGACCCAGCCGCGGTTCACGAGGACGGGCGGGCCCTCTTCGCGCACCAGGGGCACGAGCACGCAGGTGCCCTCGTTGCCGCGCTGGGAGCGACAGGGCAGGTAGAGCTCGCGCTCGTGGCGCAGCGTGCCGGTCGCGACGACGCGACGGAACTCCCAGGACGACGGGTCCGGCAGCGCGGCTGGCAGCGGCGCCTCCGCCATGGCGAGGCGCGAGGCGCGCAGGCCGTTGATCTCGCGCTTCTCGAACAGGCGCGTGACCTGCCATGTGCCGAGGCAGAGGAGGACGAGGACGCCGATGCCGGCGATGGCGCTCGGCCAGGGCCTGGGCCTGAAATCGCGCAGCAGCGCCTGCATGGCAGCCTCAGAGGTCGCGGTGGCGGAACTGCGGCGCGACCAGCGTCGCCTTGGAGGGGCGCAGCATGGCGATCGCGCCGCCGAGGATGAAGATGGGCCAGGGCACCGCATGTATCCAGAGCGGTGGCGAGAATTTGGCCTCGACGACCAGCGCGGCGGCGACCACGAGCGCGCCGAGCAGGAGGATGACGAGGACGGCCGGCCCGTCGCCGGCATCATGCGCGCGCAGGTCGCAGTCGCGATGCCCGCAGGCCTCGCGCATGTCGCGCATGCCGGAGAGGAGCGCTCCCTCGCCGCAGCGCAGGCAGCGGCAGCGGAGCCCCGCGGGCAGGGGCGGGACGGCCGCCATCGGTCGCCCCGCCGCCCGTTGCGTCAGCCGATGGTGACTGCGGCCGCGTACCACCAGTAGATGACGGCGAAGAGGAACAGCCACACCACGTCGACGAAGTGCCAGTACCAGGCCGCCGCCTCGAAGCCGAAATGCTTCTCCGGCGTGAACTGGCCCTTGATCGCGCGCACCAGGCAGACCGCCAGGAAGATCGTGCCGACGATCACGTGGAAGCCGTGGAAGCCCGTCGCCATGAAGAAGACCGACGGATAGATCCCGTCCTTGAACGAGAACGGCGCGTGGCTGTACTCGAACGCCTGCAGCACCGTGAAGATCACGCCGAGCAGCACCGTCAGCAGCAGGCCCCAGATCAGCCCGGAGCGGTTGCCCTCGAGCAGCGCGTGGTGCGCCCAGGTGACCGTGGTGCCCGAGGTCAGCAGGATGACCGTGTTGAGGAACGGCAGGCCCCAGGCGTTGAAGGTGACGACGGCCTTGGGCGGCCACATCCCGGTCTCGGTGTGCTCCGGGTAGAGCGCGAAGTGGAAGAAGGACCAGAAGAACGCGACGAAGAACATCACCTCCGACGCGATGAACAGGAACATGCCGTAGCGAAGGCCCAGCCGCACGACGGGGCTGTGCAGGCCCGGCGTGCCGGACTCCTTCACGACCGCGCCCCACCAGCCGAACATCGTGAACAGGACGAGGCCGATGCCGGCGAGGATCTTCCACGGGCCGAGCGCCTTCAGCAGGGGCTCCAGGCCAGGGCCGAAGACCGAGGGGTGGAGGAACGAGATCGTGCCGAAGGACAGCACGAGCGCCGCGATCGAGCCGACGAGCGGCCAGGGGCTCGGCTCGACGAGGTGGTAGGGCGTCTTCATCCCGGTGCCGTGGCTGGTGCTGGCCATGTCGATCTCCCTGACGCGTGCTCTGGTCGCTGAAGGTTTCTGGCGGAATGCCTCAATTGACCGGCGCCGGGACGCTCCCCGCGTCCGCGGACCGGCGCGTGCCCTCCGCCCTTGGCTGGGCGTCGAGCGCGCGGAAGAAGGTGTAGGACAAGGTGATGGTGTCGACGCCCCGCATCTTCGGGTCCTGCGCGATGGCGGGATCGACGAAGAACGAGACGGGCATGTCCATGCTCTCGCCCGATGCGAGCTCCTGCTCGGTGAAGCAGAAGCAGGCGAGCTTGTGGAAGTAGGGCGCGGCCTTGTGCGGCGTCACGTTGTAGGTCGCGGTGCCCACGACCGGCGCCTGGCCGACATTCGTGGCGCGGTAGAAGGCGAGGCGTTCCTCTCCCACCCGCAGCGTCACCTGGCGCTCGAGCGGCTGGAAGCGCCAGGGCAGGTCGTTGCCCGCGACGTCGGCGTTGAAGCGCACGGTGATGACGCGCTCGCCCGGCGCCTCGGGCGCGCGCTCGGCGCGCATCGTCGTGCCGCCGAACCCCGTGACCTGGCAGAACCAGCGATAGAGCGGCACCGCCGCGAAGGACAGGCCGACCATCCCGCCGGCGAGGCAGGCGAGCGCGATGCCGACGCGCGCGTTCGAGCGGTTGCGTCCGGTGCTCATCGCATCCCCATGCGCACGATGGTGATCAGGAAGAACATGACGCAGAACCCGGCCACGGTCAGCCCGACGGCGAGGTTCTTGGCGCGCTGGCGGCGCGCGAGCGGGTCGTCCTGGGCCATCTCGGTCACGGGACGGCCGCCGGCACGCGGTCGATCATGACCAGCGCGAACAGCAGGAAGAGGTAGATGATCGAGTATCCGAACAGCGCCTTGGCGGCGCGGTCGCCGCTGTCGCGCCAGACCGCGACGGCGCCGGCGAGGAAGACGAGGCCGAGCACGACCGAGGTGGCGGCGTAGACGAGGCCCGTCGTGCCGAGGAAGCTCGGCAGCGTGCCGACCGGCACGAGCAGCGCGCTGTAGGCGAGGATGTGGAGCTTGGTGGCGCGCGTCCCGGCGACCACCGGCAGCATCGGCACGCCGGCGCGCGCGTACTCGCCCGCGCGGAACAGGGCCAGCGCCCAGAAATGCGGGGGCGTCCACATGAAGATGATCAGGAAGAGCGCGATCGAGGCGAGGCCCACGTCGCCCGTGACGGCTGCCCAGCCGATCATCGGCGGGAAGGCCCCGGCCGCGCCGCCGATCACGATGTTCTGCGGCGTGCGCCGCTTGAGCCACATCGTGTAGACGAAGACGTAGAAGCCGATCGACAGCGCGAGCAGCGCGGCGGCCACGAAGTTCACCGCAAGCGCCATCGTCAGCACCGAGCCGATCGACAGCACGACGCCGAAGGCCAGCGTCTCGGAAGGATCCATGCGGCCCGCGGGGATCGGCCTGTCGCGCGTGCGCGACATGAGCGCGTCTATGTCGCGGTCGTACCACATGTTGATCGCGCCGGCCGCGCCGGCACCCACCGCGATGCAGAGCACGGCGATCGCCGCGAGCAAGGGGTGGATATGCCCGGGCGCCGCGACCATGCCCGCGAACCCCGTGAACACCACGAGGCTCATCACGCGCGGCTTGAGCAGCGCGACGAAATCCCCGACGCCCGCTGCCGCGTGGAGCGGGCGGGCGCCGGAGGTCTCGAGTGCGACGTCGCCGTCGGACATCGGCCGCGCTTGCCGGACCTGGGCCTGGATCAGTGGCCCGAGCCGGCGCTCACGCGCGGGACTTCCTCGAAGGTATGGAACGGCGCGGGCGAGGCGACGGTCCACTCGAGGGTGGGCTCGGGCTGGTGGTACGGGTCGGCCTCGGTGACGACCTTGCCCGAGCGCAGCACCTTGATCGTGTACACGATGAAGAACACGGTCGACGCGGCGGCGATGTAGGCGCCGATGGACGACACGTAGTTCCAGCCCGCGAACGCATCCGGATAGTCCGGGTAGCGGCGCGGCATGCCCTGCAGGCCGAGGAAGTGCTGCGGGAAGAACGTCAGGTTGACGCCGATGAAGGTGGTCCAGAAGTGGAACTTGCCGGCCCACTCCGGGTACTCGCGGCCGCTCATCTTCGTGAACCAGTAGTAGAAGCCGCAGAAGATCCCGAACACCGCGCCGAGCGACAGCACGTAGTGGAAATGCGCGACCACGTAGTAGGTGTTGTGGAGCGCGATGTCGACGCCGGCGTTCGACAGGACGACGCCGGTGACGCCGCCGAGCGTGAACAGGAAGATGAAGCCGATCGCCCAGACCATCGGGACGCGGAACTCGATCGAGCCGCCCCACATCGTGGCTACCCAGGAGAAGATCTTCACGCCGGTCGGCACCGCGATGACCATCGTCGCCGCGACGAAGTAGGCGCGCGTGTCGACGTCGAGGCCGACCGTGTACATGTGGTGCGCCCAGACGACGAAGCCGACGAAGCCGATCGCCATCATCGCGTAGGCCATGCCGAGGTAGCCGAAGACCGGCTTCCTGGAGAAGGTCGACACGACGTGGCTGATGATGCCGAAGGCCGGCAGGATCATGATGTACACCTCGGGGTGGCCGAAGAACCAGAAGAGGTGCAGGAACAGGATCGGGTCGCCGCCGCCCTCGGGACGGAAGAAGGCCGTGCCGAAGTTGCGGTCGGTGAGGAGCATCGTGATCGCGCCCGCGAGCACCGGCAGCGAGAGGACGAGCAGGAAGGCGGTGATCAGCATCGCCCACAGGAACAGCGGCATGCGGTGCATGGTCATGCCCGGGGCGCGCATGTTGAAGATCGTGGTGATGAAGTTGATCGCGCCGAGGATCGAGGACGCGCCCGCGACGTGCAGCGACAGGATCGCCATGTCGATGGCGGGGCCGGGATGGAACTGCCCGCTGGAGAGCGGCGGGTAGATCGTCCAGCCGACGCCCGCGCCGCCGCCGAGCACGGCCGAGCCGAGCAGGAGCAGGAAGGCGACCGGCAGCAGCCAGAAGCTGATGTTGTTCATGCGCGGGAACGCCATGTCGGGCGCGCCGCACATCAGCGGGATGAACCAGTTGCCGAAGCCGCCGATCAGCGCCGGCATGACGACGAAGAACACCATGATCAGGCCATGCGCCGTGACCACCATGTTCCACTGGTGCCCGTCGGAGAAGTACTGCATCCCCGGGGACTGCAGCTCCATGCGCATCCAGACCGAGAAGGCGCCACCGATCAGCGCGGCGAAGATCGAGAACACCAGGTACATCGTCCCGATGTCCTTGTGGTTCGTCGAGTAGGCCCAGCGGCGCCAGCCGGTCGGGTGGTGGCCGTGGTGGTCGTCGTGGTGGTCGTGATGGGCGTGGGCGGCGTTTGCCATCGTGGTCTTCCTTCAAGGGGCCGGCGCGGGGGCCGGCGCTCGGGGATGCTCGGGAATCTGGATCGTCACTCGGCCGAGGCGATGGCCAGCGGGCGCGGCTCGCCGGAATCGGCGAACTTCTTCTTCGCCTCCTCGAGCCACTGCTGGAACTTCGCCTTGGACACGGCCTCGATCGCGATCGGCATGTAGGCGTGGTCGGTGCCGCAGATCTGGTTGCACTGGCCGTAGTAGATGCCTTCCTTCTCGACCTGGAACCACGTCTCGTTCAGGCGGCCGGGCACCGAGTAGATCTGCACGGCGAGCGACGGGATGAAGAAGGAGTGCATCACGTCGGCGCCGGCGACGAGCGTGCGGATGGTGGCGCCGACCGGGACGACGAGGCGGTTGTCGACCTCGAGCAGGCGGGGCTCGCCGGCGGGCTTGCCGTCCTTGTCGCGGACGATGCGGCTGTCGATCACGAAGGTCCCGTGGTCGGGATACTCGTACTGCCAGTACCACTGGCGCCCCGTGACCTTGATGGTCATGTCCGGGTTCACGGCGCGGTCCTGCTTGTAGAGCAGGCGGAAGCTCGGGATCGCGATCACCACCAGGATCACGATCGGGATCACCGTCCACAGCACCTCGATCGTCGTGTTGTGCGAGGTGCGCGAGGGCGTCGGGTTCTTCGCCGCGCTGAAGCGCGACATCGTGTAGAGCAGCAGCGCCAGCACGAAGAGCGTGATGATCGTGATGACCGGCAGCAGCAGCGCGTCGTGGAACCACGCGATGTCGTGCTTGATCGGCGAGGCGCCGGGCTGCAGGCCCAGCCCCCACGGCACGGGTTGGCCCGCCTGGGCGGCCTGGATCGAGGCGACCGCCGAGAGGGCGATCGCAGCAGCGCGAGACATCCAACGCATGGGCTCTATCCGTGTTGTCATAACTCAAGGCGAACGAGAGATCGCCCGCGGCTCGCGCGGTCCTCTCGCCCCGTTCTGCGCCGAATCGCGCGAAAGCTGGCACGAATCATTGCCTTAGCTTCCGGCTTCCCCGGATGGAACGGAGCGGAACCTACACCAGCGCCGGCGGGATTCTCAACGCCGCTAAGACATGGAGCCAACGCATCCCGCCGCCGCCCCGCGACCCGCGACCGTTTGTCGCAAGGCCGCGCGTGCCGCGCCGCGGCGCCGACGCCAGCCGGGCTGAAATCCGCCGCGCATCCCACTAGGTTACCGCTTCCCCGTCCAGACAGGAACCCCTCCGCCATGAGCGCCCTCGCCCAGACCGACGACATCTTCTTTGCCCGCGGCGGGCTCGACCAGGCCGCGCTGCGCCGCCAGGTCGACGAGGCGCTCGCCGGCGCGGACGACGGCGAGGCCTACCTGGAATACCGGCAGTCCGAGGCGCTGGCCTTCGACGACGGCCGGCTGAAGAGCGCCTCCTTCGACACCAGCCAGGGCTTCGGCCTGCGCGCGGTGGCCGGGGAGAGCGTCGGCTACGCACACTCCACCGAGCTCTCCAACGCCGCGGTGGCGCGCGCCGCCTCGACCGTGCGGGCGGTCAAGGCCGGCCATTCCGGCACCGTCGCGGAGGCGCCGGCGGGCACCAACCGGCACCTCTACACGGACGCCAACCCGCTCGGCCTGATGTCCTTCGAGGCGAAGGTCGCCCTGCTGGCGGAGATGGACGCCTATGCCCGCTCGCGCGACGCGCGCGTGCGGCAGGTGATGGCCAGCCTCGCAGGCGAGTGGCAGGCGATCCAGATCCTGCGCGCCGGCGGCCAGCGCCTGGCGGACATCCGCCCGCTGGTCCGCCTCAACGTCTCGGTCGTCGTCGGCGACGGCGACAGGCAGGAGACCGGCAGCTACGGCACCGGCGGCCGCTTCGCCTTCGAGCGGGTCGTGTCGCCGGAGCGCTGGCGCGAGGCGGTCGACGAGGCCCTGCGCCAGGCGCTGGTGAACCTCGGCTCGGTCCCCGCCCCCGCCGGCGAGATGCAGGTCGTGCTCGGGCCGGGCTGGCCCGGCATCCTCCTCCACGAGGCGATCGGCCACGGGCTCGAGGGCGACTTCAACCGCAAGAAGACCTCCGCCTTCTCCGGCCTCATGGGCCAGCGCATCGCGAGCGAGGGCGTCACGGTCATCGACGACGGCACCATCGCCGACCGCCGCGGCTCGCTCGGGATCGACGACGAGGGCACGCCGACCCAGCGCACCGTGCTGATCGAGGATGGCAGGCTCGCGGGCTACATGCAGGACCGCCAGAACGCCCGGCTCATGGGCATGCGCCCCACCGGCAACGGCCGTCGGCAGAGCTTCGCGCACCACCCGATGCCGCGCATGACCAACACGATGATGCTGCCCGGCAAGTACGCGCGCGACGAGATCGTGGCCGGGGTGAAGCGCGGCCTCTACGCCGTCAACTTCGGCGGCGGCCAGGTCGACATCACCTCCGGCAAGTTCGTCTTCTCCGCCTCCGAGGCCTACCTGATCGAGGATGGCCGCATCGGCCCCGCGGTGAAGGGCGCGATGCTGATCGGCAACGGGCCGGATGCGCTCACGAAGGTGCGCATGGTCGGCGACGACACCGCGCTCGACCCGGGCATCGGCACCTGCGGCAAGGATGGCCAGGGCGTGCCGGTGGGCGTGGGCCAGCCGACGCTGCTGCTCGACGGGCTGACCGTCGGCGGCACCGGCGCGTGACGGGGGCCGCGCGCGTGAGCTCCTGGAAGACCGCCTTCCGCTCCTTCTACTACGAGGAGGCGCCGGAGCCCGACGACATCGTGCTGCGCCACGCCGAGACGGCGCTGCTCGTGATCGACATCCAGAACACCTACCTGGAGCCGAAGGACGACCCGCGCGAGGCGACGCGCTGGGCGCCGTTCTTCGCGCGCATGCGCGGCACGGTGATCCCGAACACGGCGGCGCTGGTCGCCGCCTGCCGCGCGCGCGGGGTCGAGGTCATCTTCGCGCGCATCGCGTGCCTGAAGCGGGACGGGCGCGACCGGTCGCTCAGCCAGAAGAAGCCGGGCTTCAACTACCTGCTGCTGCCGATGGACCGGCCCGACAGCCAGGTCGTGCCGGAGCTCGCCCCGCGCGGCGACGAGATCGTGGTCACCAAGACCACCGACAGCGCGCTGACCGGCACCAACCTGCGCCTCGTCCTGTCCAACATGGGCATCCGCAACGTCGTCGTTGCCGGCATCTTCACCGACCAGTGCGTGTCCTCGACCGTCCGCAGCCTCGCCGACGAGAGCTTCAACGTCGTGGTGGTCGAGGATTGCTGCGCGGCGGCGACCGACGCGATCCACCGCGCCGAGCTCGAGGCGATCAACATGATCTACTGCCACGTCGTGCAGCTCGAGGACGCGATCGGCTTCCTCGCGCCCTGACCTCGCTCCTGTGGACGGCACGCGGGGGCCGGACGCATAGTCCGCCGCGCGCAACCCCGGCCCGGTCCCGTCCATGGATCCTTCCGCCTTCCTCGGCGCCGTCCTCATGGGCGTCGTCGAGGGCCTCACGGAGTTCATCCCCGTCTCTTCGACCGGGCACCTGATCGTGCTCGGCGAGGCGATCGGGTTCCGCGGCCCGCCGGGCAAGACGTTCGAGATCGTGATCCAGCTGGGCGCGGTCGCCGCCGTGTGCTGGCACTACCGCGCGCGCATCGCCGGCATGGCGGCGGACCTGCTGCGCGGCGGGCCGGAGCGGCGCCTCGCCCTCTGCGTCCTCGTCGCGCTGGCGCCGGCGCTGGCGATCGGCGCCCTCGCCTATCCGCTCGTGAAGGCCATGCAGACGCCCGGCGTCGTCGCCGCCGCGCTCATCGCGGGCGCCCTCGCCATCTTCTGGATCGAGCGCAACGCGCCGGCGCCGCGCCACCTCGACGCGGGCGCCCTGCCCCTGCGCACCGCCCTGCTCGTCGGCCTGTGCCAGGCGGTGGCCATGGTCCCCGGCATCTCGCGCTCCGGCGCCACCATCATGGGGGCGATGATGCTGGGCGTCGGCAGGGGCGCGGCCACGGAGTTCTCGTTCTTCCTGCTGGCGCCGACCATGGTCGCCGCCGCCAGCTTCTCGCTGTGGAAGAACCGCGCCGAGCTCTCGCTCGACGACGCCGGGCTCATCGCCGTGGGCTTCGCCGCCGCCTTCGGCTCGGCCCTGCTGGTCGTGCGAGGGCTGGTGGCCTTCGTCTCGCGCCACGGTTTCGCCCCCTTCGCGTGGTACCGGCTCGCGCTCGGCCTGGCCATCCTCGCCTGGATGGCCATGCGCTGAGGCGCGGAACAGGGCATGATGGCCGCGCGTTCTCGCGGCGGGGGTCGTCCCCGCCAGGGCACCCCAGGACACCGGAGCAACCTGCCATGACCATGAAGACCGGCCTCGCCATCCTCGCCGCGCTCGCGGCTCTCTCCACCGCCGCCTGCGCGCCGACGCATTCGGGCGGCACCTATTCCCGCGCGCAGGCGGGCGAGGAGCAGCGCGTGAGCCGCGGCACGATCCTCGCCATGCGCGACGTGAAGGTCGAGGGCACGCAGAGCGGCGCCGGCGTGATCGGCGGCGGCGTGCTCGGCGGCGTCGCCGGCTCGATGCTCGGCAAGGGCTCGCGCGCCAACCTCGCCGGCGCGGCGGCCGGTGCCGTGCTCGGCGCGGTCGGCGGCTCGATGGCGGAGAGCAAGATCACCGAGCAGACCTCGACCGAATTCACCGTGCGCGAGGAGAGCGGCGCGATCATCGCCGTCGTGCAGGGCAACGAGGAAGGCCTGCGCGAGGGCGACCGCGTGGCCGTGATCCGCGGCACGCGGATCCGCATCGTGCGCGACAACCTTCCGGCGGACCGCCCGCGCGGGTCCTGACCGGGGCGCGGCCCCGTCAGGGCATCAGGATCCCGCCATTGACCTCGATCACCTGGCCGGTGACGAAGCCGCTCATGCGATCGGAGGCGAGGAAGAGATAGGCGCCGACGCAGTCCTCCGCCGGCGCGTTGCGGCCGAGCGGCGTCGCGCGCGCGAGCTGGTCGAGCACCTCGCGCGCGGTATGCCGGTCCTGCAGGTCGGTCTCGATGATGCCCGGCGCGACAGCGTTGACGCGGATGCCGTCGCGCGCGACGTCCTTGGCGAGGCCGCGGGTGAAGGTGCTCACGAAGCCCTTGGAGCCGGCGTAGAGCATCGAGCCACCGCCGCCGCCGTTGCGCGCGGCGAGCGACGAGGTGCTGATGATGTTGCCGCCGCCCTGGCGCTTCATCGCCACGACCGCGGCCTTCGACGCCGCCACCACGCTGCGGATGTTCAGGCGGTAGATCTCGTCGATCATGTCGTCGGGCGTGTCGACCATCGCGTGGCGCGCGACCAGGTCGCCCGCGTTGTTCACCAGCACGTCGAGCCTGCCGAAGCGCGCGAGCGCCTCCTCCACGAGCCGCGCGGGCGCGGCGGCATCGGACAGGTCGGCCTGCAGCGTCTCGGCGCGCACGCCCTTCGCGCGGGCGTCGGCGGCAACGGCCTCGGCCGCGTCGCGCGCCGCGTGCCAGTGGATCGCGACATGCGCGCCATGGTGGGCGAAGCCGCGCGCCACCGCCGCGCCGATGCCGCGGCTGCCGCCGGTGACCAGGACGAACTTGCCCCTGAGGTCCGCGAGGTCCATCGCCCGCCCCTCAGTGGTCCTTGGCCTCGTAGGCGCCGCCATGCAGCGGCCATTGCGGCTTGCCGTCGACGTCGACGCCCTCGGCGGCGAGCCGGTCGCGCCAGGACTCGGCGTCGTCGACCGGCGTGAACCCGATCGCCTCCCAGTTCGGGTGGCGGATGCGGATGCGCGTGTTGCCCGACATGCCGAAGACGATCGCCGCGCCCACGCCGGGCTGGCGCAGCGCGCGGTCGAAGAGACCGACCGCGTCGCGCGGGCTGAGCCAGGTGGAGAGATGGCGCTGCTGCGAGGGGCGCTCCTCGAAGCTGCCGATGCGAAGGCTCACGGATTCGATGCCGTGCTTGTCGAAGTAGTAGCGCAGCATGTTCTCGCCGAAGACCTTGGCGACGCCGTAGAAGCTGTCGGGCCGCACGGGGTCGAGCTCGGTCATGCCGTGCTCGACCGGGTACATGCCGTAGGTGTGGTTCGTGGAGGCGAAGACGATGCGCCGCGTCCCCGCCGCGCGCGCCGCCTCGAAGAGGTCGTAGAGGCCGCGCACGTTGGCACGGAACATCTCCTCGAAGTCGCGCGGGTCGGGCGCGCCGGCGAGGTGCACGAGCGCGTCGACGCCCTCGACGGCGCGCGCGAGCGCCGCGCGGTCGCGCAGGTCGGCGACGACCGCCTCCTCGCCGTCGCGCA